>Ga0111538_10003641_pt1 | contig 21491 bp, 14 predicted proteins | sample SoiMethybrSBSTD1_FD_79669 | JGI IMG/M metagenome (GOLD analysis project Ga0111538, IMG submission 79669) | Bulk soil microbial communities from a Populus tree surrounding site in Tennessee, USA - Soil MetaG P. TD hybrid SBSTD1 (version 2)... | ecosystem: Environmental > Terrestrial > Soil >... | reverse complement strand
GGACGGGTCTTCACGTACGACGCGAGCAGCTGGGCAGCGACGAGAACGGCCAGCACGGGCAGGAAGAACCCGACGGGCCGCAACGCCCGGAGGCAGGGGGCCGGATCCACGATCAGCGACGCCGCGACCATGGCCAGGAAGAGCAGACCGAAGACCCCGTAGAGCGACCAGGTCTCGCAGAATTCGCGCGCGCGCTCGGCGCGGAGCGCGTCCGCGAACGGCGCGTACCAGACGCTGCGGGTGGCCTCGCGCTGAAAAACCGTCGCCGAATCGCTCAGGATCGAAGAGACCACGGCCAGCATGCGGCGAACACCGAGGGAGGTTTCTCCTGTCACGAGGCAAAGAGACGCGTAGATGCCGAGGCTGGCGCCGGCTCCGAATCCCAGGCCGCGGCGAAGCCGCTCGCTCCAGCCCGAGGCGGGATCCGCCGCCAGGCGAGCCGCCGCCAGCACGGCCCCGAGCGGAAGCAGGATCAGGTTTCCGACGTACAACAGGCCCGCGAGACCGCACACGATACCGAACGGCGTGAAGCCCATCCAACGCCGGCTCACGGAGAACGCCGCCGCGGCCCAGAGGAACGACACGATGCCGAGCTGCGGCATCGCGTAGATCTCCAGATAGCCGGACATCAGGTAGAGCGTCGCAGGGCTCGTGATCACGAGCAGCACGGCCGCACATGGGATCCTCTGCCCCCCGCTCACGAGCCGGAGCGTGGCCATGAGCAACGCGAGCTCGAGGCAACCGAGCGCGATGTAGACGAGCGTGAGGAAGAGCGCTCCCGAGAGCAGCGGGCGCAGGAGATCGAAAGCGTAGGCGAGCGCGACCATGCTGGTCATCCAGCGGGGATTCCACCGGTGCACACCCGCGTCGAGCGAGGACACGAGCGCGATCGAGTCCCCCCAATGCAGGCGCGGACGGATCAGGAACAGCACGCAGGCGACGACGACGAGGACGCCAACGCGCGCCCACGCAGGCGATCCCGCCCAGGCTCCGGCGAGGTCGTGCCGGCGGTCGAGCCACAACGCGCCCGCTCCCAACGCCAGGCCCACGAGGGCGGCCAGCCATCGCAGGAGCGTCGGTAGGTCGTGGTTGAGGCTCCGGGGAATCGGAAGCCAGGCCCCTACGACCGCAACCACCAGCGCTACGCCGACGAGCTGGCCCGCGTGAGCGACGAGTGAGAGGCGCGGAGCGTCGGACAAAGCACGACCTCCTGTCTTCGATGTGCGGCGCTTCGAGTATCCGTGCGAGGTCGCACGCTGTCCAGCCTGCGCTCGCAGGGCATCATGGTAGTCTGCGCGCTGCGCCCTCGATGTCGAGCCCGAGCCCGGCCTCCGCTCTCGTTCTGTCTCCCACACCGCCCGCGCCGGAGGTGAGAGCCCACTTCCTCTCGCGCTTCGGATCCGACGTCGCGTTCGCCGATCTGCCGAGCCTGCGGCGCTCGGGCCTGCGGGCGAGCGTCGCCCGGCTGCGCCGGATGCGCGTCGGCGCGGTCGTCGTCACGGGCTCGCCGCTCGAGATCGACCTGTTCCAGGACTACCTGATCGTGCTGTCGTTCTTCGTTCGAGCCACGCAGCGTCAGCGCGAACGGCCCGGCGAGCCGATCCGGCCGATTCACCTGCGGGATGGTGCAGCGTCCCTCGTTCGCATCCCGGCCGGCGTGGCGGCTGGAGCCCTCGGTCTGGTCCGCGCGTGGCTGCAGGCCGCGTGGCTGGACCGACAACCGCCACGGCCGATTCCGCTCGTCGCGCGCGGGCGATGTCTCTATCTCAAGCCCGCGCTCAGCTTCGGCGTGAGCGTCGGCGGATCCGTCGCCCACGTGGCCGGCGTCGCCAACGCACTGGCGCGCGCCGGGATCGGAGTTCGGCTGCTGAGCACGCACGAGCAGCCGATCGTCGACGCGTCGGTGCAGCAGATCGTCGTCCCCCCGAGCTTCCTGATCGCCTTTCCCTTCGAGCTGAACCAGCATCGCTACCAGTCGGTCTTCCTGCGCGCGGCGCGCAGCGAGGCCAGGCACGACAAGCCCGATTTCATCTACCAGAGGTACGGCCTCAACGACCTGTCGGGGCTGTTGATGCGACGCCGGCTGCGGGTGCCGCTCGTGCTCGAGTTCAACGGTTCCGAGGTCTGGGCCCAGCGCCACTGGGGGCAGCCGGTTCGCTTCGAGCGGCTGGCTCGCGCCATCGAGCGCGTCAACCTTCGGCACGCCGACCTGGTGGTCGTGGTATCGAAAGCCCTCGTGGACCAGGCGGTGTCTCTCGGCGCGTCGGCCGAGCGCGTCCTCTTCTATCCCAACGGGATCGATCCCGTCGCCTTCGACCCGGGCCGTTTCACGGACGCGGAGCGTCGAGCGACGCGACGCGAGCTCGGCGTTCCCGAAGGGGCCGAGCTTCTGACCTTCGTGGGGACCTTTGGCCAGTGGCACGGCACCGACGTGCTGGCGCACGCGATCCGCCGCCTGATCGATCAGGAGCGCGCGTGGCTCGAGCAGCGGGGCGTCCACTTCCTCTACGTGGGCGACGGCGGGCTCGCGCCCAAGGTCCGCTCCATCCTGGGGCCTGGCAACGGGGCTCCCTTCGTCACTCTCGCCGGCTTTCGACCCCAGACCGAGGCGCCCCGCATCCTGGCCGCATCCGACGTGCTGCTCTCACCGCACGTCCCGAACCCCGACGGCACTCCGTTCTTCGGCAGCCCGACCAAGCTGTTCGAGTACATGGCGATGGCCAGGCCGATCGTCGCCTCCGATCTCGACCAGGTCGGCTGGGTCCTGAAAGGCTGGCGCGTCGGAGACCCCCCTCCCGGCGCGGACGCGCCGCGCGCGTCGAGGGCGGCCCTCCTGGTCGAGCCGGGCAGCGTCGACGATCTCGTGCGAGGCATCCGAGAGGCGGTCGAGCTCCCGCGGCCGGAAAGGGAGGCGCTCGGGCGGGAGGCCCGCCGTCTCGTCCTGGAGTCGTTCACCTGGGACATGAACGTTGCGGCCGTGCTCGAGCGGTTGCGCGCCCGACCCTGACCCGGCTGCTTCGCTGCCCTGTGTCAGAATCCTCGTTCGAGCAAGGAGAGCGGCGTGCTGCAGGTGGCGATCAGCGGTGGCGAGGTTCGTGTCGTCGAGGTGCCGGAGCCCGTGGTGCGGCGCGGCGCCGTGCTGGTGCGCACCAGCCATTCGCTGATCAGCGCCGGGACCGAGTCGGCCGGGATCGGCAGCGGCGGACGGCGCGAGAACATCGTTCTGCGCGCGATTCGTAATCCCGCGCTCGTCAAGAAGGTGGTGGACCGCGTCGCCAGCCACGGCCTCGCGAGCACGGCCGAGCTGGTGCGGACGCGGATCGCGACCGAGATGCCGAGCGGGTACTCGTGCGCCGGCGTCGTCGTGGAGGTGGGCGAGGACGTCGCCGACATCCGGAAGGGCGACCGCGTCGCGTGCGCGGGCGCGGGCTTCGCCAACCACGCCGGCGTCAACGTCGTGCCTCGCAACCTCGTGGCGCTCGTCCCGGACGGCGTCTCCTTCGAGGAAGCGGCCTTCGGCACGCTCGGCGCCATCGCGCTCCAGGGCGTGCGCCGCGCCGAGCCGGGCCTGGGCGACCGCGTCGCGGTGCTCGGTCTTGGCCTGCTGGGCCAGATCACGGCGCAGATGCTCAAGGCTTCGGGAGCCGTCGTGATCGGCGTCGACGTTCGACCGGACCGGGTGGCGAGGGCGCAGGGCCTGGGCCTCGACGCCGGGTTCACGATCGCCGAGCGCGACTTCGTCGCTGGCGTGCTCGAGCGCACGGGCGGGCGCGGAGCCGATACGGTGATCGTGACCGCGGCCGGGGGAGACGCGGGGCTGCTCAACAAGGCCTTCGAGGCCTGTCGCCGCAAGGGCCGCGTCGTCCTGGTCGGCGACGTGCCGATCCGGATCCAGCGCGACAAGATCTACAAGAAGGAGATCGACTTCCTGATCTCGACCTCGTACGGGCCGGGCCGCTACGACCCGAGCTACGAGGAGAAAGGCCAGGACTACCCCTTCGGCTACGTGCGCTGGACCGAGGGGCGCAACCTCGAGGACGTGCTGCGGCAGATCGCGAGCGGCGCGCTCCGCGTGCGCCCGCTGATCGACGCGACGCACGGCGTCGAGGACGCCTCCGCCGCCTACGCGTCGCTCGCTGCGGACACCCGCCCGATCGGCATCCTGCTCGACTACCACCTCGACGCGGCGGCCGCGACGCCGCCCTCGGCCTCGTACCGCCCGGCCCGGCGCGCCGCGGCGCCGCCGAAGGCGGGCGGGTTCGGCGTCGGTGTCGTCGGCTACGGCGGCTACTTCCGCTCGATGCTGCTGCCGCTCTTGAAGGCCCACCCCGGCTTCACGCTGGCCTCGGCTTGCTCCCGCAACGGCCTCACGGTCCGCGCCGCCGTCGAGAACGACGGCTTCGGCAAGGGGACCACCAACTTCCAGGAGCTCGTCGCCGACCCGGCGGTCGACGCCGTCTACGTGGCGACGCGCCACGACCTGCACTACGCCGTCGCGCGTGCCGCCGTCGAAGCCGGCAAGGCCGTCTTCGTCGAGAAGCCGATGACGATGACCGTCGCCGACGCGCGCGAGCTCGTCGAGCTGGTCGCGCGCCGGGGCACGCTCCTCACCGTCGGGTTCAACCGCCGCTTCTCCCCGCACGCGGCGCGCCTCGCCGAGCTGCTGCGGCCGATCGCCGGGCCGAAGACGCTCGCCTACCGCGTCAACGCGGGCCTGCTGCCGCCGGAGCACTGGCTGCTCGATCCCGAGGAGGGCGGCGGCCGGCTGCTCGGCGAGGGCGTGCACTTCTTCGACCTGCTGCGCTTTCTCGCGGGAGCGGAGCCGGTGCGCATCGCCTCCGTCTCCCCCCGCGGTCGCGCGCGCGACGAGGGGACTTTCGCGATCGAGTTCGCCGACGGATCGACGGGCTCGCTCGTCTACAGCGGTTCCGGGGCGTCGGGGATGGGCAAGGAACGGCTCGAGGTGCTCGCGGGCGGCGCGAGCTTCGTGCTCGACGATTACCGGAGCCTCGAGGTCCACGGCCTCGACAAGGCCGGCCTGAAGACCCGCACGATCGAGAAGGGCCAGAAGGAGCAGCTCGAGAACTTCTACCGTGCGCTACGCGGTGAGACGAGCCTCGGCGTCACCGCCGAGGACGGGCTCCAGGCGACCTGGTGCGCGGTGGAAGCCGTGAAACAGGCCCCCTGAGCCGCGCGGCGCCACTGCTCGCGTCAGGGGCAGCGCGGCTCGTCGCTGCCGGTCGTGCGTTCGACGGCACGCACGGCATCGGATAGCTCCAGCCTGAAGACCTGCACGTGTCCGCCGAACGGCGGAGGCAAGTCCATCTTGTGGGCCTCGGTCAGCTCCATGCCCGGAAGCTCCGGGAACCTCCTGAAGAACCGGCGAAAAGGCTGCATGACGCCGTTGTCCATGTTCCACGACACGACCCATCGGGGCTCGATGTAGGCGAGGCCCATGGCCCAGCAGAGGTCCTGCCAATCCAGCCGAGTCACAACCTCCTCTCCCCAGAGTCGATGGAGGCCCTGCCCGAACGAAGGCGCCCAATAGCCGTAGAAGTAACGCCAGTTCGGCGGGTACGAGACGACGTCGAACTGACGCCGGAGGTGAAAGGCGAACGGTGTGGGCACCAGCGCACGATCGCCCGGGTGCGCGCCCGCCTCGAGCAACGCGTCGACGAGGGCGGCCTGCATCGCCGCGTACGGAAGACGCTGCTCGCGGAGCCGTTCGTGAAAGCGGTACCAGCCCGCCACGGTCAGGAACAGGAGGACGGCGGCGGCGGCGACCTGCAATGCCACCGGCCATCGAGGCCTCTTCGAGACCTCCCGGAGTCTGGCGACGATCGCTTCGGCGAGAAAGGCCAGTGCGAGGTAGAGCGTCGCCTGGTAGATCACCCGGTAGGACAGGACGAAGACCTTCAAGAACAGGAAGTGCACGAGCAGGAAGAGGACGTAGACCCCGGCGAAGAACCGCGCGCTTCGCGCCGGCCGGGACGGCACGAGCGCCGGCGCCGCGAGGCAGGCCGCCACGGCCAGCCCGATCGCCGGATGGCCGACGTGAGTGCGAACGAACTCCGCCGTCACGCCCACGAGACTGCCCCACTCCCCGTGCCGCACGAAGGCGAGCAGACGCCCAACCATGACGTTCCCCTCCTGCGGACCGAGCTGGAGCCGGATGTTCGTGAGACCGTCCGTCAGGATGAAGTAGCCATAGAGGAGCGGGATGGCGGCGTACGGAAGCACGGCCACGACGAGATCCCGAAACCGGGCGTGCCGCGCGAGCGGCACCGAGAACGCCAGCAGCAGGGCGGCCACGAAGAAGACCACGGCCGTGTGCGTGAGCATCCCGGCCACGAACGCCGCGCTCATCCCGAACAGCACGATCGGCCGGCGGCAACCCTCCACCCAAAAGAGCCAGAGCGCGAGCACGCCCATCGTGAGGCCGAACCCCGCCGTCATCTCCGGCCGTCCGTGGCGCGCCGCCATGACCATTCGCTCGTCGCTCGTCAGCGCGTACAGGAAGACCAGCATGCCCACGGGTCCGCCCCGGCGAAACAGGATGGACGCGCCAGCCCCGGCGAGCAGCGCGAAGTGAAAGGCGTTGGCGAGCGGGATCGACTCCGGGCCGTCCCCGAAGATCCGGATCAGCGCCGCATGCACCGTGGCGTAGTAGTAGATCGTGAAGTGGTAGGTGCGGTTCTGGATGTTGAACGCGGTGCCGAGCAGCGGCGAGCCGAAGTTCCCGCGCTCGGCCAGGCTGAAGGACGGGTACGTGTACTCGTAGTCGTCATGCCAGTACGTGGGCTCGATGCCGAGCCGGTAGGAGTACACGCCGAAGAACAGCAGGAACACCGCCGGCCCGACCAGCCAGGAAAGCCGTTTCATGCCGGGAGCACGTCAGGCCGGCGAAACGCGCGCCGGCGGCGGCAGCTCGCCTCTCTGGGCGAGAGCCAGCTGGTGCCGATAGACGCGATGAATGCCCACCAGCAAGCTGGTCGCGTCCGGTCGCGGCTCGTCGCTCCACACCGTGGAGCGGAACCGCTGGCGTTGCGGGTGCTGCCCCTTCAGCGGGTGAAGCCCGGACACGATCCGGAGCCGCCGCTTGCCGAGCCCGCGGAACAACCCCACGAGACTGGCGATCGTCGCCGAGCGCTCCGAGGCACAGATCTTGAGCACGTGAACGCTTCGCCCGGCGCTCTCGGCCTCGCGACGCAGCCGCGCCGACCACCGCACGAGCGCACGCGCGGCGTCCTCCGCGAACACGAAATCGCGCACGGTGTCGAACGGCACGTAGATGTGGAGCGGCCGCTGGTGGATGAGGCAACGCGACATCTGCGAGATGAGACCCTGGGGCTTGTCGGGCCGCTGGCCGGGTCCGTAGAGGTTGGCGATGCGGGCGACGAGCGTCGAGACCTCGGGCCGCGTATGCGTCCAACGCCGGAGCGCCGTCTCCTGCAACAGCTTGGCTTCGCCGTAGGGGGACAGCGGGAGCGTGGCCGATCCCTCGGTTAGCGGGGCGTCCCGGGTTCCCGCATAGATCCCGCCGGCCGAGCTGGCGAGGACGAGGCTCAGCGGCCGCCGGAGCCGCGGCCGCTGCGCAAGCTCCGATCCGAGCCGGGCCAGGAAGCGCTCCCACGTCTCCGTCTCCACCGCCATCTCGTTCGCAGGCGTCGCCACCACTCCCGATCCGGCGCACCAGAAGATCGCGACCGCCTCGTGGCTGCCCGCCGCTTCCAGGAAGCCGGCGATCGATTCCGCGAAGCGCGCATCGACCCGGTCACGGTCCGCCCAGTGGAACGGGCCACCCGTGGGCGTCCACTCGACGACGCGGGGCGACTCCGCGAGTGCCGCCGCGACGTGCGAGCCGAGCAGCCCGCCGCGACCGATCACCCAGGCGAGGGTGGTCACGGAGAGCGGCGATCGCGCGGCGGAGGGCGCGACGCGATCAGGTAGGGAGGCTTGCCCATGGCCATCGAAACCGCGACACCGAGGTACTCGGCGATGATCCCCAGGGAAACGAGGATGAACCCCGCGAAGAAGCAGACGACGATGACGATCGAAGTCCAGCCCTGGACGGGCACCTGGTGCTGGAGCCGGCCCCAGGCGACGTACGCGGCGATGCCGAACGCGAGCACGATGGCGAACAGGCCGAGCACCGCGATCAGCCGCAGCGGCCGCGTGCCCGACGTGAGCACGAGCTGCCAGAAGTGGCCAACGAGGCGCGGCAGGCCGTACCCCGAAGGCCTCCCGCGCTCCCGCCGGAGCTCGACGGGGCAGTGCCGGGCGCCCGTGACGACCCAGGACAGGGCGACGTCCAGGTAGACGTTGGCCCCGCAGTAGGCCGCGACGCCGCGGGCGATCTCGCCGTCGATCAGGCGAAAGCTGTTGAAAGCCCCGAGCTCCCGATTGCCGAGCACTTGAACGAACAGCCACTTCACGAGCGCGCTCATCTGGTTGCGAAACCAGCCGTGCGGCGGCTCGTTCGTCGGCCGCGCGTACACGAGCTGAGCCCCGCCGGCCACGGCCTCGTCGAGCAGCTTCCCGATGTCGCGCGGGTCCTGCTGTCCGTCCTCGTCGAGCGTGGCGACCCAGTCGGCGGAGGTGCTCGCCATCCCGGCCAGCGTGGCGGGATGCTGGCCGAAGTTGCGTGTCAGCCAGAGAACGCGCACCAGCGGGGCCCGGCGAGCCAGCGACTGCATCACCGACGCCGAATCGTCGATGGCGCCGTCGTGCACGAACAGGATCTCGCTCACGCGAAAAAGGCGCCCGGCCGGAGTGGAGTGGGGGGTGGCGAGCGCTTCGAGCTCGGCGAACAGCGACTCGAGCGTTCGCTCACCGCGGTAGACGGGCACCACCACGGCGACCGCGTGGACGGCGGGCGCGCCAGCGACGGCTTCGTCGGGTGCCCCCATGCTCCGGAATCTTAGCGCGCGCCGTTTGCTTGATGTCGGAAAGGGACTTCCATATCTTCACGCGGTGCCGCGGCCCGAGCCGACCGCTTCGTCTCCACGAATCACCGTCGTCTTCCTCCTGTATCACGCGGCGCGCGTCGCGCCCGATCTCGTGGCGGGGCTCGCGCGACAGGTCCATGCGAAGTACTCGCGTCAGGCGGAGTGGCTCGAGGCTCTTTGGATGGACGACGCCTCGAGCGACGGGACGTCGCGCGCCGTCGAAGCGGCGCTCGCCGCCCTCGGCAACCCGGCCCACTATCGCCTGGTCGCGAACCCGGAGAACCTCGGCCTCGCCGGAACGCTCAACAAGGCCCTCGGGCTCGTGCGTACGCCGTTCATGCTGACGTGCCATCTGGATTGCCGGTTCGGCAGCGAGGACTACGTCGCCTCGATGCTGGAGCTGATCGACCGCAACCCGCGCGCGGCCGCGATCACCGGTCAGCCGGTGGTGGCGCGCGACGCCCCGCCGCCGTTCGCCGAGAAGCTGAACGTCGTGACGAACCTGATGGACATCTTTCCGAGCGAGTCCGCGGACGCGCTGGTCCCGGTGGGATTCGCCGAGGGCCGCTGCGACGTCTTCCGCGTCGAGGCGCTGCGCGCCGCCGGCTTCTACGACACCCGTCTCAGGGTCGCGGGCGAGGACCAGGTCCTGGCCGCGCGGCTTCGGCAGCTCGGATACGAGATCTACCAGGCGCCGCGCCTCGCCTATCAGCTCTCGGTGTCGGGCGAGCCGGACACGGAGCGGAAGCTGCTTGGCCATCAGCGGCTCTTCGGACGCGCGCACCCGTACATCATGGTTCGCGTACGGGGAACCCGGTCGGGAGTCTTCGGCCAGCGGGCCGGGAGCAACCGCACCTCGCGAGGCGTGCTCCGGGCTTCCCAGGTCGCCTCGAGCGCGGCCTATGTGCTCGTGGTGGTCGCCTGGCTCGCGGGCGCCCCGCCCTGGCTCTGGGCGAGCATCCTCGCCCTCGTCCTCCTGGCCAAGGTCGTGCTTTTCGGCCGCCACCTGCGCGCCGCACGCCTGACGGCTCTCGAGCTCGTCGCCTTCGTGCTGCTGCAACCCGCCCTGGACGTCTCGTACACCGTCGGTCTCGCCGAGGGGCTGTGGCACCTCCTGCTCGGCGACGCCCGCGAGCCCATCGCCTAGGCCGCTCTCTGCGGCGGCTTGTTGGTGGTGTGTCGAGACGCTAGACTTCTTCGGCTCGTGTCGGCACCACTCCCATGACGCGCAAGATCAGCGGTTGTCGCATCAGCGGGAGCCCCAACCTCGTCCCGGTGGTGAGCCTGGGCACGCAGAAGCTCACCGGCGTCTTCCCGCGGACCCGCGATGCGGCCCTCACGGAGGGTCCGCTCGAGCTCGTCTGGTGCCCCGACAGCGGGCTGCTCCAGCTCAGCCACTCCTACGATCCCGACGAGATGTACGGAGCGAACTACGGCTATCGCTCCGGCCTGAACCAGTCGATGGTTCGCCACCTGGCCGCGAAGGTGCGCCAGCTGGAGCGCCTGCTTCCCCTCGAGGCTGGCGACCTGGTGGTGGACATCGGCAGCAACGACGCCACGCTGCTCAAGTCCTACGCACGCCCCGACCTGCGGCGGCTCGGCATCGACCCCACCGGCGTGAAGTTCAAGAGCTACTACGGCGACGGCGTCGACCTGCTTGCCGACTTCTTCTCGGCCGACGTGTTCCGGTCCCGCTACGCAGACGCGCGCGCCCGGATCGTCACCTCGATCGCCATGTGCTACGACCTCGAGGCCCCCAGGGACTTCTTCCGGGACGTGGCGGCGATCCTGAGCGACGACGGCGTCTGGCACTTCGAGCAGAGCTACATGCCGTCCATGCTGCGCATGAACGCCTACGACACGATCTGCCACGAGCACCTGGAGTACTACGCGCTCGGCCCGGTGAAGCGGCTGCTCGAGGACTGCGGCCTGCGCCTGCTCGACGTACAGATGAACTCGGTCAACGGCGGCAGCTTCGCGGTGACCGCCGTCCACGCGCGCTCGCCGCGCGTGGGAAACGAGCCCGTGATCCAGTGGCTGCTCGGCCAGGAGGAGCGGATGGGCCTCCACACGCCGAGGCCGTTCCGTCAGTTCGAAGAGCGGGTCTACGAGCACCGGGCGAACCTGCAGCGGCTGGTGCGCGCGCTCAACGACGACGGCAAGCGGGTCCTCGGCTACGGCGCCTCCACGAAGGGCAACGTGCTGCTCCAGTTCTGCGGCTTCACGGAGCGGGAGATCCCCGCGATCGCCGACGTCAACCCCGACAAGTTCGGCTGCTTCACCCCGGGCACGGGGATTCCCATCGTTTCCGAGGAAGAGGCGCGGGGCATGCGGCCGGACTACTTCCTGGTCCTGCCGTGGCACTTCAAGGAGGGAATCCTGGCCCGCGAAGCGGCGTTCCTCGCCGCGGGAGGCAAGATGATCTTCCCGCTCCCCGAGATCGAGATCGTGGGAGGCTGAGTGTCGCGCTCCCTCGTCATGGTCGCGACCTACAACGAGAAGGCGAACGCGGAGCGGCTCTGCCGCGAGATCCTCGGCCTGAAGCTCGATCTCGAGGTCCTGTTCGTCGACGACAACTCGCCGGACGGGACGGGCGAGCTGCTCGAGAGCCTCGCCAGGGAGCTGCCCGCCGTCCACGTGCTGCACCGCTCCGGCAAGCTGGGAGTCGGCAGCGCGCACGCGCACGGCCTGCGCTGGGCCTACGACCACGGCTACTCACTCGTGGTGACCATGGACGGAGACTTCACCCACGAGCCCCGCTACATCCCCGATCTGCTGGCGGAGTCGGCGAAGGGCGCCGACGTGGTGGTCGGCTCGCGCTACCTGCTGAAGACCAGCCTCGAGGGCTGGAACCCCTGGCGCAAGGCGCTCACGAGGATCGGGCACCTGCTGACGCTGACGTTGCTCAAGATGCCCTACGACGCCACCAACGCGTTCCGCTGCTACCGGCTGGACCGGGTCCCGCGGCAGCTCTTCGACGTCGTCGTCTCGCGCGGCTACTCGTTCTTCTTCGAGAGCCTGTACGTGCTCCACCGCAATCGCTTCCGGATCGTCGAAGTCCCGGTCCCGCTTCCCAACCGCACCTACGGCAGCTCCAAGATGACCTTCGGCGAGATGCGGAACAGCGTGCGGCTCCTGTTCGCGATCTGCTTCAAGGCGCTGTTCAATCCCGAGAAGTTCGACGTCGGCGAGCAGGTCGAGGCGGCCGGGACGGGGAGCGCTCTGCAGGACGAGCAGGGCTGGGACGAGTACTGGGACGCGCAGCGGACCGGCGCCGGGGCCCTGCTCTACGACGCCGTGGCCGCCTTCTATCGCAAGTGGATCATCCGGCCGTCCCTGAACCGGTTCGTGCGCCGCAACTTCCGTCCCGGCGCGCGGCTGCTGCACGCGGGCTGCGGCAGCGGGCAGGTGGACGCCGACATCCGCCACGAGGTGGCCATCACGGGGCTCGACATCTCCCTGAACGCGCTACAGCTCTACAAGAAGGTGAACCGTGGGCAGGCCGAGATCCTCCACGGCAGCATCTTCGAGATCCCGCTCCCCGACGGGACCATGGACGGCGTCTACAACCTCGGCGTCATGGAGCACTTCACCGAAGACGAGATCGACCGGATCCTGCGCGAGTTCCGTCGAGTGCTCCGGCCCGAGGGGCGCGTGCTCGTCTTCTGGCCGCCGGAGTTCGGCCTGAGCGTGCTCTTCTTCAAGAGCCTCGTCTGGATATTCCGGCACGTGCTCCGGAAGAAGGACGTGAAGTTCCATCCGGGCGAGATCACCCGCGTGCGGTCCCGGCGCCACGTCACCTCGCTCTTCGAGTCGGCCGGCTTCCGCGTGATCCGCTATTCCTTCGGCCCGCGGGACCTCTTCACCTACGCGATCGTCGCGGCGGAGCGGGCGTAGGCCCTAGTCGGGAGAGACGATCAGCTTCGGGATCGTCCAGTCGGGGCCACCGGGCTGGCAACGGATGTCGCGGATCACCACCCTTTCCTGGAGCGTGCCGGCTCGCCGCGCGCGAAGCGCCGCGTCCAGGGTCGCGGCTTTCGCCGACCACTCCCCCGGCGCCCAGAGAGGCGCGCGCGACGGCTGGTAGTAGGGCTCGTGGAGGATGCAGAAGGTGCTCCAGGCCAGGAGTGAGGTCGCGGCGACCCTGCGAAGACCCTGTCGGCCGGGCTGGGCCAGCAGCTGCCACACGAGAATGAGAGCCAGCACCGCCGGCACCAGGCCGGCGCGGCCGCCGAGGGTGACGTGCGCCCGGGTCAGCGCAAGCACGCCGTAGTCCCTCACCAGCGCGGTGAGCGGAAAGGTGACCATCACGCTGAGCACGGCGAGGACGAGGACGCGCAGTCCCTCGGTGTCGCGCCGTCGTGCCCTGAAGGCCGCCCACAGGTAGCCGCCGATCAGGGCCACCGACAACAGCAGAAAGGGAGCGCCCGCCATCCTGCGCACGGACTCGTGAAACCGGTACGGCACCACGGAGAGGAAGCCCAGGCGAACCGCCAGGTTCTCGAAGTAGAGCCGGGCGAGCAGCTCGGGAGCCGGCAAGGGGTCCGGCCGGTACGCGTTCTCGGTCGTCATGTTCAGCGCCAACGCTCCCGCCAGCATCGCGAGCAGCACGAGGTAGTACCGGTTGCGCGTCAGCCAGAAGAGGTAGGCGATGAGCGGCGCGAGCACCAGGCCTTGCCCCAGCGACAAGCACAGCAGCGACACCAGGAGGGCCCGTCCGGGACCCATCTGCCAGCGGCCCTGCCCATCGCGTTCGAGCAGCAGCAGGAAGAAGCCACAGAAGACCGCATAGGTCCCGGGAGAGATCGCGAAGAAGGCCTCGTAGCTCCCGGGAGCGAGGGAGAACAGCCAGCACACGAGCACCCGCACGCGGTCGTCGGGAACGAGCCACCTGTACCCCGCACGCGAGAAGAGGCTCAGGCTGACGCTCGCCAGCAAGCCGGCGGCGACCGCGTACAGCACGGGAGACCAGTCCGTCGGGAAGAGCGAGACCAGGAGCGCCACGAGCCGAGGCAGCGTGTGATACGAGCCGTGGATCGGCGCGAGGATCGCGGCGGGCCCGAGCTCCACGCTCTCGCGGAAGAAGAAGGTGCAGTCCTCGGCCCAGAGGCCGGGCGCGAGGAAGAACCCCGGAAAGCGGAGCGCGCTCGAGGCGAACAGCAGGAGGACGACGGCGAGGAAGGGTACGCGAGCGGGGAGCGGCGACCCCGGCTCGGCCACGGCCGTCGTGGTCATCGCTTCCGGAAGACCGCGAACATCTCGCCCGGCAAGCGGAACGTGACCGTGACGTCTTGGAGGCGGAGCGTGTCCACGAGCCACCGCATGACGCGGCCCGCGATCGGATACCGCATCATGGACTTGGCGACCGACTTGAGCACCATGACGTAGGGGTAGCGCCCGATCCAGACCCTTTCGAACCCATGGTCCTCGAACAGCTTCACCAGCGACCGCTCGCTGAACATCTGGATGTGCTGTCCCTGGTACCACCACCAGCGCCTGCCGAAGAGCCGCGCCGTCGAGGACCGGATGTCCCCGGTCCAGAGAAAGACGAGGCCTCCCGGCTTCAGGAGCCGGTGCATCTGCTCCGCCTCGATGCGCGGCTCGTCGAAATGCTCGATCACGCCCCACAGGGTGACGACGTCGAAGGAGCCGGACGCCTGGATGGCGCTCAGGCGGTAGTCGTGGATCTTCAGCCCCTTCCCCCGGGCGAGATCCACGGCCCAGCGCGACAGCTCCAGGCCTTCGACCTCGAAGTGCTCGCGTGCCACCGTCAGGAAGTCGCCCGTGGAGCAGCCGATGTCCAGCAGGCGGCCCCGGTCGAGCCACTGCCGGATTCGGGCCACGGCGAGCTTCGAGGTGAGGATCCGCTGCTCGCGGTTCTCGAGGTACGGCGCGTCCTGGACGTCGTGGTAGCCGACGTAGAGGTCCGGCGGGCGCGGGCTGCAATAGCCGTGCGAGCAGTCTTCGCAGGCGACCACGCGGTACGTCCTGTTGTGCTCGGGGCTGAAGTCGTAGCCGAAGACCGGGAGGTCGTCCCCGAGCGTGCTGGGATAGAGCACGCGGTACCTCGACGACCCGCACACGGGGCAGGGAATGTCCTTGATCGCTTCCGTCATGCGCGGGGCAAGCATATTTCAGAGGCGCGGCCCGTGCGTCCCGCGGGCGTCGCCTTCTCGCGCGGAGCGATGGTGAGCCGCCGGATCTTCCAGACACCGGGGGGCAAGGCGGGGCGGCAGTTGATCCTGCTCAACACGACGGGTTCCTGAAGGGTTCCGGCGCGCCGGGCGCGGAGAGCCGCGTCGATCGTCGCGGCTTGCTGGGGCCACTGCCATGACGGCGCAACGGGCGCGCCCGGTGGCAGGGAGAGCGGTTCGTAGAGGATGCAGAACGTGCTCCACGCCAGGAGACCCGTCGCGGCGACCCGCCGGGCGCCCTTCCAGCCCGGACGCGCCAGCAGCTGCCACATCAAGAGGAGAGCGATCACGGCCGGAACCAGCGCGTGTCGGCCCCCCAGGGCCATCTCCGTTCGGCTGAACAGGGCGACCCCGTAGCGCCTCGCCAGCGCGGTGAGGGGGAAGGTCGCCATCACACAGAGGACGGCGAGGACGAGGACGCGCAGTCCCTCGCTGTCCCGCCGTCGTGCCTTGAAAGCCGCCCACGAGTAGCTCCCGATCAGGGCCGCGGACACCATCAGGAAGGAAGGGCTGTCCATCTTGAGCACGAGGGCGTGCCAGCGCTGCGGCACCAGCGGAACGAAGCCGAGGCGAACGGCGAGGTTCTCGAAGTAGATGGCCACCAGCCGGGCCGGCGAGGGCAGCGGATCCGGGCGGTACTCGTCGTTGTCGGCGCCCAGGTTCCAGAGCACGGATCCTGAAAGGGTCGCGAGCAGAAGAAGGTAGTTGCGGTTGCGAGTCAGCCAGAAGAGGTACGCGACGAGCGGGGCGAGCACCAGGCTCTGCCCCAGGGAGAACCAGAGGAACGAGATCAAGACGGCTCGCCCGAGGCCCATGCGCCAGCGGCCCTCCGCGTCGCGGTCGAGCAGAAGCAGGAGCACCCCGCAGAAGACCAGGTAGGTCCCGGGGGTGAGCGCGAGGAAGCATTCGTAGCTCCCGGGGACGAGCGAGAAGAGCCAGCAGATGAGGACGCGGACACGGTCATCGGCAACCAGCCATCGGTAGCCCGCCTGTGAGAAGAGGCTCAGGCTCAGGCTCGACAGCACTCCCGCGGCGACCGCGTAGGAGAGGGGGGCCCAGAACGTCGGGAGGAAGGAGACCAGGAAGGCGACCAGCCGCGGCAACAGGAGATGGGTGCCATAGACGGGCCACAGAATCGCGGAAGGCCCGTCCTCGATGCTCTGGCGGAAGAAGAAGGTCCCGTCCTCGCCCCAGAAGGTGGGATCGAGGAAGACGCCGCGGAAACGAAGCGCGGCGGAGACGAACAGCAGGAGGACCACGGCCGTGAGAGGGACGGGGACCGATGCTGTCTTCGTCGGCTCCGGCGCGCGCCCACCCACGCGAGGCCTAAGGGCCCTTTCCGAGCAGGATGTATCTCTGAGGGTCCGTGAAACCTGCGGGCAGCAGGCGCCAGCAGTCGATGACCGTGGCCCCGGGCCGCACGCTGGCCGGATCCAGGCCCCGGAACTCCTCGCACGGTGTCGCCACGACGAGCACGTCGGCGGCCTTCGCGCACTCGTCCTTCGATGCGGCGTACGCGACCTTCTCGCCGAGGATCACCCGCGCCGTGTCCATTGCCAACGGATCGTGGACGACGACGCGAAGGCCGTCCTCGCCGAGACGCCGTGCCAGCTCCAGGCTCTGTGACTCCTCGACCACGGACGTGGCGGGCTTGTACGAGAGGCCGAGGATCCCGACCGTGCCCCCGGACGGCAGGCGCAGCCGCACGAGCCGCTCGAGGCGGTCCAGCTGCGCGCGGTTCAGCGAGTCGGTGGCCTCGGCGAGCGTCGCCGGGCTGCCCACCTCGCGCGCGAGCGCGGCGAAGGCGACGTTGTCGCGCGGGAAGCAGGGGCCGCCGTAGCCCAGGGCCCCGCGCAGGTACTTCTTGCCGATCCTCGTGTCGAGGCCGAGCGCCGACGTGACCACGTCCACGTCGGCCCCGGGCAGCTTCTCGCACACCTGCGCCAGCATGTTGGCGTAGGAGATCTTGGTCGTCACGAAGGTGTTGACGGAGAGCTTCGTGAGCTCGGCGTTCACGAAGGACATGCGCGCCGCCTTCGTCGCGGCGCCGCAGATCGTCGCGTAGAAGTCCACGAGCACCTGCCCGGAGCGCGCGTCCGATTCGCCGATCAGCAGGAAGTCCGGGTGCAGCAGGCCCTCGATCACGTTGCCGAGCGCGATGAACTCGGGGTTGTAGCAGAGCCCGAAGTCGACGCCGCACTTTCGGCCGGATGCCTCTTCGAGCGCGGGCAGCACCCGGCCTTGCGTGTGGCCGGGCATCACGGTGCTGGTGAGCGAGACCACGTGGAAGGAGCTCTTCTCCCGCAGCGCGGCCCCGATTGGGGCCATCGCCTCGAGCACGTACTTCAGCGAGAAGCGGCCGTCCGGGCCGCTGGGCGTGGGCACGATGACGTGCGTCAGCTCGGTCGCTGCGACCGCCTCGCGCACGTCCGTCGTAGCCGAGAGCCGGCCGCGGCAGCCGTCGATCATCGGCTGCAGACCGGGCTCCTCGACCGGCGCACGCCCTTCGTTGATCCGCCGCACGAACTCGCGGTTCCGGTCCACCCCCACGACCGTGTGTCCCCGGTGCGCGATCACCGCGGCGAGCGGCGAGCCCAGCTTTCCGAGTCCGATCACCGATACGCGCATCTGCCGCTAGTCCCCTCTCTCGTTGCGGATCGCGGTCACGGGCACGCTGTCGACAGGCGTTCCGCGCACCGGTTGGGACTCGGGCAGGGCCTCCCGTCCCATCCCCCAGGCGTCGTCGTTGGTGACGAGCGGGCCCCGGAGGTACATGCGCCGCGCGTCCGCGAGGACCTGCTCCTTGCTGATCCAGGTGATCCCGCGGCTCGTGATCCGCTCGTAGAGCTTCTTCTCCCCTTCCGGGGACCAGCCCGACCCGAGGCCGTGCTCGATGTGGTAGATGCGCATCGGCTCCCGGAACACCACCTCCTGGAGCCCGTCGGCGTGAGCGGCATAGCAGGTGAACCCGTCGATGTTCATCGAGTAGGCCTCCCACTCCGGATAGCCGCGCAAGCGAGCCCAGTGATCGCGGTGCATCAGCGTGAAGTCGCCGCAGCCGTTGGTGTGGACGAGATCGACCCGCGGCCGGGCCAGCGGGCGCAGCAACCGGCGCAGCGACGGGCCCACGCCGACCCTGAACAACCCATGGACGCGGACGCTGCGGTCCGGCATCGCCGCCGCCTCGCGGTCGTCCGTCAGGCCAAGCGTGTACGCCGTCCGCCCGCCCGGCTCCGGCTCGAGGACCGGAACCTGCACGCGCGCGCCGCCGACGAGCTTTCGTTGCACGGCGACGCGTCCGGAGTCGGCGGCGATCTGAAGATCGAGCGCCGAGCCTGTCTCCAGCTCCAGGTCGAGCACGAGGCGCCCGGGTAGCCGCGCCGCCGTGTAGGACGAGAAGCGGGCGCCATGGGCGGCGCGCCGATAGACCTGACCCTCTGGCGTGAACTCGCGCTCCCCCCAGCCGTCCTGGAGCGACAGCCCCTCCGCGAGCTCGTAGACATCGCGAGCCGGAACTGCGCGGGACTCCATCGCCTGGCCGGTCGTCGCGGCGAGCTCGAACCGGAGCTCGTCGTGCGAAGCCCAGCCCCACTCGAAGAGCCGGAACTCCACGGGAGGCTCATCCACCCGATGCCTTGCAGCTCGCTCGACGCGCAGATGCAAGGCGGTCTCGGACCCGCGCGCCTCCGGGAGCGGGATGAAGACCCGCTGCTGGCTGCGAAACTGGAGTGCGGTGAGCAGACGACCGGCATCGTCGTGCACGTGGAAGGTGAAAGCCTCGCGTCCGAGCTGCGGGCCCGCCTCCACGGTCATTCGCAGAACGCGCGGTCCGGTCGACGGCGGCTCGACGATTAGCGTGGCCTCGCTGCAGCCCGCGAGGTAGGCCTCTCCGGTGGGCCGGCGATCGAGCCCGAGACCGAGACCTGGCCGCAAGCCGCTGCCGGCCTGGTCCGAGGAGCCGGTGGCGCCGTGCGCTGCCGGCGGGGGGAACGTGGCCTCCCGCTGGTTCACGCGAAGCAGGTGGGTCCGGCAGTACTCGAGCTGTCCGACGACGCCGGCTTCGAGCGGGACCTCGCTCATCGCGTCGGACCGATCGATCCTGTAGAAGCGCCCCTTCTCGAGCCGCTTCGAGGCCAGGAAGGTGACGAGCTCGTCGTTGAACAGGATGTCGACGTTGGTGACGAGCACGAACGGGGCCCTGGCTCTTCGGATCCCGACGTTCTTCCCGATCATCTGGAAGAGCGGCAGCGACTCCGCGTGCCGGAGGCGGCGGTGAAGCGCCTCGGGCACGGTCACGATCCGCACCTCGCAAGGTCCTGGCTCGGCGGGCCACTGCAGCACCTCCGCGAGACTCGCTCGGCCCGGGGGAGGGTTCCACTCCACGAGGATCAGCTCGGACGCGAGACCGTGCCGGCGACACTGCTCGATCCAGGCATTGACGAAGATCTGCATGCGCCGGAGCATGTTGCCGCCGTGGTCGTCGTTGCGTGACGTGGCCACGACGGAGATGTACGGGTCCTGGCTCACAAGCGCTTGCGACGCTTCCCTTCCGTGCCCGCGGCCTCCAGCTTGGCCGCGACCTGCTTCTCGATCCAGGCGTAGGTCTTCGCGAGGCCGTCCTCGAGCGCCACGCGCGGCTCCCACTTCAGCACCTGGCGCAGCCGCGTGTTGTCCGAGTTGCGCCCCCGCACGCCCTGCGGTCCCGGGATGTGCTTCTTGACCACCTTCACCTTGGCGATCCGGGCCACCAGGTCGACCAGGTCGTTGATGCTGATGAGCCGATCCGAACCCAGGTTCAGGGGATGGGGATGGCTCGAGCGCATCAGCTTGTGGATCCCCTCGACGCAGTCGTCGATGAAGCAGAACGAGCGGGTCTGGTGGCCGTCCCCCCAGATCTCCACCTCTCGGTTCCCCGTGAGCTTCGCGTAGGCCACCTTGCGGGAGATCGCCGCGGGCGCCTTCTCGCGGCCGCCCTCCCACGCCCCCTTCGGGCCGTAGATGTTGTGGAAGCGCACGACGCGGCTCTGGATCCCGTAGTCGTTACGGTAGTACTCGCAGAGCCGCTCCGTCATGAGCTTCTCCCAGCCGTACGCGTCCTCGGGCATGGCCGGGTACGCATCCTCTTCCTTGAGCGGGGCCACGCTCGTGTCCATCTGCCGGAAGATCGGGTAGATGCAAGCGGAGGACGTGTACAGGTAGCGTTTGACGCCGTGCTGGCGCGCGGCTTCCAGCGTCTGGATGCTGATCAGCGAGTTGTTGTGCAGGATGCGGGCGTGATTGGTGGAGATGAAGCCCATTCCGCCCATGTCCGCGGCGAGCGCGTACACCTCCTCGATCCCGTCGGTGGCTTCGAGGCAGTTCGTCCAGTGCCTGAGATCCAGCACTCGGAAGTCGTCGGCCTGGGTGGGCGCGTACTCCGGCTTCTTGATGTCCGCACCGCGCACCCAATAGCCCTGCTTCTTCAGGTATCCCACCAGGTGGTGCCCGATGAATCCACCGGCCCCGGTGACCAGCACGCGCACGCCCTTGCCCTTGCCCTTGCCCATCGCTGTTCTTTCTCCCCGGCGAGCCGCGGCGCGGCGTCCTGCTGCTCCTGAGAGCCACGCCAGTCCCTTCAGCCCGCTGCGAGGGCATGAAGCTGTCTATTCTAGCCGTTTCCCGAGCGCCTTCCTGTCGTCCGGAAGTCTCGCGGGGATATCGACTATCCTATCGGCGGGCCGCGCCTCCGCTGCGGAACACGCCGACCGGAAATGCCCCACGCCGACGCCAAGCTCGAGACCCAGCGCCAATGGAACGCCAACCCCTGCGGGGCGGACGTGGCGGAGGACCTCGAGCGCGGCAGCCCCGCGTTCTTCCGCAGCGTCGAAGAGCATCGCTACGGGGTGTACGCGCCCTGGCTGAAAGAGGCCGTCGGCTTTCCGTCGTTCGCGGGCTGTCGCCTGCTCGAGATCGGTCCCGGCCTCGGCACGGACCACGCGCAGTTCGCGCGCGCCGGCGCACGGACGTACGCGATCGACCTGACGAAGACCCACCTCGAGCTGACGCGACGGCGTTTCGCGCTCGAGCAGCTCGAGACGCGGCTTTCGCGCGCGGACGCCGAGTCGCTGCCTTTCGCCGACGCCTCGTTCGACGCCGTGTACTCCTTCGGCGTGCTTCACCACACGCCCGACACGTCGAAGGCCGTCGAGGAAGCCCGACGCGTCCTGAAGCCCGGGGGCGTGGCCGTCATCAGCCTCTATCATCGACACTCGGCCTTCCACTGGATCGCCCTCGTGCTGTGTCGCGGCGTTCGGCGCGGCGAGCTCTTCACCCGGGGCTACAAGCGGCTGCTGGCCGACATCGAGCAGGG
>Ga0111538_10003638_pt1 | contig 21500 bp, 21 predicted proteins | sample SoiMethybrSBSTD1_FD_79669 | JGI IMG/M metagenome (GOLD analysis project Ga0111538, IMG submission 79669) | Bulk soil microbial communities from a Populus tree surrounding site in Tennessee, USA - Soil MetaG P. TD hybrid SBSTD1 (version 2)... | ecosystem: Environmental > Terrestrial > Soil >... | reverse complement strand
GACAGCTTACAGCTTCTTTACTCTAAGATCTTTCTAGAAGGCCGCCTAACAAGGAGCTTGCTTCCTTACCACTGTTGCGGCCATAAGGTGCAAGCGCCTGAACAAGTTTGCGTATAGGCATTGACTGAAGGTAGACTTTTCCAGTTCCCCTTAGCGTTGCCAGAAAAATTCCTTCGCCACCAAAAATCATTGATCGAAGCCCACCAGCCATTTGAACATCGAAATCAATTTGGGATTCAAAGGCCACAACGCACCCGGTATCTACACGCAAAGATTCGTTGTTTAAGGTACGCTCAATCACTGTGCCGCCAGCGTGAACAAATGCTTTGCCATCACCTTGAAGTTTTTGCAGGATGAATCCTTCTCCACCTACCAGCCCCGACCCTAATCTCCTGTTGAATGTAATTGAAATCTGAGTACCCAGGGCTGCGCAAAGAAATCCATCTTTTTGTACGATGATTTGATTTGACGGGCATTGGGCAAGATCGATCGGAATCACGGTTCCTGGATATGGCGCGGAAAATCCAACCTTTGCCCGGCGGTTTCCACGATTAGTGAAATGCGTCATGAAAAGGGATTCGCCGGTCAAAACGCGGGATCCGACCGACAACAATTTGTCAAAAAGTCCCTGGTTTGGATTGGATCCGTCGCCCATTTTTGCCTCGAACTGAATTCCATCCTCCATAAAAAGCATAGCACCAGCTTCTGCAACTACGGTTTCCATCGGATCCAGCTCTACTTCTACAATTTGAATGCTTTCACCCTTAATTTGATAGTCAATTTCGTGTGATCTGCCCATTGCTTTTATTGTTTTTAATGTATTTACTTAAATACGGATATTGAACTGGCTTGTTGTTCACATATTGCATTTCCAGATAACAATCAAAAAAATAATCCGGTGGACCAATCTCGCAACGGATTCCCTCTGCCACACCAAACTAAAACTCAGAAATTATTGCAGGAATGATTCAAGCCCAGTGTTTTCCGCACGAAAGCGAATAAATGGCCCGCCGCATAAAAACAAGAATAACAAGGCAACTACCTGCCGACTATTTTTTCTTCTTTTTTCCCTTCTTTAGATCCTCGTAGTCTTCCCGTTCCGCCAGCTTTTTGTCATCGACATTTTTGTCTAAAAATTCGTTCAATTTCTCGATGTTCATATTGGCCTTGATCTCTCCGAACTGATCAATAATGATGTCAAGGCCTTGAAGATCTTTGTGAACTTTAGGTTTTGGTTTGCTGGAAGATTTTTTTTTGCTAGCCTTCGCCATGGGTCTAATTTAAGCAACTTTTATATTCAGCGTCTTAAGCGCATAATCAATTCTTTTCACGACTTCTTCTTTTCCAATAATTTCCATGACCATCATGAGATCGGGTCCTGCCCCTGCCCCTGTTATTGAAAGTCGCACCGCCTGAAGAATTTTTCCAATACCGATACCCAGATCGGCCGTTACTTTTTCTAGTGTTGACTTTGCTATAACACCATCAAAAGAAGGAAGTTTTGCAATTTCGGACTGGTATGCACTCAACACTTTTACCGCGTCGTCATTCCATTTTTTCGCGGCAACAGTTTCGTCGAAAGTCGTCGGCGCATAAAACAAAAACTTACCCTGCTCCCAAAGATCTTTTGGAAAGGTTACGCGCTCCTTCATGATGGAAACGATCTTTGCCGCTTTCTCCTTCGAGCAAGTAATATTTTCTTTTTTTAATAATGTTAGCAGATATTCCGCAAGTTCCTCATTGGACTTTGCCCTAAGGTACTGCTGATTAAACCACTCTGCTTTATGGATATCGAATTTTGTTCCTGCCTTTCCAATCCGTTCAACGGAGAACGCTTTGATTAATTCATCCATTGAGAATAGTTCCTGCGTTGTGCCCGGATTCCATCCCAGGAATGCCAGAAAGTTAACCAACGCTTCGGGCAGGTAGCCAGCTTCACGAAAGCCGACAGCTTTTTCATTGGTCGCCGGGTCAATCCAATCCAATGGGAAAATGGGAAAACCCATTTTATCAGCGTCTCGTTTGCTGAGTTTACCGTCGCCGGTTGGTTTTAGAAGTAAAGGCAAATGCGCGAACTGCGGCATTTCTTTTTCCCATCCCAAATATTTGTAAAGCAGCACGTGCAAGGGAGCAGACGGTAGCCATTCCTCCCCACGAATCACGTGCGAAATTTTCATCAGGTAATCGTCGACGACGTTGGCTAAATGGTACGTAGGCATCCCGTCACTTTTCATCAGCACCTTGTCATCAATTTGCGACGAATGTACCATTACCCAACCACGAATCATGTCGTTCAGCCTTACCTCTTCCTTGCGAGGGACCTTCAACCGGATGACGTAGGGAGTTTGTGCGTCGAGCAGACCCTTGACTTCGTCTTCCAGTAACGTTAGGGAATTACGCATTTGCATTCGCGTGATGCTGTTGTAATGAGGAGACTCAACCCCGGCAGTTTTTAAGCGTTCACGCATTGCTTCGAGATCTTGTTCCGTATCAAAGGCGTAATAGGCGTAGCCATTGTCGATGAGCTGTTGAGCGTATTGCTGATACATCGGTTTTCGTTCGGACTGGCGGTAAGGTGCATGAGGACCTCCTATGCCGACACCTTCATCGATTTTTATTCCCACCCACGCAAGCGATTGAAGAATGTATTCTTCAGCACCAGGCACATAACGATTTTGATCGGTATCTTCGATCCGTAAAATCATTGTACCCTTATTCTGCCTGGCCAGTAAGAAATTATAAAGCGCTGTCCTGACACCTCCAATATGTAATGCTCCTGTTGGACTGGGCGCAAACCGTACACGAACTTCTCTCATTCCTTAATCAATCAAATTTGGACTGCAAATGTAAAGTGAATTTGGGACTTAGGATAGACTTTTTGTTTCGTTCTGGATTCGTGGAGCCTCCGAATAGGGGATAAAACCCTATTTTTGAAGGAATAACAACTTTAAAACCTGAATTCGTTATTTCGAAGTAACTGCTAAACAAATGCCATTGGAAAATTTCCATGATGTTATCATAATCGGCGCGGGACCAATAGGCTTAGCGTGCGGAATTGAAGCCAAAAAAGCCGGCCTTAATTACCTGATTATAGAGAAGGGCTGCCTGGTGAACTCGCTCTATCACTATCCGCTTAACATGACGTTCTTCTCCACTTCTGAGCGACTGGAAATTGGAGAAGTGCCGTTCATTTCTCATGGCCCGAAACCAAACCGTGCTGAGTCGTTGGAATATTATCGACGGGTTTGTTCGACGTGGAATCTCAACCTGAGGTTATATGAAAAAGTCGAGGCTGTCGTCTTCGAAAATGGGCATCACAAATTAATCACAGCAAAAGGAAGTTATAGGGCAAAAGCAATAATTCTCTCGTTGGGATTTTATGACCTTCCTTATCTTCTAAATGTTCCTGGTGAAGATTTGCCCAAAGTGAAACATTACTACGACGAACCGCATCCATATTTCGGCCAAAATATTATTGTCGTTGGTGCTGCCAATTCCGCCGTCGATGTTGCCCTGGAAACATATCGTAAAGGGGCCAACGTAACGATGGTTATTCGTGAACCATCCATTTTAGAAACTGTAAAATACTGGGTGAAACCAGATATCGAGAACCGTATCATGGAAGCTTCGATCAAAGCTTATTTTAATTCTGACGTGGTAGAGATCAAACCATCGTCTGTAAGAATCAAAACTCCGGATGGAATGAAGGAGATTGAAAATGATTTTGTTTTGGCTATGACCGGTTATCAGCCGCCGTTTGAGTTTATGGAATCCTGTGGCGTGAAATTCCACGATGATGAATTTCACACACCGGTGTATAACGAAGAGACCATGGAAACGAATGTCAAAAATCTGTATCTAGCGGGTGTAGTATGTGGAGGCCTGAAGACCAATAAATGGTTTATCGAAAATTCAAGGGTGCATGCAGGCATGATCATGGAGCATCTTCGGAACCGGCTATCTGAAGGTTCTTAAAATACTTTCAACGGAGTGCACATACGAACTCCTTTCATACCGCGGGCAGGGCTTGGCCCTGGACTGGTGTACGTCTCCAAATTTTCGACAGAAAATCATCATGTACGATCTATTAATTATTATCTTCACTTAAGCATTTACGCATATCTATCTCCATAACATAAATTGCATGTGACGAATCCGATTTCCAAGACGGCATACTATACCCTAGGTGTTCGGGCCTGGGATGCTGCGCAACCAAAGCCGGTATGTGGAGACTCTTTTGCCAACCTTTTCATGAATGAGGATGCTCAAAATGTATGGCAGGAATTCAAAGACTTTTTAAGACCTAATGCTAGCAATGCTTCGCGACATGCCATAATCGATAGTCAACTGGGTGAGGCCCTTCGTGCAGCTCCTGATTCTCGTGTTGTCATTATAGGTGCTGGTTTTGACACCCGTGCTTTTCGAATTAAAGGAGGAAACTGGACTGAACTAGATGAGCCTCAAATTATCGGCCTCAAAGAATCGGCACTACCTGCATCAAAGGCCTCCAATCCTTTACGTCGAATCCCCATCGAATTTGCAAGGGAATTGTTAACAGAAAAATTATCAGCGTTCACCACAACGAAAACAACGCACATAATTATCGAAGGAGTGTTCATGTACCTCCACCAAAATGAGCGTCAGGGTTTGCTGACGGGGTTACAAAAAATATTTCCTAACCAAGTCGTCTATTGCGACCTTATGCGTCAATCATTTTTTGAACGTTATAGCAAACCATTGCACGAAAAAATTCTTTCCTTGGGTGCCAGCTTTACCGAAATGATGGAATATCCTGAAAATATTTTTTTAGACAATGGATATAAAATTTTGTCCTGTACATCAATTCCTTTACATGCGGCTCGGCATGGCAAATTGGATATCCCTGCATTTGTCATCCGGTTTTTTTTAAAAACGCTTAGAAAGGGTTTTTGCCTGTGGAGGTTCCAATTGGGCCAGAATTATCGCTAAATGTTCTCCGAATGTAATGCCACCACACACCACTCCCGCTCCTCGCGTAATAAATTGCAAGCTTAGTTTGCCAGCCATCTCAAAGCCTTTCTAAAATCTTTGCTGCACTTTGCGTCGTGGCGCCTTGGTTAATAGTGCATACCTTCGTAATTGCGCCAAAACGTAAGTCCTACTCGTGATTTAGTTCACCGTTGCTAGATGAAAGCCCTTAAAATGCTTTCAACGGAGTGCACATACGAACCTCCGAACAAGTTGACATGAACCAGCAGCGGATAGAGATTATAAATATCAACTCGTCTTTCCGAGCCTGGCGGTAATGGGAACGCTTCTTCATACGCTGAATAAAATTCCCCATTAAAGCCACCGAATAACGTGGTCATCGCCAGGTCAGCTTCCCGATTTCCATAATATACAGCAGGGTCGATCAGGCACGGTTCGCCTTTTTCATCAGTGATTAGATTTCCGCTCCACAAGTCTCCGTGAATGAGAGAGGGTTTTTCGATTGCGATAAGGGACGGCAGTTTAGCATAAAGTGCTTTAAATTTTCTCTCCCATCCGACATCAACGGCGGCACTTTTAATAGCGAGCTGAACCTGGACATCAAGGCGTTGCTCTATAAAAAAATCGATCCAATTTGAATTTGTGTGATTGAATTGTCGAAGAGACCCGATGTAGTTGTCACAGTCGAGCCCGAAGAATTCCGAACTACATCGGTGAACCAAGGCGAGACTTTGACCCAACTGTTCCCAATAATTTTTTGATCGTGATTTCTGTTCAATAAACTCAAGCAACAAAAATTGATGGGGACCATTTTTTCCATGTCCAATAACCTTGGGAATTCTGATGGAATTTTGTCGATGAAGCAGATCTAGTCCTTTGCCCTCAGCTTCAAACATCCCTGGAAACTTTTTGTCGTCGTTCCATTTCAGAAAGAAACGGCCGATTGTTGTATTTAATTTTCCACCTTGATTGATGCATCCGCCTCCGGCAAATGAGAAGTCCAGGATGGAAGATATATTGGGTAGATTTAAGACATCTTTTATACCTTCGAGGACACCCCCTGGAATACGAGAAATCATTTTTGATTACTTCAGTTTGTCATCCACAGGGAAGGTGTGAGTTTGAAACCCACGTAAAAATTTCGAAGCGCTGCAGCATTATAATAACGACCACCTACTGCGTTTAGGTCATTCCCAAGGCTGTAATGTTTATCCAACGCGTTATCAACGCCGGCAAATATGTCCAGGCCAAAATTCTTACCCAATACGGATCGGTAGCCGAGGCGTCCGCCCAGTAAAAAATATTCAGAAGCGTATTCCGTATTAGCGTCGTTTAACGGAATTGCATCCGTGTAATTGGCGGTAATGTTTAAGTAGATTTTTTTTATGTTAAGATCAAGTCCTCCGATAACAATGGTAGGAGCAACGCCGGTCAGGCGGTTGCCTGAATAATCCTTTCCGTCATTTTCATAGTCTTCGAAACGGTAGTGATTGTACGTGTAACTCGACCACAGCGTAAACCCGGTGATAAATCCCGAGGTCAGACTAGGGGTCCAGGAAACCTTTGCTTCCAGTCCGCGCTGAGAAGTCTCGCCGGCATTCACAAAATATTCGGCGCCGTCTGGGGTACGTTGTATTACAATCGTTTCGTCCAGCTTGAATTGGTAAGCTGATAATTCATAAAGAAGCTGACGCTTCGCGAGATTTCCACGGAACCCGATTTCATAGCTGATACCGCGCTCGGGGTTTAGATCATTGTTATACGTTCCTGCTGAAGGCCTTACTTCTGCCAATGAAGGCGGCGAGAATCCCCGACTCACACTGCCATATATTGAGATCGAATTGAATTTTTTCAGCAATGCAATGCGGGGAGAAATTTCGGGATCAAAGTTTCTGGTTTGTTCAATGTTAGGTATGGGATAAAGTGTGGTAAATCCATACTTTAAAAAATTTGCGCTGGCCCCAAGCGTTAAATAAAATTGATGGGACAAATCAAATTCTGTCTGAAAAAAAAATAAAAGCAGATTGGATCTTAATTTATCGTCAGTCTGTACGGTGTCCTTCATGCCGTAGGTATTGCCGTAAACGGTAATAGGCGAATTAAAATATTGATATTCTCCGCCGAATGTGATTTTGGCTTTTATCGACCTTTCAACAACATATTGTGTCTGAGTTCTGACCCCAAAATTTTGTTCATCCCGGCTTTCATAATTGCGTATCGTGGGATTTTCAAAAGAAGTAAATGAGCCATAGATGCCGGTTTGCGTCGACCAGGCTTCGTTCCATTGAAGATCATCTGAAAAACCAATGTAACCCGTCTTATTGAAAACGCGGGCCTGTTGCTCCACGGCGCCGCGACTTACTGGGGAGGGTGGCCTGGCTTGTTTAGGATCTGCATCGTATTGGGCTTTATTTAATCCCCCGGGGGTTTGATAAGAGAGGTCGGTGTAGAAAACCGTGGAGGCAAGTGTATGAGTAGGGGATAATCGAAATGTCAGCTCTCCCTGCAATCCGTCGCGACGCATAGCTGATTGCTCACGATATCCACTCGCACGTTGACGCGAATATTGAAAACGCATGTCGGTCTTTTTCGAATGGGCGTCTCCAGAGAGGATCCAGCGTCTAAGACCGTAGCTCCCGCCGACGACGGAGAGTTGTAGTTGGCTTTGGCGTACGGCTGGACTTTGGAGGAGTATAACGCCTCCGGTACCCGCCCCATACAGGCTCCCCCCGGGTCCTTTGATAATTTCCATACTTCCGACTGAGCTAAAGTCCAGCAGGTTGAGATAGGTATTTCCTCCACCGTCCGTAAAAGGCAGCCCGTTCCAGTAAACTTTTACATTCCGGACGCCAAAGGGGGAGCGCAGCAAACTCCCGCGAATGGAGAACCTGTAGCTGCCGGGAGAGCGTTCTTCCATTCGCACACCAGGAATAGTGTTTGCCGTTGGAAGTAAAGTGCTATTGCTAAATCTTTCAAAATCTTTTTGGGAGACGACGGCAACAGCAGCCGGAACTTCTTCTGCAGGCCGCTTATAACCGTAGGCCTGAATGACCACCTCATTCAAAATTTTGGCGGAATCGATTGCGACTGGGTCTTGTGCGATTGCTAAAGAAATTGAAACAAGAGACACCAAGCCTGAACCAAAAATCTTATGCATAGGATTTGTCAAAGCGATAACATATGTAGGAAAATTAATTCAATTGAAACAGTTGAAAGCTCACGAAAGGTTGAAATTTATTGAGAGCACGGGCTCCTTGGATCAGATTTTGCAAGGATTAGAGCATAAGTTTCGCCATCTTGCGCGATCGAACTAAACCCTGGTTTTTCGGGTTTACAAGATGTGGGCAAATTGGCTCTCAAATCAATAAATAAACTACAATCATGGGAAGACCTCCAGTATTACCGAAGAAAAAGAAAGATGGATTTTACCTTGAATTGCGCAACAAAGGCGCAAAAACAGGCATTATTGTAATTCGCGACACAAAGGAAGCGATGATGCAGGCTGCCAGACAATATGAAAATACCAAAGATGTAATCATTTTAGGTGAACATAAAAATGGTAAAAAGGTCGTCGACGAATCCCGCAAAAAAGCTGTAGCCTAATTTCTTTCGAAATCCTGTAATAAATTCTCTATTGTTTTAGGGTTTTCGAAAAAGGTAAGAACTTTCAGGAGGACCCTGTCCACCAGGGTATCAGGACAGGAAGCGCCACTGGTCAATACAATTTTTACAGGATTCCTCTCAGGAATAAAATTCTCTGTAATCATTGGCTTTTTTTCATGAAAATTGAAATGATGGATTTTATTCCTGGACTTAATCTCCTGGTCAGAATTAATAAAATATGTCGGGAATTTTCGCTCGCATAACTCAACAATATGTGAGGTGTTAGAGCTATTATAGCCGCCAACGACAAGGGCGAGGTCCGCATTCGTTTCCAATAGTTCGTAAGTTGCATCTTGATTGTCGTTCGTGGCATAACACAAAGTGTCACGGGTGTCCGCAAAATGATGCGTAATATTTTTTACACCGTATTTTTCAATCATTATTTTTTTTAAGTAGTCTGCTATGGCCTGCGTTTCAGTTGCCAGCATTGTGGTTTGATTTACTACACCCATGCGTTGTAAGTCTTTTTCGGGATCAAAGTTGCCTGTGTATTTCCCCTCAAACTCTTTCAAAAATTCACCGCTGGTTTTTTTCCCCAACAGGAATTCACCTAAGGATGTTGCATCGGCCATATCCCGAAGAACCAGCGAAGCTCCACGCTGCGCGCTGTGCGAAAAAGTGGCGCGGGTTTCTTCGTGCTTGGGCTTGCCATGAATGATAATCGTATAATTTTCGAGCCCAAGCTTTTCTGAGCGGTTCCATACTTTCTCTACAAAGGGACAGGTGGTATTATACTTTTGGACTTCAAGTCCCTTGTCAAGAAGCAAATGCTCAATTTCGACCGTAGTACCAAACGCTGGGATGATAACGACGTCCTCGCTTTTCAATTCAGACCAAGGGATAAATTGATGTCCATCGGTGTCCATAATAAACTTGATGCCGCGGCTTTGAAGGTCATTGTTCACCTCCTGGTTGTGAATCATCTGGCTGAGCAAAAAAACTCTTTTGTCAGGATTCTCCTCAATGGCTTTGTAGCTTATTTCAATGGCATTTTCCACGCCATAACAAAATCCGAAATGGCGGGCGATGTAAAAATGAACGGGACCAAAATCTAAAACGGTAGGGGAAAAATCTTGCTTGCGCAAATCTTTTAGCCTGCGAAACTCTTTGATCTTTCCGGTTATTGAGGACCGGTAATAGGCTGGAATTTCAAACTTTTTGATAACAGTATTTTAGCTGGCTAATGCAAAGTTAGCTATATGTGGGGGAAGGATTGTAAAAAAATATCCGTTAAAAAGCATTTCGAACTTTTAACGGATATTTTTTAACTTTTTAAGCGGCTTTGGAAAGCTCGTCTTCCTTAATCTTGTTGGTCCGAATTTCCTTCTTTTCAAGGTCGAACCATTTTACCTCTACAAAATTGTTTTTGATGTACTTCAAAACCTCCATCACTTTTCCATCAATCTTGCTGCGAACACGTTCGCCTTTTCTAAACAATCTCCTCATAAATTTAATCGGGTATTACATTCTAAAAGCGTAGTTGAATTCTCTCGGGAGATCCTCATAGGTACCAGAGAGAATTACCATCTCACCCGCTTTCTTTTTCTTTAATAATTCATTTGCTTCCTTCACCGACTTCACCTTTTCATCATTGATTTTCGTGATGATGAAGCCTTCGCGGATATCGGTGTATTTGGATAATCGTCCATTACCCAACTCTTTAACACGGACTCCATTTTCTAGTTCTAATTTCTTCAGAATTTTTGTATCAACTTCTTCCAGTTGAAGTCCAAGGCTAGCCGTCGCGTCACGCTCCTCGGGTTTAATCGTTCCTACTTTTCCGTCACGGCTTTTGAGCTCTACTGGAATAATCAACTCTTTGCCTTTGCGGTTGACATGCATGTTAACTTTGTCACCCGGGCGATGGCGTCCAATGTACTCAATAAGGCCGGCACTGGTTCTGATTGGCGTTTCATCAATTTTGACAACAACGTCGCCTTCTTTCAAACCGGCTTCTTTCGCAGAACTCTTTTCCGCAAATCCGGACACATAAGCTCCTTCATTTACATTGAGGTCATGTTCCTTAGCAAGCTGACTGTTGACACTTCCAATACTCACGCCAAGCCATCCGCGTTGGACTACACCAAATTTGACGATATCCTCGACTACTTTGCTAACGATATTCGACGGAACGGCAAATCCATAACCTGAATAAGCACCAGTGGGGCTGGCGATAGCAGTATTGATGCCTAAAAGTCCCCCATTAAGTTCTACCAATGCACCACCACTGTTACCAGGATTGATGGCAGCATCCGTCTGGATGAAGGATTCAATTGCAGTACTTCCCTGCTCTGAGTTACGGTTAAGGATATTGATGTTACGCCCCTTAGCGCTAATGATACCGGCAGTTACGGTCGAATTGAGGTTAAAAGGATTACCCACAGCCAAGACCCATTCACCAATCTTTGACTTGTCAGAGTCTACAAAGGATAGGAAGGGAAGGCCTGTCTGGTTGACCTTGATGACAGCGATATCGGTATCTGGATCGACTCCTATTACTTCAGCTTTATAGTTTCTATTATCATAAAGCGTTACCTCCACCACGTCGGCATCCTGTACTACGTGATTATTGGTAACAATGTATCCATCCGCATTAATGATGACTCCCGAACCCGAGCTCTGGCTGGGTCCTTGCGGTCCGCGAGGTCCAAAGAAATCGCGGAACGGATCGACGTATTGTTCCTGGTCATCCCTGCGTGGACTATCCTGAGTGGAACGGATGTGAACCACGGCCGGCATAACTTTTTCGGCTGCTGTAGTGAAATCCAGCGCCACGACTTCTCCATTTTCATTTACCTTATAGGCAACCTTCGATGCGGGTACGTTCGCAAGATATTCAACATTAGGTCCCTTGTTGTCGTCCTTATCAATCCATTCAAAAGTGGCAATGGTGCTGACGCTACCCAGGACCGCAGCCAAAAAAAGTGTTCCAAATCGTTTCATATTGTTATTAAAATTTAATTCAGTACTGTTTTGTAGCAAAAACCGGGCAGATCAGCGTTGAAACGAAATTTTGTCAGGTGGAAAAGGCCGTAACATCCCGTTTCATTCAACGCCACTGACATAAGTACGAAATCTTTCGGATTTTAGTTTCTTAGGATAGTTTCTAGTTTAAAGTTTTTAGTTTCTAGTTTGTGCGACTTAACGTTCTGCACGTTTGGAATTGCGGAAACTCGAAACTTCAAACTCGAAACTAGAAACTTACGAAGTTCCCCCGGATTTAGGTATTTATTGACGCCACCAAAACTTTTTAAAGAGATAACGCACCATTGGGGTAAACTTGTGCATCCTTGATGCCGTAAGTGGAGTAATGAGGGATACATTTTCTCAAAACCATAGAATGCCTAATCGTGAGGAAGATGCCGCAAAGCGTATGCTCAGAAGGTTGCGAATACTTCTAGTCATTTGGCTATTATCCTTTATTGCCATTATTATCTGGTTTACCCTCTCACCACAATCTTAAAAGCTTACAGGTCCTTTTTTTCAACTATTTTTGCTCGCGAATTTCACCACAGCATGCAGAGAAAGGTTATTCTGAAGAAAGGGAAAGAATATTCCATTGAACGATTTCATCCATGGATTTTTTCAGGCGCCGTCCAAGCCACCGAAGGTGAATTAAGCGATGGATGTTGGGTAGAAGTCCTTAATTATAAGAAGAAAGTTTTAGGCAGGGGGCACTATCAGAACGGCAGCATAATGGTCAGAATGCTTTCCTTTGATGCGGAACCTACTCCAGATTTTTGGACGACCAGGGTAAAGAGCGCATTGAAATTGCGACAGAGCTCAGCGATGCCTTCGGCGTCGACCAATGCGTTTCGTGTGATTCACGGCGAAGGCGACGGATTGCCTGGTTTGATCGTTGACTATTACAACGGTATCGCTGTCATGCAAGCACATTCGGTAGGCATGCATCTCGATCGAATGGATATCGTCGAAGCGTTGAAGGAAAACCTTGCAGATCTAAAGGCGGTATATTATAAAAGTCAGACTACGTTACCTGGAAAGGACCGCGAAACTCTTGCCGACGAGTACTTATTTGGCATGAGCGCGGTGCCGCACCTTATCCATGAAAATGAAAACAAATTTTTTGTGGATTGGGAAGAAGGACAAAAGACTGGGTTTTTTCTGGATCAGCGCGATAATCGGAAGTTATTGACGCATTTTGTTGAAGGCAAAAATGTTCTCAACACCTTTTGCTATTCCGGTGGATTTTCCATTTATGCACTGTGCGCGAAGGCCGCATTAGTTCACTCGGTGGATTCATCTGAAAAAGCAATTGATCTCACCCGAAAAAATATTGAGCTGAATGGATTTAGTGCCATGGACCACACTTGTTTTGCAGAGGATGTTTTTCAGTTCATGAAAGATAAGCAAGATCAATATGATCTTATTGTTCTCGATCCTCCTGCTTTCGCAAAACACAGAGATGCGCGTCATCAAGCCGTGAAAGGATATCAGCGCTTGAATGTCGAGGCGATGAAAATTATCAAGCCAGGCGGAATAATTTTTACTTTTTCGTGCTCGCAGGTGGTGGACAAAAAACTATTTTACGACACGATTGTCTCTGCAGCCATTCAGGCAGGGCGGCAGATCAAAGTTTTGCATCATCTTTCGCAAGCACCGGACCATCCGGTATCCATTTTCCACCCTGAAGGTGAATACTTGAAGGGGCTGGTGATGTATGTTGAGTAAGCGGTCAGCTTTCAGTTGACAGTTTACAGCTAATGTGTGCTTTACCTTCGTGCCTAGGGTAAATCTATTGACAACACTTTGCATCTGTGCAAGGTCGCTGGACACATCTTATTAGACACGGAGTCAGACTACTACCAAACTTTTTGCTTCGGCCTTTGACTTTATCGGCATGCACAAGCTGTAAGCTGATAACTGTAAACTGATAGCTCCTAGTTATGGTGCCATTCCGAGGTCGAACGATGAGAGATCATTTCCCAATTTTTTTTTCGTAGTGCGAATACGCGGACATATCTGAGGCTATATTTTAATGTGCCATCCTTTGCTGGTTCTAAACGTGTGACTGTCAACTTACCTTCGATAATAGCCAGATCTTTATGCAATTCAACAATGGTCGAGTCATGCTCGCGCGCTGCGTAGCCTTTATTTTTCTTGATGGCTTCAAGCCAACTCTTTTTTGAATCTACTAATCCAGTCGCATGCGTGAATACGAAATCTTCTCCATAGTGCTGCTCGAGAAATTTTATATCCTTCGAAACCACAGCCCTATCAATTTTTCGATTGGTCTCATCAATTAATTTGACGGTAGCCGGATCTTGACTGGAAGGTTGTGCAATAGAAAGCAGATTGACGTGCCAGAAAATGAAAAAAATCAAAATGGGTCTCATCGGATGAAAAATTTATTTAATGGCAAAATAAAAAATATAATTCCTCTGCGCGAATCATTGGATTCTTTTCTAATTGTGCGATACTTTGCAGCATGAGTAAACCCGACAAAAAGATTTTCCTCCTGGATGCATACGCGTTGATTTATCGTGCCCATTTCGCGTTCACAAAAACGCCCAGAATTAATTCAAAAGGGATGAATGTTTCCGTGCCTTTTGGATTCACCAACACGTTGCTCGAAGTTCTTCAGAAGCAAAAGCCCACACACATTGGGATTGCATTCGACACGGCAGCCAAAACGTTCCGGGACGAGATCTTCAAAGAGTACAAGGCGACGCGGCAGGAAATTCCGGAGGATATCCGATACGGAATTCCTAAAGTAAAGGAAATCATTCGCGCATTTAATATCCCAATCCTTGAAATGGATGGCTATGAGGCAGACGATATTATAGGGACAATGGCAGCCCAGGCGTGCAAGCAGGGCTTCGAAGTTTACATGATGACGCCTGACAAAGATTTCGGTCAATTGGTAAACGAATGCGTGTTTCTTTATAAGCCCGCCTATATGGGCAACGCAGTCGACGTATTAGGAGTAAAGGAGGTTTGTGAGAAGTGGGACATTGACAACGTTTCACAGGTTATTGACATGTTAGGGTTGCAAGGTGACTCATCGGATAATATTCCCGGTATTCCCGGCTTTGGTCCTAAAACTGCCGCCGTGTTGCTGAAGCAATATGGCACGGTCGAAAATATTGTGGCGCATGCTTCAGAATTGAAAGGCAAGCAAAAAGATCTTGTAATGCAATATGGGCAACAAGCAATTTTATCAAAGAAATTAGCCACCATCATAACCGATGTACCCGTCGCCTTCGACGAGGAACAGCTAAAATACGCTGGTCCTATCGCCGAGAAACTAAAACCAATTTTGCTGGAACTTGAATTTAAGTCAATATTGGCCCGGGCATTTGACGAGCCCAATCCCGAAGCGCCTCGAGCACTCCCACAGGGAGGACAGCTTTCTATGTTTGGCCAGGACACCTCGACGAATATCCCTGGCGTTAGTGAAAAGAAAACATTTTCATCGGGATCTGTACAATACCAGGCAATCGAAAATCTAAATCAATTGAGGGAGCTCGTTATAAAACTTAAGGATCAAAAATTTATTGCAATAGATTCTATTACAGACGACGCCGTTAATTTTGATTTCCAATTAAAAGGATTAGCCCTCGCTTACCGCGAACATGAAGCTTATTATGTTCCTACTGAAACAAATGAAAAAGCGAGCGAGATTGTAAAGGAGCTACTTCCTGTTTTAACTGACAATAGAATCACCAAAGTAGGGCACAATCTCAAAGCCACGCTGCTGAATTTGAAAAAACATAATGCCGATGTTTCAGGTCCGCTTTTCGACGTCATGCTAGCGCATTATTTGATCGAACCAGAGGCAGCGCACGACCTGGCTATTCTTTGTTCTCAATATCTGAATTATGATTTGTTATCCAACCAAGAAACGGGTATCAAAGATCGGCTTTGCGAGCGGGCTGAACTTCTCGTTCAGCTCCGGAGCAGGTTACTTCAGGAGCTCGAACAGCGAAGACATGTAAAATTGATGATGGAAACAGAAATGCCATTGAGCCGGGTCCTGGCGAACATGGAATATGAAGGTGTAAAAATTGATGTGGCGGCTCTTGCGAAAATGTCGGAGGAATTAAGGCTGGAAAGTGAACGCGTGCAAAGAGAGATCTTTCAACTAGCCGGAACAGAATTCAATATTGGTTCTCCGAAACAATTGGGTGATGTGATCTTCGACAAAATGAAATTGTTGGAGAAGCCCAAAAAAACCAAATCCGGTCAATATGCAACCGGTGAAGACGTGCTGGTTGGATTGGCGCCGAAACACGAGATCGCCCGAAAGATCCTGGACTTTCGTGAGTATGAAAAACTTCGCTCAACCTATGTTGATGCGTTGCCCAGAATGATCAGCAAAACCGACGGGCGTGTTCATACTGACTACCGGCAGGCCTGGGCTGTAACAGGCAGGCTCAGTTCGAACAATCCCAACTTACAAAATATTCCAATTCGTACGGAAAAAGGAAGATCTATCCGAAAAGCATTTATTGCGCGAAACGACGATTATCTCTTCATGTCGGCCGACTACTCGCAGATCGAACTGCGCATAGCCGCCTCGTTCGCCAGAGATGCAACGATGATCGAGGCATTCCGAAACAAACGGGACATTCACACCACGACCGCTGCAAAAGTATTTAAAGTCGATCTCGCGAGTGTTACGCCAGATATGCGCCGGAAAGCGAAGGAAGTGAATTTTGGAATACTGTATGGTAGCACGGCCTTTGGATTATCCCAAAATCTTGGAATTTCCAGATCGGAAGCACAGGAAATAATTCAATCCTACTTTACAGAATTTGCCGCCATTAAACGCTACATGGATGACTCCATAAATAATGCTCGTGAAAAAGAATTCGTGGAGACTTTGTTGGGACGCCGAAGGTATTTGCGCGACATTAATTCCAGAAATGTCACCACGCGAGGTTTTGCGGAACGCAATGCCATCAATGCGCCCATTCAAGGTAGTGCCGCGGATATCATTAAGATCGCCATGGTGAACATCAATCGATGGCTCGAAAAAGAAAAGCTGCGTTCCAAAATGACGATGCAAGTCCATGACGAATTGGTCTTCGACGTCCACAAAGACGAAGTGGCTGTAGTAAAAGAAAATATTGTTAACCTCATGAAGTACGCCGTTCACTTAGAAGTACCTATGGAAGTAGAAGTCGGCGTAGGTCTGAACTGGCTTGAAGCTCATTAGTTTCTAGTTTGAAGTTTCTAGTTTGAAGTTTCCGCAGAATAGAACTTTCAGCGTTACACTGTTTTGGTTAGAGCCAACGCAAGCGCGTCCCTTTGAATGCAGTCGCGTTGAAGCACGCACGTCTAGCATTCTGCCTTAAGCTTTTAGCTTAGCCACCGACAGTTCTACACAGAATAAAGCTGTCAACTGTGCGCTGTAAGCTGAATGCTACTGGGGACACATTGTCCTAGATGCAGTCACGATGAAGTGAGCACGCCTTAGCTTTAAGCCTTAAGCTTTCTGCTTTCAGCTAATTAATCGCGTCCTCAAAATGCTCAATCTCGGGAGGGTTGCCGAGTTTTATCGAAACTACATCGAAGCGAACATGCCCATGCCAGTCTGTTGAAAAGATAAACTCTTCAGCGGCATCGTAAATTTTCCGCGCTTTGAATTCATCTACAAAATCTTCGGGTTCGCCGTACAGGGAAGAAGATCTTGTCTTGACTTCTACAAAAATTGTCCAGTCATCGCGCCTCACGATCAAATCGATCTCGGCTTTTCCGTAACGATAATTTCGGTTGACAATTTCCCAGCCTTTTTTTTTCAGGAATTCCGCAGCCAGATTTTCGCCTTGTCGGCCTATTTCAATTTTATCGCTCACAATTATGTCCTACATTTGAATTCCCAATTTACAATTATGTCGACAACCAAAAAATCGATAGAGGGTTTCACCCGGCAGCTAGGAGATGCATTGAAGATAGGGCGGTCAATGGATTTGGATCGCCCTGGGAGTGATATTCGAAATATTGTAATTGCAGGCATGGGCGCCTCGGGAATCAGCGCCAACCTTGTAGAGTCGCTGACTTTTGGAAGAATACCCATTCCGATAACCGTTTGTAAAAGTTATAATATTCCGCAGTTTGTAAGCCCTCACACGTTGTTTATTGCCTGCTCATACACCGGCACAACGGAAGAGACTGTTGCCTCCCTGCACAAGGCGTTGTTAAAACGGGCGCAGGTGATTGCAGTGGCATCTGGAGGGAAGCTGCTGGATATTTGCAAAGAGTATAACTTGTTTTACATACAATTGCCATCCTTGGGCGAATGTCCCCGGGCGTTGCTTCCTTACAACATAAATGCGCTGTTGTACATCTTGTATCACACCAATTTGATTGGCGCAGCTTTCATCAAAGAAACAGAAAATGCCATCGAATTTTTAGACAGCGGCGAAAAGGGAATTCAATCGGAGGCAGAATTGATCGCAAAAAAATTAAAGGGAAAGCTTCCTGTTATTTATTGTGATAGCAGGTTGCACGCCATGGCGTTGCGTTTTCAACAACAGTTAAATGAAAACGCAAGACAAATGGCTCACATCAACACCTTTCCGGAGATGAATCATAATGAATTGGCGGGCTGGCGATTTCCGGAAGCATTGATGCCTTTGCTGCAGCCCATCTATTTATATTCAGATCACGATCATGAACGCGTCGAGAAAAGAATGGAGATCTGTCGGGAGATATTTGAAAAGAAATCAAACCCGATTATTGATATTATTGGTGAAGGCGCGTCGCTCCTGGAGCAGTACTATTATTTGATTCATCTTACTGATTGGATTTCCTATTTTCTATCGAAAGAAAATGGAATCGATCCGGATCCGACGGAAAGTATATCACAATTGAAACAGGACTTGGAAAAAATGAAATGATTTTCTCTGATGTATGCGTACGTCAACCTAAACACTCAAACACGTAAACACCTAAACACGTTATGAAACGCCGCGATTTTATAAAATATATTTCTTCGGCCTCGCTGGTGATGTGGGGTGGCAATGTTATCAACCTGACAGCAGCCGATGCTGCGGAGTTGAGGAAAAATACCTCGCTTCGTTTTGTCATTGCGTCAGACGGACATTACGGACAGCAAGGCACTGAATCGGATTCATTTTATGAGACCTTAGTAAAACATGTGTCTGACTTTAACGCGACCAGCAAACTCGATTTCTGTGTCATCAATGGCGATATAATTCACGATGGAAAAGACTTATTAGTGCCTGCCAAGAAACATCTCGACAAAATTCCAGTAAAATATTATGTCACCAAAGGCAACCATGACAGGGTAAGTGATCAATACTGGAATGAGGTGTGGGGCATTCCCGTGAATCACGAAGTTCGATTAAAGCAGAATACATTATTGCTTGCCACAACATCGAATGAACAGGGTGATTACCTGAGCCCCGATTTAGATTGGATGAAGGCAAAACTGGAATCCAATAAAAAGCAGCACAATATTTTCATCTTCATTCACATTCCGCAGGCAAAATGGACAAAAAATGGCATTGAAACTCCTGCCTTCTTTGAGATGCTGAAATCCTACAAAAATGTGCGTGGCGTTTTTCACGGTCACGAACATGATCAGGATGGCGTAAAGACCGTAGAAAGTCTTCCGTTTATGTTTGATTCCCACTTTGGAGGAAGCTGGGGAACAAGTTACCGGGGTTTTCGTGTTGTAGAGCTAGTAAAAGAAAAATCCTTCCTGACCTACATCATGAATCCAACTGAAAAAATTAATCAAGCTTCATTCTGAGTTGAATCCTGTAATTAATAAAGACATTTATGTGACAGACCTGGGTTCTATTGATTTCAAAGATGCCTGGGATTACCAAACTGTTCTATTTGAAAAAGTGTTGGCGGTGAAAAATGAAAACCGTTCACGTCCGTCACTTGAACAAAACATTACTGAAAATTTTCTTCTCTTCTGTGAGCATCCGCATGTGTACACCCTGGGTAAAAGTGGTAAGGAAAATAACTTACTGATAAAGCAAGAAGAGCTTGCATCCGTTAATGCATCGTATTATCATATCAACCGCGGCGGAGACATCACCTACCATGGGCCAGGCCAGCTTGTGGGATATTTAATTATTGATCTTGAAAATTTCTTCACCGATATTCACAAATACATGCGATTTTTGGAGGAAGCTGTAATTCAAACGCTGGGAGAATTTGGTTTAGAATCGGGCAGGATAAAAGGGCTGACTGGGGTGTGGATGGATATGGAGAAGCACCCCAGAAAAATTTGTGCCTTCGGCGTAAAGACCAGTCGGTGGGTTACAATGCATGGTTTTGCTTTGAACGTTAATCCGGATCTCACTTATTTTAATCACATCATCCCCTGTGGAATTCAGGACAAGGCTGTAACTTCCATGCAAGTTGAGTTGGGGCGTACAATTGAGATGAAAGAGGTTCAGGAAATTTTGCAGGCCAGGCTGACGAAGCTATTTGAAATGAATTTGAAAGTGCATTCATGATTCGCGATATCAAAATCCCGGAAGTAAAAAATGTTACGCTCGCCGTAGCGCGTAAAAAAGTTATCGAAGACACGGAGTGGAAGGTTTACCTGATCAACAACAATGACGTTGCGATCGAAAATACATTAGTGGCGAGCAAGGGGTATGGTGAGAAAGACGGCAAGCCTCAGCAAACTTCAATTCTCAGGCATTTTTTAGAAACCATTTCCCCCAAGAGCGCGATGCTGATTGAGCCTATCGATCCTGCAGTTTTTCATCTCAACAATGAATACTGGGTAAGCTATTACATCGGCTCCCAGATTTTTGATAAACGATTCGTATTTGTTCCCGATTCTATTCGGGAAGAAAATATATCATTCATTAAGGAATTGGAGATGGAGGGTGTTTTACATTCTTAACATTTTTACCTTCTTGACAATTTCTTACTTTAGCAGTTAACCCGATGTGAAATGATTCCAGAACTTCGTGACATTTTATTTCTCGATATTGAGACCGTTGCCAATACCCATGAGTATGAGTCTTTGGATGAACGAATTAAGACACAGTGGGCGCGCAAGGCTATTTTTTTCAAAAAAGACAGAGAGCAGACGGACGAGGATATCTATCATGAGCGCGCCGGTATTTATGCTGAGTTTGGAAAGATTATTTGCATAGCCGTCGGAAAATTTATTGAAATCGAAGCAGGTGAATTGGGATTTAAGACGAAGGCTTATTATGGGGATAATGAAGCTACGCTTCTTTGTGAATTTAAAAACATGCTTGAAAAAATGGACGCCACCAGCCTGAAATTATGCGCTCACAACGGAAGAGAATTTGATTACCCGTACCTGTGCAGAAGGCTTCTCGTGAATGGAATTGCACTTCCCCCAGCATTAAACTTTATGGGGAAAAAGGCGTGGGAAGTTCAACACCTGGACACCCTGGACATGTGGAAATTCGGGGACTACAAACACTACACTTCACTCGAGTTGTTGGCTTCAATCTTTAACATTTCATCCAGCAAAGAGGGAATAGACGGAAGTCAGGTTAATGCAGTGTATTACAAGGAAAAAAACCTGACCAAGATTAAAGATTACTGTGTTCGGGATGTGGTCGTGCTTGCTCAATTGTTTTTAAAATTGAAAAGCATCAACATATCAAAATTAATTGTCCGCAATTCGGATTGAGTCACGTTGGCATTAAAAGTTGTCCGTTAGATCGCATTGGGGTTGACACAACCAAAAATTTTAAATTATTATTAATCTCTACCGATATAAATTTCTATCTGGAGAAAACACTAAACATTCAACCTTGTTGAGGATCATGTTAACAACACAAACCTCAACGGTTATTACCTTATTATGAGTAAAAAGAAAAAATTAAAGGATAATTCAGGTAAGGAGACGCGGAGTCAGTTAGCGTCTG
>Ga0111538_10003637_pt1 | contig 21505 bp, 17 predicted proteins | sample SoiMethybrSBSTD1_FD_79669 | JGI IMG/M metagenome (GOLD analysis project Ga0111538, IMG submission 79669) | Bulk soil microbial communities from a Populus tree surrounding site in Tennessee, USA - Soil MetaG P. TD hybrid SBSTD1 (version 2)... | ecosystem: Environmental > Terrestrial > Soil >... | reverse complement strand
TCACCGGCCGCCGCGAGATCGTCGCGCTGTTGCGCCAGCGCGCGCGCCCTTATCTGTTCTCGAACACACTCGCGCCGGCGGTCGCGGGCGCGAGCATCGCGGCGTTCGACCTGATCGACCAGAGCGACGAGCCACGCCGACGCTTGCTCGCCAACGCCGAGCGCTTCCGGCAAGGGATGCAGAGCGCGGGTTTCTCGATCCGAGACGGCTTCCACCCGATCGTGCCGGTCCTGCTCGGCGATGCCAAGCTAGCCGCGGATTTCGCCGCCCGCATGCTCGAGCACGGCATTTACGTGATCGCTTTTTCGTATCCCGTCGTACCCACGGGGCAGGCGCGGATCCGCGTCCAGCTCTCGAGCGACCACGATTTCGCCCAGATCGACCAGGCGATCGACGCGTTCCGGCGCGTCGGGGTCGAGCTCGGTGTGCTCGTTCAATAGCGCTGACCGCGCATTCGAAACGTAACTGCACCTCGCACTCGTGGTGACCTGCCTCACGGCCGGTGGGACCCGTGGCAGCACTGTTCGCGAGCGCGCGTACAAACCCGCCGCGACGCGCCGCGGCGCTGTTTTCGCGGGCACAGCGGCGCTCTACCTCTTCACGGCAGGTCTGGGAGGAAGCGCCGTGCGGCCGCGGATTTTGGAGCTGAAAGCTGGTACGCTAGCGACATCTTGGGGCCCCGCTTCCGATTACAGACCCTGGGCGCTAGGATCCAGTGTCGGTGGTCATGAGTCGCGAAGAAACCGCTCCCTTGCCGAGCACCATCGAGGCCTCGGAGCGCAGCTCGCCCGTCGCCGGCCGGCAGTTCTCGTTAAGAGAGCGGAAATTTGCGCGCACCAAGCTGGCCTTGCTCCAGGCCGCTCTGGAACGGATGCGCAGCAAGAAGCTCGACGAGATTCCGGTCAAGGAGCTGTGCGACGAGGTCCAGGTTTCGGAAGCGACCTTTTTCAACTACTTCCCCAAAAAGAGCGATCTCCTCCACTACCTGATCAAGGTCTGGACGATCGAGGTCGCGTGGCACGCGCAGAGCTCAGTCGGAGAAGAGTGCGGCTTGCGGTTCATCGAGCACGTCTTCGATTACACGGGCAAAAAGCTCGCCGATCATCCGCGCTTGATGCTCGAAATCATCGCGCACATGGCGCTCGAGCCGCACGCCGCGGCATGTCCAAAGCAGAACCCCGAGCTCAGCTTGGCGGAGCGCTTCCAAGCCTTTCCCGAGTGCGCGGGCGTGGAGTGCGTGCCGGAGTTGGGCCTGCCCGAGGTTTTCCGCGCCCCGCTCGAGCGCGCGGTGTCGCGCGGCGAGCTGCCTGGGGCTGCCGACATCGAGGCCGCGGTCCTTTCGCTGCTGGGGATCTTCTTCGGTGTGCCCCTCTGGCTGGGCCCCCATGATTCCGCGCAGATCCGTCCGGCATACAAGCAGCAGCTCAAGTTGTTGTGGGCAGGCCTGCGCTGTCGCTAGCGACATGGAAGGCGCCCTCGCGCTTCGAGGGTTGCGGTAGCGCGGGGGAATGCGGTAATCGGCAAAGACCCCACCCGAGAGGAAGAGAGCATGGCGACTCGTGACTCCGCGCGGCCGTTGCCGCCGCTCACTCCGCCGCCCTCCAAGGGCAGCGGCGCGTATCCCACTACGGTCCCGCGGCTTTCGGATCCTCCGCCCGGCCTCGCCGACCCCGAAAACGTGAATACCGAGGGCATCACGCCGGGCGGCTTCGCTGCCGAGCTCGCGATCGACGCCCAGCTCGCGGAGCTCGAGCGCTGGGCGGTGGCCAACTTGCGCCGCGATCGCCAGCAGCTCCTGCGTTTCTGGCTGCTCAAGGGCGCGGCGTTCATCGGCGCGGCGGTGGCCGCCGTCGGCGCCTCGCTCGGCGCCATCAACGTGGCGATTGGTTTTGCCACACTGGCCGCGCTCTGCACCGCGGTCGACGCGGCGTGGCCCTCGTCGTCTTTCCGCAACGCGCACCAGCGCGCGGTGCAGGACCTCCGCGAGCTTCAGAACAACGTCAAGCTGAAGTGGGACAAGGTGCGCCTTGCCCATCCCGAACCGACGGCTCCGTCGCGGATCGCGCATGCCTTGGCACTGCTCGATCACATCCAGACCAAGCGCGAGGAGATCGGGAAGTACCTGGGCGGTGCGGAAGCGAGCCCCGGCGTTCGGATTTCCTGAGCGCCTCCTCCGCGGCGAAGAGACCAGCCAGCAGGATCGCCATCGCGGTGACTTCGCGGTCTTTGCGCATCGCCATGCTCCTACACGACCCCTACGGGCGGGGCGCGCCGCTTCTTCCCGCGGCCGGCACGATCATCAGCTCGGAGGCGATACATGCGTCCGCAGATCGATCCCGAGCTCGGCACGCAGCTTGCGGGCGGCGCTACCCAGGAACAGGCTCGCCACCATGACGGCGAACCAGGCGAAAAAGCTGACCGCGCCCAGGATTCGCACCGTATTCCAGGGGATCACCCGCTGCAGATTGAGCGCGATGTCGATCAGAACCTTGAGAAAGCAAGTGACGCTCGCCAGGTTGTAGCAAAAGAGCTCTTTCTTCTTCCAGCGCTCGAAGTCGGCCGGCGGGACCTGCGGGAATTCGCCCGGCTCGCGGCGCCGGACGTCGAGCTTGCGGATCGTGTAGATGATCCCGAGCATCACCGCGAGCAGCCCGAAAAAGTCGAGCGGCAGCCGAGAGGGCGACATTGCGGTTAGCCCATAGCACCGACCGAGCTCCCCGCGGAACGCCGACGGGTGCGATACTCCCGCCGCATGCCGGCCGACAGCGACCGCGCCCCGGGCCTCCTGGTCTGCTGGGGTGAGCTTTTGTGGGACCTGTTCCCCGACGGGCCCCGCCTCGGGGGCACTGCCGCCAACGCCGCGTATCACGCAGCCCAGCTGGGACAACCGGTCGCGCTGGTCAGCCGTGTCGGCGACGACTCGCTCGGGGCCCGGGCAAGAGACCAGCTCGGAGCGGCCGGAGTCGACGTGCGCTGCGTTCAGGTCGACCCCGAGCGACCGACTGGCACCGTGAAGGTCGAGCTTCGTGACGGCGAACCGAGCTACCGAATCGAAAGCGAAGTGGCCTGGGATCGCATCGAATGGACCCATGAGCTAGAAGTCTTGATCGGATCGGCGGGCGCGTTGTGCTACGGCACGCTCGCCCAGCGCACGCCGCTCGGTTCGGGCGCCCTTTTGCGGGCCTTGGAGCACAATCCGGAGCTCGCCTTGCGCGTCTGTGACTTGAATCTGCGCCCGCCGTTCGCGAGCACTGCCGCGATCGAGAAGGCGCTGGGCGCCGCCACCGTGGTGAAGCTGAACGAGGCCGAGGCCGCCGAGCTGTGCCGCTTGTTCGGCGTCACGGACGCGATCGATTGGCTGCTGCAGCGGCCGGCGATCAGCGCTGTCGCCGTGACCCGCGGCGCGCGTGGGGCGGTGCTCGCGAACCGTAGCGAACGCCACGAGCAGCCGGGCGCTCCGGCCGCCGCGGGCGACCCGGTCGGAGCCGGCGACGCATTCACCGCGGTGCTGGCGATCGAGCTGATGCGCAAAAGCCCGCTCGGCACGGTGGCGGCGCGCGCGAACCGTTACGCGGCCTACGTCGCGTCTCAACCCGGAGCGATGCCGCCGATTCCTCCGACGCTGCGCGAGAGTCTGTCGGAATGACCGCGACCGCGAGCAAAGATCGGCGCTTCGAGCGCTTCGCGTGGGGCAGCCTCGCCTACACGTTTTTCGTGATCCTGTTCGGCGCGGTCGTGAGGATCACCGGTTCAGGAGCGGGCTGCGGTCAGCACTGGCCGACTTGCCAGGGTGAGGTCGCGCATCTGCCGCGCTCGGTCGAGACCGCGATCGAGCTCACCCATCGCGTGACTTCGGGCCTCAGCCTGCTTTTGGTGATCGCGCTCCTGATCGGCGCGTTCCGGCGTTTCGAGCGCGGACATACGGCCCGGCGCGCCGCAGCGCTTTCGCTCTTGTTCATGGTGTTCGAGGCGCTGATCGGAGCGGCGCTCGTGCTTTTGGCACTGGTGGGCAAAAACGACTCGGCGGCCCGCGCCGCGGTGATGGCGGCTCACCTGGTCAACACTTCGCTGCTCACGGCGGCGCTCACGATCACCGCGTGGTCGGCACGCGCACGGGCGCCGCTCGCTGGTCAGAGCTCGCGCACGCTACGCGCGATTTTCGGGCTGGCGATTGCGGGCATGCTCGTGGTGTCGACCTCGGGAGCGGTGACCGCCCTCGGCGACACGCTCTACCCGGTGAGCGAAGGCGCGCGCTTCGAGGGAACGCACTTCCTCCAACGCTTGCGCGTTCTCCACCCGATCCTGGCGATCTTGGTCGCTGGCTACCTTTCCTACGCGATCGGGGCGCTCGCGGCGCCCGCGTCGCGCTTGCCGGCGCGAATCGCGTTCGTCCTGCTGTTCGCCCAGGTCGGGGCGGGCGTGCTGAACGTGCTCTTGTCCGCCCCCGGCTGGTTGCAGGTCGTGCACCTCGCGCTCGCCACCGCGCTCTGGATCACGCTGATCCTGCTGGGCGCGGAAGCGATCAGTACAGGTACCGTGCGCCCAGCCACAGGGCGGCAGCAACCCCGCCAATCGCAATCAGCAGCACCAGCACCTTGATCCAATCTCGCGAGGGCCGATCGGGCTCGATCGTGAAGAGCTGCCGCGGGCGCGGTGTGATCAGCGGAATCGCCGTCGCACGCAGCAGTGGCAGCGCTTCTTCCCCGGTTTGCTGCTGCTCGTCCTTGTTACGATTGCCCGCGAGACGCGTCAGGGGCACCACGACCGACGGCTCGGCCGGGGGCGCCTGCGAGCGCGTTCGGACGAGCGGAACGACCACCGACGCCTCGGTGGTGGCGGCCGCAGCGGGCGCGAAGCCGGACGCGGGCGCCGGTGGCGCCGACACCAGCGCAAACTCCAGCTCGTCGGCAAAGTCGCCCGCGGACACGAAGCGCGCGGAAGCCTGCTTGGCGAGCGCGCGCAAGATCGGCTCGTCCCACTCGCGCGGGAAGCCGGCACCGGGCGCCCGCTGGCTCGGCGCTTCCGGCGAGCTTGCTAGATGGTGGCGCAGCAGGCAGAAGACCGATCCGTCGACGAACGGCGGCGTACCGGTCAGCATCTCGTAGGCGATCACGCCGAGCGAATACACGTTTGAGCGCACGCCGATCCAGCCGCTACTCGCCTCTTCCGGGCTCGCGTACTCGGGCGATCCGAAAATCGGGCGGATGTCGTGGGCCGCGGCGTCGATCTGCTTGCGCCGCGGTGCGCTCACCAGCCGCAGCCGCGGTTTCGCCGATTCGGCGCCGGAGAACACGACGTTCGCCGGATCGAGCTCTCGGTGCACTTCGCCGCGGGCGTGGAGCAGGTCGAGCGCATCGGCGACCTCGCGCACGATCACGACTGCCGCCTCCGGTGCGAACAGCTGCTGCCGCCGCAAGCGATCCGCGAGGGTCTCGTCCCAGGGTTCGGTCACCACATAGTGGCAACCGTCGGGCAGATAGCCGCGGTCGAGCACGGCAACCAGGCCCGACGCGGCGTTGCCGCGCATGCGGTCCGCGCTCGAGAGCCGTTCGCCGAGCTCGCGTTCGGCGTCACCGACGGCCGTGAACACCGCCACGTTTACTTCGGCGCCCGACGGAGCCGCGAGCGCACGGAACGAGAGCTCTTCGCGATCCTTGCCGCGGTAGCTTTCGAGCCGATATCTGCCGCCGATCGTCGTGCCGAGCAATGGGCCGGGATCCGGCAAGCCGGAGGGTGTCGTCGCCAGCCCGAGCGCCGCCCGCAGCTCCTGACCGAGCCCGACCACCGACCGCGGCCGAGCCTCGGGGTCGAACGCCAGGGCACGCGCCAGCGCGGCGTCGAGCGCCGCCGGGACGCGCACGTCGCGAACACGGCGCGCCAGCGGCTCGAGCGGAGACGGCTCGGGCGCCAACGTATCGCGCTCGAACGGCGGACTACCCGCGATCAGTGCGTACACCAGCGCTCCGAGTGAGAAAATATCCGCGGCTACGCTCGGGGCGCGCCTGAGCTGCTCCGGGCTCGAAAACCCGTGGAGCGCATCGCCCCCCGCCAGATAGGTGCCGGAACGCTGATCGGAAGAGTTGCGCCCGCTCAGCGTCGGCACGCTGGCGTTCGGTGCCCGCGCGACGCCGACCAGCAGCCGGACCCGATGCCCGCCGCGCGCTTCGGGAACCAGAAACACGCGCGACGGCTCTAGCGCGCCGTAGACGGCGCCCTGCGCATGCAAGGCCGCGAGCGCTTCGGCGACGCCGCAGGCGATTTGCACCGCTTCGACCACCGGCAGCCGCCGTTGCGCCTTGAGCCGCGCCGCCAGCGATTGCCCCAAGAGCGGCGCCATCGCGATGAAACGCGTCCCGTCCTGGGTGACGCCGTGTTCGTGAACCGTCGCCAGGTGCGAGCTGCGCGCGCGAGCGAACGCCGCCACCACATCGTTCAGGCGATCGTCGAAGCTTGCGTCGAGCGCGGGCTTGGCGAAAATCTCCAGCGCGACCTGCCGGCCACTGGCGACTTCGACGCCGCGGTAGACGAGCCGCTGGTCGCCGACGTCTATCCGCCCCGCGAGCCGGTACTTGCCCCAGATCCTCGGCGCCGTCTCGAGCACGCCGCCGCCGGGGGAGTCCGTCGCCCGCATCGTTCGTCATTCGATTCTACCGCTGAAAACTGCGATGAACCAGCGTCATTCTGGCGCTCCTGTGCTACTAGGGCGCGAGGGCCAAACGAGGACGAAATGCGCGTAGTCAATCCCGCAAACGGCGACGTTCTGCGCGAGCTCAGCGAGGACGACGCCGAATCGATTGCGGAAAAGTGCCGTCGCGCTCGCGTGGCGCAACGGGAGTGGATGATGGCCGGCTTCGCCGCGCGCGCCGCGACGATCGAGCGCTTCCGAGCGCTCCTGGTCGAGAGGCGAGAGCAGCTCGCGCGGACGCTCACCGCCGAAGTGGGAAAGCCGATCAGCCAGAGCAACAACGAGCTCAAGGCTTTGCTCGGACGCATCGATTTTTTCAGCGAGCGAACACCCAGCGAGCTCGCGCCCGAAACCGTGCTTCTTTCGGAGGCCGATCGGCTCGAAGAGCGGATCGCGCACGAGCCGCTCGGCTTGGTCGCCAACATTTCGGCCTGGAACTACCCGTACTTCGTCGGCGCCAACGTGTTCGTGCCGGCGCTGCTGACCGGTAACGCCGTGCTCTACAAGCCGAGCGAATTTGCCACGCTCACCGGTCTCGAGATCACGCGCGCGCTCCACGACGCAGGGGTGCCGGAAGCAGTGTTCGCCGCCGTGATCGGCGCCGGAAGTGTCGGCGCAGAGCTGTTGCAGCAGCGCCTGGATGCCGTGTTCTTCACCGGATCCTACGCCACCGGACGCGCGATCGCGGAGGCGGTCGCGCCGCGTCTGATCAAGCTCCAGCTCGAGCTCGGCGGCAAGGATCCAGCCTACGTGATGGACGACGCAGACGTGAAAGCCGCCGCCGCGGCGGTCGCAGACGGCGCCTTCTACAACACCGGGCAGAGCTGCTGCGCGGTCGAGCGCGTCTACGTGCACGAAGCGATCTGGGACGAGTTCGTCGAGTCGTTCGTGGCGACCGTTCGGGATTTCAAGCTTGGCGACCCGAGTGCCGAAGACACCTACATTGGACCACTCGCACGCCGCGAGCTCGCGGTAACTCATCTCGAACAGCAGCTCGAGGACGCGCGCAGCCGGGGCGCCACGATCCGGCTCGGAGGGCAACGAATCGGCGAGAAAGGCTGGTTTTTCGCACCCACCGTGGTGGTGGACGTCGATCACCGCATGCGCCTGATGAAAGAAGAGAGCTTCGGACCGGTGATTGGTTTGATGAAGGTTTCGGGCGACGCCGAGGCGCTCGAATTGATGAACGACACGGAGTACGGCCTGACCGCGGCGGTGTATGGTCGTGACGCCGCCCGGGCCGAACCGCTATTGGCTCGACTCGATGTCGGAAGCGCCTATTTCAACTGCTGTGATCGCGTGAGCCCGCGCTTGCCCTGGAGTGGGCGCAGGCACTCTGGAATCGGCTGCACCTTGTCGACTTACGGCATCGAGACGTTCCTGCGCCCAAAGGCTTGGCATCTACGACGCGCGTGACGCGAAGCGGACAAACTGTTCGGCCATCGCCTTCAGAAAATTTCCTTCCGAGAAGGAAATTTTCTTCACTGCGCCGCGATCGAACAACGCTGCGTCGGCGATACCAGATCTCGTGACTAACCACGGTGCTTGACGCTGTCGGTGATTCTGCGAAAGTAAGGAAACATGGTGATGTGGGTCGATCGACTCACCCTGTGCTTGACGTTGTGTTCGGTGACGTTGCTCGGTTGTGGCTCGTCCGCATCGGGTGATCTCTTCGGCGGTGGAACGGGCGGAGACGCGGGTCAAGGTCAGGGCGGTAGTGTGGGCGGCTTCGGCGGCACTTTCGGCAGCGGAGCCGTCAGCGGCTTCGGCGGCGCCGGCGCAATCTCCGGCTTCGGCGGCGTCGGAGGCACGCTGGGCAGCGGCGTCGGCGGCACCGGCGGCGTAGGCGGTATCGGCGGTACCGGCGGTACCGGCGAAGTCTGCGATTTTGCGGGCAAGTGGGCGGCCTACACCACGATTCCGATGGAGTGGGCGGCAACCGCCGTGCTCGCCCAGGGCAAAGGCCTGCTCCAGGTTTGGTTGCTCACCGAGCGCACGGTCAACGGCCGAGCGACGCGGGAAACCGGGCATCTCTGCGGCATCCTGCTGCCGTCCTTCAAAACCATCACCAGTGAGACCTACGGCGTGCGTTTTCTAGCGCCGGCTTTCGATCACATGCCGGAGTTTCTGATCACGGCCACCGTCGGCGCCTACGAAGTGGGTGGGGCTTTCGATACCGATCCAGCGGCGATCGTGTTCGGCACCAAGCTGAACAACCCGACCACGGATGCCTGGCCTCCGCTCACGAGCCTGATCGATGCGGACGACGATCGAGACGGAAACCCGGGCGTCACGACACCCGCCGAAAAAGGCAACGGCTACTTCGATCCGCTGGTGAGCCTCTTGCCGGTAGAGCGGGCGAACACCCTGTTCGTCGCGTCGCGCACCGTCGTGATCCTGCGCGGCGCTGCCACCAGCTGCAACGAGCTGCGCGGCCAGCTCGAAGTGCCGTTCATCAACGGTAATCCCGCCTTCGACTCCCACATCGTCGGCTGCAAGGTGTCTTCGACCGGCGCGCCGTGTGACGCCACGCAGACCGATTTCGTCGATGCCAACGGACCCGACTTCAGACCGGGGGCGGGTGCCGATTTCGTGCAGAAGCGCGTGCCGGACAACTTCAGCTGCGCCGAGGTGCGCGGCATGTACCCCGCGCAGCCCCAGCCCGCACAGCCCTGATCGCCACGGCCGGCCATGGGAGGGATCACGGTGGCTAGCACCGCTCTCGCCCGGCTGGCATAGCCCGCGTACGCGTGGCCGGATCGTGTGCTAGAAACCCCGCGCTATATGGTCACTTTGGTCACGGGCGGGTCGGGATACTTCGGCGAGATCGTCGTCCGGCGGCTGCTCGAGCGCGGCGAGCGCGTACGCGTGCTCGACCTGGTCGAAAACCCCGATCGACCCCGGGACGTGGAATTCATCCAGGGCGACATCCGCGACTCCGACGCGGTCCGTCGCGCGCTCGCCGGCGTCGAGGTCGTCCATCACAACGTGGCGCAGGTTCCGCTCGCCAAGGATCGGGACAAGTTCTGGTCGGTCAACGTCACCGGTTCGCAGAAGCTGCTCGAGTGCGCGCTCGAAGCCGGCGTGCGCAAAGTGGTGATGACGTCTTCGAGCGCCGTCTACGGTGTCCCGGATCAGAACCCGGTGCGCCCGAGCCACGCGCCGCGGCCGCAAGAGGAGTACGGCCGTGCCAAGCTCGAGGGCGAGCGCCTGGCCCGGGCGTTCATCGAGCGCGGGCTCGACGTCAGCGTGGTCCGGCCGCGCACGGTGCTCGGTCACGGCCGGCTCGGGATCTTCCAGATTCTGTTCGAGTGGGTCCGGCGCCACCGGCCGATTTACCTGCTCGGCCATGGCCACAACCGCTATCAGTTCGTACACGCCGACGATCTGGCCGAGGTCTGCCTGCGCGCGGCCGACCGCCCCGGTTCCGGCACCTTTCTCGCCGGAACCGACCGCTTCGGCACGATGCGCGAGCTGTTGGAAGGGCTGGTAGGGCATGCGAGCAGCCGGAGCCGCGTGCGTTCGCTGCCGTTCGGTCCGACGCAGGTCGCGATGGCCGTCACCAGCAAGCTCGGCCTGTCGCCGCTCGGCGACTACCACACGTTGATGTACGGCCGCGAGATGTACTTCGACCTCGAGCATACGCGCCGCGAGCTCGACTGGACGCCGCGCTGGTCGAACGCCGAAATGATCGCGGACTCCTACGATTGGTACGTGAAGAATCGCGCGCACGTGCTCACCCGCACCGACGCCTCGCACCACCGTTCCCCGGTAAAACTGGGAATTTTGAAATTGCTCGAGTTCTTGCCGTAAGATCGCTGTTCCGCCCTGGATGTCTCTCGAGCGAATTCACGAGCTGGTCGCCCGCTTCCGAACGACGCTCGCAAACCTGCAGCAACCGCCCGACGCCCGGGCCTGGACTCACGGAGCCGCCCTGGGGCGCGAGCTTTTGGAATCGATGTTGCTCGCGCGTCACCTGGACGTCGCGGCGCACGAGCTGAAGGCGCAAGGGCACGGTCACTATACGATCACGAGCTCCGGACACGAGAGCAACGTCGTGCTGGGCAGGCTCACGACGCCTTCGGACCCGGCGCTCGTCCACTACCGCAGCGCCGCGCTGCAGATCGAACGCGCGCGCTACGTCCCCGACGCCGATCCAGTGCGCGCGATCGCGCTGTCCCTGGTCGCTTCCAGCGAAGAGCCGATCAGCGGCGGGCGCCACAAGCTGTTCGGCAGTCATCCGCTCGGAATCATCCCGCAAACCAGCACCATCGCCTCGCACCTGCCGCGGGCGGTCGGTCTGGCGTTCGCGCTCGAGCGCCGTCCCCGGCTCGGGCTCGAGCCGACCGGCCCCAGCGACGCCATCGCGCTCGCGAGCTTCGGCGACGCCACGATCAATCACAGTACCGCGCTCGGCGCCTTCAACGCGGCGAGCTGGACCGCGCATCAGCGCCTGACCCTGCCGCTGCTCTTGGTGTGCGAGGACAACGGGCTCGGCATCAGCGTGCGCACGCCGCCGGGCTGGGTCGAGGAGCGCCTGCGCTCACTACCGCACGTCGAGTACTTCGCCGCCGCAGGCCATGCTCCGAACGCGGCGTGGGCTAGTGCGCGCGCCGCGGTCGACCATTGCCGCCGCACGCGGCGGCCGGCCGTTTTGCACCTGCAGTGTGTACGCTTGCTCGGCCACGCCGGCAGCGACGTCGACACTGCGTATCGCACGGCCGCCGAGATCGAGCAGGCCATGCAGCGCGACCCGGTGTTGTGCATGGCGCTCGAGCTGATCGCGGCGAACGGACTCGACGCGGCGCAGGCGCTGGCGCTCGATCTAGCCACCGAAGCGCGCGTGCGCGAAGAGACCGAGCGGGCGATCCGCCGGCCCAAGCTCGGCTCGCGCGAGCAGGTGATGCAGGCGATCGCGCGGCCGGTCGACGCCGAAACCGAGCGCGCCGCGACGCGCGATCTGCGCGACCTCGGTGCGGCTCCACTCACGCTGGCGCAGGGCATCAACCTGGTGCTCGGCGAAACGCTCGAGCGCGAGCCGGGCGCCCTCTTGTTCGGTGAAGACGTGGCGAAAAAGGGCGGCGTCTACGGCGTGACCAAGGGTCTCTTGGCCCGCACGGGTCCGGGGCGCGTCTTCAATACCTTGCTCGACGAGCAGACGATCTTGGGGCTCGCCCTCGGCACCGCCAATCTCGGGCTGTTGCCGATTCCGGAAATCCAGTACCTGGCGTACTTGCACAATGCCGAGGATCAGCTGCGCGGCGAGGCGGCGACGCTGCAGTTCTTTTCGTGCTGGGCCTACGACAATCCGATGATTCTACGCATCGCCGGCCTCGGTTATCAGAAGGGCTTCGGCGGCCATTTCCACAACGACAACTCGATCGCGGTCCTGCGCGACATTCCGGGGTTGATCGTATTTTGTCCGGCGCGCGCCGACGATGCGATCGCACTTTTTCGCAGCGCAGTGGCACTGGCGACGCAGGCGCGGCGTGTCGTCGTAGCGCTCGAGCCGATCGCGCTCTACCACAGCCGTGATTTGCTCGCGGACGCGGACGGCGGCTGGCTCGCCGCACCACCCGCTGGCAGCGCGCCGTTTTTGCTGCCGCGCGTCTACCATCCCGAAGCGCGCGATCTGGTGATTGCGAGCTACGGCAACGGCGTTTGGCTGAGCCTGCGCGCCGCGGATCGGCTGGAGCGCGAGCTCGGGATCCGAGCCCGGGTGCTCGATTTGCGCTGGCTGGTTCCGCTGCCCAGCGCGGCCGTCATCGATCACGCGCGCGCGGTGGGCCGGCTCTTGATCGTGGACGAGGGCCGGCGCTCGGGCGGCATTTCCGAAGGCCTCGCCGCCGCCCTGCTCGACGCCGGCGCCGCCGTCCGCTGTTCCCGCGTCACCTCGGCCGACAGCTTCGTTCCACTCGGCGCCGCCGCACACCTTGTCCTGCTCGGCGAGAACGAGATCTTCGAAGCCGCACGCGCCTCGATGGCGTAGCTCAGCGCTTAGGCTTCGACTTTTTCGGCGCTTCGCCGCAGATCAGGCGCACGCCGGCATCGGCCGTCGCCGTGAGTGTGGCGCGCGTATCGCCGGCACGCGAGCGAATCGCGAGCGTATGCAGCAGCGCCGAGGCGATCTTCGCCAGCGCCGCGGGATCGGCAGCCGGGTCGAGCTCACCGCGTTGCTGCGCGCGCCGCAGTCGATCCTCGAACACCCGGTCGAAGGTGCGCAGTGCACCGCCGAGCAGCGCCCGTACCTCGGGGTCCTCCATGGCAACGGTTGCGGCGGTCGAAATCAAGAAGCAGCCGCGCTGCGGCGCGTCCTCGGGCATGTACAGGTCGAGCGCACGCTCGTAGACGCTGCGCAGCGCTCGTTCCAGCGGCTCGTCGCCGGCGAGCGCCATCGCGAGTCCGCCGCAACCCGCGGCGACGTACTGTTCGAGCGTCTTCAGATAAAGAGCGCGCTTGTCACCGAATGCCCCGTACAGACTCGGGCGGTTCATGCCGGTGGCTGCGCTCAGATCGTCGAGCGACGTGCCCGAGTAGCCCGCGCGCCAGAATGCGCTCATCACCTGGGCGAGTGCCTGAGCCGGGTCGTAGGCGCGCGGACGGCCGCGCCCGCGTTTTTGAGATTTTTGTACCATTTTGCAAATAAATCGTTGACCGCCTGATATTTGTATGCGATTAAGTACAAAAATACCAGCCCGCGCCAGGGCATTTGGAGGTAAACCCATGTTAAATCTCTATTTTTCCCCGATGGCCTGCTCGTTGGCGACGCGCATCGCCCTCTACGAGGCGGGCGTCAGCGCCGGCTTCACGCAGGTCGACCTGAGGGCGAAGCGGACCGCCGACGGGAGCGACTTTCTGAGCGTGAACCCGATGGGTCAGGTCCCGGTGTTGCGCACCGACGACGGCCTCACCCTCACCGAGAACACTGCCGTGCTCCAGCACGTCGCCGATCAGCTGCCGCACGCGGAGCTCGCGCCGCGTTCCGGTCGTGAGCGGGCCGTGCTCCAGCAGTGGCTCGGCTTCATCGGCACCGAGCTGCACAAGATGGTGTTCACTCCCCTGGTCGATCCCAACGCCTCGAAGGAGGCCAAAGCCTACGCCAGAGAGCACGCACCGAAGCGTCTCTCCATCCTGGAGAATCACCTCTCGACGCGGAAGTTTCTGCTCGACCGGTTCACCGTCGCCGACGCCTACCTGACGACGATCCTCAACTGGGCAGTACCGTTCGGGATCGACCTCGAGCCGTGGCCCGCGGTCCGTGCGTACCACAAGCGCATGCTAGATCGCCCCAGCGTGTCTCGCGCCGTGGCAGAAGAGTTCGCCCTCTACCAGGAGGAAAAAGCGCGACAAGCCGCGAGCGCCTAGCTTGACGGCGCGAGCGACAAAAGTGACAGAATGGGCCCGTGCGCGTGACGCTCACGGGCCTTTTGTTTTGGCTCTCGCTCGCCTGCTCCAAGGGCGCCAGCGATCCGAGCGCCGCGGCCGCGGGGTCCGCACCCGCGGAAGCTCCGGCTCCCGCCCCCGCCCCGAGCGCCATCGGGGCCGACAAAGCCGAAGCGCGGCGGCCCTACAACGTGCTGCTGGTGATGATCGACAGCCTGCGGGCGGACATGCCGTGGACCGGCTACGAGCGCGCGATCGCGCCATGGCTGACCAGCGCGCAGAAAAGCTGCGTGACCTACACGCAGGGTTACGCGCTTTCGAGTTACACGGCGAAGAGCGTCGCCCCCGCACTGGTCGGCGAATACCCGAGCGCGATGAAGCGCGACGGGCTCTTTTTCACGACTTATCCCGACGAGCACAACCTGTTCGTCAGCGAGCGCGTGAAGAAGGCCGGCCATCGCACGCTGGCCGGCCACGCGCACGGCTACTTCTTGCCCGCGCTCGGCAATAACCAGGGCTTCGACGACTATCAGCTGATCAAGGGCGGCGTCGACATCAGAGCCGTGACCTCGGTCACCAGCGACAAGCTGAGCGCGCTCGCGAAACAGATGCTCGCCGATCCGAAGAACGTCGCGCTGCGGCCCGGTCAGCGGTTCTTCGCGTACTTTCACTATCTCGATCCCCATCACACGTACGTCAAACACGACGGCCACCCGGACTTCGGTCCCAAGGCGCGCGACCTCTACGACAACGAGGTCCACTACACCGATCAGCGGCTCGGTGAGCTGATCGATTGGACGCGCGAGCAGCCATGGTCGAAGGACACCGCGCTCGTGATCACCAGCGATCATGGCGAGGGGTTCGGAGAAAACAACCATTTCCGTCACGCGTACGAGCTCTGGGAGTCACTGGTGAAAGTACCGATGATCTTCTGCGTACCGGGAGCCAAGCCGCGCCGGCTCGAGGTTCGGCGCAGCCACATCGATCTCGCCCCGACGCTCGCCGACCTGATGGGCGTCAGGGCCGATCCACCGTTCCGCGGACACAGCCTGGTGCCCGAGATCTTCGGCGCCGCGGTTCCGGCGCGACGCATCGTGGTCGATCTGCCGCGTTCGGACCTGATGGACCGGCGTCGAGGCGTGATCGAGAAGGACGACAAGATCATCGCGTTCGGCGACGATCGCGTGTTTCGCCTGTACGATCTCGCCAAAGACCCCTGGGAAAAAACCGACCTCAGCAAAACCTACCCCGAGCGCCTCGAGCGCATGAAAGCGATTTACCTCGAAGAATCGCGCAAGATACCGGTGGTCGAAGTGGTGGGCGGCGCGCCGCTTTTGGGGGCTCCGGCCGGACAGCGCTGGTAGTGCGCGGGGCGGCCACGTGTCGTACGGTGCCGGCCCATGCCCTCCTCTCCCCCGGCCCGAAGGCTCGTCTCGCCCCGATCGATCTGGTTGTTCTCGCTGGTCGGGGCACTCGGAATCGGCGCGGCGCGCGGCGCCCTCGCCCAAGCGCCGGCGGCCGTGCCGACCGCGCCAGCTACGGCGGCGGCGGCCCCCGCGCCTGCCAGCGCCGCGCCGCGCATCGCCTTCGAGCGCTACCGGCTGAAGAACGGGCTCGAAGTGATCCTGCACCAGGATCGTTCGTTGCCGCTGATCGCCTTGAACATCTGGTACCACGTCGGGCCTTCGAGCGAGCCGCGCGGCCGTTCCGGCTTCGCCCACCTGTTCGAGCACCTGATGTTCGAGGGCTCCCGCCACGTCGGCTCCGAGTTCGATCGGCTGCTCGAGTCGGCCGGCGCCACCAACGTGAACGGGACCACGAGCTGGGACCGCACGAACTACTTCGAGACCGTGCCGCGCGAGCACCTCGAGCTCGTGCTCTGGATCGAAAGCGACCGCATGGGCTACATGCTCGACAACTTGACCCAGGAGGGGCTCGACGTGCAGCGCGGCGTGGTTCAAAACGAGCGCCGCCAGACCTACGAAAATGCGCCCTATGGACCGAGCACGCTCGCGATGCTCGACGCACTGTTTCCGGAGGGGCACCCGTACCACGGCGCGGTGATCGGCTCGATGAAGGACCTCGAGGCGGCAAAGCTCGAGGACGTGCGCGCGTTTTTTCAGTCCTATTACGCGCCCAGCAACGCAACGCTGGCGATCGCCGGTGACTTCGACGGCGCGGGCGTAAAAGCGCTGATCGAGCGCTACTTCGGCACGCTCAGCGATCGCACGCGGCCCAAACGCGAGCGCGTCGCGACGCCGCCCCTTGCCGCCCCGAAGCGCCTGACCATCGTGGAACCGGTACAGCTCGCGCGGATCGCCGTCGGCTGGATCGCTCCGCCGGCATTCGGTCCCGATGAACCGGCGTTGCAAATCGCGGCCGGAGTGCTGGCCGGCGGCAAAGCGACCCGGCTCTACCGCGAGCTGGTCGTCAAGAAGAAGGTCGCTTCCGAGGTCGATGCCGAGGTCGATGCCAACGAGCTTGCCACGACCGTGATCGTCAGCGCGGTGGCGGCGTCGGGCAAACTGCCGCAGGACGTGGAGCGCGAGCTAGACGCCGTGCTCGCCGGCTTGGCGGCGGAGGGCCCGACCCCGGACGAGCTCGATCGAGCACGACGCCGGCTGATGCTCGCACTGAAGAGCGAGCTTCAGCTTTTGAACGGACCGGGTGGCGAGTCGGGCCGCGCCGGGCTGCTACAGCGTTTCAATCATTACCTGGGCGACCCCGGCTATCTCGACAAGTGGGTGGACCGGATCAACGCCGTGACCGCGGAGGACGTGCGCCGCGTGGTGCACAAGCATCTGTCACCGAACGCGCGTCTGGTGGTCGTGACGCAGCCCGCGCCCGCACAGAACGCGCCCAAGAAGGGAGGGAGCAAGTGAAGCGCTGGCTAGCCATGGCGGCCGCGCTCGTCACTGCGGCCTGCGGCGGCGCGACGCGGGCGCCGGCTCCACTTCCGGCTCCGAGCGCAATGCCGAGCGCTGGCGCCATCAATTCCCCCGAGCTCTGGCGCACGCAGAAACCCGGCCCCGGACAGCCGGGCCAGCTCGCCTATCCCCTGCCCGAAGTCGCGAAGCTCGACAACGGGCTGGTCATTTACGTGGTGCGGCGCCCCGGCGGTGTCGTGGATCTCGCGGTCGTGAGCCGGCACGGCGCAGCTTCGGTCCCCAAGAGCAAGAGCGGCCTGGCCGCGCTCACCGCGCGCATGTTGACCGAGGGTACCAAGGCCAAGAGCAGCCTCGCGCTCGCGGAGGCCACCGAGGCGCTCGGGTCGAGCCTGGATGGCGACGCCGGCCGCGACTACACGAAGCTCGAGCTCAGCACGCTGCGCGAGGATCTCCCGCGCGGGCTCGAGCTCCTGGCCGAGGTGGTCAAGACGCCGGCGTTCCGCCGCGACGAGCTCGAGCGCGTGCGCGGGGAATGGCTCGACGGGCTGGTCGCGGAACGCCAGCAACCCGTGCGCATCGCCTCGCTGGTCGGGCTGCGCGTGCTGCTCGGTGACGAGCAGGGCGCTCCGGTCGCGGGCAGTGTTCCCGACGTCAAGCGCATCGCGGTCGCGGATCTGGTGGAGTTTCACCGCCGCGCTTTCGCTCCGGGGAACCTGGCGCTGATCGTTGCCGGCGACACCACCCTGGCCGAAGTGCGGCCCCACGCCGAACGCCTGTTCGGAGCCTGGAAAGTCCCGGGCGTCGCCGATCCGAAAGCGCTCGCCATCCCCGCCCCCGCGGCGACGCGCGTGGTGCTCGTCGATCGCCCCGGTGCGGTCCAGACCGCGCTGTTCGTGGCACAGCCGTTTCCGAAGCGCAGCGATCCCGGCTACGAAGCGCGCTCGATCCTGAGTCAAGTCGTGGGCGGCCTGTTCACCTCGCGCATCAACCAGAACCTGCGCGAGAAGCACGCCTACACCTACGGTGCGCGCTCACAGGCGATCGCGACTAGGAGCTGGGGCGCCTTCGTCGTCACGACCAGCGTCAAGACCCAGGTCACGGCCGACGCGCTGAGCGAGTTGATTTCGGAGGTGAAGGCCGCTCGCGATCCGGCGCTGGGGCGACCGCTCGCCGACGACGAGCTCGATCGCGGTCGCGCCGATCTCGTCAACTCCGTCGGCGCGCACCTCGAGCACAATTCGCGCGTCGCCGACGATCTGCTGCAGATGTACGTGTACACTCTGCCGGCCGACTACTACGCGAAGTACTCGAACCTGATCCTTTCGGTCGACCGCGGCGAGGTGGCGCGTCAAGCCGCCACGCTGGTGCCGGACCAGCTGCTGGTGGTCGCGGTCGGCGATCGCTCGGCGATCGAAAGCCCGTTGCGAGAGAAAGGCTTCCGCGTCGAGAGCGCCGATCCTCGAACCCTCGAGTGAGCCCGCGCCGGCCGCTTCAGTGCTTTTGGAGCGCCGGCCCCGGATCCGAGGCGTGTGCCGGCGACGGGGCACGCCGCGCCAAAAGCAGCGCCAGCGCGCCGCCGAGGCTGAACGCGAGCAGCGCGGCAACCAGGCACATCACCGCGATCACCATGCGCTGATCGCGGCGGGCGGGGGCCCGCGAGTTGGCAACGGGAGGCCGCGACGACGCCTGGGGATGGGTCGAGCGCCGGGTCTTGATCACGAGCGTCGGCTCGGTCGCGAAGGTGAAGGGCGCGAGCGAACGCACCGGCGGCGCCTGCTTGCCCGGATCGGAGGCCCTCTGCTCCGCGTCGCTTGCGATCACCACCGTGCGCGGGTCGATGTCGACGTGGACCCGAGGCTGCGGCGCGTGCGCGCGCGACTCTTGAGCGATGATCAGGTCGTCGCTCAGCTCGTCGAGTGAGTCGGCTTCGGGAGCCGAAGGCGGTTCTTCGAGCGGTCGCGCCACGAAACGGACTTAATACTACAACGAACTTTTACCGCCAGGGTCGACGAGCCGGAAATTCTCACTCCGGCTCAGTAACCGCGAAACGGCTTTGCAGCGGCTCGGTTTGCACGCGTGGACGTTTAGCGCGTAACATTCGCGCTTCAGTGGTAGCCGAAGGCAGCATTTTGGTCGTGGATGACGACGCGGTCAGTCGCCATATCCTCGGCCAGACGCTGGCCTCCGCGGGGCTCTCGACGGTGACCGTCGGAACCGGGGGTGAGGCGATCGCCTGGCTGCAGCACAACGCGCCGGCGCTGGTGCTGCTCGATCTGGTGATGCCGGACCCCGACGGCTACGCCGTGCTTCGGCACATCCGCGCCCGCGCCGAGCTCGCGGAAATCCCGGTCGTGGTGCTGACCGCGCTCGACTCGGACGAGGAAATTCACCGCGTTTTTTCCTCGGGGGCGGACGACTACGTCCACAAGCCGTTTCGGGCGGCCGAGCTCGTGGCGCGGATCCGCGGGCAGATGCGCATGCGCGAGTACGTCGAGCGCTTGAGCCGCCGCGAGCGCGACCAGCAAACGGTGCTCGAGCTGACGCAGGCGCTGGCCTCGAGCCTGGATATCCGCGACATCCTGTTCACGGTCGTGCAGCGGGTGGCCGACGTGGCCAAAGTCGATCGCTGCAGCATCGTCCTGGTCGGAGAGCCGAGCACGATCGGCTTCGTGGTGGCCACCAGTGACGACGAGCAGATGCGCGATCTGCCGATCGATCTCCACAAGTACCCGGAAATTCGCGAGGTGCTGTCGACGGGCCGCGCGCTCGTGATCCGCGATGCCAAACACCACCCGCTTTTGGAAGTGGTGCGGCAGAACGAGCCTTCGATCGAGTTCAGCTCGCTGGCCCTGATGCCGATTTTGCACGAGCACGGGCCGATGGGCGTGATCTTCCTGCGCTCGCGGCGCACCGCTGCGTTCGCCGATCACGAGATGAGCCTGGTGCACACCGTCGCCAACGCGACCGCGATCGCGCTGCGCAACGCGCGCATCCTGCAGTCGCTTCGCGACGAGACGCAGCAGAGCACGTTCGCGCGCGTCGAAGCCGAGCGGCGCGTCCAGCTGTTCCAGCGCTACGCCGATTTCTTCGAGAGCGCGGCCGACGGCATGGTGGTGATCGATCGCACCGGCCACGTGCTGTTCGCGAACCCGCGCGCGCGTGAAATCACCGGTTACAGCGAGACCGATCTGATGACGCTGCACATCGAGCAGCTGGTGATCGAGCGCGAGCGCGAGCGCGCGCAGCGTCTGCTGCGCGGCTTCGGCAAGGGCGTTTACCCGCGCGGCGTCGACCTGGACGTGCGCACCAAGGACGCCATCGTGCTGACGATCAGCGTCAGTTTCAGCTCGGTCTTGCACGAGGACAACGCGGTACTTTTCAGCTTTCGCGACGTGACCCAGGAGCGAAAAACCGCGATCGAGCTCAAGAGCACGAAGGAGTTTCTGGAGCGGGTGATCGACAGCTCGGTGGACGCGATCGTTTCGGCCGATCTGCGCGGCCGGGTGCTGCTGTTCAACCGCGCCGCAGCCCGTATCTTCGGTTACCACCCCAGCGAGGTGATCGGCCGGATGAGCGTCGAGCGGCTGTATCCGCCGGGCGGCGCGCGCGCGGTGATGCAGCAGATCCGCGATCCGAACGTAAATGGCCCGGGCCGGCTCGAGGACTACCGTGTCGACATGGTGAGCGCGACCAACGAGACGATCCCCGTCACGCTCTCCGCCGCGCTGATCATGGAGAGCGGCAAACCGGTCGGCTCGGTCGGCATCTTCACCGACATCCGCGAAAAGCTGCGGATGGAGGCGCGCCTGATGAAGGCGCAGGAGGAGCTGCGCGCCCGCGAGAAGCAAGCGATCGTCGCCGAGCTGGCGGGCGCCGCCGCGCACGAGCTCAATCAACCGCTGACCAGCGTGATCGGCTACGCCGAGCTCTTGCGGCGCAACCTCGACGCCAACAAGCAGCTCTACAACGCGGCCACGATCATCCTCGGTGAATCCGAGCGGATGGCGGAGATCGTCCGCAAGATCGGCAAGATCACCAAGTACGAGACCAAGAGTTACGTCGGCGGGGCGAAGATCCTCGACCTCGAGAAGGCCAGCGAGGAGTCGGCCTCGAAGGACGCGCAGCGATGAGCGAAGACGCCGGTGGCGAAGCCGCGAGCTCGGGCGCCTGGCTCGACGAGCTGCTCGCCCTGGCCGAGCGGCTGCCGATCGACCGCGGCGTGCATCGGGTGGTCACCGAGTGTGTCGAACAGGCGGCGCGCTTGCTGCCACAATGCGCGATCGGAGCTTGCGTCGCCGACGTCGGGGGCGAACCGATCGTGGAGCTCGTTCTGCCCCACGGCAAAAGCTCGAGCAAGAGTCACGATCCGACCCGGCTGTTCCCGGACTTCGCACACGAACGCGTGTTCGAGCTCGGTGCCGACCTGGGCGGCGCCACCTTCCACGTCGGCAGCCAGGACTCCGAGCTCGAGCTTGCTACCTCATTCGAAGCGACGGTGAGCGAACGCGTCGCGCGTGTGCTCAGGGGTGGGATTCGTCACGCGGTCGTG
>Ga0111538_10003636_pt1 | contig 21505 bp, 16 predicted proteins | sample SoiMethybrSBSTD1_FD_79669 | JGI IMG/M metagenome (GOLD analysis project Ga0111538, IMG submission 79669) | Bulk soil microbial communities from a Populus tree surrounding site in Tennessee, USA - Soil MetaG P. TD hybrid SBSTD1 (version 2)... | ecosystem: Environmental > Terrestrial > Soil >... | reverse complement strand
CGGTGTTGTTCCAGAGAATGCAGTTGGCCAGGTCATCATCCGCGCCGCCGATGACGAAGATTCCGCCGCACGTCGACGCCGCCGAATTGCCCGCGAGCGTGGTGTTCACCATCAGCACATCCGCCGCCTCGCCCGCTGCGTTGATCGCCCCGCCATCGAACGCCGTCGTGTTGCCCGTGAAAATGCAGTTGACGAACCACGTCTGCTGGCCGTTGCTCGACACCCCGCCGCCCAGGCCGCCTGCATCGTTGCCTGCGAACAGGCAGTTGTAGAACAATGCAATCGACGCGCCGCCATGAATCCGCGCCCCGCCGCCCGCATCGTAGGAATCGTTGTTGTAGAACGTGCAGTCTGCAAAGTGAGGCGCATCGCCATCGCTCCACACGCCGCCGCCGATGATCGCGTGATTGTTGAGAATCACGCACCTGCGCACCGTCGCCGACGAACCCGGCATGTACACGCCCCCCCCGAAACTGCCCGAACCCACCACCGTGGCGTACCCGCCGCTGATTCGAAAACCATCCAGCCGCGTCCCGCTGCCCGTGTTCGCCATGTCCACCACGTGACACGAGTTGTCGGTGTCGAAAAGCACAAAGTTGATGTTGCCGCTGAGAATCGCCGGATGCGCCACCGGATCGCGCTGGCTCAGCAGTGTCTCGCCGCCTGCAAATCCGCCATACACCTTCACGCCGTCGCTCACAACCAAACTCACATTGCGATCGCCGCTGCGTGTCGTGCGATACGTTCCGTCCGCCACCCACACCTCATCCACCTGCCCGCTCACCTGCGCAATGGTCAGGGCATCATCCAGCCGAAAGCACGCCTGGCTCCACGACACGCCGAAGCCGCTGTTGCCGACCGTCGCCGCATCGACATACACGCGCGGATTGACCTTGCCATGGAACACCAGTTGAATGCCGTTGAATGCGCCGACGATGGTATGGGCCGCGATGCCGATGGTGATGACCCCGCTGGCGGTGTACACGCGATGCCGGGTGTAGTTCAGCCACAGCTCCGTCGCGTTGGAGCTCAACGCCCCGCCCACGGTCTGCACGCCATCGCTCGAAGGCACGACGCCGACATCCGCCCTGCAACTGCTGCAATCCAGCGTGTTGGAATAGGTGTAGACCGTGTACACCCCGGGCGTGAGGTTGGTGAACTGCAGGGTGATGGGATTGTTGGGCGCGACATTGACCCAGTCGCCCATCATGGTTTCGAAATCGCCGCTGAGACTGGGATGGTCGAAGAAACTGACCGGCCCGCCGCCCGACATGGTGAGATCCACATTCGTCGGATTGCCGTCAAGCCCGGCCAGATTGCTCCAGACATTGAACGCTTCGGAGTGAACCCAATGCCCGGTCTGGCCGTGGGCCCCGCCATACGAATCCGACGGCGCGTTGTACCACGGGTGCGGCGGAGCACCGAAGTTCGTGCTGTAGTCGAAGTTGATGCTCTGCGCGCTCGCGCCGACAACGGTCAGAAGCAGCGCGGCCGGTGCGAAAATCGCCACGTGAATCGGAAGTCGCGGAAGCATGGAAAAACTCCTTCGCTCCCCATCAGCGGAATTCGCCTCCCGATCCCATCAAGCCGTTCCCTGGCTCTACGGGCAGGCGCCCCACATGCTGACGATGGCCAGCAGGTCGTTGACATCGATCACGCCGTCGCCGCAGTTGCTGGCAACATCCGCCGGCAACACACCCGGAGGTCCGGTCTGGCCCCAACTGCTGATCACGGCGAGCAGGTCGTTCACATCAACCGTATGCGAGGCGTCGGTATCCGCGATACAGACGTTCAGCGGCGTCTCGAGCGGATTCGCCGGATCGCTGCAGGCGTCGAGTTCGGTTCGATCAAGCGAGCCGTCAGCGTCGCGATCGATGCCGACGCGCACCTGCGTGCCGATAGGAACGACCGTCCAAGTGAGTTCGCTCCCGCGCGAAGCGAGAGCGATCAGCGCCGATGACGCGATCGTCTGGCCGGCGCGATCGGACTGGAACACGCCGCCACCGGTATACACCCAGCCGCGCTGCTCGCCGCTCGAGCGTCCTTTGACCACGAGCCCGACGTTGCCTGCATTGGCCTGCGCGAGCATGTCGTTGAGCAGGGCCTGCTGGCTGGGAGGCGGGGCGGCCCCGTTGCTCACGGTTGTCTGCACGCCCACGGCCGCGTGCGTGTCGCTGGGGAAACTGTGCAGGAAGGCCTCAACGTCGCGTCGCTGCTGGTCACCCGCCGCGCCTGCAGCGAAGTTGAAGCCGGAGAACTGCAGGAACGAGAACAGCGTGTCGACATTGCCATCGTGCGTGAATCCGAAGCCGCGATTGTTGTTCATCACACCCGGGCCGGACTTGAGCAAGCCGGTCTTCTTATACAGGTTACGCAACTGCGGAATCTTGATGCTCTGCGTTTCCTGCAGCGCCATCGCCGGCGTGATCAGCCCGCTTGTGCCCGTCGGCACGCTGTGGCAGTTGTTGCAGGTGAGCACGCCGCCATCGATCGTCACCGTCATGAAGAAGTTCTCGCCCGTCACGGGATTCCCGCCGTTGGCGAAGGAGGTCTTCAATGAGTTGTCGAAGTTGCGATTGGGCTGCGGCGGGAAGTGAATCGTGCTGATGAACGCTGTGAAATCGCTCATCTCCTGCGCGGTGAGTTGCGTGTCATCGCCCATCAGGCCGACGAATGCGGGATTGAACGCCGCGAGGTTGGTCCGGTCGCCGCGCCAGTGCAGCACGCCAGTGCCGATGATGCCGATGAGCGTCTGCGTGGTCATCGGCCCCTTCATGGGATGGAAGTTGCCGCAGATTCCCGGAATGATGTTCGCACCCTGGCAGATGTCGTTGGGCACGGGCACCGTCGCGCCCTGCGGATCCCCCAGGTCCCACGCCAGTTGATCCATGCGCGCATCGATGTGGCAACTGGCGCAGGCCATGTGGCCCAGGCCGCTGGTCTTGTGCGTGTCGTACAACTGCGGCCGGCCCAGGCGAATCACCGTCGGCGTCGGGTCGTACATCGAGACGCTGCCCGTGACCGTCAGCGAATTGTCATCGATGGTGGAGATCGTACCGTCAAAGCGGTTGAGCACGTAGGCGCGGCTGCGCGGGCCGTCGTAACTCACCGCGACAGGGCCCTGGCCGACGTTGATGTTGGCGACGCGGGCCAGCGCGCCGTCGGTGATGATGACATTGTTGGAGCCCATGCCTGTGATGTACGCGCGCAGGCCGTCGGGACGCCAGGCGATGCCGCGCGGATCGCCGATCGACAGGTCGCGCGTCGGCTGTGGAACCGTGCCTGTCGAGTAATTCAGATGCGGGTTCAAATCCACGGTCGAACCTGCCGGTACGTTCACGCCCAGCACGCGCAGGAACACGCCCCTGGCGTTGGGCTCGAAGCGTTTGTGGTTCAACGCCTCAGTGCCGATCACCGTGATCCCGCCGCCCGGCCGCGTCGCCAGGTTCATGTTCAGGTTCATCAGCCCCGTGATGTACGACACCGCCAGCGTGTTGGCGTTGATCACCGCCACATCGTGATCGTGCATGCCCCAGGTCACCGCGGCATTCCAGTTCAGGCCCGCTGCGGTGTTGTCGTCCACCCAGTTGCTGCCGACCTTCCTGACGATCAGGCTCACCGCGGGCGGATTGACAGCCGTGATCGCAGGCGAGAACAGCGTGCCGGCGTTGGGTGGCGGGTTGGGATCGCCCGGGTAGGGATTCAGGGCTGCGTTCGAGACCGTCGTTTGAGGCAGCACCGTGGTGTTGTTGCCTGATTCGAAGATGGCTGCGTACACGCTTGTGCCATCGGTGGCGAGCGCGCGGGGATCTTCGCCTTCGATGGTGAGGGGAGAGCCGACGGGTGCGAGCGTGATGGGATCGACGATGCGCACCTGGTTGAGTTGCGAGATGCAGATGAATGCGCGTGGGGGGGCGCCTGCGAAGACGACATCGGTGGGCTCATCGCCGACGTCGATGGTGGCACGGACGTTCATCGCTGCGAGGTCGACGATGCTGACGCTGTCGGAGACGTGGTTGACGACCCAAGCCTCGGTGTTGGAGCGTGCGCGGACGGAGACGGGATCGAGGCCAACGGCGACGGAGCCGGCCTTGAGCATGCCTGTGGGTGTGAGGAGGAAGACTTCGAGGCGGTTGTCAGCGGTGTTGCAGGCGAGGAGCCTGGAGCCATCGGGCGTGATGGCGAGCGGATTGATGGGAGGCGTCTCGAAGTTCCAGAAGCCAGTTTGCGCGAAGGCGGGCTGCGTGAGGGATGCGCACGACAGCGCAACGGTCGTGGTTGCCATGAATTTGGTCGTGAGTGAACGAGGCATCGATCAACGTCTCCTGTGCTGTCCCGGATGCGTGCCCGCTCCCCGCAGCCCCGTGTGGTGCGCCCCCCCGCGAGGTTGGATTCCGCCATCCAACCGTGGTGACGAGTGTACAGCGCGATGGCGGGAGGCCAAGGAGAATCTGCAGAATCAGGAGCGCCCGGGTGCCCAGGTCACGGACACGCGCCAAATTGCGTAATCACCGCCAGCAGATCGTTGACATCCACCACGCAGTCGTGGTTGATGTCAGCTGCGCACGCGGTCGTCGGGCAGCCCGGACACGAACCCCACGAGGTAATGACCAGCAGCAGGTCGTTGACGTCAACCGTGCCGTCGCCCGCGGGCGGGCCGGGCGGCGAAATGTCGGCATTGCACGGCGCTGGAAGGCGCGCCATCCACGCCGCCTGCTCGCCCGAGGGCGCAAAGCCGTATCCGGCGACGGTCAGGCCGTCGTCCGAAACCGCAGTAGCATTGTTGAGTTCCCAACCAGCGAGTTCCGCGCCCAGGCCGAAGTCGTTGATCAACACATTCTGAATGATGCGCGTCCCGTGCGCAGCGTCCCACATGAACGCGCGGCCGAAGAACTCGTTGATCAGCGAGAGATTGTGCAGGCCGACGACCACCGAGCCGTCGGCGTTGGCGGCCCACGCCTGGTCGGTGTCGGTGTTGAGGCCGGGAATGGGCACGTGCGGAATCGTCAAGAGCGCGCCATTCTGCAGGTCGAGGCGGGCCGCCCTGCCGAGATTGTCGCCGAACGCGAAGTGGCCATCGCCGGTGATGCCGAAGGCGCGGAAGGTTGTGGGCATGATCCCGGTGATTCCACCGCCCGCTGTCCACCGGAACGACGTGTTGTACGGAGAGGAGGACGTGCTCGCGGGGCCGACCACGAGCGTGCCATCGCCTGAGACGCCGGACGCCTGGCTGTTGAACGTGCCGCCGGGCAGATCGCCGATTCCGGCCATGCCGCCGCCCGCGCTCCAGCGGAACGCTTCGAGATTGAAACTCGCATTGGAGGAGTAGCCGACGACCACCGAGCCGTCAGCCGAGACATCGCGGGCGACGCCGCCCTCGGTGCCGCCGAGGCTGCCGAGATAGACCATGCCCGTGGCCTGCGTCCAGCGGAACGGCGAGCCGTCTTCATTCAGCGAGTTGGGCCTGACGGATGCGCCAACGACAACCGAGCCATCAGCCGAGCAGGCGCGGGCGAGGGATGATGGAAAGCCGCCGGGATTGGGGAATGTGCCGAGTCCGACCATGCCGCCGGCCTGCGTCCATCGAAAGGCCTCGAACCCGCTGGGAGAGACGCCTTGGCCGACGATGACCGAGCCGTCGGCCGACATGCCATAGGCAATCACCGGCCCAAAGTTGTCGGGATTGAGGAAACCCAACGGCTGGAAGACAGCCCCTCCGCCAGCCAACGCCAACGGTGCAAGATTTGCAATGGCGGCGAATGAAAGCGCCGCCGCGAAGCGCGTGCGCACAGCCTGCCCCGACGGAATCCGGTTCAGATCATGCATGCGTGGGTTCTTTCAAGAGTCTTGCCCGCGTGCCGGGGCGAGCTCAGCACGCGCCGGCTGCAGCATGCGGGCAGAGAATGTCATCACAACACGCTGCGGGCCGCCGGGCAATAGGAAAATGTCGCGAATCCATCGCTGGCTTGCGAGATCTACTTGCCCAGCGTGGCGACGAAGATGCCCGGCCCGCTGGCCTGCGAGTCCTCGCGTATGCGGCGATAGCGATCGACCTTCAGGCCGGCCTGCCTGGCCCACGCGCGCACCTGCTTCTCATCGAAGCCCAGGTGCATGTGGCCCATGGTGTGGCGGTAACTGGCGCGATCGTGCGTGACCATGTCGACCACCAGGATGACCCCGCCACGCTTGACGCCGCGCGCGATCTCCGTGATGGCTTCCTGAGGCTCGGGCAGATGATGCAAGACGAGCACGACGATGGCTGCATCCACCTCGCCGTCCTTGAGCGGCAGCCGGTTGAGATCGCCCTGGCGGAACTCGACATTCGGCACGCCGCCCAGCCGCTTGCGGGCCGATTCGAGCATGGCCGGTTCGCGGTCGATGGCGATGACCTTCTTCACGAAGGGCGAGAGTTGCTCGGCCGCATTGCCCGTGCCGCAGCCGACATCGGCGATGATCCAATCGGGATCGATGAGCGCCAGCATCGCCTCGGTGGTGAAGCGCTCGCCGAAGAGGTCGGAGCGCACGTGGTCCCACTCGCCTGCGACGCGGCCGAAGAACGCGCGGCTGTCGGTGGCACGTTCATTGAGCACGCCCACGAGGCGGGCGTCGTCCTGCGCGAAAGTGGGCGAAGGCGATGTGGCTGCCTGCTGGCGCGCCACATCCCAGAGTTGCCGCAGGGCCGGATCAAGCGAGGGCTCGACGACGCGGTACAGGCTGGCCGTGCCCTCGCTGCGCCGGACCGTCCACCCGCCATCGTGCAGCAGTTTCAGGTGGCGGCTGACGGTGGACTGTGGCAACTGCAGCACGCGCGACAACTCGCCCACGCTGAGTTCCTCGCGCTCCAGAAGCCGCATGATGCGCAACCGCACGCCGTCGTTCAGCGCCGTCAGTCGCGAGAGAAGCGGATGCAGGTCAGCCACGCGTCAAAGCATAAAGCAAAAAAGCACAAAGCAAGGAAAGGCAAGAGCCGTCGCGTCGCCACACGGATCATGTCGTCGAGTCTCCCCGACGGTTCACGCGCCCTTGATCTCGCGACCCGGCGGCAGCGGCTGCAACTTGAAGGGATCCTCGCCCAGCCGCCGCAGCATCTCGTGTACGCGCGTGTCGAAGGGGTTGATGCCGTAGGCCTGGCGCAGGCGGCTGACCGCGACATCGAGATGGCCCAGGCGCTCCTCGAGTTTCGCCGCCTCGATGTAGGGCACGGTGCTCTTGCCCATGTCCACTTCGATCGCAGTGTCGAAGCCGACCTGGGCCGAATCGGGATCATCCATCAGCATTGAGTAGCGCCCCAGTTCGAGATACGCGGCGGTGGTGCGCGTGGTCGAGGCGCGCTCGCGCAGGAAGGCAAAGAGTTTGCTCTCGTCCTTCTGCATGAACATGGCTTTGGCGAATCCGTCAGCGACCTCCTGCGACGGCCGCAGCGTGTACGCCGTCTCGAGCGCCTGGCGGGCCCGCGAGTACTGCTGCGTCTCGATCATGCACAGGCCCATGCGGTACTGGGCCTGCCAGTCGCCGGGATATTGCGAGACGATTTCGGCGTACTCGTCGCGCGCCGCCGCGTAGTCGCCGACCCGGAACTTCTGATCGCCTGAGGCCCGCACGACGTCGATCGGCCGCCGCTGCGTGCAGCCGGCGATCGTAACCAGCGCCGCCAGCAGCAGGGCCAGGGGAAAGAGACGACTCATCCGTGAAACAATCCGTTGCCCGAGCATTGCATCCTCCGTGGTGAACCTTCTGTCGCATCGGCGTCGGGGCCGATTTCGCTTGCACTTCCAGCGTGGCGGGCATGATACAGTTGACCGCGCCGCCGCGCCGTCGGAGGCGAGAGCCCTGGCCGATTTCGTGGACAATTCATCTGCTTCGCTGGCTCCGCTGCGGTTTCTGCCGCAGGGGCGGTGCGTGATCCTGCTCCACACATTGCCTGACGGCGCATCGCATTTCGACTGGCTCAGCGAATCGATCGCTCCTGCGGGCAATCAAGCCTCTGGCGGCGTTGCCCAGGCCAGCGACGATGAACGCTCGCTCATCGCCTTCCGCGCATCACAGTCGGTGGCCGCGCTGCAGCCGGGGCAATCGCTGCTTGTGGACCAACTGCCAAATCACCGGCGGCTGTACCTTGATTTTGAAGGACCGATCTCAGGCGATCGCGGCTCCGTCCGACGCGTCAACACTGGCGTTGTCGAGCACGCGGCGGCAGAGGCAGGGACTGATCGGCTGCGCATCCGCTGGCATCACCGCAGTAATAAAGGCATCATCCAATCGCTTGAAATCCGGAAGCAGACCACCGGACACTGGCTGGCGCGTTGTGAAACCTGCGTGCCTGCGTCAGAATGATGCTGACGGAGTCGGCCGCGGGCCATTCCAGTGCCCGTCGTCGCTTGATGTCCGATGAAGCACTCTGAAGGAGCCCGCGCATGCAACCGACGCCGCCTCCCAATCAGCCCGGCATGCCCGGGGGCGCACCCGGCCAGCCGCGGCCCGCACAAGGCGCGCCCGCCGCGCCGACATCGGCGCCTGCAGGCGGCTCGATGCCTCAGCAACAGCAGCCGTCGAAGATCACGCACACGGCACCCGGGATCGGCCAGCCGGGAGGCGCTGCAACGAGCGCGCCTGCTGCGCCGGCACGACCGTCGGCGCCGCTGTCGCCCAACGATTCGCACGCCGGCATCCCGTCGCCTGCCGGCTCGGGCGCTCCCGCACCTCCGAAGATCACGATGTTCGGGCGCGAGCGCCAGCATGAACAGGCATGGGGCCGCACACCCAACAGCACCGGCACTGGCGCGATTCACGTCAAGACCTTCCACTGCAAACTGACCGAGGATGCGCTTCAGTACATGGATCAGACCATCAACGAATGGCTCGATTCGCATCCGCAATACGAGGTCAAGTTCGTCTCCAGCAGCATCGGCACGATGACCGGCAAGTTGAAGGAACCCGCCCTGATCTGCCAGGTTTGGGTGTGACCTGACGCCAGGCGATCGGATACGATTGTTGATCGATCTTGACGGCTCTCGCGCCCGAGCTCGCGGCCCGGGCGAATTGAAGCCGCGTTCGTCCATCCAGCGAAAGAGGAGAATCGATCACCATGCGCACGATTGCACATTCGCTCGTCGGCATACTGGCAGCAACGTCCTCGGCTTCGGCGGGAACGCTGTATGCCATCGACAGCAGCCGCGCCATCTCGACCATCGACATGACGACCGGGGCCAAGACGCCGGTGTCCACAGCCAGTGTGGCAGCCGGTACAACTGCCGGTCTTGCTCGCAATCACGTAACCGGAGTCATCTACCTGACCTCGACAGGCAACGATTCGCTGTTCACTCTTGACTTGGCGTCCGGCACAGCGACGCTTGTCGGTGCCTACGGCGATGCCGCGATCGTCATGCACGGCCTGGAATGGGATTCCAGCACCAGCACGCTGTATGGCGTGTCATCTCACAACAACGGCCTGTACACCATCAACACGTCCACCGGCGTGGCCACGCTTGTCGGAACCAGCGCGCTGACCTCGTTCACGAACCTTGGCTACAACTCCGACACCGACGTGATGTACGCCACCAACTCGGCCACGCCCGAGCGGCTGTTCACCATGGACCGCGCCACTGGAGCAGTGACGGAAATCGGCCTTATCGCGCCGTCCACCAATCCCAATGGTTTGGCCTACAACCCAGACAACGACACCCTCTATCTCGTGGACAACACTACCGACGTCCTTTACACGCTCAACCTGACTACAGGCGCCCCGACGACGATTGGATCCACCGGCACGGGCAATCTGCTGGGGCTGGTTTACGTGCCCGATCCGCCGTCCTGCGAAGGCAACACGAATGGCGATGGCAACGTCGACGTCAACGACCTGCTGGCGGTGATCACCACTTGGGGCCCGTGTGTCGGTTGCCCGCCTGTGACCTGCCCGGGGGACATCGCGCCATTCCCCGGCGGCGACTGCCAGATCGATGTCAACGACCTGCTGTCGGTGATCACGCACTGGGGCGCGTGCCCGTAGTCCATTGCCCGAGAACGTCCGACATGGCGAACCGCCGCGCGTCACGCGCGGCGGTTTTTCCTTGGAATCGACATCAAGTTGACGATAGCGGCGAGGATGGCCGGTAGACCCATGTGCGGAGATGCAGGCTTTGTGCATTCGAGGTCGATCTGGTCCACGGCGCACCGCGGCCATGTGATGCGGTATCTGTTAGGGATGCGCGAGCACCAGGTGATGCCGGTGAATCGAGCGCCTTGTGCGTGATGTGCCGCCAGCCGCGTGGCAATGGAGTGAATTCCCCGGGCGCGGTTTGGGTGGATGCCGTCCATGAAGGAGCGGCCCCAAAAAGGAGGCGTTCATGGACTTTCTCACGACTTCGAAGATGCTGGTTTGGACCAAGTTGGCGGTTATCGCGTGGCTGATCTCAGGCACCCCGGCATTCGCCGCGGAGCGGCACGTGCCGACTCAGTACGCCACGATCCAGGCCGCCATCAACGCCTCGGTCAACGGCGACGAGGTGGTCGTCGCCGACGGCGTGTACACCGGCGCCTCCAACAAGAACCTGAACTTCAACGGCAGGTTGATCACGCTGCGCTCGGCCGGCGGCAACCCCGCGGCGTGCACGATCAACTGCCAGAACAGCGGGCGCGCGTTCACCTTCGATCACAACGAGACCAGCGCGGCTGTCGTGAGCGGATTGACCATCGTCGATTCACAACCCGCCGCGATCAACGTCTCGTCAGGCGCTCCCACCATCATCAGGTGCGTCTTCTCATCGAACGGTGGCATGAGCGGCCTGGGAGGCGCGATCGCGATCAGCGGGACACCAGGCGGCGCTGTGCAGATCCGAGACTGTTCCTTCGTCGCCAACACGGCCGAGCGCGGCGGCGGTGTGATGGTGAACGGTGGCTCCGTCGTCATCAGCAACTCCGGCTTCTTCGGCAACCGGGCAGAAACCACGTTAGGACTGGGCGGAGCCATCTATGCCTATCCCGACAGCCGCTTGCAAGTCGTCAACAGCGTCTTCAGCGGCAACTTCGCGGGAGGATACGGAGGCGCCATTCGTGCCAACGGCTGCCAATTGCACCTGGTCAACAGCACGCTTTACGGCAACACCTCGCCCCAAGACGGAGGCGGCATTCGGGCCGCAAACGCCACGATGCAAGTCACCAACTGCATCCTCTGGGCAAATGCGCCGCAGCAGGTTTATGACGACGGCGGCGGCTCGACAGCGATCACGTACTCCGATGTCCAAGACGGCTTCGCGGGCACGGGCAACGTCAACGTCAATCCCAACTTCGCCGATCCCAACGGCCCCGACAACATCCTCGGCACCGCCGATGACGATTTGCGCGTCGGCCTCGGCTCGCCCGTCATCGACAGCGGCAACAACGTGCCATTTCATTACCAGAGCGCCGCGGCGCAATGGCTCCATCTTCGGCTGGCCCCCAAGACCTACGCCTTTGACCAGTTCAAGCCGGGCATCGCCGGCGGCACCGGCTGCACGACGAACGGAGATTGGCAGCCCACGTTGCCGCTCGACGGCGGAACCGTCGAACTCACCGCCAACGGCAGCACCGGTATCTTCTACTGCCCGATCACCGACGGCTCCACCACTCCCGCCGTCAGCGACGGCGCGTTGTCTGCACCGATAGCCACGCTCCGCATTGATTTCGTCCCGCCGGTCACCGCGTTCTACACCTACTACGGTTCGCTGGCCGTCGGCGATACCGCGACCATGAAACTCTTCCGCAACGACGTGCAGATTGCCCAGTACACCTCCGGCGCCAGCGCCGACAGCGTCGACGCCATAGGCCACGGCTTCAGTTCGCTCGTGCCGATCGACCGCGTCGACATCACCACCACCGACACCAACACCGTCGTCGGCGCGTTCGTCGGTCTGGCCTCGGGCGACACATCGCTGGGCACCGTCAACATTCCCGGTTACGCCGGGCCGACAGGCGCGACCGTGCAGAAGGATTTCGGCGTGGTGTTCGGCGGCGCGGATCTGCCGGGCGATCTCGACGGCCACCTGCGCGTCGTCGATGGCGCCGGCAGCGACGCCGCGGTTGTGGACATGGGCGCCTACGAGTTCAATCCATGTCCCGCCGATGCCAACGGCGACGGCGCGGTGAACGTCAACGATCTGCTGACGGTGATCTCCGCCTGGGGCGCGACGACCCCCAACCCGGCCGACATCACCGGCGATGGCATCGTCAACGTTAACGATCTGCTGGCGGTGATCACCCACTGGGGCGCGTGCCCGTAAGTCGCGCCTGAGGCGGCTTGTCGATCCGCGTTGGTGTTGGCTCAGATGCGTGGATACAGCGCGACCTTCTGCACCTTTGTGCCGGGCTTGAGGCCGCCCCATTTCGCGGCCTCGGCCAGCGGCAGAAAGCCCCCGCCCCCGCCCGAGGCAGAAGGAACAGAAACCGCGCACCAAAACTCCTGCATCTTCGTGATGAGGATCGGTTCGAGCAGCAGGCTGGCGATGCGCACGCTTTCGGCGCATTGATAGAGGATCGTCGCCAGTTCATCCTTGCGAGCCGGGTCCTTCGCCACCTTGAACGGCTCGGTGGCGTTGATGAAGGCATCGACCTTTCGCAACAGGCCGATGGCCTCGGCGGCGGCGGTCGAGAGATCGAAGGAGTCCATCGCCGCGGTGCAGCGCGCGACGGCTTGGGCGGCGGACTTTGGGAGGTCAATCCCGGCGCGGGCTGACCCCTCGGCGGAGCCGGGGGCTAATGGAATCACGCCGTCGAAGTACTTGCCGATCATTGCTGTGACGCGGCTGGCGCAGTTGCCCACCGTGTTCACCAGGTCAGCGTGATACATCTCGTGGAAGTGCTGCGCGGAGAAATTGGCATCCGTTGCGCCCAGCGGGCCCTGCGTGATCATGTACCAGCGCCAGGCGTCGAGGCCGTAGGTACTCACGTACCGGTTGATGGCGGCGAGGTCGATGAAGTTGCCCAGGCTCTTGGACATCTTCTGCCCCTCGCTGATCCAGAACGAATGCGCATACACGCAGCGCGGCAGCGGCAGGTCAAGCGCCATCAGGATCGCCGGCCAGATCACGGCGTGGAACCACAGGATCTCCTTGCCGATGACGTGATACGTCGCGGGCCAGAAGTGCTGTAGTTGTTCGCGCAGAGGATTGCCGGGGGGCTCGCCCAGGCCCAGAGCCGTGATGTAGTTGAACAGTGCATCGATCCACACATAGATCACGTGTTTCGGATCGTTGGGCATGGGAATGCCCCACGTGAAGTTCGTGCGGCTGATGGGCACATCCTGCAGGCCATCGCGCAGACGGCCCAGCACTTCATTGCGGCGCGCTTCGGGCAGAACGAACTTGGGATTCGCTGCGAAGTGCGCTTCGAGCGGCTTCTGGAACCTGCTCAGGCGGAAGTAGAAGTTGTTCTCCTTGGCGCGCGTGAGCGGCTTCTTCGAGACGGGCGAGACATAACCGAGTTCCTTGGCCTTGGTCTCGGTGTGGTACTCCTCCTGGCCCTCGTCGTACCAGCCTTCGAACTCGCCGAGGTAGATGTCGCCGCGCTTCACCAGTTGCGCGACGAACGCCTGCACCTGCCGCTCGTGCTCGGGATCGGTGGTGCGGATGAAGTGATCGTTGGTGATGGCGAAATCGGCGAGGGCGTTGCGGAATTCCGCGGAGTTCTCGTCCGCAAGGGCCTTGGGAGTAATGCCGCGGGCCTGGGCCGCCTTTTCGACCTTCACGCCGTGCTCGTCGGTGCCCGAGAGGAAAAACATCTCGTGCCCACTCAGCCGAGCGAAGCGGGCATACACATCGCATACCGTGCTCGTGTACAGGTGACCAATGTGCGGCCGGTCGTTCACGTAGAAGATCGGCGTGGTGATGCAGCGCGTGGTGTCGGTGGCAGCCGGCATGAGGGGGGCGATTGTAGGGTCAGTTCCCTGCCATGCTGCCCGGCCAACGCGGATGTGGTCGCGCTCGACTTTCCGCACAATCTGCTGGAAGATGCCGTAACTCAGCCGGGAGCCGCCTTGAAACGCGCCGAGTTCGATCAACTCGCCCTCGAGCACCTTGACGCCGTGTACCGGATGGCGCTGCAGCTGGCCCGCCGGCCCGAGGAGGCCTCGGACATGGTGCAGGAAACCTATCTCAAGGCTCTGCGCGTCGCGGAACGCTTCGAGGAAACCGGCGGCGGCATGCGGGCCTGGCTCTTCAAGATCCTGCACAACGTCTTCTACACGCGCGTGGGCAAGGCCAAGCGCGAGACCGGCCTGAGCGACGGGCAGGCCTCGGTCGAGGCCAAGGGCCCGGCCCCCGACGAGCCCGAACCGGCATGGAATCTTGCCGACCTTGACTGGGACCACGTCGATGAGCGGCTCAAGCGTTCCATCGACGCCCTGAAGCCCGAATATCGGTCGGTGCTCCTGCTCTGGGGCGTCGAGGGCTTGAAGTACCGCGAGATCGCCGAGATACAGGACATTCCCATCGGCACCGTCATGAGCCGCTTGCACCGCGCCCGTGGCATTCTGGCCGACGAACTGGCTGAAATGGCCGAAGAAAGACGCCTTCCAAGCGGTTAGCGTTCACGGGTCGATATCGTGCAGTCTCGTCCTATTCTTGCCTAGTTCCATGCCTGAACGTCCCAACCTACAACCCGATGCTCGCCTGCTGCGACTGGTCGTCGATGACGAGTTGTCGGCAGGGGAAAGGGAGCGCGCCAGCACCCTTCTCCAAGGCGTTGGCGCGGAGGCGAATGTCGCGCGGCAGATGGTCCAGGATGAGCGGCGGATGCAGGAGGCGGTCGGGCGGGTCATGGCCTCGGACAGCGCACCGTCAGCCCTCAGAGCAAGCATCACGCAGATGCTTGCGACGACGGGTGCGGCGGGGCTCGAGGCATCCGGCATCGAGTCGGAGGTCGCCGGTCGCATCGCACGCGGCGGAGTCGCGACGTCATCGCGGCGCCACGCGACATTGGCGCGGCTCTTCGCTGCCCCACATCGGGCGAATCTCGCCGCCGTCGCCGCGGTGCTGGCCTTGATCCTGGGCGCGGTGCTTTTCGGCATCTACGGCCGGACGATCGACGATGTCCCGCCACCGCGCACGATCGACGTTGTCGCCAACGTCGCCCAGTATGTCGATGGCGAGCACACCCAGTGCACAGCCAGCATCGAACACATCAGGCAGGAATCGACGTGGCTGACTCGGCGTGAGGCCGAATTGGGTATGTCCAACCTTCTGGGCGCACCCGTGCAGGCGTTCGACCTGTCATCGCTTGGCTATGAGTTCGTCGGTGCGGGCGGCTCGCACGTTCCGGTGGAAACGCAGCCTTCGGGTCACCTGATCTATCGCAAGACCATCAACGGCCGGCCCGGTCCGATGGTGAGCGTCTTCATGGCCCCGGTGCGCGGCTGCTGCAGAAGCATCTGTGCGAGCATGCAGCCGGGTGAATGGCAGGTCGCCAAGGCTTCCTGCAAGCGTCGCGTGCTGTATTCAACCGACGGGCGCGTCGTGTATTTCCTGGTGTGCTGCGATGAGCGCGACCAGAGCAAGGTCGCTGAGACGATCTCGCTGGCACAAGCGGCCAATCGCCGATAACCCCGCCCGATTTCCAGCCGTCGTGCGGCAATTCCGGCCGGGAATCGAACCCGGGCCGAGCCCCGATCTACAATCCTCGAGTGGGCCTGCATCGGAGAAACGTCATGACGCTTCGCCTTTCCTCGACGCTTGTGGTCGCGGCATATGCTGCGACATTCCTCGTTGCCGCGAGCGCGGCGCACGCGCAAGACGCGCTGGGCAACGGCGATGCGCTCGATCGCAACTCTCAGGTCGGCAGCGGCGGCCGCAATTCGCAGCGGCCGTCCAATCCGTACGCCGGCCGCAACTCCGTGGTCACGGGTGAAGTCATCGGCGGGCGCGAATTCCGCGGCCGCGTCGGCTACACAGCGCCGGGCGACTTCCGAGGCAACCTCGGCTCCAACACCCTGTATCGCTTCCAGGCCGACAGCGCCTGGTCCGGCCCGATCGGATTCGCGACGGGAACCGCCACCTACGACCAACTGCGCTTCGGCCAGGGCCTAGGGGTTCTGGAACTGGCTCGCTCCGGCTCCGGCTCCACCGCCGCCACGGTGCAGCAGGCGCCCGGCCCGGTTCAGTTCTCGGAATTCGCTGCATCGCGCCTGCGCTACGACAACGAGATCCTCACGGCGACATCGTCGTCGCGCTTGATCGGCGGGGCACAGTCGACGACGCTCGGAACTGCAACGCTGGCGGATGGTCGAATGCTCGCGCTGTCGGCCTCGGGCGTGCGCGGCCTGACGACGGATCAATTCAATCAGCGCTGGAGCGACCTCGGTCTGAGCGCCTACGACCAGGCCCGCGCACGCGAAGAGGCGGCAGCCGCAGCCGGTGCGCCAGCGAAGACCGAGGACAAGACCAAGCCGACTGCCAAGGACGACGGCAGCCGCGTAGGCGTCGCATTCGAGACGCGGTTTGACAGCGGCCGCACCGATGCGTCCGCCACCGGCGAAGCCCGTGTCGACGCCACGCAGCAGCCCGACTACGCGCGCGTGCTTCAGAACATTGCCGATCGCTACGCCAACGTCGGCGGCCGCGATGTCAAGATCGATCCCGGCGTCCTCAAAACGCTGACCGAGCAGTATCAGTCGCTTCGGAATCAACTCGCCGGCGAGGACGGACTGAGCGCTGGGCCCAGGCAGACGACCGATCCGACCGCCGGTCGGTCGATGCCCGTGCAGCCGCCCAGTCCGCAGGCGCCGACAGCCTCGTCGACGCCCGGCAGGCCGGAATCGTACAACCCGGCCGATCCGCGCAATCAGCGCGATCCGCGGAATCGTCTGAACCAGCCCGACGAAACGACGGGCGAAGGCGACAAGCCGCAACCGAAGGAAGGCGAGAAGGAGGCCCCCGACCTTTCGCAACTTGGCGCGGCGCTGCGGCACGGCGAGAAGATCGAGCGCTTCTCAAGCGCCGAGCAGGGCCGGTTCAACGAATTGATGATGGCCGCCGAGCAGCAACTGAAGGATGGCGACTACATGCTTGCTGAGCAGCGCTTCCAGCGCGCCCTGCGGTTCTCGCCGGGCCATCCGCTGGCCATGGCGGGAGCGGCCAACGCGCAGATCGGCGCGGGGTTGTATCTCCCGGCCGGCTACACGCTTCGCGCGCTGTTCACGCAGCATCCGGAGATGATCGACGCAACCTATGCCGAAGGACTGGTTCCGCCGCGCGAGCGGCTGGACGCCGCGGTTGCTGCCATGCAGGCGCGCCTCGATTCGCCCGTCGATCGCTCGGCCAGCGCGCTGCTGCTGGCTTACCTCGGCCGCCAGATCGGCGATCGGACGCTGATGGAGCAAGGCATCAAGGCCATGCAGGCGGCATCGGCTGACGATCCGGTGCCCAAGCTCCTGCAGACGGTCTGGCTGGAGGGCGGCGAAGTGCCCAAGCCGGAGAAGTAGGCCCGGCCGACCCGTTCCACTGGTTCGATTCAGGGGTCACGCGGTGATGTCGACGCGCGGCTGCTGTGTCACTCCATCCATCGGCGTCTGAACCAGGCACGCCTGCTGCTGGTTGGCGGCGCTTTGCACATCCACAAGGTCGGCAATTCGGCGATCTTCACGTCGCTCACGTGGCTGCTGCTTGCGATTCTGGTTCGCGATGGGTCGCGTCCGGAGCGCCTGCAAGGCTGAAGATTCCAAGGCTGATCTGACCGTGCTCATGAGGTGGATATCGTCCAAGCCGCTCTCGGCGCTGCATGCGTTGCGATTGCTACTCGTTTCAACACGAGCGGTGGATAACTTTCAGAACATTTTGAAAGATCGATGGATTGAGGCTATGCTTGGTCGACGCCTCTTTCGATCGATGCTTCCATGTCCTCCGACTCCGTGTCATCTCATGACGAGCGCTTGAAATCTGCCCGTGAGCGCTTCGTGGCGCTGTGGGGCCAGATGGCCTCCAACTGGGGCATCCCGCGTTCCATGGCCGAGGTGCACGCGCTGCTGCTGATCGCCGGCGAGCCCATGAACACCGACGACCTGATGGCGGCCCTGCACATCAGCCGGGGTTCGGCGTCCATGACGCTCAAGGCCCTGCAGGAGTGGGGCGTGGTCAGCCGCGTTCACATTCGCGGCGACCGCAAGGAGTACTTCCAGGCCGAGCAGGACGTCTGGAAGCTGTTCCGCACGATTCTGCGCGAGCGCAAGAAGCGCGAGATCGATCCGCTGCTGGAGGCGCTGCGCGAATGCCGCGAACTGACCGGCAAGCCGCCGGCCGGGGCGGCCCGCAAGATCGGCGCTGTCCGCGCCATCGAGGAGCACAACCGGCGGCTCGATTCCATGCTCGAATTCATCACCATGATCGATGCGCTCAGTGAGCGCCTCATCGCCAGCGGCAAGGGATTGGAGATCGCCGCCAAGATCCTCTCGAAGGCCTCGTAGGCGGTCGAACATGACCCGCAATGACAACCCTCGCGAACAACCCGATGACACGGCACGTGACTCACGCGGATTCCGCGTCGGTCATCGGTCAGCGCCTGGTCGTCGCTTGGCCATGCACGCGCCGCACCAAGGGAGTGGCGCGTGATCGCCTCCTGGAGCGCGCGTCGTGCATCGTGGCGGTGCGCACCCTTGATCCCCAGCGCGCATCCATCGAGTGCTGGACCGAATCCGAAGGGAGGCGGCAGCGAACGGTGCTGCACTCGACGATCTGGCCATGCGCGAGGGAATCGCGGGGCCACCTGCTGCACGTGGACATCGCTGCCGGCGACGGCTCGCGGCTGCTGACCCTGACCATCGACGAGTCCAGCCAGCGCGTGCTCTTCGCGCAGTCGACACTCCTGCGCGATGCAGGTTTCTGCGGCGCGACGTACGGGCCGCCGGCGCTTCGCATCACAAGCGAGGCACGCGTCGCACAATCCGCTTGACGGGGTCGGGACTACGGTTTTCCTGGTGAGGCCGGCCTAACGGCTGGCCTCAGCGGTCGGCTTGACCGACTCGGTGACGGTCCACGTCATCGGCGTCACGGTGCAGTCGATGTGCACCACGAAGAAGCCGCCGCGATGCTCGCGCACCAGCGGCCACATGAATTTGGCATCGGTCTCGGGAATCGGCAGTTCGTGCATGCGCTCGACGTCAACCCACTCCAGTTTGCCTTCCTCGAAATCCATCGTGTGCACTTCAGCGCGCCCGATCGGGCGCAATACCTCGAACAGGAAGATCAGCCAGTGCGTCTGGCCTTCGTAGGCGCGCTCCGAGACGATTCCGGTCATGCGCACCTGGTCGGTCGACAGCCGGAGGCCCGCCTCCTCCCAGATCTCGCGCACGGCGCATTCGTGGGGCCCTTCGCCCTGCGTCACCTCGAGCTTGCCGCCGATGGGCGAGTACATGCCCGAATTGGGCTGCTTCCGACGATGCAGCATGAGCACGTGGCCTTCGGCGTCGTACAGGTAGCACAGAACGGCAATCTTGTAGGGCAACGTCATGCGTGTTCGAGTCTATCCGATGCGCCCCGGATCGATGATCTATCGCCGCGCCATCGCCAGCATGCCAGCGCTGACAAGCAACTTCTCGATCACCTCGCGCGCCGCCTTCGATGGCGGGCACATCGGCAGGCGCAGCGTCCCCGAATCGCGGGCGAGCAGGGCCATGGCCGTCTTGACGGGAATGGGATTCGTGTCGATCGACAGCAATCCGCGGCTCAGCGGCAGCAGATCGAAATGCAGTCGCCGCGCCTCGTCGAACTTGCCCGCGTTGAACGCCGAGCACAGGGCGCTGATCTTCTTCGGTTCGATGTTCGACACGACCGACACGACTCCTATTCCCCCGACGGATGCGAACGGCAGTGTCAGCGAATCATCGCCCGACAGCAGCGCGAGTTTCTCGCCGCGGCCTGTTCGATTCACGATCTCGCTGGCGGAATCAAGCGAGCCCGTCGCCTCCTTGATCGCCTGGATATTGGGGTGCTTCGCGAGGCGTTCGACCGTCTCCGGCGAAAGCGCGACACCCGTTCTCCCCGGGATGTTGTAAAGGCAGATCGGCAGGTCGCAGGAATCAGCGATCGCCATGAAATGCTGATAGAGACCTTCCTGCGATGGCTTGTTGTAGTACGGGTTGACCTGCAGGGCCGCGTCGGCGCCGGCCTTGTGTGCGAAGCGCTGCAGTTCGATGGCGTGCTGCGTGTTGTTCGATCCGCAGCCGGCGATGATCTTCAGTCCGAGCGGCCGGCCGACTTCGATCGCCGTTTCGATGACCTGTCGATGCTCGTCGTCGCCGAGCGTCGGCGACTCGCCGGTGGTGCCGCAGGGCACGATGCCCGCCACGCCGCCCTCGGCCTGGAATCGGATCTGCTCGGCGAGTCGCTCGAAATCGACCGCCTCGCCATCGGAGGTGAAGGGCGTGACGATGGCGGTGAACGCGCCGCGGAAGAAAGGAGCAGGCTTGGCCATGGCGTGAGTGTATGGAGCCAGCGCACAAAGGCGCGGCGGTGGGCGATGCCCACCCTACCGTGTGGCAGCTTCGCGCATGAGTTGCTTCATCTCCGCGACCGCTTCACGGATGCCCACGAACACGGCCCGGCTGACGATGGCGTGGCCGATGTGCAGTTCGCGCACGCCCTCCAGGGCCGCCACCGGCTGGACGTTGACGTAGTTCAGTGCATGGCCGGCGTTGAAGCGCATGCCGTGCTTGCGAATCAGTTCTCCGGCCTTTCGGATCTTGTCCAGTTCGCGCAACACCCTGGGGCTTCGAGCATCGCGGCCGCCGCTCCAGAAGGCGTGGGCATACGGGCCGGTATGCACCTCGCACACCGCGAAGCCGCACGCGTGGGCGGCGTCGATCTGCGCAGCCTCCGCATCGATGAAGGCGCTGACGATCAGCCCCGCGTTGGACAGTGTCTTGACGATTGTCTTCAATCGCTTGGTCTGCCCGGCGACATCAAGCCCGCCTTCGGTGGTGATTTCCTGCCGGCCTTCGGGTACCAGCATGACCAGTTGCGGCTTGATGTCGCAGGCGATCGTCACCATCTCGTCGGTCGCCGCCATCTCCAGGTTGAGCTTGACATGCGTCAGTTCGTGCAGGCGGCGAACATCCTGATCCTGAATGTGACGCCGATCCTCGCGCAGGTGCACGGTGATGCCGTCGGCGCCCCCGAGATGAGCCTCGATCGCTGCCCACACCGGATCGGGCTCATACGTCCGCCGCGCCTGGCGGATCGTGGCGACATGGTCGATGTTGACGCCGAGTTCGATCATGCGGGAATGGTAGTCGGTTGACGGTTTCAGGTGTCACTCGGCATGGCACCTGTCACCTGACACGTCGCCCGATATACTGCGCCCATCGTGAGCGCCGATTTTGGTCGCCAACTCGCCCGTTTGCGCGATGACGTGGTCACCCAGGGCAACAGGGTGCTGGATATGACCACGCGCGCCGTCGAAAGTTACTTCGACCGCGACCTCGAAAAGGCTCGCGGCGTGGTTTCAGGCGACAGCGTCATCGACAAGGTCGATGTCGAGATCGAGCGCG
>Ga0111538_10003635_pt1 | contig 21508 bp, 21 predicted proteins | sample SoiMethybrSBSTD1_FD_79669 | JGI IMG/M metagenome (GOLD analysis project Ga0111538, IMG submission 79669) | Bulk soil microbial communities from a Populus tree surrounding site in Tennessee, USA - Soil MetaG P. TD hybrid SBSTD1 (version 2)... | ecosystem: Environmental > Terrestrial > Soil >... | reverse complement strand
GCGCGAAGCCCTGCCCTGGCTCAAGAAAGCGACGCACGAAGGCCTGCCCTGCTATCCGCTGTTCGAACGCGACTCCAGCCTGGACAAGATACGAAAGGATCCGGAGTTCATCGCGTTCATCCAAGAGCTCAAAGCGCAATGGGAGCGTTTTCGGACGATGTAGTGCGGGCGAACGTCCTGTGCTAGCAGCGGGCCTACCCGTACGTCGTGCGCTGGCTGTCATTGCCGGCCCGAGATATCTCTCATGGCGAAGCTCTGGCGTATGACCGGACCTGTCAACCGCCTGCGGTGCAATGGAAACCTCGAGGAGGTTCGCTGGTTCATGCAGATCACCTGCTCGACCGCGACGCGCCAGCCCGGTCCGTGCGGGCGCTCGAGGCTCCCCGCGACGCGGACCAGAGGGCATAGGCGATGCGTTCCCGTCGAGGCCTGTGGTTTGTCGTTGCCGCAGGCGTGGTGGCCTTGCTGTGGTGGCTGATTTGGACCGAGCGCTTTCCATTCAAACCGTACGCCGCGTGGTGATGGGCGCGCACCGCGACGCGCGCCGCGCGACTCAGGCACTCGCGACACGGTCGAACAGGAACGGCAAGACCGGCTGGCCATCGCTGTCGGTGAGGCGCCACGCTCCGCCTGACACGTAGTGCTCGCGCGCCTGGTCGAGCTCCTCGAACGTCCATTCGACCAGGTGGGCTGGACCGAGCACGCGCACGTAGCGCCCGAATCCCAAAATCCAGCTCCGAAGCGAGTAATCGTCGCAGACGTCGAGCGTCATCATGACGGACCCATCAGACCGATCCTTCAACTGCTGGGATCGATGCCAAGTCCGCTCCCTGATTCGCGACGCGATCTGCGGGTGAAAGCGAAGCTGCACTTTCGTCGTCGGTCCACGATGCACACCGAGCGAGTGCTGGAATGGATCGGATTCAAGCTCTGCGACCGGACTGAATGTCTCCTTGTGAGGATTCAGTCTCCTGATGCGTTCGACCGCGAAGGTTCGTATTTCCGAGTACGCAGGCACGAAGGCCATGAGGTACAGGCCGCCCTGCACGTATACAAGGCGATACGGGTGGAGGACGTAGTCCTTGTCACGTCGGCTCGACTCCGAGTGATAGCGCATCGCCACGACCTGACGCGCGAGAATCGCCTCTAGCAGCCGGGACGTAATCCTGTAAGTCTCGGTGCCCGCGCGCTTCACGTTGCTACCCTTGGCCTTGATGGCACGGGGCAGCTGGTCGAGGAACTTCTTCATCTGCGGCGTGAGCGCGGCTTCGAACTTGTTCAGCGCGCTCTCGAGATCCGCCAGGAGATGTGTGCCGGCGAAGCACTCGAGGAGCGCGCGGCTGAAATAGAGGGCACAGAGCTCCGAGAACGTCAGGGCGTTCCTCACGAGGGCGCCGAGGCCCTTCGCGTCCATCCGCCAAAACTTCTTCCCGTCCCCCTCGGCGTCGTAGATCGGGAACCCCGCGGCTTGGAGAGCCACCAGGTCGCGCCGGATCGTCCGCGTGGTGACGCGAAGCTCGGTCGCGAGGTCCGGAATCGTGTTCGTTCTGCTTGCAGCGAGCTGCCGAAGCAGCCGCCATTGCCGAATCACTTCGTCGTTCCGGCCCATTGATGGCTCCCTGAAAGGCGGTCCGAACGGCCACCATTCTACTCATGCCACCTGCGTTCTCGGCGGGCTGCCTCTCCAGGCTTACGTCATCTGACTTCTTCAAACGACCAGCTGACACCACTGGAATTCGTGATCTGGACGACGCCGCCGCCCGTTGTCAAGTGAATCCCCTCGTAGCGCGGCATGTTCCAAGCCGTACCCACCAGCTCATTCACGAGCAGGAACCCGTCAAGGCGCACAATGAAGTTCGAACTGCGTTCCGGATAGGTTGCGATGACGCGCGTCCGGGCGACATGCGATGGCATCGTAAAGACCGTATTGCCGCTGCCGCTCTGCCTCCAGATGGGAGCGATACCCATGCCGGACACCGCGACGCTATTCGTGCCGCTCGTATGATTGCCGTTCACCGTGATCGAGCCGCTGTAGCTGCGATGCTCGGTCGGCCGGAAGAAGATCGTGACCATCCGCGACGCGCCTGGCGCAATCGTCCCGGTCGTCCAGTCGGCGGTGTACGCTCCGCCGCTCGGTGCGGTCATGCCGGTGATGTCGAGCGAACTGTTGCCCGTGTTGTAAATCCGCATCGTGCGCTCGACGGTATCGCCGACGTTCACGGTGCCGTAGGCCAGCGTGGCCTCGAGCAGAATGACGCGCGATGGCGCGGCCGGCGGCGGCGGGGACGTCGACGGGCCACTGGGGTTCTTGTTACCACCGCAAGCAGCCATTACGAGGAACAGCAACGAGGGGAGCAGAACTTTGCGCACGACCACTTTCCTTGAATGTCGCGAGGCCAAGTCCTCGCGGGCACTCAAGGTTAGAGACAGGGGATGACAGCCCAGGTCCTACGGTTTTTGTTCGCTGGTCGTCAAGTGGGATCGTCGTCTAGTGCCTGACGTCCGGCCCGGCCGGCATTCCCGCCAGCAGCCGTTTCATCTCGAGCAACTGCACGAGCGACCGGGCGCGCAGGCAGAGGTTCTCTGATTCGAGCAGGGCCTGCTTCTCGAGCGGCTCGAGATCGAGGCTTTGTGCGAGCGTGTGGACGAACTCCGCGTCCGGCATCGGCGAGAGCGGCTGGTACGAGTCGCCGAGGAAGGCGGCGAGGCTGGCGCGCAGATCGCTCATGTCGCGACGATCGTCGTCCTCGAGCGCCGGATCGAACAGCGTCTCGATCGCGGCGCGCCGGTACGCGCGCGCATGGTCTTCGCTGACGATCCGGAAGCGATCGAGCCCGCGCAACACGATGTGATAGCGTCCGTCGTCCAGCCGGACGGAATGCGCGATCACGCCGCTGCAGCCGATTGGATAGACCGGCGGCCGGCCCTCGTAGTCGACCTCGTACCCGGGCTGCAGGAGCACCATCCCGATCCGGCGATCGCCCTCGAGCGCGTCGGCCGTCATCGCGCGATACCGCGGCTCGAAGATGTGCAGCGGCAGCAGGCCGCCCGGGAACAGCACGACGTTCGGAAGCGGGAAGAGCGGCAGCAATGACACGCCTCCACTACTGTAAGGTTTAAGCGTCCGGCCCGCACCCGTCCTCGCATCCGACGAGAGGGTAAGATCCCTGAAACAGGCTCCCTCCCCCTCCCGGGCTTGTCTTTCTGCGCCCTTGTCGATCTTGCCCTACCCCACTCGTCGTCTGGATGAACCCGGCGCCTCGAGCGCCCTCGAGAAAGGACACAGCCAATGAGAGTCATGGTGATCGTCAAGGCCACGAAGAACAGCGAAGCGGGGGCTCTGCCGACCGAGAAGCTGCTCGCCGAGATGGGGAAGTACAACGAAGAGCTCGTCAAGGCGGGCATCATGCTGGCCGGCGACGGCCTGAAGCCGAGCTCCAAGGGCAAGCGCATCAAGTTCTCCGGGAACAAGCGCACCGTCGTCGACGGCCCGTTCGCGGAGACCAAGGAGCTGATCGCCGGCTACTGGATCTGGCAGGTCCAGTCGGTCGAGGAAGCGGTCGAATGGGCGCGGCGCTGCCCCGATCCGATGCCGGGCGAGGACGCCGAGCTCGAGATTCGTCCCTTCTACGAAGCCGAGGACTTCGGCCCCGAGTTCACTCCCGAGCTGCGCGAGCAGGGAGAGCGCCTGCGGCGTGAGATGGAACGGAAGCAGGAAAAGAAGTGAGTCACACTATGATCCCCTCCGGGAGCCCTGAATGAGCCAGCCTGTCGCGCGCCGCCTTGTCTTCGCCACGGCCGTTTTCCTAACCTGCTGGGCAACGAGCCACGCGCAGCAGACACCGCCGCCGCCGGCGGGTCAGCGCGGACAGGGCGGGCGGGGCGGCGGCTTTGGCGGTCCGCCGCCGGCGCCGGACGACACCGCGGGCTTCACGCAGATCTTCGACGGCAAGTCGTTGACCGGCTGGGACGGCGATCCCACGTTCTGGCGCGCGGAGAACGGCGCCATCGTCGGCGAGAGCACGCCGGAGAAGCGCGTCGCGGAAAACTCGTTCCTCATCTGGCGCGGCGGGACGGTGCGCGACTTCGAGCTGAAGATCGAGTTCCGCATCAACGGCACGAACAGCGGCGTGCAATACCGCAGCAAGGAGCGCCCCGACGTCGGCAAGTGGGTGCTGCAGGGGTATCAGGCCGACATGGACTTCGCGAACCAGTTCACCGGCAACGTCCACGACGAGCGCGGCCCGCGCTTCTTCCTCGCGCGTCGCGGGACCGTCGTGCGCGGCGTGGACGGCGGCGGCAAGAAAAGTGTCGGCACGCTCGAGAGCGCCGAGGCCCTCAAGTACGTCATCAGGGTCAACGACTGGAACGAGTACCACATCGTCGCGCGCGGCTGGACGCTGATGCACTTCATCAACGGCCGCCTGATGGCCGTGTTCATCGACGAAGACACGACGAACCGGATGGCCGAGGGGCTCCTCGGCTTGCAGATGCACGTCGGCGACCCGTTCAGGGTCGAGTATCGGAACATCTGGTTGAAGAAGTTGTCGAACTGATACCCCCGGCATGCCGGACATCGCTCCGGAAGGCCGGAGGGCCGGGGACGCGGCTCTGCAGGCGACACGGCTCCCGGTTCTGCTAACTCGTTGCGCTGGCCTCAATTAGCCGCTCCCGCCGCGGTGTGCCGCAAACGGTACGGAACTTCCTACTCCAACGGTTTCTGGACACGCTCGCCAGCTTTTGGAGGACACCCATGCGTCGCAGCCTCACGCTCATCGTCGCCGTCGTCTCCCTCGTTCTGTCCGGCAGCAGCAGAAGCGTGGCCCAGGCGCCGGCCCCGACGGGCGCTCAGGCCGCGAAGCCATCGGTGGACGACGTGCTGAAGGGCCTTCGGTCGGATCTGCAGGCCAGCCGATCCGACATCCTGGCGAAGAACATGAGCCTCACGGCCGAACAGGCGGCGAAGTTCTGGCCGATGTTCGAAAAATACCAGAAGGAGCAGAACGTGATCATGGATGAGCAACTGCAGAGCATCCAGCGATACGTGGACTCCTATGAAAAACTCGACGACGCTTCCGCGCTGGCCCTGATGAAGGCCCACCTGGAACGCGACACCCGGATGACCACACTGCGACAGAAGTACCTTGCCGAGTTCCAGACCATCCTGCCGGCCAAGCTCGCCGCGCGGGCGATCCAGATCGATCGGCGGCTGGGGCTCGTGACGCAGATCGAAATCACGTCGCGCATTCCGCTCGTGCGCTGAGACGCGACGGGCGGATCGGCGTTTCAAAACTCAGACGGAGGGGCGGGCTTCAGCCCGCCTTCGCAGGGCCTCGCGTCTTCGTAGCGCGGCTCGAGCTTCGAGCCGCGTCCGTTCGTCAATTCGATCGATTGATCGATTGATCGTTCGATCGATTTGATCTAGGCTTTCTCCCCCCAGCTCCTCCGCGTTCGACCTTCCTCCCTCGGGTCGTTTTCAAACGCGTTTCAAAGGAGCTAACCGTGGCCGTCATCCGTGATGTCAGTCCGACCCGGTCCAACATGGACTTTGGATCCTCGCAGCAGTTCACCACCGGGCGGATGCTGTCGGTCGCCAGCTCCGACGACGGGAAGCTGGTCGTCGCTGGATCGCTTTCGAGCAACATCTGGATCTCGGAGAATGGCGGTGAATCGTTCGTCCAGATCGAGGCGCCGCAGCCGGAACCTGGACAGTTCGGCGTGCCGGGGATTATCGGCGCCCTGTGCGCCACGTCGCTGGCCGTCGGACCAAACTCCGCGCGCTTTCTCGTCGAGCGCAATCCGCGCGCGGTCGTCGATATCACTGGCGAGGGGCGTGCGGACATCGTCGGGTTCGGTGATACGGGCGTCTGGACCGCGCGAAGCAATGGCGATGGCACGTTCTCGCCGCCGCGGATCGTCCTGCCCGATTTCGGGCCGGAGTCCGGCGGCTGGCAGGTGGACCGCCACCCGCGGCTGCTCGGCGATCTCACGGGCACCAAGGGCGCCGACATCGTCGGCTTCGGCGACGACGGCGTCTGGACGGCGCTGAGCAACGGCGATGGCACCTTCGCGCCGCCGAAGTTCGTGCTCGCCGACCTGGGGTTCAATTCCGGCTGGCGCGTCGACAGGCACGTGCGTGTGCTCGCCGATTTACGCGGCACCGGCCGCCAGGACATCGTCGCCTTCGGCGAGAACGGCGTCTTTGTCGCGCTCAGCAACGGCGACGGCACGTTCAGCTTCACGCCGGTGCCGGTGCTGAACGACTTCGCGCCGAACGCCGGCGGCTGGCTCGTGGACAAGCATCCGCGCTTCGTCGTCGACATCACCGGCAACGGGCGCGCCGACATCGTCGGCTTCGGCGACGACGGCGTCTGGGTTGCGCTGGGCAATGGCGACGGCACGTTCCAGCCGCCGCAGTTCGTGCTGAACGACCTAGGGTTCAATTCCGGCTGGCGGGTGGACAAGCACGTGCGCGTGCTCGCCGACCTGCGCGGTCTGCGCCGCAAGGACATCGTCGCGTTCGGCGATCACGGCGTCTTTGTCGCGCTGAGCAACGGCAACGGCACGTTCAGCTTCACGCCCGTGCCGGTGATCAACGATTTCGGTTTCGAGGCCGGCGGCTGGCGGGTGGACAAACACCCGCGTTTCGTCGCCGACATCACCGGCGACGGGCGCGCCGATATCGTCGGCTTCGGCAACGCCGGGGTGTACGTCGCGCTCGGCAAAGGCGACGGGACCTTCAGCTTCACCCCGGTGCCTGTGCTGAACGACTTCGGCCCCGAGGCTGGTGGGTGGCACGTCGAGCGACATCCGCGCTTCCTCGCGGACCTGCGCGGTATCGGCCGCGCGGACATCGTCGGTTTCGACAATGCCGGCGTGTACATCGCCCTTTCGAATACTGATGGCACGTTCGGCCCGGTGCGTTTCGTGCTCGCGAATTTCGGCTGCGAGCTCACCATCCTGGCGCTGCTGCAGAGCGACCATCTATTCGAGGACGCCGGCATCTGGCGGTCCAGCGACCGAGGCAACACCTGGTCGCGCGTCCACCCGTTTCCGCGGCCAGCCGGCACGTCGGTCCTGGGCGGCGCCGGGCAGCTCGTCTGGGCGCCCGGCACGGCAAATTTCGTCTATGCGGCCGGCACCAGTTCACTCGCGGTGAGCACTGACGGCGGCGCCACATTCAAAGACGTGTCCATGCCTGGCGGTGGCATTCCGTCGATCAACCACGTCGCGGTGGCGGAGACGCCGCCCGGCGCCCTCACCCCTCCCGTGGTCTATGCGCTCATCGACAGTCAGGTGTTCGTCTCGTTCGACGCCGGCGTGAACTGGATCACGGACACCGGACAGATCCCGCCCAACGTCGGTGGGGCCACCGGCCTTTCCACTGCGCCGAACGAGCGCGTCATGGTCGTCTCGCCGCGTTTCCCGCTCGAGGTGTTCCTGACGGCCAACGCCCAACAAGTGCCACCCGCGTTGTTCAGAGGCGATTATTCGGGGTTTCCCGGGACGCCGAAATCCACCTGGGAATCGATGCCGCTGCCGAACCTCGGCCAGCAGTTCAGCGGCAACGTCTTCGTCGACGCGACGCGCCCGGGCCGTGGAAAGGTGCTGTTCTACGGGCCGCAGCGCTCGAAGACGTTCGTCGCGCCGCTCGATCCGGCCTCGGCGGCCGATTGGCATGAGCTCGACGACGGCCAGACGGTGCACATCGATTTGCACGGCATCTTCCTCTCGCCCGACTTCGACGCGACGTTCGAGAACGGCAAGTACAAACATCTCGCCGGTACCGTGTGGATGGCCAGCGACGGCGGCATCTTCCGCAGCACCGACGGCGGAAACCATTTCAAGCCAAGTACCGGGATCAACACGCTCTCGGTCGTGAACATCGCCGGCGTCTCGCTCCAGGACAAGGGTCCCGTGATCTCCCTCAACACCGGCGACAACGACGGCTTTGCGACGAACGATGGCGGGGAGTCCTGGCGTCCGATGAATTACGGCGGCGGCGACAACGACTGCTCCTATGCCGATCCGCTGCGGTCTCACTCGATGCTCGTGTTCACACCACGCATGAACGAGAAAGGCGGTGTCGGATCGGCTGCTCTGGGTCAGACGGTCTGCCTCTATGAAGCGGACGCGGGCGAGCTGCCGGATATCGCCAGCGACGACATGCGGCAAGTGATCCCGGGGCCGTCGCTTCGCGTGAGCAGCATCATCTGGAATGCCAGCAGCGGCTTCGCGTTGCGCGGTTTTCGCCCGATCGTGCTGGACATGCCGGCTGTGATCTTCAGGCAGGAGGATTCTGCGAACAGGCCGCTCGACTGCGTCTTCATCCGCTTCTTCGGCAATTTCCAGTCCCCGCCCAAGCAACCCAACAACCTGGCGATCCTCCTGCGGGCTCGCGACATCCGCAAGATCAAGAAGCGCACGGACTGGGACACCCCTGGCAGCTGGCACGTCGAGAAACACCCGCGTCTGCTGGGCAACATCAGCGGCACCGGCGGCGCGGACATTGTCGGCTTCGGCGACGACGGCGTCTGGACGGCGTTGAGTAAGCCGAACGGCACGTTTGCGGATCCGCAGTTCGTGCTCGCCGATTTCGGGTTCGAGGCCGGCGGTTGGCGGGTCGACAAGCACATCCGCGTCCTCGCGGATCTCCGAAACAACGGCCGCCAGGACATCGTCGCGTTCGGCGACGATGGCGTCTTTGTCGCGCTGAGCAACGGCGACGGCACGTTCAGCTTCACGCCCGTGCCGGTGCTCAACGACTTCGCGCCGAACGCCGGCGGCTGGCACGTCGACAGACATCCGCGCTTCGTGGCCGACATCACCGGCAACGGCGCCGCCGACATCGTCGGCTTCGGAGACGACGGCGTTTGGGTCGCGCTGGGCAATGGCGATGGCACGTTCCAGCCGCCGGCGTTCGTGCTGGCCGATCTCGGGTTCAACTCAGGCTGGAGGGTGGACAAGCACGTGCGCCTTCTTGCGGATCTCCGAGGCATCGGCCGCAAGGACATCGTCGCCTTCGGCGATTTCGGCGTCTTTGTCGCGCTCAGCAACGGCGACGGCACGTTCAGCTTCACGCCCGAGCCGGTGATCAACGACTTCGGCTTCGAAGCCGGCGGCTGGCGGATCGATCGCCATCCGCGGTTTGTGGCCGACACGCGCGGCATCGGCCGCGCGGACATCGTCGGCTTCGGCAACGACGGCGTGTACATCGCGTTCGGCAACGGCGACGGCACCTTCAGCTTCACGCCGCTCCCGGTGGTGAACGACTTCGGCTTCGACGCCGGCGGCTGGCGCGTCGACAGGCATCCGCGCTTCCTCGCCGACACGCGCGGCAACAAGCGCGCCGACATCGTCGGATTCGGCAACGACGGGATGTACGTCGCGTTCAGCAACGGCGACGGCACGTTCACCTACAATGCGCAGCCGGTGATCAACGACTTCGGGTTCAACGCGGGCGACTGGCGGGTCGAGAAGCACGTGCGCGCGCTCGCCGATCTGCGCGGCAACGGCCGCGCGGACGTCGTCGGCTTCGGCGACGCTGGCGTGATTATTTCGTTGAGCCAGGGCAACGGTACTTACTCTTTTCTTCCGTTGTTCGTGATCCCGAACTTCGGGTTCAATGACCGCGGGCCCGTCGAGCAGCAGGGCCCGTTCCTGCCGGCGACCGATGCCGGCATCGTGCAGGCGTCAGGCGGCCATCAGAACACGGTGTTTTACGTCGGCGGCGACAGCTCCAACCGGCTGTGGAAGTGGACCGAGGGCATGACGAACTGGCAGCAGCTGGTTCCCGGCGGCGGCGCCAGCCAGGCCCGCCGCTTCTTCGTCAACCCCTACGACCCTGCCATCGTCTACCTGCTCGACACCGACCGCATTCGGCGATCGAACGATGGCGGTGTCACCTGGCAGGTCGATACCAGCCTCGAGCAGCAACTCACGTGCGGCGGCCGCATTCCTGCCACCCGGAATGACAAACTCGACGGCCAGGGCGACTTTCTTGGAGTCGTGCTGACCGACATGCAGTTCGATCCCGTCAACCCGGGTCGGTGTTTTGCCGTCGGCCTGGGCGGGGCGTTCATGACGCTCGACGGCGTGAACTGGGTGCGCATCCTCGATACCGGCGCGCTGCGCGGCCGCCCGTCGAATTGTTATTACGACTGGATTACGCAGCCTTCCGACCCGGCCCTGTACGTTGGTTTCGCCGGACGAAGCATCGTCAAGATCAGCGGCCTGATCTGACGGTCGTCCGGTCAACCGTGGTCAGCGCGACCAGGTAGGTGCCGTCCGCCTGCGCCTGCAAGCGATCGGCGTCAACGACGAAGGACTGACCGTCGCTGAGCGTGATCAACACGCGATCGTCGGGCATCGCCCGCGAGTGGCCGACCTCACCGCCGGTTGTCTTCACAGTGGGTGCGGGCGAGTTCTGCGGTGTCGTCACGGTTGGCCTCCGTCGTAGCGCGGCTCGGGCTTTGAGCCGCGACGTCATCTATTCTCTTCAATCGTAGCGCGGCTCGGGCTTCGTAGCGCGGCTCGGGCTTTGAGCCGCGATTCCGTCGCCTTTCACACGGAGCTCACGGAGTTGATTCACTTGAACCATTTCAAATAGTCGGGCAGCGCGTGCAGCTGATCGACATGATCCGGTGCGGTATTGCCAGCGTACCCGATCACGAGCAGCTTGCCGGCCCGAGCCTCGCTCAACTGCTGCATGCCGCCGGGTCCCCACCGGACCACGGGTGTGCGTTTCAGGCCCAGCTGCGTGAGAAGCCAGTCGGTCGTTTCCGTCGTGCTGGCGAACGTGCCCGGGAAGATCTCGGAGTGCGTGACGATCATCTGCTTGCGACCAGCCACCGCGTCGCGCGCGAACTGCAGGAAGATCTGGAGGTTGTCGGTCTCGAGGTCGGACTCCTGCGACGCCCCGGAGCCGGGCTTGCCGCCGGCGTAGCCGGTGTGCAGCCCGTCGATGAGGAGCACGCGATCGACGCGCGCGTAATTGTCCGGGACCTTCAGGATCTCCCGCACCGCGCCGTATCCCGCGCTCCAGGCCGTCAGGCTGATCGGCGAAAAGGTCATCGCGGCTTTGTTTTCCGCCTCGGTGATCAGCCGGCGGAACAGTTGCGGATCGCTGAAGGGCTTGGCGTACACACTGGAGCCTGAGCCGATCTGAATCGAGATAACCGCCGTGCTGCCGGCCCGCGCCGCCGCCACTTCGGGCAGCCACGTGCCGCCGTGAAAGTGGAGAAAGAGGGGTACGCGGCCTTTGAGCTTCGCCGGCACGAAGAGCGTGCCGAGTTCCAGCGGCTCACGACGGCCCGGCGGCGTCTCTTCTTTCAGCCGCGGATGCGCGCGCGTGTGCTCCACCATCGGCGACGGGTTCTGCGCCTGCTGGGCGAACACCGGCGCGATCACCAGGGCGAGCAGGATCGGAACTGCACGACGCATTTCGATTTCTCCGTCCCTCATCCCATTCGCCGCGCCGCGCGATTCAACCGTGCGTCCGCGGATGAGAATCGGACGTCGTCGTCCGGGCAGCGGCCAACGAGGTCTTCGAACGAGGCGAGGTGCACGGCGTCGGCCCCTCGGAGGCCGTGCGTGTCGGCCAGGCGCCCGGCGGCGCGGGCGACGTCGTCGCCCAGGGCGATGACGACAAAATGCGGCCAATCGGCGTCGAGCTGGTCACGCGCCGCCGCGGCTTCGGACAGCGTCATCAGGCGCTCACGGCGCCGGCGCGCCAGCGTGGCCCGCGCCTCCGGATACGCAAGCGCCGAGGTGACGACGACGTCCGCCTCGCGAACGAGCTGCTCGATCCCCTCCCCACCCGGCTCATCGACGTACAACTTCATCAGGCTGCTGGTGTCGAGATAGAGCGTCATCGGCGATCCTCGAGCACCATTCGCGATGCCGGTTTGCCGCGCGACTTGACCCGCGGCGCCAGACCCGCTGGCTTGCCGCCACTCCATTGCGCCCGTCCCTGTGAGACAAGCGTCAGCGCCCACTCGGCGGTAGGCGACGCGGCGACAGGTCCCAGCGTCGCGATCGCACGGCCCCGGTCGGTCACGGTCAGCCGTTCGCCCGACTGGACGCGGCGCAGGCAGGCGCTCAAATGAGCTTTGAGTTCACGGATTCCCACGGTGTGCATCGCAGCCCCAGGATTTGTGACTACAATTATGGCACATGTAGTCACGACGCATCCGGCCAGCCTGGCGCGAGCGCTCAGTACTCGAGCACGCGGAGTCCTGGTACGCGCGAAAAGTCTTTCGTGTTCCGGGTGAGCAGCGCAGCGTCGTCGAGGATGGCCGCCGTCGCGATGAGCAAGTCCATCGACGCCACGCGCGAACGCATCCGCTCGATCGACGCGAGGAGCCGTCCGTAAGTCGGCGCGAATCGATCGTCTGGATACGCGACGATCAACCCCGTGAGCACCCGGTCGATCTCCTCATGTTCTTTCAGTGGCTTGCGAGAGAGCTCCGCGCCGGCCCTGAGCTCACAAACGACATGCACGGACACGCCCAGCACCTCGTCGTCGTCAATCGATTCGAGCGCACCAAAGGCAGGCCCCGGACGCTCGCGCCCGGCCTCGCGAAGCAGATCGATGAGCAGCGAGCTGTCGAGATGGATCATCGCTTGACCGCCCGCGCCGGCTCTCGCCGCCTGGCTCGGACCTGGCGTTCGATCGCGTCCACGGTCGTCCCGCTCAGCCGAATCGTCTGCACGAGCGCCCGAAACCGGCCGGCGGTCGGCTCCGGACCGAAGTGGGCCTTGATCACCTCGGAGAACGACTGCCCGGCCTGCTTACGCCGGGAGAGCAGCGTGTACGCCTCGAGGTCGATCGTGATGGTCTTGACGGCCATGCACTTATCATGCACTTACATCGGTCGGTCATGTCAAGCGTGATTGACAGCACCCGCCGGGCCCGGCAAACTTTCCTCAGCGCGCATTGGGGCGCCTCCTGTCCGCGGCAAGGGAGCTCGCTCCCACCCTCACGCTGGTTCGCACGCAACCCGAACCTTCATTCCGGCCCAGATCAAGCGGACTCGGGCAGCAACGGAAGGAAGGGTCCCATGTTCCGCAAGATCCGATCTGCGAACTCCCTCACGAATCTCAAGAAGGAAGCAAAGCGCTGGCTGAAGGAACTCCGCGCGGGTGATGCCGAAGCGCGTGCGCGGCTCGAACGCGCGTATCCGGCGGCGCCGGCAGATTCCACGCTGCGCGACGTGCAGCACGCCCTCGCGCAGGAGTACGGACACGAGAGCTGGCTCGCACTGACGTCAGCGATCGAGCAGCTCGTCACGGAGAGCCGGCCGCCGGTGGCCGGGCTGGCACGGACCGCCGAGGAGTACGAGCGGCTGGCACACGACCTGGTCCTCGCCTTCGACTCGCGCGATGAGGCCGCGCTCCAGCGAGTGAACGAACGGTACAGCCGCGAGTTCACATTCGACGACCTCGGGGCTGAAATCTGGCGGCGCGTCTACGCCTTCCGCCAGCGCGCCTTCAAAGGAGGCGCGCGGGCGCTGCATCTGGAGGAAGCTCAGATCGTCATCGCGCAGGATGCCGGGTTTGGCAACTGGACCGCACTGACGCGCGGCGTCGCAGGCGGCGCGTCGCGGGTCCCGCCCTACGAGATCGACCCCAAAGAAAACAGCATCTCGCCACGACGACGGCTGAACGATAACGAGTGGGACGAGCTCCTCGCTGTGATGAAGGAGCGGCGCATCCCGGTCCTCAGCGCGAACGGCCTGATGACTGATGCAGTCATGGAGCGACTCGCGGAGCTCGATCACGTGACCTCGCTCGAGCTCGGCGGCTCGCGTGAGCTCGGCGACAAGGGACTGCTGCAGCTCGCGCGAATGCCGCAGTTGGAGCGCCTGAACCTGAGCGAGTACCCCGGCGGCAGGTTGACCGATCGCGGTCTGGAAGTCCTCCGGCATCTGCCCAACCTCAGGAACTTCGAGATGACCTGGCAGGCCGGCATCACGGACCGCGGCGTCGCGCACCTGGCGTTCTGCGACCGGCTCGAGCAGGTCAACCTTATGGGATCGCCGACGGGCGACGGCGCGATCGAGGCGCTGCAGGGCAAGCCGCGCCTTCGTCGCTTTGCGAGCGGCAGACTGGTGACCGACGCCGGCTTGAAGCTGCTGCACAACCTCCCGTTGTTGAAGACGTGGCACGGAGGCGACGTGCCGGCCGGCATCAGCGTCGACATCCCAGACGCCGGGCAACTGCTCATCGACGGGCCGTTCACGAACGTCGGCCTCGCCGGTCTCGCCGGTCTGGAGGGCGTGGCCGATCTCGATCTCTTCTGGCACGTCACCGGGATCACATCGGCGGGCTTCGCGCATCTCGCGCACCTGCCAAACCTGATGTCGCTCGGCGCCGACGGCAAGCTGAGCGACGACGTGGCCATGCGGTACTTCGCGGCGATCCCGCGCCTGCGCAAGCTGCGCGCCCAGGGCACCGTCGCCACCGACGACGGCTTCGAGGCGCTCAGCCGATCAAAGACGCTCGAGGGTCTCTGGACACGTGAAACTCCGTACCTCGGCAGCCGCGGATTTGTCGCGCTCTCGACGATGCCGTCGCTTCGTCGTCTCGGTGTGAGCTGCAAGAACGTCGGCGACGCCGCGCTCGCGACGCTGCCGCAGTTTCCGGCGCTGCGCGAGCTGACGCCGATCGACGTCAAGGACGACGGCTTCCGTCACGTCGGGCGTTGCGAGCAGCTCGAGCGGCTGACGTGCATGTATTGTCGCGACACGACCGATGACGCCACCGGGCACATCGAACGACTGCCGATCCGGTACTACTACGCCGGGCTGACGCACATCACCGACCGCAGCCTGGAGATCCTGGGCCGCATGCCGACACTCGAGGCGATCGAGTTCTACGAGTGCAAGGGCGTCACCGATGCCGGGCTGCCCTTTCTCGCCACGTTGCCGAGGCTGCGCGAAGTGCACCTGGGCGAGCTGCCGGGCGTGACGCTCGAAGGCACCCAAGTGTTCCCGGCGCACGTGCGGGTGAAGTACTCGACGTGATCGCTGAAGCTGAAGCGTCGTCGTAGCGCGGCTCGGGTTGGGAGCCGCGGCTGTCGGAGAGTCGCAGGCGGTGACGGACACCGGGCCTCCGCGGAGCTTCGCGCCCCGCCTTCGCGCGGTGCGCTTCACGCCGCGCTTCGGCGAGGCCACGCCGAAGCCAGGCGGAGGCGGGTCGAAACCGGACCTCCGTCCGCTCGGGTTTCGTACTCACGCGTTTCGCACGAGTCCTACCCGGCTTGGAAACCAAACATGCCTACGGACTCGTGCTCGAAACCCTCGCTCCCTCCGATCCGGTTTCGTACTGGCGCGCATCGCGCGACTCCTAGTCGGCCCTCCTCCGCCACCGCCTGCGACTCTCGCAGGCGTAGCGCGGCTCGGGTTGTGAGCCGCGTCGTCGTCTCTATTTGTACGACACCAGAAGAAGATCGCCGTCCTTCGCCAAACCGATGCCCGGCGCGAACGTCTTGTAATCGCGCAGCAAAGGCTCGAGCGGGCTCGACTCTTTGATTCGCAGGCACCCTTTGAACGTGCCCGCCGGCGTGGCGAGCGTATCGGTGACGCTGACGACCTCGACGCGGTCCATCGCCACGCGCGGCGCCTGCTCCTGGTAGAAGCGCTGTCCGACCGCGGGGGTGCCGGGAACGAACAGACCGAGGCGCGCGCCGTCCGTGCCATGGTGCCAGCTGCCCTCGTGACTGGTCACCTTGCCGTTCTTGTACATATCCACGTCTTCGCCCAGGTAGTAGACGTCTTTGGTCTTGTCGTCGATGGCGAAGTAGTTGCGCGAGATCTCGACGAGCTCGCCGCCCTTCGACTCGCGCTCCTCGACGACCCGCCCCTCGATGCCGCCGACGTTCTTCGTCTCGTTCAGCACCGTAATGACCAGCGTCGTCGGCTTCTTGTCGTTGTTCCGGAACGAGAGATGATAGCCCGGTCTCAGGATGAAATATGTGTTCTCGCCGACCGTCCGCAGGTCCAGCCCCTCGGTCGGGAAGGATTGTCGCCACGGCGTGGTCTGCGAGGCGAGGACGAGGCACAGCGAGACGCCGAGAAATCTACTGGCAGTCAGCACGTCGGCCTCCTTCTGTCCAAAGCCTCATCGCTCGATCCGTAACACGGAGTTCACGGACGCACGGAGCGCACGGTCATGAGGCTTTGGCCCGAGCCTTGAATCCCGTGATCTCCGTGGATCTCGGTGCACTCCGTGTTTTGGATCGTCAAGACAAGCTTCTTCGATCCTGTCACCGTGCTTTGTACCCCGGCGCCGGCGTGCCGTCGTTCTGCAGCTTGTCCACGGTCCACAGGAGCCCGCGTGTGACCATGCCGAGGTAGATCGGATCCGCGATCATCGCGGTGTTGTGGCCGAGCGACGTCACGAACGCGCGGGCCTTGCCGTGCGTGTTCGTCCAGATCAGCGGGTAGTTCTTCTTCGACTCGACGCTGAACGCCTGCGCGAGCGGCGTCATGCTCGGCCACACGCGCTCGAGCTCGTACAGCTCTTCGGGGATCGTCACCCACGGCGACGGCACGCCGCGCATGATCGGGTGGTTCGGCGCCACGGTCTCGACAGTGAGCGCGCGCTGGGCGTCGTGACGCAGACTGAACGCGCCCATCAGCTCACCCCACGCCCTGGTCTCGGACCGGCGATAGCTGTGAACCGCGCCGTGCAGAATCACGGCGCCGACGCCGCTGTCGCGATGCGCCGCGACGATCCGTTCGATCCACGGCACGTCCACGACGAACGAGAACGACATGTTGTAGAGGACGACGTCGAATTCCTTCGCCCAGTCGGCGGTGCGATGCCGCTCGATCAGCACTTCGGTGGACGTACCTGCGGTGTGATCGATCGTCCAGGTGACGTTGACCGTCTTGGCCACGGCGGGCGGCACGATGTCCTGCTGCTTCACGAACTCGTGGAACCCGCCGCCGGTCACGTAGAGCGCACGGATTGGGCGCGGCGCCGGCGCCTGTTGGCCTTGCGGCGGTGCCGGGGTCGACGCGGACAGCAGGGCGACAGCGGCAAGGGCGGTAATCGGGCGCATGCGGGGATTGTGCCTCGCCTGAGCGCCGGCGTCACGAAAAAGTGCGGCGTGTATTCACCGGGGGCCCATCATCAGCGGTTCGTCGGTGTCGAGCATCTCCGCAGAAGCGAGGGCGGCGACGGATGGACAGAGCTCCCTGTGCCAAATCGCGCCGCATTCGTCCCGACCGGGAATGCACGGGATGAAACCGTGCCTGACGAAGATCTCGTAGCGTCCCACCGAGCCGCCGTCGTCAGTTCGGAGGATTCGTGAAGCGCCGTCAACAATCACCTCGACTGGCATCTCGCCGAATTCGAACTCCGGATCTCGCCGGCGGAAGACTGCTTGGGCAATGTCGATCAGATCGTTGGGCAACTTGGCCCTCACCGTCTGGCCGAGCGGGACGATGGTGACGGCGCCCACCGCCGCGACGAGCTCGCCCTTGCGGAGGATGGAAAGCGCCAGGCCGGCGCAGTCAGTGCGTCCCAGGTGAACGACGTCACCCGGCAGCATGCGCCTGGCGAGGGCGCGATCGACATGAAAGGCAGCCTTGGCGACGGTCGCGCGCTCTGGCGACGTTGCCGTCAAGGTCAGCCGGCTCCGCATCACCCATGGGCGGCCGGGACCGCTCTCCGACGGCAGTCCGGCTTCGGCGACCGTGAGCGTCGGCGCCAATCCGACCAGGCGCTGGCCAAACAGTTTGTGCCCCTTGAACCGGGCGGGCTCGAGCGACCGGGTCTCGCACTCGAAGTTCCCGTCGTCGGCGCCGCCTGGCACGACGGCGACGTAGTCGAAGGTGCCGCCCACCGGCATGACCATGGTTGTTGACTCCGTTTCTATCCGTGTTTTTCCGTGCTCTCCGTTCTCTCCGTGTTCTCCGTGCTTACGGATTTTACGCGTCGTACAGGCGCGCCAGCCCGAGCGACTCCATCCCCCGAAAATCGGCATCGAGCGACCAGACGAGCGCACCGATTTCGTTCGCCGTTCCCGCGATGAGCAGGTCCGTCACCGCGAAGCGATGACCTGCATCCGCGGCAGGCTCAATCCAGCTTTCGATCGTTCGCCACGTCTCCTCGGACGGAACGACCACGGGCAGCGCCGACAGGCCCCGCTTCAACGCCGGCCGGTCGCGGCGCGCGACCCCGGCCAGCAGTTCCATCCGCACCGGCAGCGCCAGCACCGCGTCATCAGTGTCGATGATCTTGCGAAGCACCGACGCCACTTTCCCTTTGGGCTCCCGCGCCGCCGCGACCCAGACGGACGTGTCGACAACGATCACGCGCGGCGCCGATCCTTCTTCCGAAGTTCAGTGGGATCGAACTCGAACCGGACGCGCCCGACGAGCGCCTTCAATTCGTCCGCGCGGCTTCGACGGACGACTTCGCGAAGCGCATAGACGACCGTATCCGTCTTCGACTGGAAGCCCAGTGCCGTTCGGGCCTCCTCGAGCAGCGCGACGGGCAGGATGAGCGTAGTGCGCATATCAAAAGTCTATCATGATATGCCTGAAGTCGACACAATACGACATGTAGGTATGCGTTGGTTTCGTAGCGCGGCTCGGGTTGTGAGCCGCGGCCCTTCTTTGTCCGTCAATTTGATCGATTGATCGATCGTCCTTCGATCGATGCCACTGTCAGGCGAAGTCGACGAGCACTGTCGTGAGATCGTCGGCAGCGGGCTGCCCCGACCACAAGTCAACCGAGCGCAGCAATCCTTCCGCCGCCGCCTCGAGCGGTTGCGCCGCCGCCGCTGCGAAGGCGGCTTCGAGGCGCTCGAGGCCGTAGAAGTCGTCTGCGGCACCGCCAGTGCCTCTCGCGCTGTCGTAGCGCGGCTCGGGTTGTGAGCCGCGGCCCTTCTTTCGCCGTCAGCCGCGACCTTTCCGTCTCCGTCAATTCGATCGATTGATCGATCGTCCTTCGATCGATACCAGCGTCAGAATATGGTGTGACCCGCTGGCTCCCAGGACTCCGTCTGCTCAAACAGTACGACCTGAGCTGGTTGCGCCACGACATCGTCGCCGGCGTCGTGTTGACGACCATGCTGGTGCCGGTCGGCATCGCCTACGCCGAGGCGTCTGGTGTGCCAGGCATCTATGGGCTGTACGCGACGATCATTCCGCTCCTCGCGTATGCCGTCTTCGGCCCGAGCCGGATCCTGGTGTTGGGACCCGACTCGTCACTCGCCGCCGTGATCCTGGCCGTGGTGCTGCCGCTATCGGCAGGCAGCCCGGAACGTGCGGTTGCGCTGGCCGGCGCCATGGCGCTCGTGTCGGGCATCGTCTGCGTGGCCGCCGGCCTGGCGCGGCTCGGTTTCATCACCGAACTGCTCTCGAAGCCGATCCGCTACGGCTACATGAACGGCATCGCGCTGACGGTGCTTCTCAGTCAGATTCCGAAGCTCCTCGGGTTTTCGATCGATAGCGGGGGTCCGGGCCAGCAGGTCCTGGCGATTGGCCGGGCGGTTTCTGAAGGACAGACGAATATCGCGACGTTTGCGATCGGCGCCGGCGCGCTGGCGATGATTCTGATTCTCAAGCGGCGTCCACAACTCCCCGGCATCCTCATCGCAGTGGTGAGCGCGACCATCCTCGTTGCCGCACTGGACCTGGCGGGCCGCTTCGGCGTGTCCGTGCTCGGCCCGTTGCCGCGCGGTTTGCCCGAGTTCATGCTGCCCCGGATCCGCTTCGACGACCTGGTGCCGGTGCTGACGGGAGGCCTCGCCGTGGCCCTGGTGTCCTTCGCGGACACGAGCGTGCTCTCGCGTGCGTATGCGGCGCGGCTGCGCACGTCAGTCGATCCTAATCAGGAAATGTTCGGTCTCGGGGCCGCCAATCTCGCCGCCGGTCTCTTCCAGGGCATTCCGATCAGCAGCAGCTCGTCGCGCACGCCCGTCGCGGAAGCCGCCGGCTCGAAGACGCAGTTGACGGGCGTGGTCGGTGCGTTGGCCATCGCGTTGCTGCTCCTCGTCGCCCCGAATCTCCTGCAGCACCTGCCGAACGCCGCGCTCGCCGCCGTCGTCATCTCCTCGGCGATTGGACTGTTCGAGATCACCGACCTCCGCCGCATCTACCGCATTCAGCAGTGGGAGTTCTGGTTGTCGATGGTCTGTTTCGCCGGGGTGGCCGTCTTCGGCGCCATTCCGGGGATCGCGTTTGCGATCGTGATCGCCGTGATTGAATTTCTCTGGGACGGCTGGCGTCCCCACTCGGCGGTGCTCGGCCGCGTCGATCAGGTCAAGGGATACCACGACATCACGCGCTATCCGCTGGCGCGGCGGATTCCCGGCCTCGTCCTCTTTCGCTGGGACGCCCCGCTCTTTTTCGCCAACGCCGAGTTCTTCCGCGACCGCGTCCTTGCCGCCGTCGCCAGCTCGCCCACTCCCGTCCGCTGGCTCGTGGTCGCGGCAGAGCCGGTCACGAGCGTGGACGTCACGGCCGCCGACATCGTCGCCGAGCTCGACGACGAGCTTCATGCCAAGGGCATCGAATTGTGCGTCGCCGAGATGAAAGATCCGGTCAAAGACAAGCTGAAGCGCTTCGGCGTCTTCACGAGCCTGGGCGAGGACATGTTCTTTCAGACAATCGGCGAAGCGGTGAGCGCCTATCTCGCGCGTCATCAGGTTGAATGGAAGGACTGGGAGAAGGGCTGACCCATCGGCGTCAGCCGCGTCACTGTCCGCGCCGCTCGAACTCGTAGACACCGCCATCCGACGCAACCGTCAGGAACAGCCGGCCGTTCTTGATGGCGAACGACCGTATCAACGCCCACTGCGTTTTGATCCGGTCGTAGATTGGACTCGCGGGACAGACGACGGGCGTCAGGAAGATTCGTTCGAACCGGATCTCGTTTGCGCCGGACGCGATCCACGTGCCGCCGCCTTGGTTGCAGTCGAACCGCACGGCAAATCGGTCGTTCGTGGAGAACTCGACCGTGTACTTCAATCGCTCGTCGGGCACAGACGCGGCCCCCTCGCTTGCCTGGAACCTCACCAGCTGCCAGGAAGTGCCGGCGAGCGGGTGTTTGGAAGCTGGCTCCGACTGCTGCGCGAAGCTGGCGGCGAGCGAGGACGCCGCCGCGAACACGACAACTCCGACGACGAGATAGCGCGAGAAGGCGCGGTCGAGCATTGAGGGAAGGATAGCGCGAAGGGGGGCTCGGGGTTTCGTAGCGCGGCTCGGGCTTCGAGCCGCCCCCGATCGGCGAGCTGCCGCGGCGGGGCTCGGGTTGTGAGCGACCCGTCCGTCTCCGTCAATTCGATCGATTGATCGATGGTACTTCGATCGATGCCACTGTCAGAATTGTCCTTCGATCGATGCCAGCGTCAGGTCCCTTACCGGACGACGCGCCGCCCCGTGAGGCGACTCAACCGGATGCGGTAGACCACCGCGGCGGCCGGTCGTTCGCCGGCCGCGAGATTCGCGGCACCGGGCAGCCACCACTCGGACTGTTTCGCGAACAGTTC
>Ga0111538_10003632_pt1 | contig 21525 bp, 14 predicted proteins | sample SoiMethybrSBSTD1_FD_79669 | JGI IMG/M metagenome (GOLD analysis project Ga0111538, IMG submission 79669) | Bulk soil microbial communities from a Populus tree surrounding site in Tennessee, USA - Soil MetaG P. TD hybrid SBSTD1 (version 2)... | ecosystem: Environmental > Terrestrial > Soil >... | reverse complement strand
TGGCTCCTCAGCCGGCCGCCGTGATGTTCGCGGAGCAGCTCGGTATGGCTCTCGACCAGACCGTAGAGATTGCAGAGATCGATGTCGTGATTCGAGGTGTTTTTCAACGGGTTGCGCGGGAACACGCGGAAATCCGAGCGCAGGATGCCGTCGGTGAACCACTGCGCGAAGTACGAGAAGAGCGCCGTCGATTTCCGGCACGGACGCATGTCTTTGCCGCGCACGAAGAGCGGCAGCACGGCGTCGACCGGCTTCAGGCCGCGCGGGTCACGTGGCGGCAGATGTCGCCCGAACCAGGTCCGATCGGTGAGGGATGCCCAGCTGGTGTACGGAGTCCTCGTGCTGAGCGGATTGGGCCTGGTCGGCGCGTAACCGATCGCGTGGTTGATGAGCCCAGCGTTGACGAAGCCCTCCAGCAGCGGAACGCTCTGCACGAACTGCCACACCCCACGCCCGCGGGTCAGTACGTAAAACCACACCCGGTTCATGAATCCGTCTCGTGACGGGTCGCGCTCGAGACGTCGCGGCGCCGCCGGCGGCGCCTGGAAGGAGCCCTCGGGCGTCCCGCCCGCTGGTCGCACCCGAATCGGATCTGCGGCACGAAGCGCCGCGCCTGCGGCCGGCGCCGGCCGCGTCACGCCTGCCATCCAGCGCGTTTTCAGCCAGCTCACGACGTCGGGATCGATGGTGAAGGCCTCGGCGAATTTCCGCAGATCGTCGATCTTCCCGAGGTCGTCAATCTCGAAGTTCGTGTTCGCGGCGAAATGGGGCTGAATCCGCTGGTAGTGCTCATCGGTCAGCATGCGCCGGCACTGATAGTCCGCAATACCTACCGTGCCATCCATCGTCAGGTGCACGAACTTGACGCCCCAGCGGAAGATGCCCCAGCGTCTGGTCTTGCCAGGCACGTATTTGAGATTCAACCCCGAGCCAATCGACAGCAGGAGCACGTCGTCGGCACCGCGCACTGGGACGCGATACCGTGCATCGAAGAGCTGGGCAAGGGCACACATGCTCGGGTTGTTCGAGTACACGCCGCCGTCGATGAATCCCTCGGCCGTCGGAAAATAGACCGGCCCAGCCGTGGTGTACAGCGCGACTTTCCAGGCGAGCTCGTGGCGATCGGTGTTTTGACCCTCGAAGTTGTGAAAGAGCTTCGGCTCCCATCGACGGTCCTCGCGCACACCTTCGTTGTTGCGCCCCTCGTTATCCAGATCGAAGGTCGCGATGAGCACGTTCTTTTTGAGATCGCCCAGCGTCACGTCGCCGAGCAGTCGGTGGAACTGCGTGCTTCGCGCGCGCGAGCCGTACTTCGGCCAGAGGAGCGTCCCACCGAGAAGCCAGTGGAGGCCAGGGCCAAACGTTTTTCGGCCGTCGGTAAACACGTCGACGACGGCATCGACGGTCTCGGCCATGGTCGAGTGGCCAAGACCGTGCGCGAGCCCGAGGGCGATCAGGCCGCCGCTCGACGTACCGGCAATCAGGTCGACAGGCTCGAGAAAGCCCGCGAGCTCCGGGTCGGAGCAAAGCTTCTTGAGAATCGAGGCTGTGAGCAGGCCGCGGATACCGCCGCCGTCCAGCGAGAGCACGCGATACACGTGACACCTCCTGGGCACAACCGATGAGGCACTCGCGTCTGAGGATGGTTTCCCCAGCTCGGCCGCACCTCAACGACTGTGTCGAGTAGCGTGAGAGTCCCTAGGCCTCAACGTTATTGGACTCGGAGGCCAACAGCGCCAGCGAGATCCCCCGTGGCCGTGGGTCGGTTTTGCGCCCTATAATCGCTGGCCAGAGCTTACGGCGTCTATGTCAATCGAACCAGTGGATTCATCAAGGCCTAAACACACAGAGATGTTCGAGTCGACGATCCATGTCCTGGAGCGTGCGCGGCTGGGCGATCACTCGGCGGCGCGCGTGCTGATCGAGCGGGCGCTGCCATCGCTACGGCGCTGGGCGCACGGCCGCATCCCGGCGTACGGCCGCGGACCCGCCGACACCGAGGACATCGTCCAAGACGCGGTGCTGCGCACACTCAAGCGAATCGAAGCCTTCGAGCACCGGACCGTCGGTGCGCTCCAGGCATACCTCCGTCAGGCGGTCGTGAACCGAATCCGCGACGTCGTGCGGCAAGTGCGCCGTCGCGGCGTGCCGGAGGAACTGCCCGAGCGGCTGGACGACGGCAGCGCGACGCCGCTCGAGATCGCCATCATGCGGCAACGGCTCGAGGGATTCATCGATGCGCTCCAGCGCCTTCGCCCTTCCGATCGGCAGCTCGTCGTGTGGCGGATCGAGCTCGGGTACTCATCTGAAGAGATAGGCCGCCGGCTGGGGAAGACACCGGAGGCCGCGGGCATGGCCGTCAAGCGCGCTCTGGATCGCCTGGCCCACGAGATGGCGATCGACGAGAGACTGGACTAACAGGCTTCGGGCCTCAGGCTCCAGGCTCCAGCGGTTTCCGGCCCAGAGTCCCTGAAGCCTGAAGTCCGAAGTCTGAAGCCTAATTCGTGCGATTGATCCTGAGCCCCGTCGGCTTCGACGGTGGCGCGGCTCCACTCGCTTTCCAGAACGCCAGCAACTGGCGCAGCGCCTCGGGTTGGTTTGCCGGCGGCAACTGGTTCGCCTGATCTCGCGTGTTGATGCCGTGGCAGGACGTGCAGACCCGGATTTCGCCAGGCTGCATGGTCACCCAGTAGCGCTCACGAACGACCGGCGTCCCTCCGGGAGCCGTCAGCTGCCAGGACATCGCGCGGCGCGCGGGAACGAACGCCGCAGCCGATCCGTCGGGCGCGATCGCGACAGAGGCCGATGGCGCACCCGCCAGCAGCGGATTCGATACCGCCGGATCGTGCATGTACTGCGCGAGCACCCTCCGGCCGGATGCAGGAGTGGCCACGCCGCCGATTCCACGAATCTGATCGGCCTGAAAGATCTGCAAGTGTGAGATATCGTAGATCCTGCCACCCGCGCCGAGCGTCTGCGCCCCGCCGCCGGCGACCCGTAAGTTGAACGGCTGCTGCCGATCCGACCGGTCGCGCGTCGTCACGTTGTTGCTGACGATCAACGCGAGACCCTTCTGCAGAAGGTAATTGCGCATGACCGGCACAGCGACGCCCTGCTGCGCGAAGACCTGCTGTACGGACGGCGGCATGAGCATCGTGGCCCGCACGGGTTTTGTCCGCGCACGCACTTCCACAGGATCGAGCTCCCAGAGCGGCCCGGAGTACGAGACGAGGACATCCGGATCCCACCACGAGACCGACTTCGAGATCCCGGGGGTCAAGGTTGATCCGGCCGTGAACACGCCGCCCGCCGCCGCGAGCGTCTTCATGCGGAACGCGTATCGCGACTGCGGATTCTGTCGCGTGCCGGCGTTCGTATCGTTCCGCGTTTCGGCGGTGTGCACGGCGACGACGGTCCCGTTCGACAGCGGAAGCGGGTTGCGGTACAAGCCCGAGTGATTCGCGCTCGGCGAGTCCGTGTATGAATGTGTGTCGCGGTGCGTGACGTAGGTCACGACCGTCGCATCCGGGTTGAGGCCCAGTGGCGCGTTGAACCGGATCACCTGCCCTGACGCATGCGTCGAGAACTCCGGTGCGTCGACGCCGTAGTAGGTGCCCGGCGACGTCGGGTCTTCCTTGATCTGCAGGAAGTTATCGATCGAGTTCGGATTGGTGCGCGGTGTCGCGGACGAGTGATAGGTCAGGTTCGGATCGTCGTTCAGGCTGCGATTGAAGTAGCTGTGAAACTCGTGGCGGCCGAGGTGATTCAAGGTCTCCTCTTCGGTGCCGTCTTCGTTGACCGCCCACGGGAAGAAATCGTTGAATGAATGCCCCTCCAGGTTCGTGCCCGACAGCAGATCGGTTCGGTCGTCGCGTGGCTCGGGGAAGATTTCCGTCCGATCGTTGAGCCGGGCGGCTCCGGCTGCTTCGCTGCTGTAGTTGAACGTGCCGTAGCCGGCGTTGTGCACCGCGTCACTGTCGGCCTGCTGATCGCGCTGCAGGTGATCCCAGCGCACGTAGACAATTCGGCCGAAGCTGTCGATCTGCGGCGAGAACGAACCCGACGGCGAGTGCTGCACGAGAAAGAGATCTCCGCTGGCGGGGCTCAGACTCCAGACACCAGACACGACCGGCGCCTCTTCGTACTCGTCGCGCTGAGGAAAAAGCGCTCGATCGCCGTTCCGTGGGCGATCCGATGTGAAGATGATCCGCTCGTCCGTCCCGTAAATCGGGCTGACGTTGTTGTAGTCCTGCGGCTGGTTCGGCACTTTGGTGATGACCGGCGTGTCGGCCGGTCCGAGCCCGGTGATTTCATAGAGCTGCCAGCAGTAGGTCCCCAACTCGTACTGCCGCGACGCACCCCCGACGACCATGCTGAACGCAGCCTTGCTGCCGCTCCAGTGCACGCTCGGCTCGCGGACCGCGATGCCGTTCGCGGCCTGAAGGCCATTCGCGCCGTAACCTGCGGCTTGACTCAGATTCTTGAGCGTGCCGTCTCCGTACCGAATCCAGAGATCACCGCCGCGCGCCACGGACCATAGGGCGCCTTGATGATTGCCGAACACGGCGCCCACGGTCGTGAAGTCCGCAGGCACTGGCACCTGGGTCACGAAGAGCACTGGGTTGGGGAGGATGACAGACCCTTGAGCCAATCCGACGAGAGGGCCACGCAGCAGCCAGCCGAAGGAGACGAGGATCAAGGCAATGACCGCACTCTGACGCGCGCGGGAGGACATCGTGTCGGCCGCAGCAAGTCAGGTGCCCGCCCAGGCCGTGCATCGTCAAGCAACGACGTGCGGCGTCTGGATGCGAAAACCGGTCATGAACACCGAAGTTGTCGATGCCGATGAAGGTTGCGATAGCGGGATCGCTTGTAGCGGAGAGAGAAGTGGGGCCGGGATCCGGTCGGCACCGTCCCCAGCCCCCAGTCCTCGACCCGATCTTATCGGGTCGCGTTCCGTCCGGGCCACGTCGTGCCCTGGCCCGTGCCAGGCACCGCCGCGATGCCCTTGAATGCGAACCTCTGCAGCCGCTTGCCTTCCCAGGTTTCGGTTGTATAGAGGTTGCCCTTCGAGTCGATCGCGATGCTGTGCACGCCGAAGAACTGTCCGGGCTGGCGGCCACCATCACCGAAACTGGTGACGACCTGCAACGACTGCCGGTCGAGCACGTGCACCCGCTGATTCATGCCGTCGGCGAGGAAGAGGTATTTCTGCTGCGGATCCTTGGAGAACGCGATGTCCCACGTCGATCCGCTGCCGAGCGTTTCCTTCTCGATGAACGCTTCCTTCACGAACTTCCCTTCAGGGGTGAACACCTGCAGCCGATCGTTGACGCGGTCGCACACATAAACGAACCGGTCGTTCGAGACGTCGGCGCAGTGGACGGGATTTCTGAACTGCTGGGCGGGTGGCGAGGTCGGTCGATAGCGGCCCAGATCGGCGTCATCGGGTGTGTTGCCGTACGCGCCCCAGATGCGCTTGAAGACTCCCGTGTCAGCGTCGAGCACGACCACCCGGTGGTTGCCGTAGCCGTCGGCGATGTACGCCTCTTTGCTCTTCTCGTCGACGAACACTTTCGCCGGCTGGCGGAACGCCCACTTGTCGGTGCTGCCGGCGTTGGCCCACCCGAAGCCGAACTGCTTGATGAATTTGCCCTCGCGCGTGAATTTCAAAATCTGGCCGTCCTGGGCGCCGTTGCCGGCAATCCAGACGGTGCCGCCGGTTTCAACGAAGATGCCGTGGTTGCTCTGCGGCCATTCGTAGCCCTGCCCCGGCCCGCCCCATGACTGCACGAGCGTCCCGGCCTGATCGAACTCGAGCACCGGCGGCGCGGCCGAACAGCACTCTTTGGTCAGCTTGCCGCCGGCGGCGTTCTCGTTCGCGTCGAGCGTCGACGCGCCGCGGTGGATGATCCAGATGTGATCGCGGTTGTCAACCCAGACGCCAATCGCCGAGCCGAGAATCCAATGGTTCGGCAGCGGCTTGGGCCACATCGGGTCGACTTCGAACTTCGGCGCCTGCACGGTGGCCATACTGGCCTGGGCGGCCGCCGTCTGCTGTAACCAGTACTGGCCGGCGCCAAGTGCACCGAGAATCGCTGCCAGGACCGCCATTCGTTTCACCATTGAAGCCACAGCCCCTCCTTCGCTCCTGTGCCCTTCTGCGCCGCCATCGGATGACTACTTGGCCCCCACATCCGGCAACGCAAACGCGAGGTACTCGCCCGAGTAGTTTCCACCGCTGACCGCAACGACGATGTACTGCTTGCCGTTCAGCATGTAGGTCATCGGCGATCCGCTCTGCTGGGCGGGCATGAACAGTGCGCCCACCTCTTTTCCGGTCGCCTTGTCGTAGGCGCGCAGCATCGCTCCGCGCGGGCGTCCCGGCAGCGTTGTGGCCAGCGGCTCACCGGCGATCGCCAGCGTCTTGGTGACCAGCACGCCGAACGCCCCGGACTGTCCCGTTCGTGGAATCGTCACGCCTTTGAGCGCCGGACTGTTGCGCACCGAGTCCGGCGTCTCGCCGTGGGCGATCTGCCAGATATGCTCGCCTTTCTTCAGGTCGATGGCGGTGATGCGTCCGTACGGCGGCTTCAGGTACGGCAGCCCCTGGGGGGTCGGCGATGACGCGCCGCCGCTGCCTTCGCCGCCAGCACCCGCGCCTGTCGCCGGGCCCTTTCGCACGGCATCGGCACCGGCATCTTCGCCCGGACCTGTGATGTAACGGACCCCGGCAATCGCATTGCCGACCACATATCGAATGTCCGAGAACGCGGCGTCGGGCGGCGGCATCAGCCCGACGGGGACGAGCGATGTGTACGAAGGCACGTACAAGACCTGCGTTTCAGGGTCGAATGCACCGCCCGGCCAGTTCGTGCCGCCGGAAGAACGGAACGAGGCAATCGGCCCTTCCTTCTTGCTGAGCACCGGCGGCGTGAAGAGCGGGCCCATCTTGTACATCGACATCAGCTTCAACGCCTCGGCGCGGAGCTCGGGTGTGAAGTCGATGAGGCCCTCGGGCACGACGCCCTGGTGATCGTACGGCGGCGGTTTCGTCGGAATCGGCTGGGTCGGTGAGTACTTCTCACCGGGAACATCGCCTTGCGGGACGGGCGTCTCGGGCATCGGCCAGACTGGCTGTCCGGTCGCACGATCGAACACGTACACCATGGCCTGCTTGCCCATCACCGACACCGCTTTGAGGGCACGCCCATCGACGGTGATGTCCTCGAGGATCGGTGCACTCGAGATATCCATGTTCCAGACCGGATGGTGCACCAGCTGGAAGTGCCACTTCCGGCGACCGGTCTTCAGATCGACGGCGACGAGCGACTCGGCGAACAGGTTGTTGCCCGGGCGATGCCCGCCGTAGAAATCCGACGTGGGCGTCTCGACGGGCAGATAGACGAGGCCGAGCTCCTCATCGATCGCGATCTGGTTCCAGACGCCGACATTGCCGTTCACCGCCCACGAATCGTTGTCCCACGTGTCGCTGCCGAATTCGCCTGGCCGCGGGATGGTGTTGAAGGTCCACAGCCGGCGTCCGGTGCGAACGTCGAACGCCTGCACGAGACCCTTGGTGTTGTTGTGGGTCTTCGGAGTGTGACCCTCGCGGAATGCCGACCCCACGATCACGGTGTCGCCGCCGACGGCCGGCGTCGCATGCAAACCAATCTCGCCGTTGATGAGATCGATCGGTTGCCCGGTGCCGAACACCGCCGCAGACTTGAGGTCGATCGCGCCGCCGCTGCCAAACGCGGCGACACGAGCGCCGCTCTTGGCATCGAGCGCGACCAGACGGTAACCCGGCGTCACGTAGAAAATGCGTTCGTCTTTGCCATCGGTCCAGTAGGCGACTCCGCGGCCGGACAGCTGACGCGGTGCGGCCGCGCCGCGCGCCCCTTCGGGCTCACCGTGAATCCAGCGCAGCTCGCCGGTCGCACCGTCGAGCGCGATGACCGCGCGGCGCGTGCCGGCCGTCGCGTAGACGACCCCGCCGATCATCAGTGGCGTTCCTTCCAGCTTGTACTCGGGCCGGCTGCCAAAGTTGTCGGTCTTGACCCGCCAGGCCACTTCGAGCTGGTTGAAGTTCGCCGCGGTAATCTGATCGAGCGGTGAATAGTGATGGTTGCGGACATCGCCGTGATACGCCGGCCACTCACCACGCGCCGTGCCGGCCGGCCGTACCGGCGACTGCGCCGGCGTCGTGTGACTCGTGACGAGCGCCGCGGCGGCAACAACGGTTGACGTCAGGAGCACGGTGGGGACGGCGTTCCGCATGATCCTTCTCCTGCTGGATGGCTACTTCTTGACGTGCCGTTCGAGCATCTGGCGCCGGACGACGGCACCGTAGACGTTGCCCTGCGCGTCGACGCCGACGCCTTCGGCGCCGGAGTGGTCGCCGGTCGTCGACTCCATGTCTTCGATGAACGCCCGGACTGAACCGTCCTTGGCGCTGCCGATACGAATCCCTTTTTTGATGCCGGGCAGCTCGTGAGCGCTGGTATCCGGACCCGACTCGGAATCGGCGACGTACATCGTGTCGTCGGCGGTGATGAAAATGCCGCTCGGACGACCGAATTGCCGCCACTCGTCGAGGTGCTTGCCGTCCTGGTCGAAGATCTGAATACGGTTGTTCTCGCGATCGCCGACGAACAGTCGACCGCGCGAGTCCATCGCTATCGTGTGCGGCTCGCTGATCTGCCCCGGCCCGGCACCCTTCGTCCCCCACTCCTTGACGAAGCGGCCCTCGCGGGAAAACTTCACAACGCGGTTGTTCTTGCCGTTGCGGTGACTGTCGGTCACGAAGATCTCTCCGTTCGGCGCGACCACGACATCGGTCGGCTGGTCGAAGAGATCGGGACCACCGCCGGAGACACCGGCCTTGCCAAGCGTCATCAGCACCTTGCCGTCGGGACTGAACTTGAAGACCTGATGTCCCTTGCCGTTCTCGCCGCGGGCGTCGGTCAGCCAGAGATTTCCCTGCCGGTCGACCGTCGCGCCGTGCGGGAAGTTGAACATCCCGGCGCCCCAGCTGGCGAGCAGCGTGCCGCGGCTGTCGTACTTCAGAATCGGCGCCTCGCTTCGCCCGGTGCACGAATTCGCGAAACATCGATGCACGACGTAGATCGTGCCGTCCGGCGCTGGCTCGACGGCGGTCACGGCCGCCCATTTCACCCCCGGCGGCAGCTGTCCCCAGTCGCGTGTCGTGCGGTACGGCTGCGGCAGATCGTTGCGCACCGCGCCAGGCGCCTGCGCCCGGCCGATGTCGGCACCGAGCAGCAGCGGCACCGCCAACGCGAGTCCCTTCCAGGCCGACGTTTTCACGCCGGCATGATAGCGCCGCCGGGCCCTGGTCGATAGGAATTCTGTGTCGGGCCGCTTGACGCAGGTCAGGGCACTGGCGGGAGAGGCCGTTGGGGACGCCCGGACGCGATCGTGCGCATCATCGCCTCCGCTGCACGAACGCGGTTGTTCGCCACATAACCATGATGGCCACGAGGCCCGATACCGGTCGTGCGGGAAGCGCGATGGGCGAGTACTACGTTCGCGGCTTCGCGCACGCGCTCGTTGGTCCGGCGCGGTCCACCGACCTCCGCCATTCCTTCGCCGCGGATGGGCTACCATAACGCAAATCCCCAGTGAGTACGGACGCATCGCCGCACGCCATACAGGCCCGTCACGCGGCCTTCCTGACGCGGCTCAGTCGCGATTTGAGTCGGATTGCGGACGCCGGCGAGATGATCCGGCACGTCTGCCGCGCCGTCGGTGAGTACCTGCATACCTACCGCGTCTACTTTGCAGAGGTCAACGAGGCCGCCGACACCATCACCGTGAACGGCGACTGGACGCGCGACGGCACGCTGACCGTTGTTGGCACGTATCGCATGTCCGACCTGGGGACGCTGGAGTTCTGGCACGGCCTCCAGGCACGGCGGCTCGGGATCGATGACGTCACACGGCATCCGCTCACCCGTCGCCGACTCGACGTCCTGAACGCGTTCAGCATCCGCGCCATCGCCAACACGACGTATGTCCGCGAAGGACAATGGCTCGTCCACCTGGCCCTCAACGAGCCACAGCCGCGCCAGTGGCGCGAGGATGAACTGATTCTCCTCGAAAGCGTGCTCGCCCGCGTCTGGCCGCTCGTCGAGCAGGCCCGCACCCAGCAGGCCTTGCGAGAGCGCGAAACGAGCTGGCATTCGGCGCTGAGCGCGGCCCGCCTGGGAACCTACGACTGGGACTTACGCACGAATCAGATCACCTGGAATGACGCCCAGCACCAGATCTTCGGCACCGACCCGGTGACCGATGCCCCGGCCATCGACAACATCTGGTCGCGCATTCACCCGGACGATCGCGAGCGCCTGCAGCGCCGGCTCGAAAACGCCTTGACGACCGGCCAATCGTACGAGGCGGAGTTCCGCCTGCTCCTGCCCAACGGCCAGCTGAAATGGTGCGTTGGGGGAACCGCCGTCGTGCTCGATGCCCGAGGCCGGGCGGTGCGGGTGAGCGGCGTCACCTATGACATCACTGGCCAGAAACAGATCGAGCAGGTGCTGCGCGAGAGCCGCGACGTGCTCGCGCTGGCGATGCGCGGCGCGCGCATGGGCGTGTGGTCCCGGAACCTGGCGACAGGCTCGGTCTGGTGGAGCCGGGAAGTCGAGGAGATCTTCGGTCTCGAGCCTGGCGGATTCGAAGGCACGGAGGAGAGCTTCCTCGCGCGCGTACACAGCGAAGACCGCGAAGGACTGCGGCAGGCGGTCGCCCACTCGGTCGCTACGGGTACTGACTATTCCGGCGAGTTCCGTTTCCGACACTCGTCAGGCGAGTGGCGATGGATGGATACGCGCGGCCGCACCGTGTACGACGTCCAGGGCCGGCCCCAGACCTTGTACGGCATCGGCATCGACATCACGGAGCGCAAGCGGGCCGAAGAGTCGCTCGCCGCGGCCCGTGACGCGGCGGAGTCGGCCAATCAGATCAAGGATCAGTTCATGGCCACGCTGTCGCACGAGCTCCGGACGCCGCTCAACGCCATCCTCGGCTACGCGAGAATGTTGCGTACCAACGCCCTGCCGGTCGAGAAGCGCGCGCGGGCCGTCGAGATCATCGAACGGAATGCCATCGTGCAGAATCAGCTGGTCGAGGATCTGCTGGACATCTCGCGGATCGGCACCGGAAAAGTGCGCCTCGAAGTGCAGCCAATGGTCGTGTCGGCGCCGCTGCGCGAAGCCATCGAGAGCGTGCGGCCGGCGGCCGAGGCCAAGCGGATCACGCTTCAAGTACAGATCGAAGCACGCGGTACCGTGCGCGGCGACGCCGGCCGGCTGCAGCAGGTCTTCTGGAACCTGCTCTCGAACGCTGTGAAGTTCACCCCCGACGCGGGTCAGGTAACGGTATCGCTGACCGAGAGCGATGGATCGGTGCATGTCGCGGTCCAGGACTCCGGCGCCGGCATCTCACGCGATTTCCTGCCTTACGTGTTCGAACCGTTTCTGCAGGCCGATGGCCGCTTCTCGCGCGAGCACGGCGGACTGGGCCTGGGCCTGGCGATCTGCAAGCAACTGGTGCAGTTGCATGGCGGAACGATCGCCGCGAGCAGCAGTGGTGCGGGCAAGGGTGCCGCCTTCGTCGTCAACCTGCCGTTAGCGGCGGATCTCGCCGGCCCGCCAGCGCCGGGCGAGAGCACCGACCCGCGCGTGGACAGCCACCTCGCCGCCAGCTCGGTGCCACCGTCTGTCAGACTGGACGACCTGGACGTCCTCATCGTCGACGACGAAGAGGACACACGAGACCTCTTTCGACAGGCCTTGGAGAACGCCGGCGCCTTCGTCCGGGCGGTGGCGAGCGCGCCCGATGCGCTGCGCGAGTTCGATGCGCGCGCTCCGCACATTCTGGTGACCGATCTGGGACTGCCCCGGGTCGACGGATACGAACTGCTGCGGCACGTGCGATCGCGCTCTCCCGAAGAGGGCGGCCGGGTGACCGCCATCTCGGTCACCGCGTACGCGCGTCTCAACGATCGCGCGCAGGCGCTGGCGGCGGGTTTCGACGCGCACGTCTCGAAGCCGATTGCTCCTGACGATCTCGTCGCCGCGATTCGGTCCGCCGTCCGGCCGAAGGTGTGATCTGTTGACCGCTTCCGAGCGCCGGCTCATGGCGACGCGCGGCGATGCCGGCGAACGTCTCGACCTCGTGCTGCGCCGCCACCTCGGCGGCGAGATGCGGGTGACGAGAACCCGGGTCCAGCAGTGGATTCGCGACGGCGCGGTTCTCGTCAACGGTCGGCCCGTGATGCGCCCGGCGGTGCGCCCGGCGCACGGCGACGTGATCGTCGTCTCGATCCCCGCGCCGCGGCCTCGCATGACGATGCGGCCCGAGGCCGCCCCGCTCGAGATCATCTTCGAGGACGACTACCTCCTCGCCGTGAACAAGCCGCCGGGCCTCGTGGTCCATCCGACGTTTCGCCACCCGTCAGGCACGCTGATGAACGCGCTCCTGTGGCGGGCGCAGACGTGGCCTGGCGCGCAGCGGCCGTCGCTCGTCGGCCGGCTCGACCGCCTGACCTCGGGCATCGTCCTCGTCGCCAAGACGCGCGCGATGCACGCCGCCGTGCAGCGAACGCTTGCCCGGACGGTCAGTGAAAAATCCTATCTTGCGGTGGTCTATGGACGGGTGCCGCGGCCACGCGGATCGATCGACGTCGGACTGCGCCGTGACGCGGACGATCGGCGTCGCGTGGTCCCGTCGGCGCAAGACGGTGCGCCGAGCCTGACCCATTTCGAGCGGCTCGCGCGCGTGGCGGCACCGCGAGCGGGTCTCAGCCTCCTCCGCTGCCGTCTCGTCACCGGCCGCATGCACCAGATCCGCGTGCACCTGGCCGCTTGTGGCTGGCCCATCGTCGGTGATCCGCAGTATGGCGAACCACGTTGGCGTCATGTCGTCGACCCGGCGCTGGCTGACGTGCTGCGCGAGTTTCCCAGGCAGGCGCTGCATGCGTGGACGCTGTCGTTCCCACATCCTGTCGGCGGCGCGCGAGTGCAAATAGCGGCTCCTCTGCCATCTGATCTGAACGTGTTGTTGCGTGCAGCGTCGCTGTATAGCCCGCAGTTGGTTCTGTAGAATCGTAGTTTCGCTCCTGATGTTGCGAATCGCAGCGGAAAGGGCGCCTGTGACCACGATCGCCGCGGCCGAGTCGAAGTACGTCACTTCGGGAATTGTGCCGCTCACCAGGCCGCAACTGGTCGGCACGATGACCGGCCTGCTGCTGACGATGCTGCTGGCCGCTCTCGATCAGACGATCGTCGGGACGGCAGAGCCGCGCATCATTGCGCAGCTCTCGGGCTTCGATCGCTACCCGTGGGTGGCGACAGCGTATTTGCTGACCTCGACGATCTCCGTACCGATTTTCGCCAGCCTCTCCGACGTCTTCGGGCGCAAAGCCCTTTTTATGCTCGGCGCCATTACCTTCGTCTTGACGTCGGCGCTCTGCGGAGCGGCGGGCCTGCTGACGGTCCTGCCGATGGACGGCATGGGACAGTTGATTCTGTTCCGCGGGCTGCAGGGCATCGGCGCCGGCATGGTCCTGGGTCTGGTCTTCACCATCATCGGCGACATCTTCTCGCCAGCCGAGCGCGGCCGCTATCAGGGTTTGTTCGCGGCGATGTGGGGATTGGCGTCGATCTTCGGCCCGACGCTGGGCGGATGGCTCACCGATCAGGTGTCGTGGCGTGCCTGCTTCTGGGTCAATCTGCCCGTCGGCGCGGTCGCCGTCGCCGCCATCTGGTTCGAGTTCCCCAACATGAAACCGCGGCGGGAGAAGCGCCGTCACCTGGACTGGGCGGGTTTCGCCACCCTCATCGGCTGCGTGGTCCCTCTGCTGCTGGCGCTGACGTGGGCAACGTCGTACGGGTGGAGCTCGACGCGCGTCGAGCTGCTGCTCGTGGGCTCCGCCCTGATGCTCGGCGCGTTTCTCTACGCTGAATCGGTCGCCGACGAGCCCATCATTCCGCTATCGCTCTTCCGGAATCCAATCATCTCCATCTGCTCGATTTGTGTCTTCGTGCTGGGCATGGGCATGTTCGGCGTCATCATCTATCTGCCGCTATTCATGCAGGGCGTCCTCGGCGTCTCGCCGACACAGTCAGGCAACTTGCTGACCCCGCTCATGATGGGTGCCGTGTTCGGCAGCATCGCAAGCGGCCAGCTCGTCTCTCGCTCCGGCAAGTACAAGGGTGTCGCTATTGCCGGATCGATTTTTGTCGCCGCCGGGATGATCCTCTTTGCCCGGATGGACGGCGAAACGGCGCGATCCTACGTGGTGACGGGCATGATCGTGGCCGGCCTTGGTATGGGCCTGCTGCAACCGATCTACACCCTTGCGGTTCAGAATGTCGCGCCGCGCCATCAGATGGGCGCCGCGACGTCGTCCACGGTGTTTTTTCGATCGATCGGCAGCACCGTCGGCGTGGCCATCTTCGGCACGCTGATGCTCACACGCTACAACCACGAGTTCGCGCAGGCCGTACCGGCCGGCACCCCGGGCAACGTGCTGACCTATTTCTCGAATCCGTTGATGCTGGTGCAGATCCGGCCGCAAATCGAGGCGGCCATGGGTCACGACCCGAGCGGCATCGCGCTGATGGCGACGCTGTTTGCAGGTGTGCGGAGCGCGCTCATCCACGGCCTGCAGCTGATCTTCTTCTGGAGCGCCGCGATCATGTCCGCAGCGGTCATCCTGCACCTCGCACTCAGGGCCGAGCCGCTGCGAACACAGATGCACGAGCCCGAGATCCCGATGCACTGAGCGAGGACGGCTGGATCAGTTGACGGCAGTGCTCCAATGTCGCGGCCGGCGGTAGTCGTCTGCCTCGTCGCCGCCGGTGGACGCCGTGAGCGGCGTGCGCCGGAGGAGGCCGGCGACCACGCGCAACAACTCGTCCTCCCAGATCGGCTTCAGATAAAGGTCGATGCCGAGCGCCTCCATTTCATCGGTGACATTGGCTTCGGTGAAGTAGTCGCCGGTGATGACCGCCGCAGGAACGTAGCGGAGCGCGCGCTGCGATCGCAGCCGGCGCAGCAGGTCCAGCCCGTCGAGATCCCCCAGGTGCAGATCGACTAGCAGCGCCGCCGGGCGCAGGTCTGGAAGCGCGCCCAGGCTCTCGTCGTCGCCGCGGCTGACGATGACCGCATAGCCGTGGGCGGTCAGCGCCTGCTTGAACAGAAACGCAGCAAACTCATCGTCCTCGACAATCACGACGAGCGGGGGGGCCAAGGCATCCACGAATCACCTCATCGATCCTTCAGCACGCGCAGGAGCTCCGACTGCGACGAGACGTTCAGTTTGCGGAAAATCCGGCGAAGGTGATTCCGCACGGTGTGATAGCTGATGCCAAGCTCCGTCGCGACCGACCGCGGCCGATGGTGTTCTGCGAGCAGGCGCACGATGTGTTGCTCGCGCGTCGAGAGCTGGGCCATCAGGTTGGCGCGCGATTCGCCGCCTTCCTCCCGCTTGACGAGATCGCCCGCGATGGCCTGCAGTGAGCTGGCGGCCTGACGGCGTTCATCGCGCTCGGTACGCTCCTGGCGTCCGCGCGCCAACCCCACCAGCACTGCGCTGAGCAGTTGGGCGCCCAAGAACGGCTTGACGACGTAGCCGGACGCGCCCGCGGCACATGCGCGCACGATGGCCTCCGAATCGGAGCGGGCCGTCAGCATGACGACCTGCGGCGGATTGGCGCCGCGTCGAATCCGCTCGGCCAGTGTCAGACCATCGGTGCCATCGGCCAGACCGATGTCGATCACGACGAGATCGGGACGCTGCCGGACGGCCAAGCCGAGTGCCTCTTCGCCGTTCGCGACTGGTTCAGCGACCTCGAACCCGAGCGACTGCAGCTGCTGCTGAACGTCGCGAGCGACGATCCACTCGTCCTCGACGACCATGATGGTGGCCTTGGGGAACGGCGCGGTCTCCGAATTGGATGTAGGCATCACGATGTTTTCAGCTCCACTAGAAAACTCGCGGCGCCGCTGCGACTCCATTCGAAGCGCCCGCCGCAGTTGCGTGCAATGTTGCCGACGATCGCCAGACCGAGCCGATCGGCGGACGGCGAGAAATTCGGCGGCAGGGGGACCCCGTCGTTCGAAACCCGAAGGAGCAGCCGCGAGCCACGCTGGCGCGTAATGGCGACCATGATACGGCCCCGACGGCCATCGGGAAATGAGTGCACGACCGCGTTCCAGACCAGCTCGTTCAGCACCAGCCCGATGCGCAACGCGTTGTTCATCCCGATTGGGCCGGTCGTCGCCCGCAGATCGACGGCGATGCCGCGGCCGGCAAGATCGTGTGAGAGCGACAGGCCATCGAGCACCGCCGACACATACGTCCGGATGTCGACGTGGCGCAGGGCCGACGAGCGGTGCAGCTGATCATGGACGAGCGAGACCGCGCGAAGGCGGCTCTGCATCATCCGGACGATGCGCCTGACCTCGGGAGTGTCGGCGCGTGCCGCCTCGAGGTTCAGGAGGCTCGACATCAGCTGCAGGTTGTTCTTGACCCGATGGTGGACTTCCCGGAGGAGCATCGCGTGCTCGCCGTCGCCAGGCTGGGAACTCGACGCGGTCTCGCTCACGCGTCGAGCCGGGACGGTTGCGGAGGTGCGAGCAGCACGCGGAGGACGCGTAGAGCGCATGGCAGAAGAGGTCAGCCGTCGTGGGCGCGTCGGTGGTCTACTCAATGGAACCCTGGCTGATGCGCGTTTCAGAATGTTACAGCTCTGTCCAGCCGATGAGCTTTCACACGTTATGACCCCGAATTGAGTCATTCCACTCGGCCGACACCAATATGTATCTATATTGTCACCAAAATGACATATCACGCTGAGTCTAACGGCTCGCTATGCGACCATTTATTGACATGAAACGTGTCATATCCACCTAGCCCATTCGCGGTCGGTGCGTCAGCCTCTATGATGTGCCCCATGACACGGTTTGCCTCACACGCGCGGGCGTTCGCGGCGGTCATTCTCTTGGCCGGCTGCGCGCCGGCGACTGCGCAGACGGTACCTCTCACGGGATCGTCGAAGACCATGACCGTCAAGGGACAGTATCAGCCGTTGCGAATCGACGAGGTCGATGGGGTCACGTTGAAAGGCGCGCAGCTCGTTGTCCGTGGATCGTTCGAGAGCGTCACGGTCGACCTGCCCGGCATCGCTGATCCGACGAAGCCAACCCGGCACTGGGCGCTGGTGACCGAGTCGAACGCCGACGATCGACGGGTGCTCAATTTCACACACGACGAGTCGCTGGACGACTTCATGCTCGAGGTGCCGGCCAGCGAGGGCGACATTCGTTACGGCGTCTTCGAAAGCCGGACGGGCGGCGAAGTCATGGTGCTGGCGTGGGGCACCGAAGCCAAGTGTTACTGGGGTTACGTCACGATCACGCGCTCGTCCGAGCCGGCTACCCCCCCGCCTGGGCGGTGACCGCGGCGCGGAGTTGCGGTACCCTTCTAGACGTGGCCGGTTCCCAGGACCAGACGGGCGGCGCCGTCCGAGAGCGGGTTCGCCCGAAGAAACAGGCGCCCACCTTATATAAGGTCGTCCTGTTGAACGACGATTACTCGACCATGGACTTCGTCATCCATGTGCTCGAGTCCGTGTTCCAGAAATCCCCATCGGAAGCCTACGGCATCATGATGCAGGTGCACGTCAACGGGCGGGGTATTGCCGGCGTGTATCCCTTCGAGATCGCGGAAACCAAAGTGGACACGGTGGCTACTATGGCGCGCGAAGCCGGCTTTCCGCTGCGCGCGACGATCGAAGAGGCCTGAACCGTATGTTCTCTGCGTCGCTCGAAATCGTCCTGACCGTCGCCTATCGCGAAGCCGTGTCGCGACGCCACGCGTACTTGACGGTCGAGCACCTCCTCTATGCGCTGGCGCACGACCCCGATGGCGAGCGCATTCTCAAGGCGTGCGGCGCCGACCTCGGGCAGCTCCGGCGCGACCTCAGCGCCTACCTCGACGAGTCGGTCGAGCATTTGCGGCGCGGCCAGGATCACGATCCGCAGCAGACGGCGGCGTTCCGGCGGGTGCTGCAGACGGCAGTCCTGCACGTTCAGAGCGCGCAGCGGCAGGAAGTCCATGCTGGCGACATCTGCGCGGCGATACTGCAGCAGCCAGACACCGAGGCGGCACGACTGCTCGCCGCCCAGGGCATTACGCGGCTCGATGTGCTCGAGTACATCTCCCACGGCACCACGAAGGCACCGATGGTCGACGTGACGCGTGAGCCGCAGCCAGGTGTCACGGCTGGCGACGGCGACGAAGGAACGGCCACCTCGCGGGATCCGCTGGCGGCCTACTGCATCAACCTCACCGATCGGGCCCGCCAGGGCCGTCTCGACCCGCTCATCGGGCGGAGCGACGAACTGCAGCGGACCATCGAAGTGCTGCTGCGACGCCGAAAGAACAATCCCGTCTTCGTTGGCGATCCGGGCGTTGGCAAGACGGCGATGGCCGAGGGGCTCGCGCTGAGACTCATCGCCGATGATGCGCCCGAAGCGCTGAAACAGGCCGAGGTGTTCGCTTTGGACACCGCCGCGCTGCTCGCCGGCACGCGCTTCCGAGGTGATTTCGAGGAACGATTCAAGGCCGTCGTCGCGGCGCTTCGCTCGCGGCCGCGGGCAATCCTCTTCATCGACGAGATGCACTCCACGGTGGGCGCCGGATCGGTCACCGGCGGCACCATGGACCTGGCAACAATGCTGAAACCCATCCTGACGAGCGGCGATCTGCGGGTCATCGGCTCGACGACCTTCGAAGAGTTCAAGCAGGTCGAGAAGGATCGCGCGCTCGCCCGCCGCCTGCAGAAGATTGTGGTCGACGAGCCGTCGGTCGAGGAAACCGTGAAGATCCTCTCGGGTCTCCGCAGCCGCTACGCAGAGCACCATCGGGTGACCTACACCGACGCGGCGCTCGAGGCCGCCGCCCGACTCGCGGCGCGACACTTGCGCGATTCACGGTTGCCCGACAGTGCGATCGATCTCATCGACGAGTCCGGCGCGGTCACCCGATTGGCGACGCCGGGCACGCAGACGGAGTTGCCGGTCGTCGACGCCGGAGACATCGAGCGGATCGTCGCGCGCGTCGCCCGCATTCCCGCCAAGCAGGCCTCGTCCTCTGACAAGGAGCGGCTGCGCACGCTGGAGGAATCGCTGGGCCGCGTGGTCTTCGGCCAGGAAGATGCGGTGCATCAGGTGGCGCAGGCCATCAAGCGTTCGCGCGCCGGATTGGCGGCTCCCGAGCGGCCGGCCGGTTGCTTCCTGTTCACGGGGCCGACTGGCGTCGGCAAGACCGAGCTCGCGAAGCAGCTGGCGATTCAGCTCGGCAATGAGTTCATTCGCTTCGACATGACCGAGTACATGGAGAAGCACGCCGTCGCCAGGCTGATTGGTGCCCCACCCGGCTATGTCGGCTTCGAGCAGGGCGGGCAGCTCGTCGACGCCGTCCGTGCCCACCCTTACAGCGTCGTCCTGCTCGACGAAATCGAAAAGGCGCACCCGGACGTCTACAACATCCTGCTCCAGGTGATGGACCACGCGACGCTCACCGACAACACCGGGCGCAAGGCGGACTTCCGCAACACCGTGATCATCCTCACATCCAATGCTGGCTCGCGGGAGCTGAGCGAAAAGGCCATCGGGTTCGGCCACGGCACGAAGGAACGCGAGCGGGATGAGTCAGCCCGCCGTGTCGCCGCCGGTAAATCGAAAGCCGCAATTGAGCGCGCCTTCAGCCCCGAGTTCAGGAACCGTCTCGATGCGATCGTCACGTTTGGTCCGCTCACACCAGCGGTCATGGAGACGATCGTCGAGAAGTTCATCCTGCAGCTCGAAGCCCAGCTTGCCGAGCGGCACGTCGCGATCGCACTTTCACCCGAGGCGCGGACGTGGCTGGCCACGAAGGGGTTCGATCCGGTGTTCGGCGCGCGGCCGCTCGGGCGGACGGTGCAGCGCGAGGTCCGTGATCCGCTGACCGACGAGATTCTGTTCGGGAAGCTCGAACACGGCGGCACGGTCACAATCGCAGTCGCCGACGATGCCTTGACGTTCACCTACGAAGGCCGCGCACCACAGCCGCCCGCCGCCGAGCCTGAGACGCCGAATGCCAGGGCGTCGGCGCAAGCGGGGCAAGGCTGAAGTCTTACGTTTGAGGTCTTACGTCTTAAGTCTTAAGTTGAGAGTTCCCTGAAGCCCGAAGCCTAGCGCCTGAAGCCTGAAATGTTCCGTCCTCGCCGCCCGTGGGAATGGACGATCGTCGCGGCACTGTCGGTTCTGGTCGCGGCTGGGTCGGTATCGGCGTGGTGGATGATCCGCTACGCACGGGCGGTCCACCGCCTAACGCGAGGCGTCGGCGACACGGTCTTCTACGGCGCCGACGGCAAGCCGTGGTTCCGGCTCGACGAGCAGCGTCACGACGTCGCGCTGTACGACATCGCCGGCGATCTCCAGCATGCCGTCGTCGCCGTAGAAGATCGGCGCTTCTATCTCCATCCCGGCATCGATCCCGTCGGCCTCGCCCGAGCCATCGTCCGCGACGTTCAGAGCGGCGGCCCCGCCGAGGGCGGCAGCACGCTGACGCAGCAACTGGCGCGAACGCTCTTCCTGTCCAACGCCCGCACGTTCGCGCGCAAGGCGAAAGAAGCGTCCATCGCCCTGCTCATCGAGGTGCAGCTGTCGAAAGATCAGATTCTCGAGCTCTATCTGAATCGCGTGTATCTCAGCGCCGGCGTCTACGGCGTCGAGGCGATGTCTCAGCATCTGTTTCGCAAGCCGGCCAAGTCGCTGTCGCTGTCGGAAGCCGCGTTGATCGCCGGGCTCATTCGTGCCCCGTCGGCGCTCTCCCCGTGGACGAATTACGAAAGTGCGTTGCAGCGGAGCCGCGTCGTGCTGGCGGCCATGCGCGAGCAGGGGTTCATCACCGCCGAGGAAGAGCAGCGAGCGCGTGACGCGAAGCCGCGCATCCAGCCGTTCCGCTCGCCGCGCGATCCGCGGGCGGGATGGGCCAAAGACTGGCTGCGGCAGCAGTTCCGCAATCAGTTCGGCGGCGATCACCCGCCGGACTGGCAGGTGCAGACGTCGTTCCTGCCGGCCGTGCAGGATGCGGCCGAACAGGCGGTCGCCGCCGGAATGCGACGTATCGGACGCGCTGACGTTCAGATCGCCCTGGTCGCGCTCGATCCCTCGACCGGCGACGTCCTGGCGATGGTCGGCGGGTCGAATTATTCGCAGAGCACGTTCAATCGGGCTACGCGCGGACGCCGGCAGCCGGGATCGGCATTCAAGCCACTGGTCTACACGGCGGCGCTGACCAAGGGCTTTTCGCCGGTGTCGCTGCTGACGGGTCTGGACGACGTCGGCGCGCCAGACGACCCGGAATGGCATCCGCGCAACGTGTCCCACACGCCGGGACCCGAGGGCGACGGGCTGACGCTGCGTGACGCGCTGGCCGAATCGAACAAC
>Ga0111538_10003631_pt1 | contig 21529 bp, 14 predicted proteins | sample SoiMethybrSBSTD1_FD_79669 | JGI IMG/M metagenome (GOLD analysis project Ga0111538, IMG submission 79669) | Bulk soil microbial communities from a Populus tree surrounding site in Tennessee, USA - Soil MetaG P. TD hybrid SBSTD1 (version 2)... | ecosystem: Environmental > Terrestrial > Soil >... | reverse complement strand
TCGTCGCGGCGTGCGCTTCAGGTCGCACACGCTCATCGCCGGACATCAAAGCAATCACCGACCTCCATCTCCAACACGACTCCAAGCTCGCCGCGCAGCTCGAGGAGGTGCGCAGGGCCTATGGAGTTCCTGGAATGGGTGCGGCGATTCTGCGCGGCAAGAATCTCGACGTTGCGGTGGCCGGCAAACGACGCATCGACCGGGATGCACGCCTTCGTGACGATGATCTGTTCCATCTGGGATCGGACACGAAAGGAATCACGACTTCGGTTGTCGCCAGACTCGTCGATCGCGGCGTGTTGCGCTGGGATGAGACGCTCGCCGAGGCAATGCCGGATGCCGCCTCAATGGATCCCGCGTTCAAGACGGTGACGTTGGACATGCTGATGCGCCACGTGGCGGGCTTACCCCAAGGCGGTGCCTTCACTCCTGAATTCACCAAGGGATTCGACGAAACTTGGCCGATCGATAAACAGCGCGCTTGGATGGCGGAACGCTTCGTCTCGCGTCCACCCTTGGAACCACCGGGCACTCACTTCGTCTACTCGAACTACGGGTACGTCATCATCGGACACGTGCTTGAACGCGCCACCGGCAAGACTTGGGAGGATCTGGTGAGGCAGGAGGTGTTCGCACCTCTGGGAATGAAGAAGTGCGGATTCGGCCCGACTGCAACGAAGAAGAATCCGGATGGCAACTGGGCTCACAATCTTTACGTCCCGACGGAAGACGACAACCCTCCATTGATCGGTCCCGCCGGAACCGTGCACTGCTCGTTGGCTTCATGGGCGCGCTTCGCCGCGGCTCACGCTCATCCCGATGCCGGCGGTTGGATCACACCCGAGTCGATGCGTCATCTTCACGAGGGGGTTGCCGTCGATGGCATGTCGCCGGGGAAAGACATTGGGCTTGGCTGGGGTGTCACGCGCACCGATCCTCCCCGGCTCACCCACAGCGGCAGCAACGGATACAATGTCGCGGAAATCGTGGTCATTCCGCGCTTGGAGGCCGCAGTGCTCGTCACCTGCAACGCGGGGGATGAACGCGCGCGCAACGCTTGCTCGAAACTTCGCGACCAACTCGTGGAGGAGCTGCTCAGCGAGCACACCCCGTGATCCTCGATCAACAAGCACCTGCCGGAACCGTGATACTACGGCAGCATCTTCGAGTACGTGACGTACGCACCTTCCGGTTCAACGGCCAAGCCGAAAGAAGGCGGCTCGTCCCGATGATGAAGGCGTGGGATCGCGACTCCGAATGCCGTCCCCATGATTGCGCCCAAGATGACGTCGGTGGGGAAGTGGCTGCCCGCTTGAATGCGCAAGATGCCCACTGTGGTGCCCAGCGCCATCGCTCCGCCATAAACCATCCAGCGTGAGCTGCTGTCGGGATGCCTCAATGCATAGAGTGTCGCGTAGCTCATCCCAGCCGAGAAGGCCGTTGTCGTGTGGCCCGAGTAGAAGGACACATACTCCTCATGATCGTCGAGGGCGGGATCGCTCTCATCGATGCCGTAGAGACGGGGACGCGGTCTTTGGGTGAGAAGCTTCACGGCTTCCTGTACTGCACCGCTGATGAGAATGCTTCTGCTGATCACAAGTGCATCGTCGGCGAAGCCGCTCCATGGAGCACCGTTGCGCTGCGTCTCCAATGCATCGAGTGCGAAGGGCGCAACTACGGAAAGTGCTACGGCGAAGTCGCTGGCAGTCGCATAACCTTCCGAGTCCCAACCGACCACGCCGCGATCAAATGAGTTCACTTCGCTCGCATCGCAAGGACACGACGGCGAGACGATGTCATCAGCCATGAATTCGGGCCCGCCCCAAGCAAGTCCGATGAGTGCGGTCACCGTCCAATCGTAGATTGGCCCGGAAGGGCCCGTGTGCTGTGGCTTCGCCGAAGGAATCTGTGCGAGAGCGGGGTTGGCCGCGGCGAGGACCGCGACGAGGAAGAACGGTGCGGAGAAGGAACGGATCATCGAGTGGTTTCTCTCACGCGGTTCAAATTCCAGCCCTATAAGCGGGCAGCCGGTGTGCATGCTACTTGAAGCGCGCGTTGCCGTGTTACGACGGGCGTGCCTGCTGCTCTGCCCGTGCAGAAAACCCTCACGCACTGGGTAAAAACAGCCGATCGCGAGTTTGCGACCTGCCTCCGGTAGGCATGGGGGGATTCTTGCCATGAAACTTCGTCGTGAGCCCTCTGCTGCGTTTGCTCGGCCGGTGGCGTTGGAGCCGGAGCCGGACGAGACGAAGGGACAAATCCTTAGCCGGAACAAGGAGGTCGTGAGCAAATACATCGAAGGTTTTAACAAGAATGATCATTTTCAGATTTTGGACTGTCTCAATAGCAATGTTGAATGGGTGATGCCGGGGGCCTTTCATCTGGTAGGACGAGAGGCCATTGACAAGGAGATTGAAAACGACGCCTTCGCAGGACATCCAGTGGTCCAGATCACACGAATGACCGAGGAGCACAACGTGGTCATTGCGGAAGGCAGCGTTCGTGTGGCCCGGAAGGAAGGCGGATTTTTGAATGCAGTCTTCTGCGATGTGTTTGAGATGGAGAATGGCAAGATCAAGCGCTTGAGCACGTATCAGGTCAACCTCGACGGTGATCTCAAGGAGCAAGCAATTCGGCGCTCCTAGCCAAGCGCGACCCGGCGATGGAGGCGATTCTCCTTTGAGAGGTTTTGCCAACTGGCTGTTCGCCGATTCTCGGAACCCAGATTCTCCGTGGCGCGTGATTCTCTGGTGGGAATTGCGCCGCATTCCATTCAACATCATCATTGGAATCTATGGCGTACTTTGCTTGGTCATTTTCTTCTTCTCGATCCTCACCAGCGGTCACTTGAAGCCTGGAGAGGACGCAGTCGAACCGATGGCGATCATGGCGGCGCCCTTCGGAATCAATTTCCTCTACACTCTTGGTTGGTTGGTCGAAGTGCCTGCACGGATCTTCAAGCCAGATCTATCCCCTCGTTTTGGGCCGCTCCTTCTGAAGTTGGGGATCGGGCTCGGTATGTTCTTGATCACACTGCCTGCGGCCTGTTGGGGGGGGTATCGGTTGCTGCAGTTGGCCGGAGTCCTCTCGTAAGACAGGTGAACAATTCCTCGTCAGACGTTAGAGTGTGACGATGTCCGACGCTGCGCAGACGAAACTCGGTTCGGTGGTTTCTCTTTGGCGCTATCCCGTCAAATCGATGATGGGAGAGGAGCTCAATTCCTCGGAGATCACGGAACACGGTCTCGTCGGCGACCGTGCCTACGCTCTTATCGACAACTCCGACGGAAAGGCGGCGACCGCCAAGAATCCGCGAAAGTGGCCGCACCTTTTCGATTTCCGCGCCACCTTCACGGAGCCGGTTGTGGCAAAGGTGCCTCCGGTCCGAATCACGCTGCCCGACGGCACTACCGTGACCAGCGAGCAAACGGATCTCAATCGAATCCTCTCGAATGCCTTGAACCGTGAGGTCACGTTTTGCGCAACTCCGCCGGGGCCGCTCAAAGGCGAACAGTACAATCCGGACCATGAAGGCCGCGGCGATCCGGCGGCGATCAATGAGTTTACGTTGGCGGAAGGCACGTTCTTCGATGGGGCCATGCTCCATCTCGTGACCACGGCCACATTCGATCGCCTGCGTGAGCTGTATCCGCAAGGCCAGTTCGATCCTCGGCGTTTTCGTCCCAACATCGTGGTGCAGCTTGCTTCTGATGAGAAGGGCTTTGCGGAGAATGCTTGGGTCGGCCACACGCTCACAATCGGTTCTGCGGTACGCCTCAACATCACGAGGCCGTGCGGTCGTTGCGTCATGACGACTCTTCCCCAAGGACATCTTCCGCGAGATCCTGGAATTCTGCGCACGGTTGCGCAGCACAATCACGGCAAAGTCGGCGTCTACGCCGCAATCGCACAAGGCGGCATCATTCGCCGCGGCGATGCGGTGCGAATCGAGTAGGGGACGGCCGAGGCCAGGGTAGCGGTTGATACTTCGTCGGCGAGTGGATAATTCAGCGCCGGGAGCCCAGCGCGCTTGATTTGGCCGTTCTCCAAACTCTAAGATCGATTCCCTGGATGCGGAGCAGCACAGCGCAGAGGCTCGCACCTGCTCCGTCCCTGAGCATCCCTATAGGTGTCTCCAGGAGGAGTTGTGCCGTGAGATTTGCAACTTCGCATTGGGCGGGAGCGTTTCTCTTGTTTTGGTGTACGTCCGCGTTTGGTCTTGCGCCAACGACCGACAAGACGATCGACATGGGTGCAGTGGAAGCTGAAAAGCTTGCGAATAACATTCCCGGGATTCCGAACCCGATTTACGTGAATGTTGGCGGCGACGTAATTCCTGGCACACCGATCCCCGGTCTTCCCTATGCTGATAGTGGGAACACCTGCCAATTCGCACATCAGTACAACGCAGTTTGTCCCTACACGAACAACGGCGCACCCGATGTCGTGTACAACTTCACGCCTTCGGCGGACGTGGTCGTTGACGTTGATTTGTGCGGCGCTGCGTATGACTCGAAGGTGTACGTGATGCTTGCGAATCAATCGGTGATCTACTGCAACGATGACGCCGGCTGTGGTCCGAACGGCTTCAGCTCCTTCATCGAATGCGCCCAGCTTTCCGCCGGCACGACGTACTACATCGTCGTGGACGGTTGGAGCTCGGTGGATTGTGGTTCGTACAACCTGGTCGTCGGCGAGTGCACGCCGGGTCAGGTCCAATGCCCTCCGGGTTCAATCTTCGAGGACGAGCCCGTCTGCGGCGAGAATTATTCGGATCAATTCGATGGCGGCTGCAACAGTACTCCTCCCATTTTCGTGGACATTCCTTGCGATCCCGGCGGTGGTGTCGGCGTGACGGTTTGCGGCGAGTACGGTGGCTTTCTGTACTTAGGTCTTTCGTATCGTGATACGGATTGGTATGAGATCAATCTACAGACGCCGGCTGTGATTTCTTGGTGCGTAGAAGGAGAGTACGATTCGCTAATTGGGATCATCGATGGTAACGCCGGCTGTCCAGTGCTGTCGTTCTATGATTACGCGTTTGCGCCTCCAGTCCAACCAACATGCGTGTCAGGGATTCTCCAAGCTGGAACCTGGTGGTTTTTCGTGGCAACCAGCGGCTTTGGACCCAATGCCGGGGCTTGCGGCGGGGACTACAGTGCAACTCTGACAGGTTATTACTGCGATGTGTCCGTCGAGCCGACGAGTTGGGGAGGCATCAAGGGCCTCTATAGATAAAGTGCGCTTCGCAGAATCCGTTACGTCGGTGTCTGGCGGTATCGAAAACTCACCAGATGAATACCGCCCCGTGTTCCTCTGCAGGAAGGCATTCCTAGATCGACGCAGTCGGCCAACTCAGCATGTCGATCGTGGCGCCGAGTGTGGGTCCACTGAGACCTCGAATCCTTTGGTAGAGTCCATCAGCAACGCCAACGTTCAATCGATGAAGTGGAAGCCAGGCATGCGGGTTGAAGAACGCTCGGTAATCGGAACCTTACCGAATGAGAACGAGCCGCTTCGTGCTGGTAACTCCAGCCCCATCCACAACGCGCACGAAGTAGGTGCCGGCGGAAACTGTCACATTGGTCTGATCGCGACCATCCCAGCGGACAGCTCGCGCACCGGAAGGAATCACGCCCGACTCCAGTCGTTTGACCAAATGTCCGCCGACATCAAAGATCGAAACATCGACGGAGCCCGCGGCTGGAACTCGAAAGACAATTTGCGTTGCGCCGATTGCCGATGGATTCGGGAAGATTCCCAGAGTTTGACCAGGTGCGAGAAGATTCTCGGCAACCGACGTCGCCACATCGACGAAGACTGCGCCAATCTCCTTGTCGGCATCCATCACGACGGTCAGCGGGTTCTCATTCCCGGTTGCATCGCCGGTCCAGTTGGAGAAGGTGTAGCCGGAATCCGCGATGGCCGTGATCTGCGCCGTCGCACCACAAGAGAAAGTGGTCTGATCGGGATCAACGGAGACGGTTCCATTTCCGACCGCAAACGCATTGAGCGTGTAAGTGGTGACCGTAAACGACGCTTCAATCGTGTGGTCTACGATGACATCCGTGAATGTGTACGTCGGCACGGCGCCGACCGACACGCCGTCGACGAGAACGTCCGCGATGACCGCACAGGTATCCGGTGTGATCGTAAACGTGGTGTCAGCGCCGTCGGCCAACAACACCACACCCGAAGGAACAATGACGCCGCCAGCTCCTGCTGATGCCATGATGGTGTTGAAGTTCCCGAGCATCTCTCCGACGGCAAATGAGCTGAACGAAGTGAGTCCAGTCGCCTGGGTGCTGGTGGCGGTCACTACCCCAGTGATGGGGGAGGACCAATTCGGATCGTCGTATTTGCGGACCACGAAGTGGAGCGGATTCGCGCCGGGATCGAGATCCGCCGGCAAGAAGTGAAGCGTGACGTCGGCCGTGGTGAAGCCAACCCCGCCATTGGTGACGTTCCAATAGCGATTCGCAGTCTGGGCCGGGTCGAGATCGGAATTGGCCAGAGCCGGATGATCTCCTGCAATCGTTGTGGCCAGAAGATTTCCGGCGGTCAACACGTTCGGGAAGTTAACTTCGATGGGCGCGTAAGCTGTTCCGGTTCCTACTTCGAAGGTGCGTAGGACCGCAGCGCCCGTTGCCACATGCTTCTCGAGATTCCCAACGACATGGCCACTCGTGCGAGCGACTGCACCTGTCGGAGAGATTCTCACCCGGTTCGTTCCCGTGGTGAGGTTCCCATTCAGAAAGTCGAGCGTGCCGGCAATTGTGTAGATGCGATTGCTCCCGCCCAGTTGGACGCCGGCGCTGTTGTCGATGCGCAGCTTCGATCCCGTGAAGCTCGTCGCATTCACCGCAAATTGCAAGGATTGCGGGGCGGATCCGCCCAGAATCAAAGTGTTGGTTCCGGTGTTGCCCATGATCGGCTGCGTTGGATTCGTGCTCGTGCTGGTCACATTGCCAAGAACGCGTACCGTTCCAATCGTTCCGGTTGTTCCATTGAAACCGCCGCCCGTGCTCGAGACATTCTCGGGCTGGATGATCACGTTGCCGGTGATCGTGACATTCGTGGTGCCCGTTTCATTGAGACGAAGCGTTCCGCCGGCGGCCCCGCTGGCCTCTGGCGCGCCGAGAATCAAATTGCGGAAGCTGATATCAACCGTTCCCACGGCGTTGAGCTCGATCGGTTGCGTCGAGGTTGTAAAATTCATCGAGAGATCCCCGAACGCCGTTCCATTGACCGCTTGTATGGTGGAGAAACTGGGACCGGCTTCGTAAGAGATCGATCCGCTTCCGGTCGAGGAATAAATACCATTCACGATGACATTGGCTGAACCGGAAGTAATAAAGGTCAGGCGATAGCCCCCGTCCGCGAACGTAGTTCCCGAACCGACTTTCAATGCAGCCCCGAGAGACCCGGAGTCGGTCCACAACACCGTATTCCCGTTCAGGGTCTTCACGCCACTTCCTGCCGTCAGGATTCTCGACGCCCCAGGATGATTCAAGAAGTGGACGACCTGGTCTCCCAAAGCGTTGTACTCGATGGACGAAGCGTCGTCGTAAAAATTCCCTCCCGTGGTGAGAACTGTTGCGCCAAGACCGGCCGGATCGGTGGTTGCGGTGCCAAGAATCCCTTTCAGATTGAGAGCACCGGGACCACTGATCGTAAATAGCCCGCAGTCCAGCCTGCCATCCACATAGAGCGTACACAGAGACCCCAAGCTCAGGTGGTCTCCCAATGCGTAGGACCCGATCACCTGGACGTCCATTTCAAATGGGGAGATGGGCATGAGCGAGGCGAATGACGCGGGATTGCGCACCAGAGTCATGTCGTCGAGGTTGATCACGAGGCGCGCGGTTGGGTCGCTCCGTTCCAAAAGCGCCTCGACTTCCTGCTTCTTCTGCGCATAGGTATTGAGAAGGGTAACGACGGGCTTCCCTTCGCGAATCTCGCCGGTCGGCGTGGCCAGGGCGGGGTCGGTGAAGAAGTTGTGCTGGACGACGCGGATGTTCGAGGGGACATCAATTCTCGGCCTTGGCAACGCACCCGCCGCGTTGATTGTCTTCCCGGCGCCTCGCAAAGAGATCAGCAGTCGATCAATATTGGCGCCCCCTTGAATTCCACCGTAGTTGAGGTTTCCAAATACGGAGAACGTCGTGGAAACGTTCGAGGTAAGAGCGAGCTGGGCAGTACTCTCAACGGTGAAATCGCCGTTGGCTCGAAACGTCTCGCCGCTGGCGAGCGTTTTCGCAGCGCCCAGTCCACCATTACGGAACACGACGTGAAAGTGTTGGGGGCCGCCCTCGATCAATTGCACTGCGGTGCCGGAAAAGATCGTGGTTCCGGTCATCGCATTGAACGTGCCGCCGTCGTATTTGAAACTCGCCTTGCAATCGAGAGTGCCGGAACCAAGATTGACTATTCCTCCAAACTGAAACCAATTGCCTTGGACGGCCAGATTGTGGCTTCCCAGATTCAAGGTTTTGTTGTCAGTGATCCACAAGTGGTGAACTTCGAAGTCACCATCTAGATTGATTGTCGTTGCACTCCCCGCCAGCAGAATGTCGGACGTTCCTGACGGAACCCCGTCGGGATTCCAATTGTTGGCATCGCTCCAATTGCTGGTGCCCGCCCCGCCGTCCCAGGTGATGGTGGGGTACTCTTCGTGCCCGATCGTGAAAAAGTCGTTTCCAGGAGTGAGATCCAACGTTGACTCGATCGTGGTCTCCGTCAATGTGCCTCCCAAGCTCGCATATTCGCCGGAAGCCGTGTTGCTCTGCGCGAGGCGCGGCACGCCGATGGGCACGACGGCGTCGTCTAGACCATAGGTGAGATTGATGCGTGCCGACGTGTTGAGATATGCCGTGTTGGAAAGCGACCAATACCGCGCTGGATCGAGGGCAGTAAGTGGCGGGAGAGGAGTTCCGCCGGACGGGGTGTTGAAGACTTCGGCGACGAAGGTACGTAAAACTCCGCCTGTGTTCACACTCTTCAGCTCGAGCGGACGATATGCCGTTGCCTTCCCGATTGCGAATTTGAGATTGGTCGAGCTGCTTGCATTGAGCTCCATTGCGAGGGGTCCGTCCACGAAGCTTTGCGACGAGCCAGAACCCTGGGGCCAATATGAGGAGCTCGCGAGCGTGAGCAGGTTGTCCAACGAAGTGTGGACAAGACCAGCCGTTAGAGTGAGCGCATCTGTGATCCTGATCCCGCCGCCGGCAACGGTGACACCGTTGGGGTTAGAAACAAAGATTTCGCTGAGAGTCCGCCCCGGTGGCATTTCGTATCCTGTTGTCCGTGGTACACCCTCCGATTCATAGACCACGAGATATCGACCGCTCCCGAGATTGAATGTCGGCGTGACGTCGTAATTGCCGCCGACAGCGCTCGAACCGGGGCTGCCGGTACGCGTGAGCGCGAAGCTGGTGAAACCATTGCCGAGCGTAACTCGTTGGCTGTTGATCAGGGTTCCACGAAAGAGAAAGACGCGCTGCGTGGAAATGTTGTTCGTGGCAGCCATGTTGACGCCAGCTGGATTGTCGATACTGAGGCCAGAAAGTGGAGATGTGACAATTCCGGTTCCGCTATACGTTTGCGGTACGGCACGAGCGCTCATATCACCCAAATGTCCAAGAGAGCTCAAGGCTCCGTCTTCCGCAAGAAGTCGCTCGATGTCGCCGGCGCTCCCCGAACCTTGGAGGTTGGCGAGCGCATCCGTACCCAAAAAGTAAAGACGGCTGCCGTTCTCTGTGCCGGTGAGCGTTCCGTTGTTGATCACGTTGGGACCACTCACCATGAAGACGTACCCATTCAAGTTGAGCGTCGTTCCGGAGTCGATCGTCGTGTTCAAGCACGTGGTCGCCGGCGAGCTGGAGAAGATCGTGGCAGTCCGGTCGGACGAGGTGTTGGTGATGTGGAGGTTCGGCATGAGGCCGACGAAATGGAAGTGCGATCCGGCGGGCGTCGATGAATTCCCGACTTGAAGAGTGCCACCCGAGATCGATGATTGTGGGCTTGCATACACTTTATAATCGAGCGGAAACTCCATCGCGTTGCTTGGCCGATTCAGGACAATGCTGCCGCCAGTGATCAGAATGTTGTTGTTGAACGACGAGAGATGGAATCCGCCGAGCTGTGGACTGGCATTGCCTACCGTTGTGACATTGACGGTGCCTCCGCTCTGCGTGTACGAGATGGTTGCTGTCGTTCCAAGCTTATCGGCGAGATTGAACGTCCCACCTTCGATGAGGAACGCCGCGGAAGTACTTGCACTCATCGAATCCCCCAACCTGGTTCCGACGTTGTACGTCCCTTGGGTAATGCGCAACAGCCCGGCCACGGTGGGGGACCCGTTGATTCCGGCGACGACAAAACTCGGATTGTTGAGCCAGATCCCGGCTGTGACAGGGATTGTGTAATTCGGGTTCGAGAACAGACGATGCGTGCCGGCGAACGTCCCTGAAATCTTGAACGTACCGTTTGTCAGGGAGAGAAACGCCGAGCCGGGGCCATCCGTGCTCGAACCCCAAACGGTAAAGTTGGATGGCGTCAGCTCGAGGACGGGTACGCGGGAAGTGCCTTTGTTGATGGTGATGGTGCGGACGTCAGTCGTAGGTCCGGTGCCGGAGAGCGTGTTGTTTGTGGCTCCGGTAAACGTGATGCCGGCACCCGCCGCGTTGGAGTTGGTGCTGAAGGCCAAAGTTCCGTTGTTGGTGAGATTGCCAGCGAGAGAAAGCAAATGGCTGGTCACGCTGCCCGTGGCCGCGGACTGAAATGTCCCACCTGGGGCGATCACGATGTCCGTAGTCACGGTCAAAGTTCGGGCGACGGCCGATTCATATTGTAGGACGCCCGAAGTCCCTTGGCCGACGGCCAAGGTCTTACAAGTGGCTGCCGTATCGATCGTCACCGAGTGTCCGTCCGCAATCGTTACGTCGTCGAACTGCGTAGGAACATGTCCCACGTTCCAGATCGCTGGATCGCTCCAGTTCCCGGAGGCGATGCTAATGATCGCGTCGGGTGGAAGCGTGGTTTGGCTCCCGCTCAGGACGGATGCGCTGCCCTCGGTATTGGCAGCGACGCGAAGAAAATAGAGCGTGCTCGGAATTAGGCCGTTCAGTTGGAGGGAATAAGTTGTTCCAGTGCTGCCGGTTGTTGTGGAGAGAATATTGCCGTCGAGTAAAAAGTTGACCCCATCCGTAGAGTGAAGGACCGAAAAGCTGATTTCCGAAGTGGATGCGTCCGTCCATCCGACGGTCATTCCCGTCGACGTGACCGACGTGATCGTGAGATTGGTGGGGGCGGTAGGCGGAGCGGGAGGAGTGAATGTCAACTTCGTATTCGACGCCGGGATCGTCGAAAGAGCATTGGATGGCGTGTTGTTGAACGTAGTGGTGTTTGGAGTCTGCTGAGTCAAAAGCTCTTCCACGGTCGGAATAGCCGACATCGAAGAACCGTTGATTCCCGTTGTGTAACTCCACACTCCGCTACCGGCCGTCATGAGGCCGTATAGGAATTCGATGATGCCGGTTCCCTCGTAAAGCTTCACCTGCAGGTTGACTTCGTGGCCGGAGAAAGTAGGAATCCGCAGCCTATTCCATTGGACAATAAGCACGCGGCTTCCGGAGGAACCGGTGACGAGGTACTTGAAGGAGTCCAACGAACTGCCGCTCCGCACATCGAGGTCGTCGTACAGAGGTGCGAGAACGAGAAGGGTTCCGCCCGCAGAACTGAATTCGCTGTTATTGCGGCCATAAGGGCCGTCGCTGGAACCGTTCGCAGTTGACGACGAAAAGTCCATGAACCCGTTCGTCGAAATGCTGAACGTCGAGTAGGTCTGCCCGTTGTAGATGAATGGGAAGCCGATGGGCTGGGGAGTGCTTCGGTTGTCGTTCGTTCCTGATCCGAGCCAGCCTGTCACGCTGGTTCCAGTTGTTTGAATCGAGGTGTAGGTGATTCCGGTAGTTCGTACGACAGGGGCGTAATTACCCACGCTTTGTGCAGGGGCTGAGGAGACGCTGAGCGCAATCCACCCGGCAACGAGGAGAGAGAAGAGTCGCAGGAGGGGCTTGTGACTCATGAAATGGTGCCGGATCACTCGATCGGGTGATGAGGAGAAACGACTCATCTGAGCGGGGGGGACGCTCCTCCTCGAGCCATATAAAAGATGCCGGTTGGGGAAACCCAAAGTCAATCGAATCCTGCGCTTCCAACGCAATGGCACCCGGAAGAAGCGTAGCGCGGTAAGCGTCGAATCCCGATTCGACGACGTCGGCGGATTATTCGCGTGGAATGCTAGCGACAACGCTCGCGATCAAGCGACAGCCTGAGCTCCCCGCCGCCTCGCCAGCCACCCATCAACCGACAGCGCTCCGGCTCCCGTGAACGCCAGCGCGAGAAAGCAGAAGAGATAGATCAGCGCCGGCTCTTTACTGAACCAGGTCTTGGACGCGCCGCTGAAGAACGCCATGGCCGCAGTTTCCGAAGACCAAGGATCCTTCGCATGCGCAACAAATGCAGCGACCGACATCGAGATCACGACGGGAATTGCAGCCAAGCGCGTTCCCAGACCGAGAATCACGAGAAGCGCGCACAAGAACTCGGCCATCGTCACCAAAACGAGACTCAGCACATTTCCAATGCCGATGGGATTGCCGAGCGACGTGAAATCACCAGCCAACAGCATGCGTAGCTTGCCCACGCCGTGACTCAACAAGAAACCGCCGACACCAAGCCTCAGGATCAGCAATCCGATCGAAGTCGACAGGGATTCGCTTCGCGTCATCATGGTTCACCCAGCCCAATCCTTTCCAAAAGTTTCGGCCAGCGCGGATCATTGTGCAGATTGCGGAGCAGGGGGTGGACTTTCGAGAGCGCAACTCCCCAGTCGTGCGCGAAGTACGCCTTGTCCAACCACTCGAAGGCTTGGTCGATCTCGCCGCGCCACGCGTAGCAGCTTGCGAGTTGGAAGGCCCATTGGTCGCCGAGCGTGAGCAATTCCGCGAGCGCGCGATCGGAATCGTCCTTTCGTCCCAATGAGTGGTAAACGATTGCTTGTCCGCAGAGAAGGTAGCCTCGCGTCTCTTCCCCGCTCAGAGCATCGAGAGCTTCCTCGGTCCTGCCCTGCATCAGGATAGCGTAGCTCAAGAGACCACTCGCCGATGCCATTCCTGGACTCAACTCGAGAGCTCGCCGGAATGCTTTTTCAGCTTCGACCGATCGACCAGACCACAGCGCCGCTCGTCCAATCTGCAGATAGATACTCGGATCCAGGGGATCGATCTCGGCAGCACGGCGAACCATCTGCAGCGCCGTATCGAAACGCCCAAAGATTGCTTCCGTAATTCCGTACGTGGAAAGAATGCGAGGACTGTTCGGCGCGAGCGCATGAGCTTTCTTGATCGCTGCGAGAGACTCCTCGAATCGGAAATCGTACGCTCCCAGGATCCAAGAAGAAGCTTCGTAGGCTTCGGGAAGCTCATCATCGAGCTCCAGGGCGCGGGAAAGAGCGTCCCTTGCTTCTGGATTGCCTTGGAGATCGGTCAGGCCGAAGGCCTCTTGTTGGACCAGGGATCGAGCGAGCCCCGCCCAGGGCCGTCCGCTTGTGGGATCCAACTCGATCGCCTTGCGATATAAGTCCACGGCGACAGCAATCGAAGATTTCGAAAGATTCTGAGCGGACTGGCCGGCGCGCAGAACCAGCGCGTAGCTTTCGGGATTCATCGCACGAGTCTTCGACCTCCCCAAGAGCTTCACGTTCAGAGCCTCGGCCACGGCGCGCGCAATCTCGTCCTGGAGTGCGAACACATCCTCGAGCACGCGATCGTAGGTCTCCGACCAAAGATGGAAGCCATCGCTCGTGTTGACGAGCTGTGCGGTGATGCGCACCCGATTGCCCGCCTTGCGCACACTGCCTTCGAGAAGTGTGCCGACGCCCAGCTTCTGCCCGATCTCGCGCACGTCTTCATGCTTCCCTTTGAAAGCGAAGGAGGAAGTGCGTCCGGTGACCTTGAGGCCAGGATTCTTCGCGAGAAGGTTGAGCAGCTCTTCGGTGAGGCCGTCCGAGAAGTATTCGTTCTCGGGATCCGCGCTCATGTTGGCGAAGGGCAGCACGGCGACGGAGGGTTGGGTTGCTGTGGCGCGCGTGGAGGAAGATGACCCGGACGCGAGCGAGCGCTCGATCACGCGTAGGTCAGCGAGAAGATCGGCCGCGGTTTGATAGCGTTCGCGGGGGGATTTGGCGAGACATTTCGTGACGAGGCGTTGCAATTCGTCCGGTACATCGTTCTTGTAGCGGGCGAGGGGTTCGGGTCCGGACGAGGCGATTGCATTCAATGTAGCGGCTTCATTCTCGCGGCGAAATGGCGAGCGACCGGCGATCAGTTCATACAACACGATGCCGCACGAGAAGAGATCGGAGCGCGAGTCCACTTCGCGGCCTTGTGCTTGTTCGGGCGACATGTATGCCACCGTGCCGACCGTTGATCCCATGCGCGTGAGCTTCTCGTCGCCTTCGAAGTTGGCGAGCCCGAAGTCGAGGATGACGGGGCGGAGATCCTGGCGCAGAAGAATGTTGGCGGGCTTGATGTCTCGATGCGTGATGCCTGCCGCGTGCGCTTTGGCGAGGCCTTCGCAAATTCCGCAGACGATGGCCAGCACTTGAGGAAGGGACGGCGAATCGCCGCCCGGAGTGCCGCCGCCCGGCATACCGCTGCCCCGCAAGTCCCCACCGCAGTAGTGGGAGAGGGGTCGTCCCTCCACATACTGCATTGCGATGTACGGACGCCCTTCGAACTCGCCGACCTCGTGGATCGTGATGATGTTTGGATGATCGAGCCGCGCCGCGGCCCGAGCTTCGCGAAGAAACCGCGCGCGCACGTCGGGATGATCCGCCATGGTATCCGGCAGCAACTTCAAGGCGACGCGTCGATCGAGCTTCGTGTCGTGCGCGAGAAACACCTCGCCCATGCCGCCTGCGCCGATCCGCTCCAGGATCTCGTAGTGGGCGAATGTCGCGCCAGGTCTTATCAGGACGCGCGTCTTATCGTTTTGGGGCTCGGACATCGACGACCGCAGTTCGGAGTCATTGAAATGGGGCCAATAGGAAGGGGGAGTGTAGCGGTTCGGGTCGGAGCCAGCCAGCGATCCGATTGCCGACAGGATCTACGACCAGCATCTTGCCGAATTGGGTCAACCGATTCGGCGATCTTCGCTCAGCATTTGTCGAGGAGATCCTGCGCACGGGCCTGGCACAAGTGTCGCCGCGGACATCGCACCTCGATTGCGGCCTGCCCGCACAACCCTACCGAAGCATAACGATCCGCAGAGTCGGGCCACACGGTAGCGACGGTCATTCCGCGCTCATGGAGTTGGAGCGCGGCGACCATGTTTGCGCCCGAGCTCATGCCGACACAGTAGCCGAGCTCAGTATGGATGCGATCGGCGGAGGCTCGTGCTTCCGCACTCGAGACGCAGACAACTTCGTCGACAATGTCGAGATCAACGAGGTCGGGGATGAACCCGTCGCCGATCCCCATGATGTCGTGGTCTCCCGGCTGGCCGCCGCTCATGACGTTGGATTCCGCCGGCTCAACGGCGACGACGCGGAGATCCGGCAGACGGCGGCGCAGCGCTTGTCCCACTCCCATCAGCGTGCCGCCAGTTCCCACGCCGGCGACGAATGCGTCAAGACGCGCACAACCGTACACGTGCAGTTGCGCCAACAGCTCAATCGCAGTCGTCGTCTCGTGACACCGGGCATTGTCCGGATTCCCGAATTGATCGGGAACGTAGTAACCCGGCCGGCCGCGGTATGCGTCGCGCAATCGGACCGCGCCTTCGAAGCCGATCTCTTTGGGAGTGATGCACACCTCTGCGCCCAACTTCTCGAGCATGCGTCGGCGCTCGACGCTCATGTGCTCCGGCATGAAGATGATCACCGGGTAGCCGAGAGAATGCGCTACCCAGGCCAGCGCAATGCCTGTATTGCCAGACGTCGCCTCGACGATGGTATCGCCATCGCGCAGATCGCCGCGGGCCGCGGCCTCTTCTAACATGAACTTGGCGATTCGATCCTTGACGCTGCCCCCGGGATTGGCGCACTCGAGCTTGATATACACACCGCCGGTCACAATCATGGGGGTGCGGCCGATCTCGCAGAGTTCCATGCCTCATTTTGTTCGTTCGAGGGCCGGCGACCATGACGAATGTCATCCTTCACCTAGCGCAAGCCGGTAATGTCATGGGTGAGAACCGGAAGGAGAGGGGTCATGCTGCTCGAAATCCCGAATGCAATCAAACTCGAACACGAGAAGTTACACGCGGATCTCTCAGCCGCCACAAAGATGACAGGCCAAACGGGCCAGGCCGCGAAGCGAGTGGCTGCCGTACTGCACGAACATTTCCTGAGCGAGGAAAAGTACGCAATGCCGCCTCTCGCGCTGCTCGGTCCGATCGCCGATGGCCAAGCGACTCGGAAGATGCGGTCGGTGATCGCCGTGACAGATCGACTCAAGTCGGAGATGGGCCGGATGCTCAGCGAGCACAAGGCGATTCTTGAAGCCTTGGACGAGCTCGGACGGGCCGCCAAAGCGGAAAGCCATCCGGAGGTCAGTCGATTTGTGAAGGAATTGATCATGCATGCACAGACCGAGGAACAGGTCCTCTATCCGGCTGCAATCCTCGTGGGAGAATATTTGAAACTGAAGTTTTCCGACTGAAGGCGCTGAGCGCATTGGCCAGCATCACATTGCCGCTGGATCGGTTCATTCCGCATCCCGATGTCCGTGAACGCTTCGAGACGAAGATTCATGCGCCGGCTTCCTTCGTGATGGATGTCGCCGCGAACTTCGACATGCAGTCACCTTCCGTAGTCCGGTGGATCTTCTGGCTTCGCGAAAGATTCATGGGTGCATCGAAAGCGCCCCGGAGGAAACCGCAAGGTCTCCTCGCCGAAACGCAAGCACTGGGATGGAGCTTGCTGCTGGAGAATCCAGGCCAATGGATCGTTTGTGGTGCGGCTTGCCAACCATGGAAAGCCGACGTGAAATTCATGCCAGTGCCCGCTGATCGCTTCGTAAGCGATGCGGTGCCGAATCATGTGAAGATCGCCTGGTCACTCGAAGCGGAAGAAGTCGCACCGTCGATCACGCGATTCGCTCAAGAGACTCGCGTCATTGCGACGGACGCGGAAGCAAAGACGCGTTTTCAGGCATACTGGCGATGGGCACGCTTTGGGATCGTGAGCATTCGGCTCTTGCTTCTGCCTGCGATCCGGCGCACAGCGGAGCGAGAGTGGGCCCGTCGCTCTATCGAAGAGCAGTCCTCAGGAAGGAAGCGAAAGTAGCGACCAAAATTGTGTGAGGCGAAATCGAATGAAAGTATTTGTGGCGGGCAGCACCGGAGCGATCGGCAAGTACCTCGTTCCAAAGCTGGTCGAGGGCGGACACGAAGTGACTGCGCTCGTTCGCTCCGCCGACAGGGCCAATGCAGTCGAAGCCATGGGCGCAAAGCCCGCCGTCGCCGATGCGCTCAACAAGCAGGAGTTGACCGCAGCAATCACCACAGCCAAACCCGAAGTAATCATCCATCAGCTTACCGCGCTTTCGCGCGCTTCCGATTTCAAGAACCTCGACGAAGTGTTTGTGTTGACCAACCGCTTCCGCACCGAGGTCACCGAGACCATGCTCGCGGCAGCACGCATTGTGGGTACGCGCCGTTTCATTGCCCAAAGTTTTTGTGGATGGCCCTTCGCGCGGCAAGGCGGGCCGGTCAAAACTGAAGAAGATCCGCTCGATCCGAATCCGCCCGCGAACTTCAGCAAGACTTTGGCGGCGATTCGCTTTCTCGAAGACGCCGTAGAGAAAAGCAAAGATGTGGAGGCGCTTGCCCTTCGCTATGGGTTTTTCTACGGACCAGGGACCGCGCTCGCCAAGGATGGTTCCGCCATCGATCTCATTCGCAAGCACAAGATGCCGATCGTCGGCAATGGGGATGGGGTTTGGTCGTTCATCCACATCGAGGACGCCGCCCGGGCGACGGTCGCCGCGATCTCTCGCGGTTCACCGGGGATCTATAATGTGGTCGATGACGAGCCGGCTCCAGTATCGACATGGCTGCCGTATCTCGCGGAAGTTCTCGGCGCGAAACCGCCAGCGAAAGTACCCCACTTTGTGGCTAAGTTCGTCATTGGCGATGGCGGAGTCATGATGATGACCGAGATTCGAGGCGGTTCGAACGCCAAGGCGAAGCGTGGGCTTGGGTGGCAGCCGATCTACCCGAGCTGGCGGAACGGCTTCGTTCAAGGGCTTGGATAAGAGCCCGCTTCCAGAGTTCAGCGGACGACGGTTGCAGCGAGGCCGCGCTGCGTTTGCAACACGGCCTCGATCCACCTATTTCAGCGAAGCCATATCGATCACGAAGCGGTACTTCACGTCGCTCTTCAACAGACGTTCGTAGGCCTCGTTGATCTTTTGAATCGGGATGAGCTCGATGTCGGCGGTGATCTCGTGATCGGCGCAGAAATCGAGCATCTCCTGGGTCTCCTTGATGCCGCCGATCAACGATCCAGCGAGCTGCCGGCGCCTGAAGATGAGACTGAAGGCCGACACCAAAGTAGGATTCTCCGGCGCGCCCAACAAAGTCATCGTGCCGTCGCGCTTCAAAAGGTTGAGGTATGCGTTCAAGTCGTGCTCAGCGGACACGGTGTCGAGGATGAAGTCGAAGCTGGACGCATGCTTTTGCATCTCTGCTTCATTCTTTGAGAGCACGACCTCACTCGCGCCAAGACGCATCGCATCCGCGGTCTTGTTCGCTGATGTGGTGAAGAGCACGACATGTGCGCCGAACGCGCTCGCGAGCTTGATGCCCATGTGTCCCAGTCCGCCCAACCCGACGACGCCGACCTTCTGACCTTTGCCGACTTTCCAGTGCCGCAGCGGTGAATACGTGGTGATGCCGGCGCAAAGAAGCGGCGCCACGCCGGCCAAGTTTTGCTTGTCCGACACGCGCAGCACGAACGCCTCGTCCACCACGATGCTGTCCGAATAACCTCCCAGGGTAACGCCACCAAGAAACTTGTCCGGTGCGTTGTAGGTGAAGATGGCACCCAAATCGCAGAACTGCTCGAGTCCCTCGCGGCATTGCGGGCAGCTGCGGCAAGAGTCCACCAAACAGCCAACTGCGGCGAGGTCGCCTTCCTTGAATTTCTTCACTGCGCTGCCGGTCTTTACCACACGCCCCACGATCTCGTGCCCGGGCACGCAGGGATACTCCGTGGGCATGACACTCTTCCACTCGTTGCGAGCCGTGTGCAGGTCGGAATGGCAGATGCCGCAATAGAGAATTTGGATTTGGACGTCCTGCGGTCTCGGCTCACGCCGCCGAATGGTGGCTTGCGCGAGAGGCGAGGTTGGGCTGGCCGCGGCGTAGGCCCGCGCCGAATATGCCGGGACAGCTTGAGATGAAGTCGCTTCTTTTTCCGTCGTGGGTGTCGTGCTCATATCATTTTCTCCGGGTCGAGGGATGGGTGGCCACATTACACCAAGGACCCTTGGATCACTAGCGGCAGTCCCGTGAGCAACGAGCCCTCACCGCGTGAGGACAAGCCGCCGCGAGTCCTCTTAGGCCATCGCGGCGCACTCTCACGAAATACACTCCGGCGACCAAGTCGCTCGCGTTACACTCGCCCAGAAGTGATCCGGTTGCAGCAGTCCCCTTTCGCGCTGACGCCGCTTTGCGCGTGGGTGCTGTATCGATTCGCGATTCTTCCCGAAGAGGCGTTTCTCGAGCGCAAGTTTGGTGACGTCTACCTTGCATACAAACGCCGCGTCCGGCAGTGGATCTAGCCAACTGATCCTGCTCACCGGCGCGACCGGCTACGTAGGCGGTCGGCTTCTTCGCGCCTTGGAAGCCGCGGACCGTGGAGTGCGTTGTCTCGCTCGGCGACCGGAGTTCTTGAGCGGTCGCGTGGGAAGCACTACTGAGGCGATGCGCGGCGACGTGCTCGACGCGGATTCATTGCCTCTCGCCGTGGCCGGGGTGACGACCGCCTACTACCTGATCCATTCGATGGGTTCATCGGGCGAGTTCAAAGAAGAGGATCGTCGCGCCGCGCAGAACTTTGCCGCCGCCGCGCGTGCCGCAGGAGTGGAGCGGATCATTTATCTGGGCGGACTCGGCAACAGCAGCGGCGAGCTTTCGGCTCATCTCCAAAGCCGCCATGAGGTGGGGGACATCTTGCGCGCCAGCGGTGTCCCGGTCATTGAGTTTCGCGCGTCCATCGTCATTGGATCGGGCAGCTTGTCGTTCGAGCTGATTCGGGCCTTGGTCGAACGCTTGCCGGTGATGGTTGCGCCACGGTGGGTCGCTGTGCCGGCGCAACCGATCGCCATCAACGATCTGATCGCGTATCTCGTCGCAGCGATCGATCTGCCGCTCACGGAGAGCCGCATCTTCGAGATCGGCGGTGCGGGCCAAACATCGTACGGGGGGTTGATGAATGAGTATGCGAAGCAACGTGGATTAAAACGGCTCATCCTCCCGGTCCCTGTGCTCACGCCGCGTCTCTCCAGTTTGTGGCTTGCACTTGTGACGCCGATTTATGCCCGCGTGGGGCGCAAGCTGATCGACAGCATGCGGCACCCGACGGTGGTCAACGATCCATCCGCACTCCAAGTGTTTCCGATTCGTCCGTGCGGCTTTCGCGAAGCGATTGCGGCAGCGATGCGGAACGAAGACGTGGAAATTGCCGAGACACGCTGGTCCGACGCCTTGTCGTCCGCCGGTGCAAAGGGGATCGGGCTTGGCGTCCAATTCGGTTCGCGGCGGATCGACTCTCGCGTCGTTGATGTTCCAGTGCCGGCAGACCTCGCGTTTCAGGCGATCGAACGGATCGGCGGGCAGACCGGCTGGTATTTCGGCGACTGGCTGTGGGGATTGCGCGGTGCGTTCGATCTCTTGGCCGGCGGCGTCGGCATGCGGCGCGGGCGACGTGATCCGCATCGTCTGCGCGTTGGCGACACGCTCGATTGCTGGCGCGTGGAGTCGTTCGAGCCGAATCGCCAAGTCCGCCTCGCCGCCGAAATGAAACTTCCCGGCCGCGCTTGGCTCGAGTTCGAGGTGACTCCGAATGGAGCCGGTTCACGCATCCGCCAGACCGCCGAGTACGATCCCATCGGATTGCTCGGGCGCGCCTATTGGTACGCCGTGTATCCGCTGCACCAATTGATCTTCAGCGGCATGCTACGGCGCATCGCAGCTCGAGCGGAATCTCTCCATCGCGGTTGAGAAGCGCGAGATGACGTTACGCTGGCAACCCAAGCGCGCCCGAGATCTCGCTCAACGTCGCCTTCTCATTGTCGCTGACTTTCACGCCGCCGAAACCGAGAAACCCGCCTTCTTTCGAAGCATCGGCGACGACTTCGCTCGTGTGGCGCAACCAGGTCTTGAAGGCCTTCGCATCATCCGGCGCTTTGGCATCGATCAGGGACGCCACTTCACGCACCGCAGCGATCGCCTTGGT
>Ga0111538_10003628_pt1 | contig 21532 bp, 15 predicted proteins | sample SoiMethybrSBSTD1_FD_79669 | JGI IMG/M metagenome (GOLD analysis project Ga0111538, IMG submission 79669) | Bulk soil microbial communities from a Populus tree surrounding site in Tennessee, USA - Soil MetaG P. TD hybrid SBSTD1 (version 2)... | ecosystem: Environmental > Terrestrial > Soil >... | reverse complement strand
CGGATCTACCTGAGGCGGGGCGGAGTCGTTCAGCAGATCACGGAAGACCACACGGTCTTCAACGAGCTGATCAAGCGCGGCAAGCTGACCCGGGAGCAGATCGAGAAGGTCGGCCACAAGAACGCGATCACGCGCGCGGTGGGCGTCTACGAAAGCGCCGAACCCGACACGCTGGTCGTCGACCTGGTCGCCGGCGATCGCTTCTTGCTGTGCTCCGACGGCCTCAGCGGCTACTTCGAGGAGGACCTCGACGGGCTGTCGCGCCTGCTCTCGATGCCGGACGGCGAGGCCGCAGTCAAAGAGCTGATCGACGCCGCCAACGCTCGCGGCGGCAAGGACAACATCACCGCGGTGATCGTCACCGTCGGCGAAGCCGGTGCCCGCGACGAAACGCGCGCCAAGAAGCTGCAGCTCAAGCGCGAGATCCTGGCGCGAATGCCGCTGTTCCGGCCGCTCAACGATCGCGAGATCCTGCGGGTACTGCAGGTCACGGAGGTTGCCGCTTTCAAGAACGGCGAAACCGTGATGGAGCAAGGCGCGAAGGGCGAGGAGCTTTTCATCGTGCTCACCGGCAAGGTCAAGGTGATGCGCGGCGACGCCCAGCTCGCGACGCTGAACCCGGGCGATCACGTGGGAGAAATGGCGCTGGTGCGCAGCCAGCCGCGCTCGGCAACGGTGGTCAGCGATGGCACCAGCGAGCTGATGATGATCCGCCGCCGCGACTTCTTCGAGATCCTGCGCAAGGAGCACCAGCTCGCGGTCAAACTGCTTTGGCAGTTTCTGGGCGTGCTGGCGGATCGGCTCGCCGACACCAGCCGCGAGCTCGGCCAGGCCAAGGAGTCGCTCTTGGCCGAGGACATCACGGCCGAGATCTTCGACGAAGACGACGAGGACCGCGAGACGGCGATTTTGCCGCCGCCTCCGCCCTCGATGCGCGAATCGTGAAGCTACTCGCAAAGAGGGCGGCGCTCGCGGCCGTGCTGTGGTTGCCCGCGTGCAACAGCTCGCGCGCCACGCCGCCCGCGCCGTCCGAGCCGTCCGGGCCGTCCGCGGCGTTCGCGGCTGCCTCTGCTGCTGCGAGCCCCCCGGTGGCCGAAGCACCCAGGGTCGCGCCGGCTCCGCGCGAGGCGCCGAACACCTGTCGCGTGCTGGCCATCGACGGCAAGGCCGAAACGCCCGCGGGGCCGCTCGTACTCCAGGCCTCGCTCGACGGCACGGGTTTCATCGACCTCGCGGCCGGCGCCAGAGTCGTCGCCAAGCACGCGCGAAGCGGGCGAGAGTTGACGGTGCAGGGGCCGGCGCGGGCCGTGATCTGTCCGGGCGGAGAAGAGCAAGTCTTCCTGGCATCCGGCCGCTTCAAAACCGTCGCCGGGCCGGGCGCGCGGCCGGGCGCCGAGGTGTGGGTCGCGACCCCGGCCGGCGTCGTTCGCTACGGCGACGCTTCGCTGAGCATTCTGGCTGACAACAAGAAGCTGGAGGTCACGGTCGACGCTGGTGACGCCTGGGTCGAGCCGGCGCGCGGCGCGACGTTGAAAGGTCCGGAACACGTGACGGCGCAGCGAAAGGCCCTGCTTTCCCGCGGCGCGGAATCGAAGACGCCGCTGCTCGTGAGCGAGTGCGAGAAGAACGCGGAAGCTGCGGCAAACGCGGCGCGCCAACTGCTGGGCATAGAACCTCTGCCTGCGGACGCCGGAACGCTGGGGGAGCGCGCGGCCGCGCAGGTCCGTGCGCGGCGGGTGGCGCGCGCCGCCTGCGCCAGTGCCGGCGCCGCCCTCGGAGAGGTCAAAGACCTCAAAGAGCGGGATCGGCTGGCCGAGCAGATAAAGCGCGCCGACCAGCTGTGGCGCCTCGTGCCAAGCCCCAAATCGAGCGCAGACGGTCAAGTGAGCGGGCGCGGGCCTTCGGCCGGACTGCCCGACGGCGGCACCGCGGCACCGTGAGTCACGCGGCAGTCCGAGCGGATTCGTGTTGTTCCGTTGACAGTTTCGCCCAAGGCTCGGTAGCGTCCCCGACGAACGGGAAAAATGGGCCTCGGACGCAAGACGCACGGTGACGGGGTACGGTACGCCCGCGGGTCGGCCGCCCTGGGCCTCGGCTCGACGCTGGCGCTGGCCACGCTGCTCTCGGCGCCCGGCGCGCTCGCCGACGAGCCGCGCAAGGTGACGGAGCCCAACGTTTTGCGCGAGCCCGCCGAGATCACGCAGGTCGTCGACGCGTTCGACGACGACGACCGCTTCGATCTCCACCTTTCGCTCGGCTATCAGCACAGCTGGCAGAGCGGCAAGATCCGCCGCGAGACGTCGATCAATCAGCCGGGGTTGACGACGGGCGGCTACACCTCGGACGACCTCAACGTCGCCGAGTACAAGGAAACGACGAGCCGCCTCAACACGCGCGCCGACATCGGCATTTACCGCGACATCGCGCTCGTGATCCGCGTCCCGATCATCCTGGCCAACGACCGCAAGCTGGAGAGCCTCGACGGCAGCGCCGACCAGCAGCAGCTCCTTCTCGCCGGCTTTCCTGGCGAGCAGCTGTTTCGCATCCCGTTCAAGGCGCCGACGCGCAGCGGCGTCGAATACCTCGCGGTCGGCCTCGATTTCGGCGTGATGAACCAGGCGCGTGACAGCACCAAGCCGAGCTGGGTGATCGGCCTCGAGGGGCGCTTCAGCGTCGCGGAGCCGATGCACGCGTGCAACGAGAACCCCCAGTCGCTCAACCTCGACCCCGCCGTGCCGCAGGTCAAGTGCGCCGATCCGTCGGACATCAACCGCAACGGCAGAGTGGACGATCCTCCGGGAGGCGGCGCTCGGCTCGAAGGTCGCGGCGACACGCGCGACCCCGGCGTCAGCCGCGGCACGACCGCGCTCGAGCTTCACACGTACTTGTCCAAGCGAATCAAGTACATCGAGCCCTACGGCGGCTTCGTGACCTTCTTCGAGTTCCAGAACGACGGCAGCGACTTCGGACAGACCGATTTCAAAGGGTCGCTCGTCAATCATCCGCCACTCCGGGGCAAGATGATCCTCGGGCTCAACGTGATCCCGTGGGAGCTTCGCGACCAGTTTCAGCGCGTGAACTTCGATTTTCGCTTCACCGGCACCTACGTCTCCGAAGGGCGCGACTATTCGGAGCTTTTCGACGCGCTCGGCTCGTCGGACGCTCCCTCGTTGCGCATGCCGAACTACTCCGAGTACCAACGAAACCCGGCACTGCCCGCGCCCCCAGATGAGGCCGACTCGACGCTTCCGCCGAGCGTCGTCAACCCGAATTCGCAGAAGGTGTACTTCACGGGTCTCACCGACGTGCAGCAGCACGCGATCTTCACCTTCAACAGCTCGTTCACCTGGCAAGCCGGCGAATACGTGAAGTTCAACGTGGGCGGCGGCTACACGCTGGTGCAGCCGCACTACATCACCTTCGATCAAGCCTGCAATCCGGACTTCGCCGGCGACAAGTTCAAGGCCGGGCCGTGTCGAACCGGCGGCCCGACCGTCGGTCAGATCGCCGCCACCGGCATTCCAAACCCCAACTACCGGGCCGTGATCAACGCGCCTGGCCGGCGCTTCCGCGTCGACGACTCGAATACCTGGGACGTTTGGCTCAACGCGACGGTCATGTTTTAGCCGCGTTCTTGGCCGCGGCTTGGGTCGGGCTCGCTGCGGACGTTGCGCGGGCCGGCCAGGACGACGTCGTACTTTTGCCGACGCTGATCACGGCGCGGGAAACCCCGCAGTCGCCGCCGGTGTTGCGGCTTCCGGAGTCGAACGACGGGCGCGACGTCTTGCGCTGGGCGCGCCGCCTGGACATGACACTGCGCGAAGCGGTGCAGGATCTCGGGCTCACGCTCGACGTCTCGGAGCGACCGAGCACGCGCGTCCCGGAAGTCTCCGACGATGCGCTCGTCGAGCGCGCGAGCCAAACTTGGGTGATCTCGCCGCGGATCGAAGCCGAAACCGGTCACCTGCGGCTGCGCATCGTGGGGGTCGCACCGGGCTCGAAGGTGCTGCTCGTTCGCACCCAGGAGATCGAGCCCCGAGAGGTCGAGCTGCGGGCGATGGTGATGATGCGGGACCTGGTCCTGACCGGACGCGGCGGCGGCACCACCGACGTCGAACGACCGACGCCGCCCGCGGGTGAGGCGCGCGTCACCGAAGCAGCGCGTTCCGCGGGTCGCGCAGTGCTCGCGCTGAACAGCGCGGCGCTCGGCGGTTACGTCGGTCTGGCGATCCAGCGCAGCAGCGGTTCGACCGATCCCCGCGTGACTTACCCGCTGATCGCGCTGGGGACCGCGGTCGGGCTCGGCGGCTCGATGATCATCGCCGACGAATGGGACGTCGGGCTCGGAGACGCCTGGTATCTCTCGGCCGGCGCCTGGTGGCCGACCGCGGCCGGCCTGTTGTTGGCGGACGGCTACGACGTGCACCCCCAAGGGGATCGCTATCTCTACGGGCTACTCGGCGCGAGCTCGGGCATCACGCTCGCCACGATTTCGCTGACCTTCAAGGGCATGAGCGAGGGCGGCGCGCTGCTCGCCCATTCCGGCGGCGCGTTCGGCACGCTGCTGGGGGGAATCGGCGAGCTCGCGATCGAGAACGAGGACGATTTCGAGACGCCGAGCCTCGGTCTGGGTTATGGCGCCGGGATCGGTGTCCTCGTGGCGGGCGCGCTGGCGACTCAGGTTTCGGTCGCCCCGTCGCGCGTGCTGTTGGTCGACCTCGGAGCGAGCCTCGGCGCCCTGACCGGCGCGGCCGTGGCGAGCCCGCTACTGTTCGTCGACGACAACAACAGCAAGGCTCAAAATCGCGCCTGGTATCTCAGCGTCGCGGCCGGCACGCTGATCGGCGGCGGTCTGGGCTTCTGGTTCACGCGCCCGACGCACGCGGGGCACGACAAGGCGTCGGCGGGCTTATCGTACCTGCCGTACGCCGGCGTGCTCGGCGAAAGCGTGGCCACGGGTGGTCGCCGCGCGCCGGTTTTCGGCGCCGGCGTGAACGGCGTGTTCTGAGGGCGCAGCCTTGCGTTTTCGAGTCGCCGACGAGGAAGCCGGTGAGCGCCTCGACCGCTTGCTGGTTCGTCATGCCGCGGGGCTCGGACGGCGGCGCGCCGCCGAGCTGTTCGGCGAGGGCGCGGTCAGGGTCGACGGCCGGCGCGCGAGCAAGGGCGAGTTGGCCCGCGCGGGTTCGACCGTCGAAGTCGAGCTCGGCGAGCCCGATCGAGCCGCGCCCGAGCCTGATGCCCCGCTCGACGTCAGGCTCGAGACCGAACACGTGCTGGTGGTGCACAAGCCCGCCGGCCAACCGAGCGTCGCGGTGCGCGGTTCCGATCGCGGCACGCTCGCGAGCGCCCTGGTCGGCCATTATCCGGAGCTCGGCACGATCGGTTCGCCGCGCGAAGGCGGCCTGGTGCACCGGCTGGACACGGGAACTTCCGGATTGCTCGTGGCCGCGCGCAGCGCGCTGGCTTATCCGCGGCTCCGCGAAGCGATCCGCACCGGTAGCCTCGAGAAGCACTATCTCGCGCTGGTGGAAGCCGCGGATCTGCCCGGCAGCGGCGTGATCGATCAGCCGCTGGTGTCGGATCCGAAACACGCGAAGAAGGTTCGATGGGAGGGCCGCGGACTATCGCAGGCGCGCTTTGCCGTCACACGCTGGAAAGTGATCGAGCGCGGCGCGCGCTGGGCGCTCGTGGAAGCCGAGGCGTCGCCGGCGGTGCGCCATCAGATCCGCGCTCACCTGGCCAGCATCGGCCACCCGATCGCGGGCGACGTTCTTTACGGCGGCGCGGAAGTGAGCTCGCTCGCCGGCCGTCACGCCCTGCACGCAAGCCGCGTCGCCTGGGGCGGCGACGGCGTCATAAAGGGCTTTACGGTCGAGGATCCGCTGCCATCGGAATTGCTCGACCTTGTCAATGGAAGAACAGGCGTCTAGAAATCGTAGATCTGATTTCTTTTGGAGGGCGTGATGAAAGCTATTTCCTGGTGCGGCCTCTTGACGTGTTGGTGCGTGGCGACGGCGGCGTGCAGCAACACCACGCGGGGAACCGGAAGCTGGACTCCGGACGCGGGCGGCGCGACCGGCGGAGCCGGCGGTTCAGCGGGCTCCGCAGCAACGGGCGGAGACGCAGGGGGCGGCAGCGGCGGCACGGGCGGCGACGCCGGCTCCGGCGGATCCGGCCCGAGCGGCGGGACAGCCGGTCAAGGCGGCGCGAGCGGTTCGGGTGCTACGGGCGGCGCGGGAGGCGGCTCGCCTTTCACGACGAATCCGCCGGGCATCGAGCGCGAGCAGCAACCGCAATCGAACGGCGCGAACATCGACCTTCTCACGACCAGCCTCACGCAGCGCAGCACCAGCTCGCTGAACTACTTCGAGTGGTTCGGCGAAGTCGCGAACGTCGGCAGCGAAGTGCGCTGCTACATCCAGCTGCACGCCGATTTTCAGTCGAGCACGGGGACGAGCATCATCAAGCTCGATACTTTCGTGTACGCCTCACCGTTCAAGATGGGGAGCTCGAGCCTCACCGCGCCGTGCCTTGCGCCCGGAACCACGGGCATCGTCTGGTCGAATGATCTGCCGACGACCCCGGTCCCGATCGACTCGATCAAGCGGGTGGTCGTCAGCATCGAAGCACTGGTGGACCCGTCGGCGGTACCTCACCCTGCGGCGCCGCGCCTGTCGCCATTAACGAAGACCCTATCCGGCCAGCGCTGGGCGATCTCCGGCACCGCCACCTCGATCGCCGACGTGTACAACGTCAGCATCGATTTCTTCGGAAAAACCGGGAAGTTCTTCGTGGATAGGGAGACCGTCTACCACCTCGAAAACTTTCTGACCGCCCAGACCTGGGCTTTCGATACGAGCCCGCTCGGACTCGAGACGACGACCCTCGACGAGGTGGTGCCGATCCTCGATTTCATCGAAGGCACCGATACGACTGCTTTCGAGCCCGCGCTCGAGCGCGACACCTCGCAAGCGGCAGTACTTTACCGGGCTTGGTCCGCGAGCACCCTCGCCGCCCGCGAGCGCGCGGAGCGAGCGCGCTGAGTCAGATCGGCGCGGGCGGACGCTTGCGCCGCACGGGATGGTGCCGCGTTGCATTGCCCAGCTCGGGCGCGGCCGGTTTGCGCGCCCGTGCCGCCCGCGGAACGCCCGGATCGGTCAAGAGCTTGGTCAGCCGCTCGACCAGCGACAGCAGGGCCTGGCGCGTGGGGAGCCGCAAGCGGATCACCGCTGCCCGCTCTTCGGGCTTGCGGCCGCGCGTCCAGATCACGCTGCGCGGCAGCGCCTTGTAGCTCGGTGATCCGTCCTGGACGCGAACGATCACGCAGGGCAGCGCCAGCGGGCCACCGCCGCCCTGTTCGTACTCCATGCCGATCTCGATCGCCGACAGGCCCGGCAATGCCGCCCGCGGCATCACCAGCAGCCTGAGCTCGTCCGGCTCCCGGCGCCCCTCCGGAATCCGTGCCCACGGCACGACCTTGAGACCGTCATGGTGCTTCAGGCGCGCCGCCAGCCAGGCCAGCACCTTGCGCGGACGCACCACCAGGTCCGCCGGCAGCTCGCGCGCGCGGCCGGTGCAGAAGATCGGCAGCAAGCACGCCGCCGAAAGCAGCACCAGGAGCGCGTTGTACGGCGACGTCGGGAGCAGCTCGAAGGCCGCGAACGCGAAGGCTCCGAGCGCGAGCACGAACAGCGTGAAGCCCGGCCATGCTCCGACGTCGAGCCAGCGACCGGGAAGCTTCGGCTCGGCGGTCTGGAACGCGTCGCCGTCGTTCAAAGGCAGCCACTGTCCGGGTCCGCGCAGCTGAGGCAAAAGAGCGGGACTGCGTTGCGCCGCGAAAGCCATCGCGGCGACCAGGAGCAGGCCGGCGGCCGTCGGGTGCTCGGTCAGCGCGCCGACCGCGGCCGCTCCGGCCAGCGCGGTCCCGGCCGCGGCGGCGCGCACGGCCGGCGGCAACGGAAGCAGCGCTCGCGGCCGCGCGCCGGCGAGCTCGCACGCGCGCGTGACTGCCCTCCACTTGAGCGCGGCCAGCGCGGCGTAGATCGCGGCCACGGCGCCGATCAGAAGGCCCCCGAGCAAACGCCGGCGCGGATCCGGCGTCGGCTCCGACGCCGGGGCTTCGGCCCGCGCAGCCGCTTGCGCCGGCGCGAATGCATCGAACGCCGCGGCGCTCGCCAGCACCCGCCACTCGACCGGCTCGCCCTTGGCGACGTGCGGACGAATCACCTCGAGCTCGTCCTTGTCCGGCGTCCGCTGCAGATTGGAAAGGAACGTCCCGGCGGCTTCCTCCTCGCCGGGCAAACGATTGGCGCCGTCGGCGGGCAAGCGCGGAGGCGTCGCGGCGGTGGGAAAACGAAACATCACCCGCGCGGAGTCGAGCCCGTTCTCGAAGCGCGGCCCGACCCAGCGCAGCTCCACCAGCGATCCCAGCGGCTTGACCAGCTCGCGTCCGACGAGCTCGGTCCGGTAACCGAACTTGAACAGGTACGTGCCGCGCCGAATCCCTTTCGTGGAATCGATCTCGATGCGCAGCCCGCCGTCCTCGCGCTTTTGCAAGAGCAGCGGCAGAGCCGTGGCCGCACTCGCGCTCGCAGTTGCCGGAGCCACGACGGCGTCCGGCAGGGGCGCTGCGTCGGCGTCGACCCCCTCGAGCTCGAACGCGTTGAGCGGCCCGCCCTTCACCCGCATCAGGATCTCGTGGCCGACCCTGGCCTGGCCGCTGCGCTCCATGTCGACGGTGATCACGTCGGACTCGATGGTCGCTTCCACCCAGCCCCACGCCGCCGAGCTAGTCAGCGCCACTGCGAGGCCGAGCGATGTAGCCAGATGTCGGTGTCGGACGTACATACGCCGACTCGTGCATACCCGTCGCCGCCCACGCGGCCAAAATTTGAGCGGGTTTCGCCGCTAGGGCTTGGGCGGTGGCACGGCGATGGGCGGCGGGCCACCGTGTGAGCCCATCGTCGGAATCAGCGCGCCGATGTCCTCGGCGACGGCGCGGGGGACGCGGAGCGCCCAGACCAGGTTCGTCGTGCCGCCCGTGGTCACGTTCAGGGCATAGGGCATCGGCGTCTGCCCCTGGTGAGGCATCGTGACGAGCCGGCGCCGGAGCTCGGCAATCGACGACTCGGCGGGCATCGCCGCGAGCGGCGAGTCCAGACTGCTCGTGAGGCTGGCCAAGCTCCAGAAGCCGCCGCTCACGGTGCGGGCCGTGCGGAGGGACGCCAGGCCCTCGCGCGATGCCAGGGTCGCCGCGGGAGCGCCCTGCCGTGCGACCCCGAGCTTTTCGACCAGCGTCTTTTCGTCGGCGGAAAAGCCGAACCAGGTGCGGGCGCCATCGGGCACGATGATCAGCACGATCGACATCGGGCGACCGGGGGGCGGCTTCGGCGCGGCCTTCGGGCGCGGTTGCCCCGGTCGGGCCGGGGGCGGCGGGGGCGCGTAGGCGTAGTCGTCCTCGAACATTGCCGCCGGCAAGACCAGCTCGAAGGCGCTGCTCCCCGGGAGCCCGCGCGCGGCGCGGGCGCGGAGCTGCGGGATCTTGGCGGGCTTGAGATCGGCGCGCTTCTCGGCGAGCCGCCGGAGGTCGCGGTCGTTGTAGAGCGAGACGATCCGGTTGAAGTAGGTCTTGTAGCGATCGGCCTTGTCCTCGATGCCGACCACGTACCAGCCGAGCGAACGGCGCAGCTGCTCGCGCATCTGGCTCCCTCGATCGGGGATCGCGCCCTTGGCCGGGGGCTCGCCGGGAGGCACCTCACCCTGCGCGTAGACCGACGCCGCCTGCGTGGTCGCGGTTTCCTCGATCAGCGCGGCCACTTGATCGCGAACGCGGCGCGGAATCTTCTCGTGCTCGAGCAGCCCGTCGAGCAGCTCGGTCACCACGCGCCGGATCCCCGAGTAGCGCGCTTGATTCACGGGGCCGGTGAAGCTCGCTCCGTTGGCGTCCTTCGGAAGGCGCCAGAACGAGTCCGGAGGTGGCGCGGCGCGCGAGCCGGCCTCCGCCAAGGTTTGCACGCTCCACGAGCTCTTGCCGGTGAAGCGGAGCTCGAAGGCGGTATCGAGGGCTTCGGCGTCGGTCTTGACGGTCAGGTCGAACACGGCGCGGTCGGTGTCGTCGACCAGCGCCAGCACTTCGTCGGCGAGCGCGCTCGCCGCCACGCTCACCTGGCGATCGACGCGCGGGATGTCGAGGGCGACGCTTCTCATCAGAAACGGGAGCCCGAGCCTGATCTGACGCAGCTTGGGGCCATAGGCGGCGCGGATCGGCGCGGCACGAAGCTCGAAGTGCAGGTCGGCCGGTCCGAACGATTCACGCGGCAGGCCGCGCGTCACGTACGGAAGCAGCGCCTCGAGGTCGTCGGGCTTGTCGCCGCACACCAGCCGCGCCGGGGGCGTCCCGATCGCCGCCGCGATCACGCAGGCCTCGGAGCTGTCGACGATCCGGTAAATTCCAGGCGCCACGCGCTCCACCTTGCCCCGGCGCCGGGCGAACTCGAGCGCGGCAGGCAGCGATCGCACGCCGAAGCTCACGACCACCCGCGGATCGTCCAGATCGTTCGGCCGCGTCCCCTTGGGCAGGGCCAGCGCCAGGTCGATCGGCGCGTTCAGGTCGATCACGTTGTCGACACCGGGCGCCTCGTTGGCGAGCTCGCGCCGCCAGTCGATCGGAAGCTTCGACCAGTTGAGCAGCACGTCGATCAGCTGCCCCGGCCGATTCAAGCGGCCGACGCCGAACAGATTGGGCGGCGCCGCGACGGGACTCAAATCCGGCGGCGGACCCTCCTCGACCGGACCGTTCGCGATCGGTGCCGCTGGAGCCCCCGGCGCTTCGGTCGGTCTCGCCCCGGTACCACCGCAGGCGACGGCCAGGAGGGAAATCACGCAGCCGCGAAGGAAACGCTCGCGCATGAACCGCAGGCTATACACGACGCGCCGAGCGCCAACAACGCGCGCTAGCAATGGTCTCGTTTCAAAGTACTTGGATGGCCCGCCCGCCCGCCCCCACCGAAACCGACGGAGTCTGCGCCAGCGAAGCTGGCGCTACGGAGGTGCGCGCCGAAGGCGTGCCATTCCTCCGCGAGGGGCTCACCGCCCCTCGAGCTCCCCGACGCGATTCGCTTCGCTCATCGCGGGCTCGCTCCGCTCGCCGTAGTCGCAACGTCGGATTCTTCCGTTTGGGACGACGCAGGTCGTCGATGGGCGACTACTTCGAGCGAGGCTCGGCTCTCGATGCGAGCGTGCGGAGCGTCGGCGGGCCTGCCCGCGAGCCAGCGGCCGACGTGCCAAGCCGTGCTCCACCCGGCACGCAAAAGCGCCGCGCGCGACCAGCGTTTTCCGGCGAAATGCTGGATACCGACCCGGATGAAATCCGGCGACCTCAGCAAGAAGCGCTCTATGTGCGGCCGGTACGAGCCGTAGAACGCGCCGACCCCGAGCGTGCGCACGACCAGATCGCGACCGATCATCGAGCCCATCACTTCGCGCCGCCAGTCGGCGAACTCGAAATCACCGCCCGGGAGCTTCTTCGCGACGTAGCGCCCCGCGACCGCGCCGTACTGGATCGCTTGAGCGATCCCCTCACCCGTCACGGGGTCGATACCGGCGGCCTCCCCGATCAAGAGTACCCGCGGCCGCGCGAGCGGCGCGTGCAGGTCGAACGCGCGCTCGGCATAGCGTTTCTTCTTGTAGCGAGCGATATCGAGCCCGCGCGCGGCGAGCTGCGCTTCGAGCACGCGCTGGATCTCGATCGGCTCCTCGCCGCGATTCTTGCGCAAGAGATAGACGCCCCGGCACACGAGCTCTTTTCCGTCGACGATCGTCGGAAAATCCCAGTAATAGCCGGAGAGTTTCCGCTCCGAGACGTCGAAGCTCAAAAGATCGCGGTCGAGATCGGCGGCGACCGGTTCGGTATCGAGCTCGAGCGCCTGCGCCTGATAGCGCGCGGCGCCCAGACCGAGCTCGCGCCGCACGATGCTCTGCACGCCGTCGGCGGCGAGCAGCACCCTGGCCCGGAACGATCCGCGCGCGCTCTCGATCTCGGCCGCGCTCGACGAAAAACCGACGCGGCTCACGCGCGCGCCTTCGAGCACGCGAATCCCGCGGCCGATCGCCGCCTTCGCCAGCGCGTGGTCGAACTCGATGCGCCTGACCACGCGCCCGATCGGGCCGTCCGCCATGTCGCGCACCACGCGCTGCCCGCCCGCCGCCCGGAACACCACGCCGTTCACGACCACGCTCGGCACGTCGACCTGAACGCCGATCGAGCCGAGCAGCTTGTCCGCGCGAGCGCCCACGCCGCCCGCGCAGTACTTGTCGCGCGGGTAGTGCTCCTTCTCGAGCACGACGATGCGGTCCGTCAGCTCCGGCGCCGCGTGCGCCAAGAAAAGCGCCGCGCTGATCCCGGCCGGACCGCCGCCGACGATGGCTACCTCGACCGTTTCCACGGCGCGAGCGTACCCGCGATCTGCGCCGGCGCACTCCGGAACGGCCCGTTGCGGGCCATTGCGGAAAGATGAACCGCCAAGGCGCCAAGGACGCCAAGAGGGATTTTTGGGTGAGCCTTGGGCGTCGATTCGCGGCGGCGGGACGTCGGGAATCGACGCGGATCGATGTCGAAAAATGCGACCGAGGGGCGTCCCGCCGACGCCGTGTGCCGCGAAGGGCTCACCCCAAAAGATCTGGCTGCCTTGGCGTCCTTGGCGCCTTGGCGGTTGATTCCCCCACAAAACGACGCCGCGCGGCGTCAAGGACGTCGCGCGGCGTGGGTGTTAGGCGCAGCGGGTCGGGGGCGGGCGGGCCTAGCTGGTTTCCTCGAACTCGGCGTCGATCACGTCGCCGCCGGGACCCTTCTTCTTGCCGCCGGCTTCGCCGCCCGGGGCACCGCCGTTGGTGCCGCCGCCGCCGCCGTCGCCGCCGGGACCACCGCCGCCCTGGGCGCTGGCCGCTTCGTACAGCTTGCTCGCCATCGCGTGCGCCTCTTTCTCGAGGCGTTCGAGCACTTCCTGCACCTTGGTGTCGTCCTGCTTTTCGACCGCTTCGCGGCCCTCGCGGATCAAGCCCTCGAGCGTGCTGACGTCGCCGGCCGGCAGCTTGTCGCGATTTTCGCTGATCTGCTTTTCGAGCGTGTAGGTCAGGTTGTCGAGCTTGTTGCGGCGCTCGATCTCGCCGCGACGGCGCTTGTCCTCCTCCTCGTGCTCGGAGGCGTCCTTGACCATGCGCTTGATGTCGTCCTCGTTGAGGCCGCTCGAAGCGGTGATCGTGATGCGCTGATCCTTGCCGGTCGCCATGTCCTTCGCGGTGACGCTGAGGATGCCGTTGGCGTCGATGTCGAAGGTGACTTCGATCTTCGGCACGCCGCGCGGCGCCGGCGGCAGGCCCTCGAGGTGGAACTTGCCGAGCGTACGGTTGTAGCGAGCCTCGGCGCGTTCACCCTGGAGCACGTGAATCTCGACGCTGGTCTGGCTGTCGCTGGCGGTCGAGTAGATCTCCTTCTTCTGGGTCGGGATCGTGGTGTTGCGCGGGATCATCACGGTCATCACGCCGCCCAGCGTCTCGACGCCGAGCGAGAGCGGAGTCACGTCGAGCAGCACGACGTCGTGGACCTCGCCTGCGAGCACGCCGCCCTGGACCGCCGCGCCGACCGCGACCACCTCGTCCGGGTTGACGCCCTTGTGCGGCTCCTTGCCAAAGAACTCGATCACCGTCTGCTGCACGAGCGGAATGCGCGTCGAGCCGCCGACCAGCACGATCTCGTCGATCTCCTTCGGGCTCTTCTTGGAGTCGGCGAGCGCCTTGCGGACCGGCTCCATCGTGCGATCGACCAGCGGCCGCATCATCTGCTCGAGCCGCGACCGGGTCAGCGTTTTCTGCAGGTGCTTGGGACCGCTGGCGTCGGCGGTGAGGAACGGCAGGTTGATGGTCGTCTCTTGCTTCGACGAAAGCTCGATCTTGGCCTGCTCAGCGGCGTCTTTGAGCCGCTGGATCACCATCTTGTCCTTGGAAACGTCGATGCCGGTGTCCTTCCGGAACTCGGCGGTCAAAAAGTCCATGATCAGGCCGTCGATGTCGTCGCCGCCGAGGTGCGTGTCGCCGTTGGTCGCGATCACCTGGACCACGTTGTCGCCGACCTCGAGGATCGAGATGTCGAACGTGCCACCGCCGAAGTCGTAGACCGCGATGACCTCGTTGCTCTTCTTGTCGAGGCCGTAGGCGAGCGCGGCCGCCGTCGGCTCGTTGATGATGCGCTTGACCTCGAGCCCGGCGATCCGGCCCGCGTCCTTGGTTGCCTGGCGCTGCGAGTCGTTGAAGTAGGCCGGAACCGTGATGACGGCTTCGCTCACCTTCTCGCCCAGGTAGTCCTCGGCCGCCTTCTTGAGCTTCTGCAGAACCTTGGCGCTCACCTCGGCCGGGGAGACCTGCTTGCCGCGAACCTCGAACCAGGCGTCGCCGTTCTTGCCCTTGACGACCTTGTAGGGAACGCGCTTCGTCTCCTCCGAGACCTCCTCGAAGCGCCGGCCGATGAAGCGCTTGGCAGAATAGATCGTGTTTTCCGGATTGGTGACCGCCTGACGTTTGGCGATCGTACCCACCAGGACCTCTGCCTTGTCGTCCCAGGCCACGACGGAAGGCGTCAACCGCGACCCCTCCTCGTTGACGATGACCTTGGGTTCCTTGCCTTCCATGACCGCGACGACGCTGTTCGTCGTGCCCAGGTCGATGCCGATGATCTTGCCCATTGTTTCGCTCCTGCCGTGCGGCTCGCGGCGAGCCCTGGACCTCCGTCGCCGAGCACCGCGATGACCGCTCTCCGCGGCTTCTGGCTGATCAACCCGGCCGCGGAATAGGCGCCAAGATAATCATCTGCCTCAGTGGGTCAATGGCGCACACCTTGCTTCGCGCCGCGCGAGCGGCCCCTTGGTCGTCCGCCAATACCGGTGGTTGACAAGAGAGCCGCGGCGACTACCCTGCGTCGTCCTCGCCCGGGGCCGTAGCTCAGCTGGGAGAGCGCCGCGTTCGCAATGCGGAGGTCAGGGGTTCGATCCCCCTCGGCTCCACCCGACTGCAAGTGAGCGGGCCGGACTGCCCGACAGTCAAGTGAGCGGGCGCCCGGCTTTCGGCCGGACTGCCCGACGCTCAGCGCGTGGCCCGGCGTGCCCGCGCGGCGGCCAGTCCGATCAGCAGCAGGCCAGCGATCCACGGCACCGGCTTCGCCGGACCGCGTTGGCTCAGAGTTGCAGGTGCAACCGAACAACCGCCGGAATCTCCGCCGCCATTCGTCGCGCCCTGATCCAGGCAGAGCGACGCGGTCGCGACGCTCTGGCACGAGGTCCCGGCTCCACAAGCAGACGCGCTGCACTCCGCGGCGCAGTACGCGGCGGAATCGGCGCTCGGCAAGTAGCACTGGTACCCGCTCGGGCAGGCTTGGCTCGCCGAGCAGCCCTGGCCCTGGGCATCGACCGGAGGGGTCACGCCGCTTCCGCCCGTTCCGCCGGTGCCGCCTTGCGGGGGCAGATCGCTCTTTCCCGTGGTGACCCAGAACGGTGGCGTGTAGCCCCCGGTGTTCGCCGCTTCGCGGGCGACCTGCGTGATCCAGTCTTTCCAGCGGCTGACCGAACCGTAGACCGGGTTATCGCAGGGCTCCTGGCCTCGCGAAACGACGCCGATCACCTTGCCCGAGGCGTCGAGCGCCGGCCCGCCGGAGTCGCCCGAACAGATCCCGGTTTCTCCCACGAACTCCGTCGGCTCGACGCCGCGACCGCACTCACCGGGGGCGCAGGCCACCTTCAGATTGGCGCGCGACATCCGGTTCCCACTGCCCCCGCCGGCGGGGTTGGTCACGCCGTAACCCACGGCCTGGTAGACCTCCCCCTGTGCAGGATCGAGGTCGATGCGCGGGATGTAAGGAACCGCGACGCTCTCCGGAATGCCGGAGCCCGCGAGAATGACCAGCGCCATGTCGTACCCGCAGGTGTCGTTGCCCTGCGGCGGCACCCGGACCCCGCTGGTTCGAAACCAGTTGCCGTGGTCGCTCATCTGGTCGTCGTTGGTGAAATAAATGTTGGTCGGCGCGTACGGTTGACCGAAGGCCGAGGCGCCGCAAACGACGTAGCGCTCGCCGCTCTGGCTCGGCGCCACACAGTGGCGGGCCGTGAGCACGAGGTTCGGCGCGATCAGGGTGCCCGTGCACATGCCGCCGTAGTTGCCCTGGATCGTGAACATCCCGACCACGCTCGTGTGCTCCTGGTCGAACTGGCCGCCCTGGATCGGCTCCCCCGCTTGGGCAACGCCCTCGGCGGAAGGCGCTCCGGAACTGCCGCACGCGACCATCGATACGAACAGCGGCAACAAAGCCCAGAGCCGATAGCCAAGTGAGCGGGCGCCGGCCTTCGGCCGGACCGCCCGACGGCTCTTCGGCAGCGAGGCGGCCGTAGGGACGGGATCGGCCGCGAGGTACGGGTTCTTCATCGAGTCTCTCTGGTTACGAAGGCTCAGGCCCCATTGGATCCCGCCAACCAAGCGCCAAGCGTCCCACAGTCTTACGCTGCTCCGCCGCGGGCGCCAGCCCCGGGAGCTTTTTGGGCGGCAAAAACCGCGTGGACGCGCTTCTGTGCGGCCTCCGCTCGACAGCAGCTTTCTGCTCGTGCCGTAATTGGGCGCCCGTGGATACCAGCATCCGGATCTTCCAGCCGATCCTCACGCCGCCCGAGCGCATCTGGCGGGCGTGCGTCGAGCCCGAGCTGATTTCGTGCTGGCAGGCCGACGAGGCGTTCGGCAGCGTCGAACCGGGAGGCAAGGTCGTGTTGCGCTGGCCCGCGCTCGACGCCGCGGTCGAGCTCAACGTGATCGAAGTCTTGCGCCACGACCGCGTGGTGGTCGAAAGCGGGCGCTCTCGCGTCGAGTTCCTGCTCATGCCGGACGGCTTCGCGGTCACCCACGACGGCCTCGAGTACGGCGACGAAGCCGACGGCGTCGCCTCGTCGTGGCGGCTCTCGCTGGCGCTGCTAGCGCACTATCTCGAACGGCACTGGGGCCGGCGCCGGCGCGTGACGTGGTTCGTCCACAGCTTGCCGACCAGCGCCGAGACCACCCACGTCTACTTCAGCGACGCCGCCGGGCTCGGCACCTGGCTCGCGACGCGAGGAGAGATCGGGCCGCGCGGCAGTGAATTCACGCTGCGGGCCGCCTGGGGTGAGACGATCAGCGGGCGCGTGCTCTCGCACACGCCGGGCCGCGACGTGCTCCTCACCTGGGAAGAGGACGGGAGCTCGACGCTGGCGTTGCGAACCCTCCCCTCGCCGCGCAATCCCGAACGCCGGCTGCTGGCGGTCGTGTGGTCGCGCTTCGGCGGAGTCGAAGCGCCGGACGCGCGCAGGAGCGGGCTCGCGGCCGCCGTGGGGCGGCTCGCGCGCGTGCTCGAGCGCGTGCCCACGGCGTGACACCGCGTTCAAAGACAGCAGCGGACGCCGGTCGAATAATCGAAGTAGGCCGGCGCATGGCCGTTGATCTCGGCTTCGCAACCCTTGGAGCTCGAGCGCGCGTAGAACCCGCCGACGAAGGTCCCGTTCTCGTCGTCGATCCACTCGTCCAGGTTGCCGACCATGTCGTAGATGCGGTCGTTCTGCCACTCGCTGGCGCACGACCCGGTGGCTCCCGTGAGCCGTAGCAGCGGATCGGCTCCGCTCTCGAAGATCAGATTCAGCCGCGGATCGCGATGCCCGATCGAAGCGTTGTGGTGCAGCACGACAGCGGGATGAAGCGCGCGGAAGACGTTGCATTTACCCTGAACGAACGCGACCCCGTACGGAAACTTGGTCGCGTGCTGGCCGCGGCAAGCGAGGATCCACTCTTCCTTCTTGCACAAGCGTTTGCCCGCGTTCTTGCACGCCTTCAGCGCCAGCGGGTACGACACGTAGGCTTGCGGTACTACGCCGGGGCGCGAGACGGCGCGCGCCTCGAAGCGGCCTTCGATCTGTACCGGCGGCAGATCGGGCAGCGGCATCGTTCGCGCCGCTTCGTCGCCGATCTCGAAGCGCGCTATCTCCCAGTATTCGCGCACCAGCCGCAAGAGGCGTGGATCCGGCGGGTAATAGGGCGACAGCGCCTCGCCGCGCTTCACGTCGACCATCGAGGCTTCGTAGCGATCGATGCAAAACGCACCGACCTCGACCATCTCGGGCGGACAGCGGCGCATACCGGCGCCGGCGCCCGCCTGTGCGCGAGCTGGGTGCGGAATGGTGACCGAGAGCGACGCGGCCGCGACAAACGCCGCCGAAAACGCGGCCCGGGTCGAGCTCGGCACGGGCTCAGGATTCCACAGCGCGCGCGGCCAGGACAAGCCCGAGAACGGCGTCTGAGCCCGCGGTGTCGCGGCATGGCAAAATCGGCGAGGATGCCGGAGAGAGAGCGCCGCACCATGGACGACACCTACGCAGCGGCACGTGAGCGGCTGGTTCAACGCATCCAGAGCGCCGCCGAGATCTCCGATCCGCGCGTGCTCGCGGCGTTCGCCAAGGTGCCGCGCCATCGCTTCGTCCCGGAGTCGCAGCTGGAGTTCGCCTACGAGGATCGGGCGCTGCCGCTCGGCGAGCAACAGACGATCAGCCAACCGACGATGATCGCCATCATGCTCGACGCGCTGCGCTGCCGCCCGGACGATCACGCGCTCGAGGTCGGCGCCGGCTCGGGTTACGCCGCGGCGCTCTTGGCCGAGCTCGTCGCGCGCGTCGACGCGATCGAAATCCGCTCCGCCCTGGCTGAGCACGCACAACGAACTCTCGCCGAGCTCGGCATCGACAACGTCCGGATTCACGTCGGCGATGGCAGCCGCGGTCTGGCCGAAGCCGGTCCGTTTCAGCGCATCCTGGTGTCGGCTGGCGCCGCCGCGGTGCCGCCGGCGCTGCTCGAACAGCTGGCGCCCGGAGGCCGGATCGCGATCCCGGTCGGCGAGGACGCGACGCAGACGCTGCTCGTCGGCGAGCGCACGAACAACGGCGCCGTGCACTGGGAACAAAACGTGCCCTGCATGTTCGTGCCGCTGATCGAGCCGAGCTGAGCGCCGCGGCATCGGATTTTTGGGTGGTATTTTCGACCCGCGGGTGATGTCGTTCCATCGGTTTGGCGTCCTCGCGACTTGCCGCGCTTTTTACCTGGTTGGAGCGCTGGCTCACGCGTCCCGCCGCCCGCTGGACGGTTCCGCTGATCGGCGTCGCGCTGTGCTCGCCCGCGATCGGCCGCTACCTGGCGCTCGACGACTTCGTGCTGTTTCTGATCGCCCGCGGCGAGCCGCGCATCGAGGGCCTCTCCCAGGGCTCGTTCGATCTTTTCACCTTCACGACCGGCCGCCCCGCGGACAACAAGGCCCTGATCGAACACGGGCTGATGCTGCCCTGGTTCACCGACCCCGAGCTCAGGGTGGCTTTCTTTCGACCGTTGAGCTCGCTCACGCATCGAGTCGACCTCTTGCTCTGGCCGGCGACCCCGCCGCTCATGTACCTGCACAGCCTGCTCTGGTTCGGCGCCGCGCTCGCGGCCGCGGGCTGGCTGTACCGAAGGCTGGAGACGGGCGCCGCCGTGGCCGGCTGGGCGGCCCTGCTCTACGCCTTCGATCACGTCCACGGGCCGGCGGTCGCCTGGCTCTCGAACCGCAACGCCTTGCTCGCGACGTGTTTCGGCGTGCTCGCTCTGGTAGCGCACGACGCTGGGCGCCGCGGCAACCGCGCCGCGAGCGTGCTCGGGCCGGTGTGCCTCGGCGCGGGCGTGCTCTCGGGAGAATTCGCGATCGGCGCCGCCGCGTACCTCTTCGCGTATGCGCTGGTGCTCGATCGCCGGGGCTGGCGCTCGGGCCTGGTTTCGCTGTGGCCGTATCTGCTCGTGATCGCGCTGTGGCAGGTCGGCTACAAGCTCCGCGACTTCGGCGTTCACGGTTCGGGCACCTATGTGGATCCGCTGCGGGATCCCGGGCGCTTTCTCGGCAGCCTGCCCGGGCGGATCTCGGTGCTGCTCTCGGCCGAGCTCGGGCTTCTCCCCTCGGACACGCTGACGATGGGACCACCGCCGCTGTTTCCGCTGCTCTTGGCGCTGGCCGTGCTGACGCTCGCCGTCGCGGCGTTCGTGCTCTTGCCGCTCGTGCGCTCGGAGCGCGTGGCGCGGTTCTGGGCGCTCGGCATGGTGACGGCAGCCGTCCCGGTCGCCGCGTCGTTTCCCAGCGACCGCGTGCTTTTCTTCGTCGGGCTCGGCGGCATGGCGCTGCTCGCGCGCGTCGTGAGAGCAGCGCTCGATGTGAGCTCGCCGCTCGCCTCGCGACCGCTGCGCGCGCTGGCATTCGGCTTCGCACTGCTCCACCTCGTGCTGAGTCCGGCGCTGCTTCCGGGACGCGCGCTGCAGATGCAGCTATTCGGCGCCGTACTCACGCCCGCGACGGAGATCCTGGATCGGGTGCCGGCGCTCGAGCAGAAGACGGTCGTGATCGTGAGCGCGCCGCTCGAGATCTTCGCCACTTACGTCCAGGCAGAGCGCGCGTTCGAGCGCCGGCCGCGGCCCCCGCACCTGTACCCGCTGAGCAGCGCGGCCACCGAGCTCAAGCTGACCCGCAGTGGTCCGAACGAGCTCACGCTCGAGCCCGGGCAGGGGTTTCTCTACACGCCGCTCGAACAGCACTACCGGAGCCGGGTCGGCTCGCTGCCCGCCGGGACGGTGATCGAGCTCTCCGAGCTACGCGCCGAGGTGCTGGCGACGACCGCGGACGGGCGGCCGGCTCGCGTGCGCTTCAGCTTCAAGGCGCCGCTGGAATCGCCCGCGCTCGTGCTTTTGACCTGGCGGAACGACCGCTACGAGCGGTTCGCGCCGCCGGCGCCGGGGTCGACGGTGACGTTGCCCGCCGCCGACATCGGGCGCATCCTCTCGCGTCCCGTACTCGAATCGCGATGACGGCACTCACCATCACGAATCCGCACTGCGCGGTCTGCGAAGCGACTGGCAGCGAAGTCGTCGGCGAGCAAGGCAAGGTGCGCTCGAACGTGCGCGCCTTCAGCCACGAGTCGTTCGCGGTCTGGCGCTGCAAGCTTTGCCAGAGCTTGCACGCCCGGGACGAAGTCGACCTCGCGCACTACTACGCGCGTTATCCCTTCCACGCGCTGCCGATCGATTGGCGGATGCGCATCATGTACGACAATCAGCTGCGGCGTCTGCGGCGCGCCGGCATCGGCCCCGAGCATCGCATCCTCGACTACGGTTGCGGCAAAGGCGACTTTCTACGCTACCTGAGCTCGCGCGGGTTCGATCACGTCGCGGGCTTCGACGAGTACTCGACCGATTTCGCCGATCGCTCGGTGCTCGACGCGAGCTACGACTGCGTGTTCTCGCAGGACGTGATCGAGCACGTGCCGAGCCCGCCGGCGCTCCTCCAGACGTTCGATGGCCTGGTCAAGCCCGGCGGCGTGATCGTGATCGGTACGCCGAACGCCGCCGCGCTCGACATCCAGAATCCCGAGGAGTACGTGCACGCGCTCCACCTGCCATATCACCGGCACATCCT
>Ga0111538_10003626_pt1 | contig 21535 bp, 21 predicted proteins | sample SoiMethybrSBSTD1_FD_79669 | JGI IMG/M metagenome (GOLD analysis project Ga0111538, IMG submission 79669) | Bulk soil microbial communities from a Populus tree surrounding site in Tennessee, USA - Soil MetaG P. TD hybrid SBSTD1 (version 2)... | ecosystem: Environmental > Terrestrial > Soil >... | reverse complement strand
TAGAAATATGTCGTTGAAGGACTCAGACCGACATTGGTGTAGGTCAAGACGTCCCTCGAGTTGGTGCCGATGTGCACCCACCCGGTCAACTGGTTGAGACTGCGTTCAATTTTGTAGTTGTGCTCCGAGGTGTTGCTGTCGAGCCAGCTGAGGTTGATCTGGCTGCTGGAGACGGCTGTCGCGACCAGAGAGTACGGCGCCGACAGGTTGTTCGACGGGCCGGCGGCGGACTCCTTCAAAGTGGCCGCCTGTGGGGTCGAATTCCAGAATGCGAGGGATAACAGGAACGGTACTGCCCGTAGTATTCGCCTCGGGCGCATGAAGGCCTCCCCCCGGTTCTGAAGGCCCCTCACGACCAAGGGGAACTTCCCTTCCTTCGGTAACCCGGCTGTCAGACCTTTCGATCTGACCCGTGGCTTTGCGTCCCCGCCTTGCGGTCGGGTTTGCCCTTATCGAGAAGTGGCCTTCGCGATAGCGCATCGGATGGCAGCAAGGTTTAGGCCAGCAGAGATCGCGTCGTATCACGTGTGTTTGCATGCGACCCACGCACGGATCGGACCCCGGCAAGTCCACTGTGGTAACCCAAATGACAAATCCCTCGCTTGGGATTCGAGCGAAGGCCGGGCGCCTGCTGCCCCGTGGATGACCAGACTAGACCGCGGGCGATTCCCCCCAGGCCGGGCTGGCGAGGGCTGTGGCGAGCGCGGTGCCGCCTCCTGAGATCACCGGCTTCCCGTGCGACGGCAGAACGATGTCCGCTTCGAGCTCGAGCAGGGGCTCGAGGGAGGCACGGAAGCGGCGGCGATAGAGCGCCGCGGCCGCCTCGCCATCCCCCGCCCAGGAGGGAGGGGCGACCGCGAGACGGCCCTCCCCCGCCCCAATCACCGCGTCCGCGAACACCAGGGCACCATGACCGCGGAGATACAGCGCCGTCTCGCCGCCATCCATTCCTTCGATGGGGAATGCCACGAGGTCTGTTCCGGGAAGCCCTCCCCCCCCGTACGGGCTGGCCGCCTCGAGCCGCAGCCTCGTCACTGCGTCCGCGGGGACGTGAAGATCGGCACCATACCGCGCCCTATAGCGCCGCGAGAACTCCGCGGCGCCGCGCGCGTGGTAGCCGTTACCGATGACGAGGGCGAGCGGTCGACCGGCTCGCTCGAGGTCCCGGTCGAGCGCGGCCCAGAACCGCTCCGCCTCGGGCGTGTCCGGCGGCGGGGCGAGCGGATCGATGAGGACGACGGCCCCGACGCCTTCGGGGGGCTCGCAGTAGACCGAGCCGACCATCCGTCCCCAGCCTCCGGGTCGATCCTTCTCCGGGGTCCATTCAGGATGCGGCGCGGTCCAGCGCCACAGCCCGGGGCGGATGCAGGTCACGGTGAGGAGCGGACCGGTCTCCATGGCGTCAGGAAATCATGGATCGGGGGCTGGGGCCGCCGATCCCGAGCGCTTTCCAGCACGGCAGGGGGCAAACGGTCGACATTCCTTCCATTCCTCAGGGGTCTTTCAGTCTCGGCTGGTTTCGGTCCCCCACCGGACCCTAGTCTGGGTGCGTGACCTCACGGCTCCTGCCGGCCATCGCCCTGTCGCTTCTGCTCGTCGCCGCCGTCTCACCGGTCCCCGCGGGGGCGGAGGAGCCTCCCGAACCCGCTGCGACGGCCGGAACGGATGCGGGCGACGGGGATCGCCCCTATTGGCGCACGAACCTGTTCAAGCGGTTGTTCTCCGATCAGAAGTTCCTGTTCACCGACTGGATTGGACAGGAGGTGCATCGGCCCGGGTTCACGCTGCCGCTCGTGGCCGGGGTGGCTCTCGCCGCCACGTCGCACGGCGACGACCTCAACCAGCCCGACCTGAGGCTGGAGCGCCGGTTCAATGCCTCCGTCACCGAAGAGGGCACGGGGACGGCGCGTGCCTTCACCAACCTCGGAAACGCTGCCACCGGCATCGTGCTGATCGGCACGACGTATCTCATCGGCCGCTTCGGCGGCCACGATCGCCTGGCCGAGGCCTCGAGCCTCTCGGCCGAGGCGCTCATCAACACGGGGCTCTGGACGACGATCCTCAAGCGGGCGACGGCGCGCAGCCGGCCGTCCGGCGGGGCGGAAGGGCGCTTCTTCGACTATCAGCCGGCCCCCGGCCAGTCGAACGAGTCGTTTCCGTCCGGGCACGCGGCGGGGGCATTCGCCCTCGCCACCGTCTTCTCGGGGATCTTCGGCGACGACCACCGCTGGGTCCCCTGGGTGGCGTACGGCACGGCCGGCCTGATCGGAGTCTCGCGCGTCGGGCTGGGGAGACACTTCACGAGCGACGTCCTCGTGGGCGGGGTCCTCGGCAACAGCTTCGGCCGCATGGTCCTGACCCGTCGCGATGGCGTCGCGGCCGCCCGCCGCGTCCAGACGACCTTCGCGCCCGCCTTCGACCCGGTGACGCACGAGGCGGAGGTGGATCTGACGCTGCGGTGGTGAGCGGGGGCACGCCAGGCGTGCAGCGCGGCGGCGGGTCAGGGATGCGGAGGCCACCCGAAGCCGAGGAGGATTCCGACCTGCCCATAGCTCGCATCGCCGGACGCGCCGAAGAACCCGACGTCGGTCGTCCCCATCAGCCGGGCGTCGAATCCCAGATTGAAGGTCGCTCCGACGCGCCAGAAGATCCCCCCGTGAACGTAGACACCCAGCGCATCGGAATCCTCGTGGTCGTCCCCGAAGAGCTCCGAACGGATCTCCTGTTCCACCACGACCCAGGCCAGGCCGCCTCCGACGTAAGGACGCATGCGGCCCCTCTTGTCCCACGTCTTGTTGAGTCCGACCGCCAGCTCCGACACGCGCCCCTCGACCTCGGTCTCCGTGAAGAACACCGGCTCGACGAAGTCGGTCGTCTGCGACGAGAAGAAGATCGCCCCCTCGAGCCGTACCGGCCACGTCGGCGCGGTGTAGTCGGCCATCACGCCGAAGACATCCTGTTCGTCGAGATCGCCCCACAGGTCCCGATCGAGCCCGCGTTCCCCTCCGACGAAGTTCACGTTCCCCACCGCGAGCGCCGGCCCGATGGCCGCTGCGCCCGCGAGCGCACATCCCATGACGAGCTTCGCGAAGAGCCGCATCTCCCCTCACCCCACTGTGACCACCGATTCTACGCCCCTGGCCGCACGACCGCCTCCGGCGGCTCCCAAGGCGCAGCCAGGGACGCTTTTCGTCCCACCCGCTGCAACCTCCTCTATAATCCCGCCGTTCCAGCCCCGTCCGTCCCCGAGGAGGAGACTTCGGTCGCATGAAAGCCGTGCGCAAGACCGCGCCCCGGGCCGGGGCGCTCGAATGGGCCGACGTGCCGGTGCCGGAGTGCGGCCCGCTGGACGTCCTCCTCAAGGTGCGGGCGGCGTCGCTGTGCGGCACCGATGCGCACATCTACCAGTGGGATCCGTCGATCGGCGCCAAGATCGCCGCCGCCACGAACGGGCTCGCCCGGCCGCTGACGCTCGGGCACGAGTTCTGCGGCGACGTGGTCGAGGTGGGGCGCGACGTGAAGGGGGTCGGCGAGGGGGGGCGCGAGCCGATCCGCCGGGGGGATTTCGTCTCCGCCGAGTCGCACATCGTCTGCGGCGAGTGCTACCAGTGCCGTCACGGGGAGTTCCACGTCTGCGCCCGCGAGCGGATCATCGGCGTGCACCGCGACGGCGGCTTCGCCGAATTCATCGCCATCCCGGCGCGCTGCGCCTGGATCAACGACCCGGCGGTCGTCCCGGTCGAGGTCGCCTGCGTCGAGGAGCCGTTCGGCAACGCCGTGCACGCGGCGACCGAGTATGACCCGCGCGATCGATCGGTGGTCCTGTTCGGCGCCGGGCCGATCGGCCTCTTCTCCATCATCGTCGCCGCCGCCGCGGGGGCGGCCCGGATCATCGCGATCGACACCTCCCCCTACCGGCTCGAGCTCGCGAAGAAGGTCGGGGCCGACGTGGTCCTGCGCACCGAGCCGCAGCCGAAGGGGGACCCGGCGGCGCGCGACCGGGAGCGCGAGCGGCTCGTCGGCCTGGTGCGCGACGCCGCCGCCCCATGGGAGATCGACCTCGTGCTGGAGATGAGCGGGGCGCCGGACGCCCTCGACGCCGGGCTGCGCGCGGTGCGGCGCGGCGGCAAGATGGTGCTCTTCGGTCTCCCGAAGGAGAACGCCGTCACGCTGGCGCGCTACAGCGAGGACGTGATCTTCGGCGGCGTCACCCTCAAGGGGATCATCGGCCGCAAGCTTTTCGACACCTGGGAGCGCACCCGCGCCCTGACCGGCCGGCGCGAGGTGCGGGAGAAGATCCAGTCGGTCATCACCCACACCTATCCCCTGTCCCGCTACGAGGAGGCGTTCGCGCGGATGATCGGCCGGGACAGCGGCAAGGTGGTCATGACCGTCGGGGAGGAGGGACGATGAACCAGCGTCTGGAACGCTTCCTCGAGGCGGAGATCGCCGGCCTCAGGGAGAAGGGGATCTTCCGCCTGCCGCGCGTCCTGTCGACGCCGGCCCTCCCCCGCGTCCGGCTGGACGGTCGCGACGTCATCCAGCTGTCCTCCAACAACTACCTGGGGCTGACGACGCACCCGCGCGTCGTCGCGGCGGCGCGACGCGCCCTCGAGGAGTTCGGCGCCGGGCCGGGGGCGGTGCGCACCATCGCCGGCACCATGACCCTGCACCGCTCGCTCGAGGCGGCTCTCGCCCGCTTCAAGGGGACCGAGGAGGCGCTCGTCTTCCAGTCCGGCTACACCGCGAACGTCGGCGTCGTCTCCACCCTCATGCAGGAGGGAGACCTCATCCTGTCCGACGAGCTGAACCACGCCAGCATCATCGACGGCTGCCGGCTGAGCAAGGCGGGGCGCGGCGTGTACCGCCACCTCGACTATGGCCACCTGCGCGATCTGCTGCAGGCGGCGCGCGCGAAGGACGTCAACCGGATCCTCGTCGTCGCCGACGGCGTCTTCTCGATGGACGGGGACATCTCGGATCTCAAGGCCATCGCAGCGCTGTGCGAGGAGTTCGACGCCATCCCGATGGTGGACGATGCGCACGCCACCGGTGTGATGGGGACGAACGGGCGCGGCACCGTGGATCACTTAGGCCTCAAGGACCGCTGGGACATCCAGATCGGCACGATGTCGAAGGCGTTCGGCGTCATGGGGGGGTACGTCTGCGCGTCGCGCCCGCTCGTGGAGTTCTACGTCCACAAGGCGCGTCCCTTCCTGTTCTCTTCGTCCCACCCGCCGGCGGTGGTGGCCGCTGCCCAGGCGGCGATCGAGGTGATGGAGACCGAGCCGGACCTGCACCGGCGGCTCTGGGAGAACACCCGGCGCTTCAAGGACGGGCTGAAGCGCCTTGGGTTCAACACCGGCACGTCGGTCACGCCGATCACCCCCGTCATCATCGGCTCGGGGTCGAAGGCGGCCCGCTTCAGCGACGCGCTGTTCGAGGCGGGGGTGTTCGCGCAGGGGATCTTCTTCCCGATGGTGGCGGAGGAGAAGTCGCGCGTCCGGACCATCGTCATGGCGACCCACACCGACGCGGATCTCGACGAGGCGCTGGGGGCGTTCGAGAAGGTGGGGAAGTCCCTCGGGGTGATTTAAGAAGAAGGCGCCGTGCGGTGGCCGGCGCTTGTCCCGAGCGTGCCCTAGTCGTCGCCGGTGAGGCGGCGATCGGTGGCGTCGAGCAGGCCGAGGATCTCGCGCAGACCGGCCGCCACCTTGCGGGCGGTCGGATCGATCGGAGGGGCCAGGACGACGGCGGACTTCGGCTCGACCGGCGGCGGCTCGAAGAGCTCCTCGAGGAGCGGCGCCGGCCCCTCCCCCATTCCCAGCTTCTCGCGCGCCGCGGCGATGGTCTGCCCCTCGTCGTTGAGCAGGCGTTTGATCTCGAGGACGAGATCGATGTCCCGCTTGCGATAGAGGCGCTGGCCGTTGCGGCTCTTCGTCGGGGCGAGCTGCGCGAACTCCGACTCCCAGAAGCGCAGCACGTAGGGCTGCGTATCGGTCAGCTCGCAGACTTCCTGGAGCTTGTAGAACAGCTTGCGGGGGATCGCTTCCGCCACGGACCTCATGCTACGGAAGGGCGGCCGGGGCTGTCAAGGTTCACGCGTCCCCTCGCGGCCGTAACGGTCCTCGAGGCGCACGACGTCGTCGAGCTCGGGGGTCGAGACCTCGAACAAGGTCGCGTCCTCCAGCGCCTCGATCCGGTGCCGGGTGCCGGCCGGGAGATGGATCGCCTCGCCCGGCCCGAGGCGCCGCCGTCCGGTCCCCATGGCACCGGCGGCGTCCCCCGGCTCCCCCAGCGTCACCTCGATCCGGCCGGAGAAGAGGTACAGCGCCTCGTCCTTGCGCTCGTGGTACTGCAGGCTGAGCGACTCGCCGCGCCGCACCGTGAGCACCTTGCCGGCGTACCGATCCGTGTGCGCGAAGAGGATCTCCTCCCCCCACGGCTTCGGGATGCGCCGCGGGGTCATTCGCGCACCAGGTCGCGGTGGGAGGTGCGTACCACCAGGCCCACCGTCCCGAGGTCGGAGGCCACGGCCTCGGAGAGGGCCACCGAGCGGTGCCGCCCGCCGGTGCAGCCGATGGCCACGGTGAGATACGACTTCCCCTCGCGGACGTATTGCGGGATGAGGAAGGTCAGGAGATCGACGAGCCGCCGGCGCAGGTCGGTGTACTCGTTCGACCCGTCGAGATAGCGCACCACCTCCGCGTCGAGCCCGGTCCGGCCCCGAAGGCCTTCGACGAAGAAGGGGTTCGGGAGGAAGCGGGTGTCGAAGACGAGATCCGCCTCGACCGGCAGCCCGTGCTTGTAGCCGAAGGACAGGAGCGTCACCGCCAGGGGCGATCCCCCCTCGGGCGGGGCGAGGTGCTCCTGGATGTAGCGGCGCAGCTGGTGCACGTTGAAGTTGCTGCTGTCGAGCGTGAAATCGGCGAGCTCGCGCAGCGGGCGGAGCATCTCGCGCTCGCGGGCGATGCCGTTCTCGAGGCTGGCGTGCGGCGCCAGCGGGTGCGGCCGGCGGGTCTCGGAGAAGCGGCGGATGAGGGTGTCGTCGTCCGCGTCGAAGAAGATCAGGCGGGTCCGCCCGCCGGGGAGCGACTTCACCCGCGCGTAGATCTCGGGGAAGTCCTTCAGGAGATCCCCCTCGCGCACGTCCACGACGAGCGCGGCACGGCGCAGCGGCCGGCGGGCCCCGGCCGACAGCTCGGCGAACACCGGGATGAGAGTCACCGGGAGGTTGTCGACGCAGTAGAACCCGGCGTCCTCGAAGGCGCGCAGTGCCAGGGTCTTGCCCGAACCCGACATGCCGGTGATGACGATCAGCTCGCGGTCGGTCTCGGGGGCCGGGCGGGGCGGTTCCGGGTCGCTCACGGGGGTCAGTTTAGGGGCCGTTCCGCCTCCCCGCAAGGGGCGCGTCGCAGGGCAGGCCTCAGGCGCCGGCGGCGGGCGCGCACATTGATCCGCCCCGGCGGGGGGTGGTATCGTTCCCGGCGGTTCCTCACCCCTCCAGAGACGTGACGGGAGACTCGACATGGCGTCCAAGAAGGTCCTGCACATCGTCGGCACGGGGACGATCGGCGAGCCCCTGATCGGGCTGTTCGCCGAGAAGAAGGACCAGCTCGGCTTCGACGAGGTCACGTTCCACAAGCGCACCCCGCTGTTGACCGACCGTTCGAAGGTCATCAACCTCATCAAGCGCGGCGCGCGCCTGGCCTGCGACGAGTCGGCGCGGCGCGGCTTCCGGGACCTGGGGATCGAGCCGCACTACGAGCACCACGAGGCCCTCCGGCAGGCGAGCGTCGTCATCGACTGCACGCCGTCCGACGTGGGGTTGCAGAACAAGAAGGACCTCTACGAGAAATACGCCCACTCGACCCTCGGCTTCATCGCCCAGGGATCGGAGTTCGGCTTCGGCAAGCCGTACGTGCGGGGCATCTCCGACCGCACGCTGAAGCACGGCACCGACCAGTTCATCCAGGTGCTGTCGTGCAACACGCACAACCTGTCGGTGCTCCTCGACCTCATCGCGCTCAAGCACGGCGGCCCGGACAACCTCGTCGAGGGGCGCTTCCTGTGCCTGCGCCGCTCCAACGACATCAGCCAGGACACCGGCTTCGTCCCCTCCCCCCAGGTGAACCGCCACAAGGAGGAGCGCTTCGGGACGCACCACGCGCGCGACGCCTGGCACCTCTTCCACCAGCTCGGCTACGACCTGAACCTGTTCTCCTCGGCGATCAAGGTCAACACCCAGTACATGCACGCCGTCCATTTCAACATCCGGGTGCGCAAGCCGACGTCGGTCGAGGCACTGCTCGAGACCTTCAAGGCGGACGACCGGGTCGCGCTGACGTACAAGCAGTCGGCCAACAGCGTCTTCTCGTTCGGGCGCGACTACGGGCACTACGGGCGCATCCTGAACCACGCGGTGGTCGTGGGGCCGACGCTCACGGTGAAGGACGGGACCGAGGTGGTCGGGTTCTGCTTCACGCCGCAGGACGGCAACGCGCTCATCTCGAGCGTCGCCGCCGCCACCTGGTTCGTCTACCCGGAGTCGTACGAGCCGAAGCTCAACTGCCTCAAGGACTCGATCTTCGACGAGATCTGAGGGGCGGGTCCCGGTCCGCGGGCGCGCACCGGCGCGGCGTCGTTCAGGCGACCTTGCTGAGGATGACAGCGGCGTTGGTGCCGCCGAAGCCGAAGGAGTTGTTCAGCGCGTGCCGGATGGTCAGGCGGCGCGCCTCGTTCGGCACGTAGTCGAGGTCGCACTCCGGGTCCGGGTTGGTGTAGTTGATCGTCGGCGGCGCCGTGTCATGGTGCACCGCCAGGGCGGTGATGGCGGTCTCCAGGCCGCCCGCGCCGCCGAGCAGGTGGCCGGTCATTGACTTGGTGCTGGACACCGCGACCTTCCCGGCCCGCGCTCCGAACACCGCCTTGAGCGCCTTCGTCTCCACGACGTCCCCCTGCGGGGTGGACGTGCCGTGCGCGTTGACGTAGTCGATCTGCCCGGCCTCGAGCCCCGCGGACCGGAGCGCGTTGCGCATGACGCGGATCGGGCCGTCGCCGTCCTCCGACGGCGCCGACACGTGGTAGGCGTCCCCCGAGATGCCGTAGCCGGTCACCTCGGCGTACACCCGGGCGTTCCGCTTCACGGCGTGGCCGTACTCCTCCAGGAGGACGATCCCCGCCCCTTCGCCGATGACGAAGCCGTCCCGATCGCGGTCGAACGGGCGCGAGGCGGTCTTCGGATCGTCGTTGCGGGTGGAGAGCGCCCGCATGGCGGCGAACCCGCCGACGCACAGCGGCGTGATCACCCCCTCGGCCCCTCCGGCGATCATCACGTCGGCGTCGCCGCGCCGGATGATCTCGTAGGCATCGCCGATGGCGTGCGTGCCGGTGGCGCAGGCGGTGCTGTTCGCCTGGTTGGGTCCCTTGGCCCCGTAGCGGATCGACACCTGCCCGGAGGCCATGTTGACGATGAGCCCGATGATGAAGAACGGCGAGATGCGCCGCGGCCCTTCGCTCAGGAGCGCCGAGTGCTGGCGCTCGATCGACGGCAGGCCGCCGATGCCGGAGCCGATGTAGACCCCCACCCGCTCCGCCTCGGCCGGCGTCACCGTGAAGGCGGCGTCCTTCAGGGCCATGTCGGAGGCGGCGAGCGCGTAGTGGATGAACAGGTCCATCTTCTTGACGTCCTTCTTGCCGACCCAGTCCTCCGGGTTGAAGCCGCGCACCTCGCCGGCGATCCGGCAGGTGAAGGCGGACGTGTCGAAGCGGGTGATCGGGCCGACCCCGGAGGTGCCGCGCACCAAGGCGTCCCAGTTCTCCCGGGTCCCCAGGCCGAGCGGCGACACCATGCCGATGCCGGTGATCACGACCCTCTTCCCCATCGTCCCTCCGACCGCCTTCCGTCCCCCGCCTACGCGTGGCTCTGGATGTACTTCACCGCGTCGCCGACGCTGTGGATCTTCTCGGCGTCCTCGTCGCTGATCTCGATCTTGAACGCCTCCTCGAGCGCCATGACGAGCTCGACGGTGTCGAGCGAGTCGGCGCCGAGATCGTTGACGAACGCCGCCTCCAGCGTGACTTCCTCGGGATCGACCCCGAGCTGCTCCACGATGATCGATTTCACCTTGTCCTCGATACTTTGAGCCATCGTCCCTCCTTGAAGAACGGTGCGCCGGATGCGTCGGTACCTCCGGCGCAAAGGCCGAAGCGTGCCGATTATCCGGCCCGTGCCGTCACATGTAAAGACCGCCGCTGACGTTGAGGACCTCGCCCGTGATGTAGGCGGCCCCCGGCCCGACGAGAAACGCCACCGCCTGCGCCACGTCCTCCGCCGTCCCGAGGCGCTGCAGCGGAATGGAGTCGGCCATCTTCGCACGCGCCGCCTCGGGCAGGCCCTTCGTCATGTCGGTGTCGATCAGGCCGGGGGCGACCGCATTGACGGTGATGGATCGCGAGGCGACCTCGCGGGCCAGCGACTTCGTGAGCCCGATGAGCCCCGCCTTGGCGGCGCAGTAGTTCGCCTGCCCGGGGTTCCCCATCAGCGCCACGATGGAGGAGATGTTGACGATGCGACCGGAGCGGGCCTTGACCATCCCCGGCAGCACGAGACGCGTGGTCTCGAACGCCCCGGTGAGATTGGTCAGGACGACCCGGTCCCATTCCTCCCGTTTCATCCTCAGGAGCAGCCCGTCGCCGGTGACCCCGGCGTTGTTGATGAGGTGGTCGATGCGGCCGCCGGCCGCCGCAAGCGCGGCGTCGATCCCCGCCTTCACCGAGGCGGCGTCGGCGAGGTCGAGCGTCACCGCGTCGGCCTGTCCGCCGGCCTCCCGGCAGGCGGCGGCCGTGGCCTCGAGCCGCTCCCGGTCGCGCGCCGCCGCGATCACCCGCGCGCCCCGGCGCGCCAGCTCCACGGCGATGGCGCGGCCGATGCCGCGCGACGCCCCCGTCACCAGGCTGACCTTGCCCAGAAGCTCGCCCGCGCTCATCGCGCCGCCCCCGCCCGGAGGGACGCCGCCACGGCGTCGATCGAAGCCGGATCCTCGACATTCAGGAGCGTCAGCTCGGGCGCGATCCGCTTCGCGAGGCCGGTGAGCACCTTCCCCGGCCCGACCTCCACCAGGGTGGCGGCGCCGAGCGCGGCGATGCGGCGCACCGTCTCCACCCATCGCACCGGCGCGGTCACCTGCTCCTCGAGCGTCGCGCGGAAGCGGTCCGCCTCCCGTTCCGGAGCGGCCGAGACGTTCGTCACGACCGGGAAGCGCGCGTCCTCGAGCGGCAGGGCGGCCAGGTCCGGCGCCAGGCGCTCCCGCGCCGGGCGCATGAGGGCGCAGTGAAACGGGGCGCTCACCGGCAGATCGACGACGCGCCGGGCCCCGAGCCTCTTCGCGATCGGCGGCAGCCGGCGCACGGCGGAGGCGTGCCCCGCCACCACCGTCTGATCGGGGGCGTTGAGGTTCGCGGGGGAGAGCACCTCCCCCTCCGCCGCCTCGCGGCACATCGCCTCGACCGCCTCGAGCGGCGCGCCCAGCACCGCCGCCATTCCCCCCTCCCCGACCGGGACCGCCTCCTGCATGTACTCGCCCCGCCGGCGCACGACCCGCACGGCTTCCTCGAGTGGCAGGGCGCCGGCCGCCACCAGCGCCGAGTACTCGCCGAGCGAGTGGCCGGCGGCGCAGGCGACCCGCGCGTCGAGATCGGGGAACCGGGCCCGCAGCGCCTGCAGCAGGGCGAGGCTGGTCGTCAGGATGGCCGGCTGGGTCGTCGCGGTGAGGCGCAGCGTCTCCTCCGGTCCGTCGAAGCAGGCGGCGCTCAAGGGAAAGCCGAGGGCCCGATCGGCGGCGTCATAGACCGCGCGTGCCTCGGGGAACGCGTCGCGGACCGCGCGGCCCATCCCGACCGTCTGCGATCCCTGGCCCGGAAAGACCAGGGCGATCGTGCGGCCGGCGCTCACGTCCCCCATCGCAGGACCGCGGCACCCCAGGTGAGGCCGGTACCGAAGGCGGCGAGGAGGACGACGTCGCCGGGCTTCAGCCGCCCGGACCGTGCCGCCTCGTCGAGCGCCACCGGGATCGACGCCGCCGAGGTGTTCCCCACCCTCTCGATGTTGATCAGCACCTGATCGGCGCGCAGACCGAGGCGCGAGCCGACCGCGTCGATGATGCGCAGGTTCGCCTGGTGCGGGATGAACAGGGCGACGTCCGAGGTCGTCAGGCCGGCCCGCTCGAGCACGTTGCGCGCCGCCTCCTCCATCGACCGGACCGCCATCTTGAAGGTCTCGTTCCCCTTCATCTTGATGTAGTGGCGCCCCTCGGCGATCGTCTTCGGGCTCGCCGGCTCGCGGGTCCCGCCGGCCGGGACGTGGATGAAGTCGGCCAGCGCGCCGTCGGCCTTGAGCGTCGTCGCCAGGACGCCGGACGGGGGCGCCCCGGCCTTGAGCACCACCGCCCCGGCGCCGTCGCCGAACAGCACGCAGGTGGTCCGGTCCTTCCAGTCCACGTACTTCGACAGGACCTCCGCGCCGATCAGCAGGATCGACTCGTACTGCGGCGAGGCGAGGAAGCGCTCGGCCACCGTCAGGCCGTAGAGGAACCCGCTGCAGCCGGCGGCGAGGTCGAACGCCGCCGCCTTCCTCGCCCCCAGCTTGTCCTGGATGATGCAGGCGGTCGAGGGGATCGGCATGTCCGGCGTGACCGTGGCGCACAGGACGAGATCGAGATCGGCCGCCCGCGTCCCGGCGGCGGCGAGGGCCGCCTCCGCGGCCCGGGTCGCGAACAGGGACATCGGCTCCGACTCCCCCGCCACGCGGCGCTCGCGGATGCCGGTGCGCGAGGTGATCCACTCGTCGGAGGTGTCCACCATGCGCGCCAGGTCGGCGTTGGTGACCACCCGATCCGGCAGGGACGAGCCGGTCCCGGCGATGACGGCGCGGCGCTCGCTCACGCGCCGCCGCCCCCGGTCGCCGCCGCCTCCCCGGTCGCGGCCCGGTCGGCGGGACCGGGGGACTCGGGGACCCGCTCGCGCGGGGTGAGGGTGACGATCTCGTCGCGGATCCGATCGTTGACGCCGTGGCGGTTGAACTCGAGCGCCACGCGCACCGCGTTCTTGATGGCGCGGGCCGACGAGCCGCCGTGGCAGACGATCGCGGTGCCGCGCACGCCGAGGAGCGGCACGCCGCCGTACTCGGCGTAGTCCACCTTGCGGCGGAAGGCGCGGAAGGCGGGACGGGCCAGGAGGTACCCGATCTTCGCCCGCGTCGACTTGCTGATCTCGTCTTTCATGAAATGCAGCAGCGCCTCGGCGGCGCTCTCCACCGCCTTGAGCGACACGTTCCCGATGAAGCCGTCGCAGACGATGACGTCCGCCTTGCCGCTGAAGATGTCGCGCCCCTCCACGTTGCCGATGAAGTTGAGCGGCGTCTCCTTGAGGATGCGGAACGCCTCGCGGGTCACGTCGTTCCCCTTGCCGGCCTCCTCGCCGACGCTCATCAGGCCGACGCGCGGGCTCGGGATGGCCAGCACCTCGCGCGCGTACAGGTGGCCCATCACCGCGAACTGCACCAGGTGCACCGGGCGGCAGTCGACGTTGGCGCCCACGTCGAGCCAGACCGAGGCGCCCTGGAGATTGGGGAGGACGGCGCACAGCGCCGGACGCTCCACCCCTTCGAGGACGCCGCACAGCACCTTCACGGTGGTCATCACCGCGCCGGTGTTGCCGGCGGACAGGAACGCCTGCACCTCGCCGTCCTTCAAGAGCGTCGCGCCGACGTGGATCGACGAGTCCTTCTTCCGGCGGAACGCGTTGACCGGCGACTCCTCCATGCCCACCGTCTCGGCGGCGTGGCGGATGGTGATCGGCAGCCCCGAGGCGTGGTGGCGCCGCAGCTCGGTCTCGATGTCGGGCTGCCGGCCCACCAGGACGATCGGCACCTGCAGCTCGCGCGCGGCGAGGATCGCCCCGGCGACCGGGTGGGCCGGGGCATGGTCCCCCCCCATGGCGTCGATGGCGATCGGTCGTTCCGTGGCGGCGCCCATCCGGGAGGAGGGTTCGTGGGCGGAGGTCAGACCTCCGTCACCTCGACGACCTCGCGCCCCTTGTAGTGTCCGCAGCGCAGGCAGACGCGGTGCGGCAGGCGGGCCTCGTCGCAGTTCGGGCAGCGCGACAGGACCGGGCGGGTGAGGGCATCATGAGCGCGGCGCTTGTCGCGGCGCGCCCGGGAATGGCGGCGTTTCGGATTCGGCATCGTGACTCCCGGTCAGCGCTCGACGAGCGCCTTGAGTGGTGACAGACGGGGATCGGGCTCCGGCTGCGTCGGGCAGCCGCACGATCCCTGGTTCAGGTTGGTCCCGCACCGCGGGCAGAGCCCGCGGCATTCCTCCCGGCACAGCGGTTTGAGCGGCAATCCCAGGTAGATCTGCTCCGCCAGGAGCGCGTCCAGGTCGATCCGTCCCCCGTCGAAATGCACGGCGGTGAACTCCTCCTCGTCCACCCGGTTCTCCCCGGTCGAGGCCTGCTCCGGGCGGGCCGTATAAAGTAGATCGAAGTGCAGGTGCAGCGGCAGGGCGTAGGGCTCGAGGCACCGGCCGCAGCTGAGGGTCGCGATGGTCTCGATCTCCCCCGAAAACGCGAAGCTGTCCCCCTCTTCGTGCACCTCTCCGGAAAGCCGGATCCGCTCGACGCGAACCACCTCGTCCCCCGGTCGCGGGGGGGGAAGCGTCCACGGCTGATCCTTTTCGACGACCAGCCCGTCCGGGCCTATCTCCTTTGTTTCGATGAACATGACGGGATATCCCCGGAAGGGCGCGGATTATATCACGGGGAGGATACCTGTCAATTCTGGCGGAAACTTCGGGTGGGAGGCGGGACCTACTTGACCGGGGGCAGATCCTTGAGCGCCTGCTTCGCCTGGGCGTGCGACGGCAGGAGCTCGAGCGCCTTCTCATACTGTTTTCTGGCCTTCGCGTGCAGGCGGTGCCCCTTGTAGAAGTCCCCCAGGGCCACGCAGTGGCTCGGGTTGAATGGCTCGAGCTCCACGGCGCGGACCAGGGCGGTCTCGGCGCGGCGCTGCCAGCGGTGGTCGGGGTTTCTCGCCAGGGCCTGGCCGAGGAGCGACTGGATGCCCGCACCGGCGTCGTTGTGGCTCTGGGCGAACTCGCAGTAGCGGATGCAGTTGAAGATGTCCCCCATCTTCCAGTAGTCGCGCGCCTTGGTCAGGTACTGCTCGGCCAGCCGCAGCCGCTCGTCGGCCTCCGACTGCTTCTCCGTCTTGGTCATCTCCTTGCGCTTCGCCATGGTGAGGGCGTCGACCGCCGCTTTCTGCTCCTCGGTCGGCTCGCCTCGCTGGCCGCCCGCGAGCGGCCGGGAGCGCAGGTCGAGGAACGACTCGAGCAGGCGGGCCTCGATGATCTGGAACTCCTCCTTGGCGTCGTTCTGCACCCGGCGCATGAAGCGTCCCGGGTCGTAGCGCTCCTTCTTCGCGTTGTAGGCGGCCCGGACGTCCTCCTGGGTCGCCTCCGGCGCCAGGCCCAGGATGGCGAGCGGGTCGCCGGAGGTGGCGAGGCGGTAGAACGCGCGCACATCGGTGAGCTCGTTCTCCTCGCGGCGCCGCTTCTCTTCGTCGCCGCGCAGCAGTCGATCGCAGGTCAGCATCCCCGGGCTGAGCGGGGGCGAGAACTCGGCGAGCCCGAGGATGAGGAGCCCGAAGAGGAAGCGCGAGGCCCCCTCCTCGTCCGCCGGGGGCATCTGCGCGAGGATGTCGCGCGGGCGGGTGTGGCCGTCGATGCGCGACACCAGGTACCCCTCGATCGGCGACAGGCTCAGCCGATCGAACGGCAGGTACAGGTTCTCGGAGAGCTTCACGGCCCGCTCCTGGCGCAGCACCGACTGCCGCACCGGCTCGAAGCCGGCCATCGAGCGCAGCGCCCGGATGATCAGCTCGAACGACACCATCACGTCGGTCGTGGCCGGCCAGGCCGGCAGCGCCTGCTCGGTGAAGCGGTACTCCAGCTCCTCCCAGCGGAAGACGGTCATCATCACCTGCTGTGACAGGTCGCGAAAGGCGCGCACCAGGTCGTCGTCGGAGACCTGGCCGCGGCTCTGCACCGCGCGGGCGGCCTGGAGATCGTCGAGCCCGCGGAGCGCCTCCGCCTCCATCGACCTCAGGAGACCCTTGCCAGCGAGGAACGCCGGCAGCCGCTCGTCCTCGAGCGACGAGGTGGCGACGAGGATCATGCCGCGGTCGAGATAGAGCCGCTTCTCGGCGCCGCTCCGGCTGATGCTCAGGATCCCCGTGCGCTCCTCGAGGTACAGGTCACGGATGAGCTCGGCGAGTTGCGGCGGGGCGCAGAAGCCGCGACGCTCGTGGGACGCGGCCGGCACGGTCGCGGCGCCGGCGCTCATGCCGCCCGCGCCCCCGCCGCGGCGTGGCGCGGCAGGTGGAAGGTGACGGTCGTCCCCTCGCCCGGACGGCTCTCCACGCCGATCCGACCGCCGTGGCACTCCACCGCCAGGCGGCAGAAGGTCAGGCCGAGGCCGGAGTCGTACGACGACCGGCGCCGGTCCTCGGACTCGCCGGCGACGAACTTCTCGAAGATGTACGGGAGCAGGTCGGACGGAATCCCCTCGCCGTCGTCGCGCACGCGGACGGTGACCTCCTCCCCCGACGCGTGCGCCGACACGACGATGCGCCCGCCGGACGGGGTGTGCTTGAACGCGTTGCTCAGGAGGTTCGCCAGGATGCGCGAGAGGAGCGCCCGGTCGGCGTCCACCGGCGGCAGGTCGGCCGGGACGTCGCACTCGAGCCGGATGCCGTCGCGCGTCGACAGGCTCATCAGCTCCGCCGCCTGCTCGGCGGCGATGTCGGCGAGGGCGACCGCCTCGCGCCGCAGCGGCATCTTCTGCTCCTCGAGCTTGGCCACCTCGAGGATGTTCTGGATCATGCGGGCCATCTGGCGGCCGCTGTCGAGGCTGCGCTGCAGCAGCTCCTCCTGCCGTCCCGGCGGCATCTGGGCGCGCTGCATCTGCATGAGCTGGATGTTCCCCATCAGGCCCGCGAGCGGGTTCTTGAGATCGTGCACCACCATCTGCGTCATCGATTCCTTGAAGCGCTCGATGGTGAGGAGCTCGCGGTTCTTCGCCTCGAGCTCCAGGCGCTGCGCCTCGACCTCGTCCTGGAGCGACTTGACGCGCAGGAGCGACCGGACCTTGGCCAGGAGCTCGGCCCGGTTGATCGGCTTGGTCAGGAAGTCGTCCGCTCCGAGCTCCAGCCCCTTCACCTTGTCCTCGAGGGCGTGCAGCGCCGTGACCATCAGGATCGGCAGGAGCCGGGTCGCGTGGCGGGCCCGCAGCATGGCGCACAGCTCGAAGCCGGAGAGATCCGGCATCATCACGTCGAGCACCAGGAGATCGGGGGCGCTGCTCTCGACGCGCCGCAGCGCCTCCTGGCCGTCGTAGGCGTGCAGGATCTGGTAGCCGCTCGGCTTGAGCATCGACTCGACGAGGCGCACGTTGCGCTCGTCGTCGTCCACCACGAGGATGGCGGCCGGCCGGTCCTGGGGGCTCACGCGGGCGGCCTCACGCCGTCCGGACCGCGGAACCGCGCGGGGATTCGAGGAGCCGCGCCACCAGCGCGAGGAACGGCTCCGCCTCCAGCGGCTTGTCCAGGTACCCCGAGCATCCCGCCTCCAGCGCCCGCTCGCGCTCCCCCGGCGCGGCGTTCGCCGACAGGGCCACGATCGGAACGTCGTTCAACTCCGGGCGCCCGCGCAGGCGGCGCACGACATCGATGCCGTCCAGGCCGGGCAGCTGCACGTCCATCAATATGAGACGGGGGCGGAGGAACTTCAAGGCGTCCAGCGCCTCGGGGCCGCTCCGGCAGGCGACGACGCGGTGCCCGCGCCCGCGCAGGAGATCGCGCAGCAGCCGGAGGTTGGCCGGTTGATCCTCGATGACGAAGATGAGATCGCCGCCCCCGGGCCGCGCGTGCAGCGGCTCCTCGATCCGCGGCAGCGGAGACGCGCCCGGCACCGAGGCCTCCTCCGGCCGGTACGGCGGCGCGCCGGCCGGGATCGGCCCGGCGGGGTCGCCGCTGGACGCGGGCGCGGCCTCGGGTTCACCGACCGGCTGCAGCCCCGGCAGGGTGACGATGAAGTGGCTGCCGCGATCCGGCGCACTCTCGAGCCGCAGCGCGCCCCCGTGCAGCTCGACGAAGCGGCGCACCAGCGTCAGACCCAGGCCGGTCCCCTGGTACTGGCGCGCCAGCGAGCCGTCCACCTGCGTGAAGGCCTCGAAGATCCGCTCCTGGTCTTCCGGGCGGATGCCGATGCCGGTGTCCTGCACCTCGAAGATCGCCGCGCCGCCGGCGGCGCGGCGCATCCGCAGGGTCACCGTGCCGCCGGGCGGGGTGAACTTGACGGCATTGCTCAGGAGGTTCGAGAGAATCTGCTTCACCTTGCTGCGGTCGGCGTCGAGCAGGTCGTACGGCCCCTCCACCTCGGAACGCAGAGCCAGCGACTTGCGCCCCGCCTCGATGCGGAGCAGCGCCATCGCCTCGTCCGCCACCGACCCGACCTCGAACACCTCGCGGGTGAGCCGCATCTTCCCCGCCTCGATCTTGGAGAGATCCAGGATGTCGTTGATCAGCCCCAGGAGGTGCCGCCCGCTGGCATGGATGTCGGCGGCGTAGCCCTTCTGGTCGCCGTTCAGCCCGCCGAAGCCGGGATCGAGCAGCAGCTCCGAGAAGCCGATGATGGCGTTGAGCGGCGTGCGCAGCTCGTGCGACATGTTCGCCAAGAACTCGCTCTTGAGCGAGTTGGCGCGCGCCAGCTCCCGGTTCGAGTCCCGCAGCTTGTCGTTCAGGACGTGCAGTTCGGAGGTCCGCTCCCGCACCTTGCGCTCGAGGTCCGCGTTCATCTGCTCGATGTCCTTGAGGTGCTGGCGCCGCTCCTCCAGCTTCTCGAGGTACAGCTTGTAGGAGTAGTAGATGAGGACGCAGAACGGCAGCGACAGCAGGAACGATCCGATGCCGAAGCGGTCGAGGAAGTAGGCCATCCCGAGCGCCAGCGAGCCGCCGGCGAGGAAGGACGGCGCCGACCACAGGAAGTTGTCCTGCCAGACCTTCAGGACGTTCAGCCGGTTCGCCAGCGCCACGACGCCCGAGATGCTGTAGGTGTTGGCGAGGTAGAACACCAGCGTGGCGAGCATGAGGGCGATGATGCCGTCGCCGCCCCGCACGATCCCCGGCCGTCCGCCGAACGCCTGGTACGTCTCGCCGGTCAGGAAGGTGGTGATGACGAACGAGGCGACGTTGAACAGGGTGCGATACCAGGCCATGCGCGGCAGCCGGAACAGGCACAGGCTGCCGATGCAGACGATGGAGACCAGCACCGCCTCGGGTTCGCCGATGAGCAGGAGAGTCGCGAGGATGAACGGGTGGGAGATCGACATCTCCACCCGCAGCCCGAGGTGCACCGCGTGCGGCGCCACCAGCGCTCCGAGGACGGCGAGCGCCAGGGTCGAGGAGGTCAGGACGAGCGCGTGCCCCGGGAGGATCGCCGCGAGCACCAGGAGGGCCCCGGCGACGGTGGCGGCGATGTAGAGCAGAACGCCCCGATCGAGCTCGCGCATGACGGCTTCCCGGGCGCCCCGGCGCGGGGCCGGAGCGCCGCGCCTCAGCCCGGCCTCCTCAGTTCAGCGACGGCCCCCGGCCGATGACGTGCTTCTTGAGCTTGCTGTACAGGCTGCTCCGGTTGATCCCGAGGACCGAGGCGGCGAGCTTCTTGTTCCAGTTGCACTCCGCCAGGGTCTTGAGGATGTAGAGGCGCTCGTGCTCGAGAAGCGACAACCGGGAGTCGACGACCGGGCCGCTCCCGTCGCGCAGCGTCGCGGGCAGGTCGGAGGCCTCGACCCGGTCCCCCTTCGCGAGGACGACCGTGCGCTCGATGACGTTCTCCAGCTCGCGCACGTTCCCCGGCCAGCCGTGCCGGCCGAGGATCTCCAGCGCCTCGTCGGAGAAGCCGCGCATCGGCTTGCCGATCTTGCGGCCGAAGCGCTCGAGGAACTCGGCGCCGAGCACCGGCACGTCCTCGGGCCGCTCGCGGAGCGGCGGGATGTTCAGCGGGATGACGTTGAGGCGGTAGAAGAGGTCGTGCCGGAAGGAGCCGCGCTCCATCCCCTCCTTGAGGTTCTTATGCGTGGCGGCGATCACCCGCGCGTCGACGTGCAGCGTCTCCTCGCCGCCGACCCGCTCGAAGCGGCGCTCCTGCAGGAAGCGCAGCAGCATCAGCTGCGTCGAGGGGGAGAGATCGCCGATCTCGTCGAGGAAGACGGTGCCGCCGTCGGCCAGCTCGAAGCGCCCCTTCTTCTGCTTGAGCGCCCCGGTGAACGCCCCCTTCTCGTGGCCGAAGAGCTCGGAGTGCAGCACCCCCTCGGAGTAGACCGCGCAGTTCGCCTCGACGAACGGTCCCGCGGCGCGGTGCGAGTTGTAGTGGAGGATGCGCGCCACCAGCCCCTTGCCGGTGCCGCTCTCTCCCATGATGAGCACGGTCGAGTCGGTGGCGCAGACCTCCCTCAGGAGCGCCAGGATCTGGGCCATCTTGGCGCTCCTCCCCAGGATGGCGGAGAAGGCGTGCTCCCCCTGCAGCGACCGGCGCAGCTCGGCGTTGCGGGCCCGCTCGCTCTGGAGGTCCTCGGCGGTGCGTTTGCGCTCCGACCCGAGGTCCTTGATGCGGGCGGCGCGCTCCGCGAGGCGCAGCAGGTCCTCCGGAGGGCACGGCTTGCGCAGCACCTCCCAGACGCCGCGGCGCATGGCGCCGATGACCATGTCGATGTCGAGGGCGCGCCCGGCCACCGCCACCGGCAGCTCGGGGCAGGCGCTCTTCAGCGACTCGACGAACCCGAGTCCGGCGCCGGGCCGGTCGAGATCGACCAGCGCCACGTCGAAGGCGCGGCTGCGCCCGCGTTCGATCGCCGCGTGTTCCTGGTCCACCGACGTCACCCGGTGACCGGCGGTGGCGAGGGCGTCGTCGAGGCTTTTCGCGAAAGTCGGATCGTCGTGCAGGACGAGGATGCTGGACTTGCGGCTCATGCGGCCCCCCTGTGCGTGTCCAGAAGATCGGCAAGAAACGTTCCACGACGGCAGAACGTCGTCGCGCGCAATCCCCTGCGGAAGCGGGGTTTGCGCGATCACGATCGACGGATCGGCGACGGTGTCGTGATTCGCGACAAAAGTGGCAGGAACCGGTGACGAGGAGTGTCATCCGGCCGCCGCCGCGCCGGTCTCGGGAGCGACGCCCCGGCGCGGAGGTGGCGGCGCGGCGCGCCGATGCTAGATTGGGCGGGTCATGCGTTTCGCACCGATCGCGCTCGGGCTGCCCCTCGCACTCCTGACGAGCGGGGCTGCGACGCGCGCCCCGCTCGACGCCGGGCTGCAGGCGATGCACGCCGGCGACTACCGGAGCGCCATCGTCGAGTTCCGCCGCGCCGCCGATTCCGATCCCGGCTCCCCCGATCCGGTCTACCTCATGCTCTTCAGCCGGTG
>Ga0111538_10003625_pt1 | contig 21540 bp, 17 predicted proteins | sample SoiMethybrSBSTD1_FD_79669 | JGI IMG/M metagenome (GOLD analysis project Ga0111538, IMG submission 79669) | Bulk soil microbial communities from a Populus tree surrounding site in Tennessee, USA - Soil MetaG P. TD hybrid SBSTD1 (version 2)... | ecosystem: Environmental > Terrestrial > Soil >... | reverse complement strand
TGGTGGGTATTGTTAATAACAGGATGTCGTTCACCCGACTCGAAAAAGCTATAAAGGCAAAGCAGAAAATAAATAATGAATGGCTTAAAATTGTAAAGATATTGGCATCATGACAAAAAACATTAAGAAATACCTGCACGAATCAATGGATAAGGAAGCAGGAATTGAACATACATCACACCGTACCAAAATAGTGGCAACTGTTGGGCCAGCTTGCGATTCTTACGAACAATTACTGGCACTGGTAAAAGCTGGCGTCAACGTTTTCAGGCTTAACTTTTCTCATGGAAGCCATGAAGATAAAGCGCGGATCATCGATAGTATCCGCAAAATCAACAATACTGAACCTTATAACATTTCTATACTCGGCGACCTGCAGGGACCGAAATTAAGAGTAGGTGAAATTGAAAATAATGCACTTGAGGTTTTTCCGGGTGACATTCTCACTTTTACCAATGAAAAAGTTGTAGGTACCCTTGAAAGGATATATGTATCATATCCCAATCTTCATACCGACGTAAGGATTGGTAACAAGATCATGATCGATGACGGCAAAATGGAAGTTCAGGTAGTAAAGATTGAAAAGAACAATGATGTAAAGGTAGAAGTAACTATGGGCGGAGTGATCTCTTCAAAAAAAGGTATCAACCTTCCCGACACCAAAATATCATTACCTGCGCTCACAGAAAAAGATTTAATAGATCTCGAATTTATTATAGAACAGAAACTTGATTGGGTAGCCCTTTCATTCGTAAGAAGTGTAAAGGACATTTATCTGCTGCGCAGCAAACTCACCGACAAGCAAAGCAAAACAAAGATCATCGCCAAGATTGAAAAACCTGAAGCACTTGTAAATATCAGGGACATCATTCTCGAATCCGATGGAATAATGGTTGCACGCGGTGACCTTGGTGTTGAACTTCCCGTGGAACAGATTCCGCTAATCCAGAAACAGCTGATCAAAAAATGCCTTCACCGTGCCAAGCCGGTAATCGTAGCCACACAGATGATGGAAAGTATGATCGACAGGAGCAAACCGAATAGAAGCGAGATCACTGATGTGGCAAACGCGGTACTGGAAGGTACAGATGCAGTAATGCTTAGCGGTGAAACTGCCACTGGCAAACATCCTGTTCTGGTAGTGGAGACTATGAGAAAGATCATCATGCAGGTTGAAAAAAGCGACTATAAATATAATCTTGAAGATGAACTGGTGCCGCAACCACACTCTCCTTCATTCTTAAGTGATGCTATCTGTTACAATGCCTGCAAGCTGGCACGCGATACGAAAGCAGATGCGCTTGTGGGTATGACGCAAAGCGGATACACTGCGTTCATGCTTTCCAGTTATCGTCCTGAATCGCCACTATATATATTTTCCAAGGAGAAAAGTCTGATCAATCAGCTCAGCTTAAGCTGGGGTGTACGGGCATTTCATTATGCTGAAGAAGAAAGTCTTGATGGCATTCTATCCGATGAGATTCAGATTTTAAAAGAAAGAGGATTTATCAAGTCGGGAGATCTTGTTGTGAATACTGGCAGTACACCAGTGCATCTGCATCTGCCTACGAATGTGTTGAAAATTACGAGGGTGGAATAATGGTCAGAGGTGAGATTTTTTTCACTACTCACTATTCTACGCTCAGTCCCGCATTCAGATACTCTTTATTCAACCTTGAAATATTTGTGATCGCAATTTCTTTAGGGCACACCGCTTCACATGCCCCAGTGAAAGTACAAGCGCCAAATCCTTCCTTGTCCATTTGCCCCACCATATTCAACACCCGGATCTTTCTTTCAGGATGGCCCTGCGGAAGCTGTGCAAGATGAGCAACTTTTGCAGACATGAATAGCATCGCCGAACTGTTCTTACATGCGGCAACACAAGCTCCACAACCGATGCAGGCTGCAGCGGCAAACGCATTGTCGGCTCTGTCTTTTTCGATTGGAATTGCGTTGGCATCAACATTATTCACGTTACCGGTGTTCACAGAAATAAATCCTCCAGCCTGTATTATCCGGTCCAATGCGGTACGATCAACCATCAGGTCTTTAATAACAGGAAATGACTTTGCCCTCCAGGGTTCCACAACAACAGTCTGGCCATTTTTAAATGCACGCATATGCAACTGACAAACTGTAGTGGCATGCCATGGGCCATGCGGCCTTCCATTGATATGCATCGAGCACGCACCGCAGATTCCTTCCCTGCAGTCGTGATCAAAAGCTATCGGATCCTTCCCTTCCCCGATCAATCTTTCATTTAGTACATCAAACATTTCAAGGAACGACATTTCAGGTGAAACATCATCCACCTTATAAGTAACAAACTTTCCTTTAGAGGAAGATTTATCCTGTCTCCAAACTTCTAATGTCAGGCTTATATTTTCAGAATGATCCATAATATCAAATATGGTTTTGTCTGTTATTTGTAACTCCTTTGCGTTGGCTTGGCCACTTCAAACTTCAATTCTTCTTTATGCAGTTCCCAGTTGCTCTCACCTTTATATTCCCAGGCGGCAACATATTGAAAGTGTTCATCATCGCGTAATGCTTCACCTTCTCCCGTTTGCATTTCTTCCCGGAAATGACCTCCGCAGCTTTCACGCCTGTGCAGCGCATCAATGCACATCAGTTCACCAAGTTCCAGGAAATCAGCTACGCGGTTTGCTTTATCGAGCTCAATGTTCATTTCCAGGATCTCACCTGGAATGCGTACATCTTTCCAGAAATCTTTTCTCAATTGCTTTATCTCTTCAATGGCTTCCTTTAATCCATTTTCATTGCGCGCCATTCCGCATTTGTCCCACATGATCTTACCTAATCTTTTATGGAAACTTTCAACGCTCTGTGATCCCTTTATGTTCATGAGGGTGTTTATCCTGTCACTCACTGATTTTTCAGCGGCTTCGAACGCAGGATCAGAAACCGGGATAGATGGTGAGTTAATTTCATTGGCGAGATAATTTCCGATGGTATAGGGAATCACAAAGTAACCATCTGCCAGTCCCTGCATCAATGCCGAAGCACCCAGCCTGTTGGCTCCATGGTCAGAAAAATTAGCTTCGCCCATAGCATATAACCCTTCAACAGTAGTGGTCAATTCATAATCAACCCACAACCCACCCATAGTATAATGCACGGCAGGATAAATCCGCATCGGTGTGATGTAAGGATCCTCTCCGGTAATTTTACTATACATGTCGAACAGGTTGCCATATTTTTCTTTCACTACTTCACGTCCCAGTTCAATCACTCTTTCTGAAGTTACATCATCAAGGCCCAGTTTGTTTACTTCACCCTGTCCATAGCGCTTAATGGCTTCTGCATAATCGAGGTAAACTGCCATCTTCGATTTTCCAACACCAAAACCTGCATCGCATCTTTCTTTTGCTGCGCGTGACGCAACATCGCGGGGAACCAGGTTACCGAATGCGGGATATCTTCTTTCGAGATAATAATCTCTTTCTTCTTCAGGAATTTCATTAGGGCGCCTGTTGTCGTTTTTGGTTTTTGGCACCCAGATACGTCCATCATTCCTTAATGATTCAGACATCAGTGTAAGTTTACTCTGATGGTCGCCGCTTACCGGAATGCAGGTCGGATGGATCTGTGTGAAACAAGGGTTACCAAAATAAGCGCCTTTCTTGTGCGCCTTCCAGATGGCGGTAACGTTACATCCCATCGCGTTGGTGGAAAGATAAAATACATTTCCATATCCTCCTGAACATAACAGTACCGCATGACCGAAGTGACGCTCTATGTGTCCGGTAATAAGGTTGCGGCAAATAACACCTCTCGCCTTTCCTTTGATGATCACAACATCGAGCATCTCGTGACGTGAATACATTTTTACATTGCCCAGGGCCACCTGGCGTTCTAGCGCCTGGTATGCACCGATCAGCAATTGTTGTCCTGTTTGTCCTGCAGCATAAAATGTTCTTTGAACCTGCGTACCGCCGAAGGACCTGTTGCTCAGCAACCCGCCGTATTCTCTGGCAAAGGGAACTCCCTGTGCCACACATTGGTCTATGATACTCGCGCTTACTTCTGCAAGCCTATGCACATTAGCCTCGCGTGCGCGGTAGTCGCCACCTTTGATAGTATCATAAAAAAGACGAAAAATACTGTCGCCGTCGTTCTGGTAATTTTTTGCTGCGTTGATACCGCCTTGCGCTGCAATGCTGTGAGCGCGGCGCGGACTGTCCTGGAAACAGAAAGCCTTCACCTTGTATCCCATTTCACCGAGAGATGCGGCTGCTGATGCGCCTGCAAGACCGGTTCCTATAACAATCACTTCGAGTTTTCGCTTGTTTGCAGGGTTTACAAGCTTAACATGCCCCTTGTATTCGTACCATTTATTATCTAACGGGCCAGAAGGTATTTTAGAATTCAACATCCGGATGAATTTAGAAATGAATATTAACCGATCCAGTTCAGGTAAATTGCAATGGGCATCGAAGCAAAAACTAATGGAACAATTATAGAGAATGCAGTGCCTATTCCTTTTACCATGCCGATATACCTTGTGTTATGCAAGCCCAGCGTTCTGAATGCGCTCTGGAAACCGTGAAGCAAATGATAAGCAAGGGAGATGCAGCCTAATATATATAATATTACCACAACCGGATTTTGAAAAACTTCCACCATTATGATGAACATGTTATGATAATTCTTTCCTTCTACTTCAGGTAATCCGGTTATGCGTGATGGCACCCAGAAATGAGCGATGTGCATGATGAGAAATAATAATAATAATGTACCGAGCAATCCCATCGTACGGCTGTACCATTTGCTACCCCTGTTGGCAAGATTTACTTTGTAACCCTGTCCTCTTCGGGAAAGGTTTTTTGCTTCAAGCACATATCCCTGAATGATGTGAATAATGAACCCGATAAACAATCCGTATTCCATCGTTCGAACAACCATGGACGCAGCCATGAAATGCGCGGCCCTGTTGAACATGTCGCCATTATCATCAGGATTAAAAATATTAAGGTCGTTGAATATACAGGCATTGATACAAACATGAACTACCAGGAAAGAAATCAGGAAGAGACCTGTAAGCGACATCACTATTTTTTTGCCAACGGAGGATGTGAAAAAGTGTGACCATTGCATTGAATATATATTGGAATAATTCAAAGATAACGCAGCGGAAGGAAATTCCCTATCTTAGCCACCAAATTATACCAGATGAGACAAGAGGAGGATTTTGAAGCCAACCTCGCAGGTGAAGAAGGAAAGTCGGAAGAATCAAGAAGCAGTTGGTTCAAACGTATAAAGAAAGGTATTCTCACAAGTACGGCAGACAAGAAAGAAACTCCTGAAGGATTGTGGAGCAAATGTCCGGAATGTGGTTACATCTGCACGGTTACTGAATTAAGAGAAAGTTTATTTGTTTGCCCAAAATGCAATTATCATCACCGTATAGGCAGTTCCGAATATTTCGAGATCATCTTTGACGACAATCAATATGATGTGATGTTCGAGAACATCCGTTCGAGGGATTTTCTTCAGTTCACCGATCTTAAATCTTATGGCAAACGGCTGGAAGAAACCTGGGCCAAAACAGATATCACCGACTCTATCCGGATTGCTGCAGGAAAAGTAGATGGAGAAATACTTGTTACTGGATGCATGGATTTTGAATTCATCGGAGGCTCACTTGGAAGTGTGATGGGTGAAAGAATAGCAAGAGCTGTTGATCATTGCCTTGAACACAGGGTCCCTTTGCTGATCATTTGTAAATCGGGTGGCGCAAGAATGATGGAAAGCGCTTTTTCGCTGATGCAGCTGGCCAAAGTATCCGGAAAACTTTCGCAACTCACCGACGCAAAGATCCCTTATATATCACTGCTCACCGATCCCTCGTTTGGCGGTATATCTGCTTCATTCGGTATGCTGGGCGACCTGAATATAGCAGAGCCCGGGGCTCTTATCGGGTTTGCCGGACCGAGAGTGATCAGGGAAACGATCAAAAAAGACCTTCCCGAAGGATTTCAGCGCAGTGAATTTCTTCTTGATCACGGTTTCCTCGATTTCATCGTTCACCGAAAGGAACTGAAAGAAAAGCTCGCTGTATTACTGAGGTTGTTCAAAAATTAATTTTTAATGGCCGAAATTCGTAACAGACAGGCATATTATGACTATTTCATAGATGATAAATATGATGCAGGCATGGTACTCACAGGAACTGAAGTGAAATCGCTGCGTGCCGGCCGCGCCAGTTTCAATGACAGCTATTGTTATTTTCATCGAGGAGAAATGTGGATCAAAAGCCTGCACATCGCCGAATACAGCCATGGCACCTCGAGTAATCACGACCCACTGAGAGAAAGAAAACTGCTGCTGAATAAAAAAGAATTGAAGAAGATAGAATCGAAGATCAGGGAGAAAGGAATAACAGTTGTTCCTTTGCGCATATTTTTTTCAGAAAAGGGGATCGCGAAAATTGAGCTGGGACTTGGTAAAGGCAAAAAACTGTACGACAAACGTGAAACCATCAAACAGAGGGACAACCAGCGGGAGTTGAAAAAATTTATCAGATAATGCTCAGACTTTTCATATCCATCATCCTTATTCTCGCTATAAAAATTTTACCTGCACAGCGCCATGTAAAAGGTTCATGGTATGGCCGGGCAGATGTGGTAACTTCCGGCGCCGCCAGTAATTATCTCACCGAATTCAAATTGAAACAGAAAGGCAATGAAGTGGAAGGTCTTTTCGGCTATTATTTCAAAGATACCTACCAGAGTTTTTTTGTGAGAGGAACGTATGATCCCAAAACGAGGCTGGTAAATATTAAAAACATTCCGCTGCTTTTTTATGGCTCCCCTACCCGAACAGGCATAGAATGCCCGATGCATTTCGAGGGCACACTAATGGTGTCGAAGGTGAGCAGCACAATTAAAGGAACTTTTTATACGGAATCGAAATATAAGTATACCTGCCCGCAGCTGAGTGTAAACATGACGATGGATGAATCAGAAAATCCCGATAGCGCACTCAACAATACCATAGCCGGAAGAAAATTCTGGCAGCCGCAGGAAGAAGATGTGGTGATCAGCGGAAATGCCGTTCCTGTAATACAGGTGGTTTCCACTCCGCAGGTAAATCCGAACCAGGAGCTTATCGATGAATTCACGAAGCGGAAAAGCATTTATGAAAAAGATATTGTGGTGTACGATGATTCAATACTGGTAAGCTTTTATGACAATGGCGATATAGATAATGATACGATAAGTGTTTTCCTGAATAAGAAACCTATTCTTATCCGAAGGGGACTAACTGCGCGTGCACTTAATATTTATATAGGTCTCGATTCCACAACCGAAGTTCACGAACTTAGTATGTTTGCAGACAATATGGGAGAATTTCCTCCAAATACCGCACTGATGGTGATCAGTGACAGGCAAAAAAGATATGAACTTTATTTGTCGGCAAGCCTGAAACAAAACGCAAGTATAAGATTACGCAGGCCGCGGCGGTTGTGAGTTTGTGAATAACTCGTGTACAATTATAAACTCACACTGGCTTCTTCCACTTACTTTCGGGAATCGTTTCTTCTATATTTGCCGCTTACCTATTAAAAGCATACTGTGAGATTAAAGAGTTTAGAAATAAAAGGATTTAAAAGTTTTGCTGATAAAACGGTTGTTAATTTCGACGACAACATCACCGGGATCGTAGGCCCCAACGGATGTGGCAAAAGTAATATCATCGACAGTATCCGATGGGTGATAGGAGAACAGAAGATAAGCCACCTACGTTCTGAAAATCTGGAGAGTCTTGTATTCAATGGCTCTAAAACCCGCTCTGCAAGCGGACTCGCAGAAGTAAGCCTTACTTTCGAAAATACCAGGAATCTTCTTCCCACCGAATTTAATACGGTTACCGTTACACGTAAATTTTATAAGAGCGGCGAAAGCGAATACCGCCTTAATGATGTAACATGCCGCCTGCGCGATATTCAGAATCTTTTTATGGATACCGGTGTGAGCACCGATTCATACGCGATCATCGAACTGGGCATGGTAGATGATATAATTAAGGACAAAGAGAACAGCCGGCGCAGAATGCTTGAACAGGCCGCCGGCATCACAATATATAAAACAAGAAAAAAGGAAGCGAAGAGCAAACTTGATGCAACAGAACAAGATCTCGCCCGTATCGAGGACCTTCTTTTTGAAATTAACAATCAGCTGAAGAGTCTCGAGAACCAGGCGAAAAAAGCCGAGAAATATTACGAGATAAAAAAAGATTACCGCGAGATCAGTATCGAGTTGGCAAAAGCTTCTCTTGAAGGATTCAATCTTACTTACCGCGAACTAAACCAGCAGGCTGAAACCGAAACTGACAGAAAAGTTGAGCTGGAAGCAATAATTGCAAAGGAAGAAGCCCAGGTGGAAGAAGAAAAGCTTGGTTTCATTGAAAAGGAAAAAGCGCTGCAGACACAACAGCATGAATTCAATGAATTGCTGCAGACCCTCAGGTCGAAAGAAAATGATAAGAACCTCGCCTCCCAGCGCCTGAATTTTTTACGGGAGAAGGAAGTGAATCTCCAGGAATTCATATCAAGAAGTGAAATTCAACTGAAGGGACTTGATGAAAGCATACTGTTTACTCAGGGGCAGATAGAAGAAGAGAATTCTAAACTCGAAAACCTGCTGGAACAATTGCAGCAGCTCAAAGATTCCGTTGATGAGAACAGGAAAATATTTGATGAAAAACGCTCACATGTAGAAAATTGCCGAAGTGAAATTCACGCGGTGCAGCGAAACCAGTTTGAAGCGGAGAAAAAAGTAGCCGTTGCGGATACTTCTATCCAAAATATGCAGAATGCTATTGAAAAAATAGAAGAAGAACGTGAGATTCGTGAGAGCCAGCTTAAGCAGGTTGAAGAAGAAAGGCATTTAAAGGAAGAAGAACTGGAAAGCCGCAAAACCGATCTTCTGCAATTACAGGAACAGCATGAGCGTACGAAAGAACAGATATTGCTTACTCAATCTGAAGTGGAAGAACTCAGGCACCATCTTGCAGATGAAAACAGGAAGCTCGATTCAAAAAAGAATGAACACGATCTGCTTAAGAGCCTGATCGATTCAATGGAAGGTTACCCGGAGAGTGTAAAATTTCTTCATAATAATAAGAACTGGAATCATACCGCCCCTATCCTCTCTGATATAATTTATGTAAAGGAAGAATACAGGGCAGCAGTTGAAAATGTTCTGGAGCCGTACCTGAACTATTATATTGTAAATGACCTTAACGAAGGATTGCAGGCTGTACATCTGCTTGACAACAATAAAAAAGGGAAAGCTAATTTCTTCCTGCTTGATAAGCTGAACAGTAGTGAAGTGAAGGAAGAGCATCGTCCTGAAGGCACCATACCCGTAATGGATGTGATTGAAGTTGATGACCAGTACCAGAAACTGGCACAGCATCTTCTCGCGAATGTTTATATCGCGGAAAATGAAGATTCTCTCAGGAATAGCAATGGATCTGTTATCCTTGAAAAGAATGGAAAATATGTAAAAGGAAAATATTCACTTACCGGCGGAAGCGTTGGAATATTTGAAGGTAAGAAAATCGGGAGGGCTAAAAACCTCAGCAAGCTTCACGAAGAGATCATTCACCAGGAAAAAATAGTTGCCGCTTTAAAAGCTGATATACAAAGCAAACATAATGAAGTGATCGCATTCAACGAGCAACTGAAGGAAAACGCGATCAGGAAAGCACAGGAAGACATCAGTAATCTTACCAACCAGGTATTTTCTCTTGAAAATAAAATTGAGACCCTTCATTCACAGCAACATTCTTCTTTAAACAGGCTTGAAGAAATGCAGACCGACCTCAATGAAACAATGCTTTCCATAGAAGGAACCCGAAACGAATGGATGAGCCTGGTAACATTACTCAATGAACTGAGAGATAAATTCAGAACAGCCGAACACGACTATAAGGCGGCTGAAGAAAAATATAATAGCGCATCCGCCGGATATAATGAATTTAATTTACAGGTAACAAGGCAGCAAAGCAGGATAAACGCGTTGGTACAGGAAGAAGAATTCAAAAGAAACCAGCTGAACGACCTGAAAGAGCAGGTAGACACGAATGCTTCACAGCTCAAGCAAACGACTGAAAATATTTCTGAAAGCCTTGAGTTGGTATCTGTTGCTGAAAATGAGCTGGTATCCCTGATGAAACGAAAAGATGAGAAAGAGAAAGATCTGAATGAAGCGGACCAGGCTTATTATAACCTACGTAATGCATTGAATGAAAAGGAAAGTGCACTTCGTCATAAAGTGAAAAACCGCGAACAGGTTGAGCATCTCCTTGGAGAAATTAAAGACAAACTAAATGAGCTCAAGCTTCAGCTTGCGGGAATGAAGGAAAGACTTAGCGTGGAATTCAGGATCAATCTCGATGACATTATCGATCAGCCAAGATCGGGGGAAACACCAGTGGAGGAGTTACAGGAAAAAGCAGACAGAATGAAGAAAAGACTGGAGAACCTGGGAGAAGTTAATCCGACCGCTATCGAAGCATTCCAGGAAATGAGGAAGAGATATGAGTTCATTCTTGAACAGAAAAATGACCTTGTTACAGCTAAGCAGAGCTTACTGCAAACAATAGAGGAAGTTGAGGCTACTGCCAACAAGCAGTTCCTCGATACATTCAATCTTGTAAGGGAAAATTTCAGAAAAGTATTTAAAGCATTGTTCACTGAAGATGACACCGCAGACCTGATTTTAGAAAATCCTGAAAACCTTGCCGAAACTGGTATCGACATCGTAGCGAAACCTAAAGGAAAGCGTCCATCATCCATTACGCAGCTAAGTGGCGGAGAGAAGACTTTAACTGCAACAGCATTATTGTTTTCTATATACCTCATCAAGCCTGCGCCCTTTTGTATCCTGGATGAAGTGGATGCGCCTTTGGACGATGCCAATGTCGGCAAGTTCACGCATATGATACGTAAATTTAGTGAAGACAGCCAGTTCATCATTGTTACACACAATAAAATGACCATGAATGCTGTTGATGTTATTTATGGAGTAACAATGCAGGAGCCGGGAGTAAGCAAACTTGTGCCGGTTGATTTCAGAAGCCTTAATTAAACGACTAACCTTTGATATAAAAAGTACGGCTGGTAAATTTTACCAGCCGCTTTTATTTAATGACCATGGCCACCTTTGGGGCTGCCTCCATGGGCGCTTGCAGAAAGTACTTCAAGATCGCGGTCAAAGAGATACATTCCTCCCTTGTCGTCGCCGATCAGTTTAAGTTTGTCGAGAACATTACGCGCAAGGGTTTCTTCTTCTATCTGCTCAGCAACATACCATTGCAGAAAATTATGCGTAGTGTAATCTTTTTCCTGGATACAAAGCTCAACAAGGGCATTGATCTCATTGGAAACTTTTATTTCATGAGAAAGGATCGTCTCGAATATTTCATGAATGGAATTGTAAGCCTTAGGCGGAGCATCAAGGCCCGGAACCAGGGCGTGACCACCACGGTCGTTGATATATTTAAATAGCTTCAGCATGTGCATTCGTTCTTCATCGGAATGATGATAAAGGAATTTAGCGACTCCGTTATAGCCCTTCACTTCACACCACGATGCCATGGCTAAATAATACATGGAAGAAAATCCTTCTAGATCGATCTGGCGGTTAAGTGCGGCTTCTATTTTTGATGAGATCATACGAAAAAATTATAAATAAATGTAAATACATTTTATCTTATTTGCGTTTTGTCTTTTGGTGCATTGACTTACTGCTCTACCAGCTTACCTATTTTTCCGTTCCCGGCTAAAAAAACTGATTTTCCCCTTTTGGCTTTTCTGCATACATGAAATCCTTCTCCGGAAATGTTCTTCCAGTTCAATCCTTCATCAGTTGATATATCAACGCCGTTAAGTCCGCATGTTATCATCCGGTTTTCTGTTATGAATTCTACACAGCTACGATAACCATTTGGTGATACCCGGGGAAGTAACCAGGATTTGCCGCCATCTAAAGAAACCGCACAGTTTTTATCATGAGACGCCGGATCTTTGAAATCTCCACCCACCACTGCAATCATTGGTAATTTTCTGTTTTTGAACCATACCGCAATTGAATTGGCCCCTTGAGTTTCTTTTCCGCTGATCACGGGAAGATCAATGGGATCACCCTTATGGAAAAATCTTGATACCGAACCCCCGGCAATAAAACAGGCTTCCCTTCTTGTCAATGCGCGAACGTTGGTTCCGCTTGCAGCAAAACAAGCTTCGCCGCTATCCGCTTTCGGTAATTTATCGGATGTTAAAGGTCTCCAGTTATCGCCTCCGTCGAATGTGCGAGCAATAAAAAATCTTCCATTAACAGGATCTCCCAAAACAATTCCGCTTTCACTGTTCCAGAATTCCATGGCGTCCAGGAACATTCCCGGAGTATCATTAGTGTAAACAGGTTTCCAGTTTATGCCTTTGTTCCCGGTTTTAAGGATCAGGCCTGGTTCTCCAACAGCCATGATAATTGCAGTATGTTCGTCGAATGCCTCTATATCGCGGAAATCTTTTGATTCATAGCCTTCTACTTTGATCCATTCCCATGTTGCACCACCATCAATTGTTTTGCCAACGGTGCCATTACTTCCGCTTACCCAGATGACTTTATCGGTTACAACACTCAAACCCCTGAAAGAAATCCCTTTCTTTTCAGTAATTACTTGAACGTTCTGTCCCAACAATGTAAATGAATAAAATATATAATATAATATTATCAGATTTTTCATATTTTATAAGTACCCTTTCTCCCTTTCCTTTGCGTATTTTATGCAAATCATAAAAAACGCACAATTACTGAAATTAATTCACCTTACAATATAAGCTCATAATTCACGCTTATAAGTGTATATATCTATCATTGAAAATGTACCAGTATATTTCTGTTGCTGCTGTAGCCTCCTACTTTATTCCTTTATTCATTGTTCTGTTAAAAAAAGCATGGAACGATAAGTTCTTCAGGTTATTCGCCATCTATTGGGGCATCGGTGGTATCATTAACATGGTCGACGTTATCCCGGGCGTTTCAAAAGAAACAATACATGTTATCGGAATCCTGTATAATATGCTCGACATCCCCTTTATCCTGGCAATACTATATTATACCACCACATACACTTTTGTAAAGAAAACAATAGCGGCATCCTTAGTGATTATATTGGTAGTGCAGGTGATCAGCATTTTACAATCGGGTGTCAATTACGATTCACAGAAATATGCACTCGGTGCTGGTGTGGCCATGGTGCTATGCATTGTTACTATGGAAATTATCAGGTACATGCAGAAAATTGAGCATAATACCAGGCAGAATGCCAAAATGTTTATTTATGCCGCTGTACTTTTTGAATATGCCACTTTCATTGTTATCTACATCTTCGATTATATATTGATCTCTGAGGACAGGCAGGACAGCTATTTGATTTATTATTTGTCAACCCTGGTAGCAATACTGATTGCGAGCTGCGGGTTCCTGATGTATAGGAGATATGAGAATGTAACAGCCTACCTGAAAAGATAAATTGTTAAGGATTGATGATCGCAAAGGCTTTGTCGCTCACATAAGGACCACCCGGGTGCCTGGCTGAATAATCGAGATTGAGCCAGAACTGGCCGTTCTCTTCATGATAGTAAATATTTCCCTTCACCTCTTTACTAAAGAGATTCATGATTGCCGTATTGATCTTTTCAAAATTCTTTTCGTCGCCACATAAGAGTTCCGGATACAGGTGGCCTTCGGTGAGTACCATCCGTGCATGTACACCGATCGCTTTAAGAGCTGAGACCATCAGTATAGTGTGATCATCGCAGTCTCCTCCCATACCGTTGAGAATCGTTTCCCGAGGAGTAGCAAAATATTCGTCACGTTCGGAGTCTGAAACGTATTTGAAATTGGTATTGATCTCTTTGAACACGGAAAAAGCTCTAACCACAGGACCATACTTCGAATGATAACTGTCGAAGAATTTCAATGACGCCGAAACAGCAAAATTTCTCACCACTGAATCATGGTAATCTACTTTGCTTTCAATCGACTTCACTGTACGTGCAAGTGGTCCGTCAAAAAAAGAAGGCATCACCACCAGGTCTGTTTCTTTCTGTTCCTTTTTACCCCAATTGCTTTTTACCATCACCTGATAATCATTGATCACAGTACCAAATCCCCTGCCGTTCGTCAAAGTATTATAAAGTATAACAGCCACGAACATCACCAACACCGGGATGATAAGAAAATGAAATATCCTGAACATCACAAATGTGAATAGTCCGGCGATCAATACTGAAACCAGGAGGTCGAAGTTCCAGGCACCTATCATCAGGGGTGGAACATACCTGTTGATGAGTGGAGCAAGTGGTAACACGGTAAGGATACCGATAATGATATTGATAGCTCTTAGAAGGGGTCGGTATTTATCGTACGTATAGAGCATGACGGGATATGCACTTATAACGCAAAATTGTACCAGATTTACATATAATTACTGTTAATTTGTTGGGGATGGAAGAAGGTATTTAATCATCATCTTCCTCTTCATAATTATAAGCATCTTTATTGTAGAGATCCTGCCATTCTTTAACGGCTTCGTCACTCAGAAGTTCAATAATATCAAGGATCGGATCTGTCTTTTTCTTCCAGCTAAGCACTTCTTCATCGCCATAAACAGTCACGAACACACAATGATCTGTTTCCAGGGTTACCTGGATAAGGTGAATGGGTAAGTCTTCTTTTTCCTGAATCAGATAATAACAACCGTTTTCCAGCAACGCATACGAATACATACGATACCACTTTTAAATTTTAAAAAGAAGAGTTTTAAATCTTTGGACTTAAGGGTCAGTAAGGAAATGAATACAACAGGTTAGGTAGAAGTAGAATTTATGGGTTGCCGGATTGGCAACAGATCAAATGTAGGACAATTAGTGATTCCCTAATACCGTGAAAAAAGGATTAATCTAAGTTTTATTCCCACTGTTGATAATTAATTAGTTATATAATAACAATACTTCTCACTTTTGAGATGGTTTTCGGTTTTGGCATTTTGGCTTATATCTTTGCCACCGGCCTTACTAACCATTAATTTCCTATGGCAGAAAAGCAAAACCTGTTTGATTATACTGAAGAAAGCATCAAATCCCTCGATTGGCGTGAGCATATAAGGCTTAGGCCGGGGATGTATATTGGAAAGCTGGGTGACGGCTCCAGCCCAGACGATGGTATCTATGTTCTACTTAAAGAGGTGGTAGACAACTGTATAGATGAACATACCATGGGGTATGGCAAAACTATCGAGATCAATATTGAAGGGAAAACCGTTATGGTCCGTGATTTTGGACGCGGCATCCCCCTTGGTAAAGTGGTGGATGTGGTGAGCAAAATAAATACGGGCGCGAAATACGACAGTAAAGCATTCCAGAAAGCTGTAGGCCTGAATGGTGTGGGTACCAAAGCAGTTAATGCGCTCAGCAACTATTTTAAGGTGACTGCCATAAGGGAAGGCAAAGAAAAATCCGCAGAATTCGAACGTGGCATTCTTGTTAAAGAATATAAAGAGACAAAAAGCGGTGAACCCAATGGAACACTGATCACATTCATACCTGATGACAAGGTGTTCAAAAATTTTCATTATGTACATGAATATCTCGACAACCAGTTATGGAATTATTGCTTCCTTAACGCCGGCCTTATCATTACCCTTAATGGAAAAAAGTATGTCAGCAAAAATGGTTTGCTCGATCTGCTGGAACGCAAAACCAATGCAGATGAGATCCGCTACCCGATCATATCATTGAAAGCTGAGGACATTGAGCTTGCGATGACCCATGAGAACCAATATGGTGAAGAATATTATTCATTCGTTAACGGGCAGTACACCACTCAGGGAGGAACGCACCTTGCGGCATTCAGGGAAGCGATCGTTAAAACAATAAGAGATTTTTATAAAAAAGATTATGATTCATCTGATATAAGGGGAAGCATCTGTGCCGCCATTTCCGTGCGTGTACAGGAACCTGTTTTTGAATCACAAACAAAGACGAAACTCGGTTCGCAGATTGTGTATGAAGGCGGCCCCAGCATGAGAAACTTTGTAGGTGATTTTATTTCAAAAGAGCTCGATAACTACCTTCATAGAAATCCGACTGTTGCGGATGCATTGAAAAAACGTATTGAGCAGAATGAAAAAGAAAGAAAGGAACTTTCAGGTATACGCAAACTGGCAAATGAAAGAGCCAAGAAAGCGAATCTCCATAATAAAAAACTTCGCGACTGCCGCTATCACCTGAACGATGAACCGAGCGGCAAGGAAAAGGAAAAGATCATAGAGAAGGCTAAAGAAAGTACCATCTTCATCACTGAAGGTGATTCTGCAAGCGGCTCCATTACCAAGGCTCGCAATGTTGAAACCCAGGCGGTATTCAGCCTGCGCGGCAAACCACTTAACTGTTATGGATTGACCAAAAAAGTAGTGTACGAAAATGAGGAATTCAATCTTTTGCAGCATGCCCTTAACATCGAGGAATCATATGAAGGGCTCCGTTATAATAATATAGTAATCGCTACAGATGCAGACGTTGACGGAATGCACATCCGTTTGTTATTGATGACGTTCTTTTTACAATTCTTTCCCGACCTGGTGAAGAACGGGCACGTGTATGTACTGGAAACACCTTTGTTCAGGGTTCGCAATAAGCAGGAAACTATTTACTGTTACGATGAAAAGGAAAAAGGTGCAGCTGTGAAAAAATTAGGCAGCAAGCCGGAGATCACCCGTTTCAAAGGACTCGGTGAAATATCACCAGACGAATTTGCAAAATTCATCGCTGCGGATATCAGGCTGCAGCCGGTAATGATCAAGCAGGATACGCATATTCAGCAACTGCTGGAATATTATATGGGCAAGAACACGATCCAGCGGCAGGAATTCATTATTGATAATCTGAAAATCGAACTCGACCTTGTTGATGACAAGGTGAATTTAGCTTCTTAGATGACGATGCTTCAATACAGGGATGCCAGAGTTGATGATCTTCCGAGGATCGTTGAAATATATAATTCAATCATTGCGGGAAGGATGGTTACAGCTGATACAGATCCAGTACCCGTTGAAAGCCGGCTCGACTGGTTCAACGCACACGATCCACAAAGGAGGCCCCTCTGGATGGCAATGAATGGAGAAGAAAACATTGGTTGGGTGAGCTACCAGTGGTTTTACGGACGGCCCGCATATAATGGTACTGCCGAGCTGAGCCTCTACCTCGATGAAAATGAAAGGGGTAAAGGATTTGGTGCTCAAATTTTAACGCGTGCGATGAATTCCTGTGAAAGGTTTAATATAAAAACGCTCTTAGGATATATATTCGCGCATAATATACCCAGCCTGAAATTATTCAGGAAAATGGGATTTACAGATTGGGGACATTTTCCGCGTATTGCAATCCTCGATGGTATTGAAAGAGATTTAATAATTGTAGGAAAAAGAATCAACGAATAAAATGATCCACATTGTTTTCCAGGAAGCGGATATTACAGTATTGAAGGAAGCCATAAAACTGGATGAAAGCCTGCAGGGAGAAGTAGTACAGGTGAAAGATGATTTTGCAGTAGGCCCCCTGAAGGATATCTATACTGAGGAAGGCATAAGCCTCAGGAAACAGTGGTGGCGCGACGTACTGGCTGGCGGAGATATAGATGGCAAAGTGGATGATGGCAGCGTTGATGATTTAAAAACAGTGAAGGAGTTAAGAGAAAAGCTCGGCCAGGATGCAGATGAAATAGTGTGGATCTGGGCGGCACAGAATAAACATGATGTGAGCGGATATTATTGGCTGATGAGCCAACTGGCAGATTACCAGGGAAGGATATTTATCCTTTACCTGAACAACCTTCCCTTTTTTAATGAGAAAGGGAATATTTTTTACCCGGAAAATCTTTACCAGATACCTCCAAGGGAATTTATTAAAGCGAAAAAGCTTGCGAGACCGATTACACCAAGTGAGTTTGAAGTAGACCCTGATGAATGGAAAAAATTAACAGAGCAGGATAAATTTGTAAGATTGCTGGAAGGTGGTAAAAAGCTCATACAGCACGATGTTGATTTTTACGATGATGAACTGAAGAAATATATTTCAGGTGAATGGCAGAAAGCGAATAAGATCATTTCAGCATTTTATCATAAAGCAAAACAGACAACGGGAGATATGTTTTTGTTGTGGAGATTGAAACAGGTGCTGCAGTCCGAAGATTTTGAAGTGCAGGGAAATATAAAGGGAATGAAAGATTTTGAGATCCGTAAAAAAGTAACAGCGGAACAATCAGCATCATAATTTTTAAAGTTGTCATCCTGAAGCAATCAGGATCTGCAATAATTCAAATATGCCCGAAAAAAAAGAAGAACTAAATGGCGATACCGGGATAACAGGGCAATACCGTACCTGGTTTCTCGATTATGCCTCCTATGTTATACTTGAAAGAGCCGTTCCTGCGGTTGAGGATGGCCTGAAACCGGTTCAGCGGCGCATCCTTCATTCTATGAAAGAAATGGATGATGGACGTTTCAATAAAGTGGCGAACATTATTGGCCAGAGCATGCAGTACCACCCACATGGTGATGCAAGTATAGGTGATGCTTTGGTGAATCTTGGCCAGAAAGATCTTCTGATAGAAACGCAGGGGAATTGGGGCGACGTTAGAACAGGCGATGAAGCAGCAGCGGCACGTTATATTGAAGCAAGACTTTCCAAATTTGCATTGGACGTAGCCTTCAATGAAAAAACCACAGAATGGCAACTCAGTTATGATGGCAGAAAAAATGAGCCTGTAACACTTCCGATGAAATTTCCTTTGCTCCTGGCCCAGGGTGCCGAAGGCATTGCAGTAGGGCTTGCAACAAAAATTCTCCCTCACAACTTCTGTGAACTGATAGAAGCTTCCATCAAGCACCTTCGCGGGAAAAAGTTCGAGTTGCATCCTGATTTTCAGACAGGCGGAATGGCCGACACTATCCACTACAATGAAGGCAAACGTGGCGGTAAGATCAGGGTAAGATCGAAGATTGAGGAGGTTGATAAAAAAACACTGGTGATCCGTGATGTGCCATATGGTATCACTACTGCCCAGCTTATGGATTCAATTGTGAGGGCTAACGACCAGGGTAAGATCAAAATCAAAAAAGTAACCGACAATACTGCTGCCGATGTGGAGATCATCGTTGATCTCGCTCCAGGCATTTCGCCTGACATTACTATAGACGCGTTGTATGCTTTTACTGATTGTGAAGTAAGCATCTCCCCTAACGCCTGCGTAATTGTTGAGCACAAACCGCGCTTCCTTGGTGTGCATGAATTATTGAAGATATCTGTCGAAAACACCAGGGAATTGCTTAAAAAAGAACTGGAAATAAAATTGAAAGAACTCCAGGACAAGTGGCATTACACTTCCCTGGAAAGAATATTCTTCGAAGAGAAAATATATAAAGAGCTCGAGAAAAAGCATGATACCTGGGAGAATGTGATTAAAGCGATCGCAAAAGGATTTGAACCATTTGTTAAACAACTTAAAAGAGAAGTTACCAGGGAAGACATTCTTAAACTAACCGAAAAGCCGGTCCGCAGGATCTATCGTCTTGATATAGAAGAGCTGAACGCCCAGATCAAAAAAATTGAGGTAGACATCAAGCAGGTAAAATATGATCTTGCCAACCTTATAGATTTTGCAGTAGCCTATTATGACGGCCTGCTTAAAAAATATGGCAAGGGACGTGAAAGGAAAACTGAGTTACGACCATTTGAAGCGATACAGGCCAAACAGGTGGCGATAGCAAATGTGAAATTATATGTGAACCGTGAAGATGGTTTTATAGGTACGGGATTGAAGAAAGATGAATTTGTCACCGACTGTTCAGACCTTGATGACATAATTGCGTTTACAAAAGCAGGCAAGATGAAAGTGGTGAAAGTGGCAGATAAAGCATTTATTGGTAAAGACATAATACATATAGCAGTATTCAAAAAGAACGACGAGCGAACCACTTATAACATGATCTACCTTGATGGCAAATCGAAAGTGAGCTTTGCAAAAAGATTCAATGTAACAGGTGTTACACGGGATAAGGAATATGATCTTACAAAGGGCACAGAAAACAGTAAAGTGCACTACCTTTCAGTAAATCCAAATGGCGAGGCTGAAAAAGTGAAAATCATATTGAGTCCGGGTTCTTCTGCAAGAAATAAAGAACTTGATTTTTATTTTGAGACACTTGAGATCAAGAACAGGAGCAGTATGGGCAACCAGGTGACCAAGTACCCGGTAAAATCGGTGAAACTTAAAGAAGCAGGAAAAGCTACCATCAGTGGCAGAAAGATATGGTTTGATGATAGTTTTGGAAGGTTAAATGAAGAAAGTAAAGGTGAGTTTATCGGAAATTTCAATGCTGAAGACAGGCTGTTGGTGATCTATACAGATGGCAATTATGAGATAACGGATACTGAGCTGACCCAGCGCTTCGATGCTGAAAAGATCATTGTGATGGAAAAATTTGATCCTGAAAAGATCATCACCGCAATTTATCTTGACAATGAAAAGATGCAGTACAATGTAAAGCGTTTCAAGATCGAGACCACTACCCTTCACAGTAAGTTTTCTTTTATTAAGGAGGGCGATGGCAACAGACTCGAAACCGCCACCAGCGATAATGAGCCGGTGATCATCATTTCATCCGGACGCGGATCGCAGGCGAAAACACAAAAGATAAAACTTGCGACCTTTGTTGAAGTAATGGGCTGGAAGGCGGTTGGAGCCAGGCTGTTTGATTTTAATAAGAGCGTTGGCATGGAGTGGGATGTGAAAAAGAAGAAGAGCAACCAGCAGGAGCTTTTTTGAATTGAAAGTCTATAGTCAAAATATAAATTTTTAAATATCACATCAATGAAAAAATTCCTGGTTCCCACAGATTTCTCAGAAACATCTAAAAATGCCGCGCGCTACGCAGTGGAACTTGCGCAGGATGATCCTGAAACAACCATTATTTTATATAATACCTACTATAAACTCGCTCCCGGTTCAGACGGATCGTTGCTGACTGAATCAGACGAAGACAGAAAAACAGTATTGAACCAGGCACTCCGCAACCTCGAAATTGAGCTGCATGAAATTTCAACCGTAAGGATAGAATACATTGCAGAAGAAGGTAATTCACTAGTGGATAGCATAGAAAAATACGTGCGTTATAACGGCATCAATTTCGTGATCATGGGTATCACCGGAGCAACAAAACTTGAACAGATATTTATCGGAAGCAATGCACTTAATATGGCGAGACAGGGAATTTGTCCCGTTATTATTGTTCCGCCGAATGCTCGGTTCAAAAAAATTCAGAATGTAATGCTGCTAAGTGATTTTAAAAATGTAAAATCAACTACACCGGTTGCGCAGATCAAACAAATCCTCGACAGTTTTAAACCGAACCTGCATATTGTAAATGTTGACAGCGAGC
>Ga0111538_10003621_pt1 | contig 21553 bp, 14 predicted proteins | sample SoiMethybrSBSTD1_FD_79669 | JGI IMG/M metagenome (GOLD analysis project Ga0111538, IMG submission 79669) | Bulk soil microbial communities from a Populus tree surrounding site in Tennessee, USA - Soil MetaG P. TD hybrid SBSTD1 (version 2)... | ecosystem: Environmental > Terrestrial > Soil >... | reverse complement strand
GTTTCGATCTTGTACTCGTTGAGGATCTCGACGATGCGCTCCGCAACGCCGAGACTCGGCATCACAAAAAGCGTGGTCCTTCCATCTTCCACGGAGCGAGACACTTCAGCCGCGAGATCTGCAATGCGCCCGTGGTAACGCAGTGTGGACTGCGCCTGCCATTCAACTTCGAGTGCACTCTCAACGACCGGAAACAGAAAAACCGGCTGCCGCGTGCCTCGTGATCGACCGAGCTGAACTTTCGGCGCTTCAGCTTCAAGTGCAAGCTCGAGATCTGTCTCGACTACCGTGCGACCCAGCGTGCGCAACTCAACTCGCTGGCGTGCAGGTATAACCCGTCGTAACTCTTCGGCAGTTAGGAAAAGCTCCTCGGGCGTGAGTGCGATGTCGTCAGCCTCGTCGATCTGGCGATAACGGTCGGCGATGTTTTCGTAAAACTCACTCAGGTACGACTCGATACCGCCCGGCTCGTCGATAACCAACACTGCGTCGCCGAGGTGATCGAACACAGTCGAGGTACAGTCTTTGATAATGGGAATCAGCCATTCCCAACCGGTAAATGCTTCGCCTTCGTCAGCGAATGCAGTGCGATCCCGCAACGAGCGATCGTAACGCTCGTCGCTCCAGCGCTCTCGGGCAGCCTCACTCCAGAGTTGAAAATCGAGTGCCGTCACGGCGTACTCGTGCATCGGTGGCACTTCGACCGACGTTAGTTGCGCGGTCGAGAGTTGATTCTCAGGATCGAATTCACGAACTGAATCGACCGTGTCGCCAAAAAACTCCAGCCGCACCGGCGCCTCTCGTCCCGGTGGCCACACGTCGACGATACCCCCGCGCATTGAAAACTCGCCGACTGCACCGACCGGATCTTCACGCATGTAACCAGTGGCCATTAATTTCTCGACGAGTTCTTCCGGAGAGTGATCTTCATCACGCCGTAAAACGACTCCGGACCTGGCAATCACTTCCGGCGTCACCGTTTTGCGCGCGAGTGCACGGGCAGTGAGTAGGACGAATTTCGCTGAGTGTTGTTGTAGTCGCCAGAGCGCGAGTGCGCGTCGCTCGAGTGTTTGCGCATGCGGCGACGTTCCGGCGTAAGGATCAGTTTCTGAAGCCGGGAGGACGAGAATCTCGTTGTCTGCATCCTGTCCCGAAAGTGCGGAATACCAGAATCGCAGATCGCGCTCCCAGGATTCGAGATCGCGAGTGGACTCAGCAACGACTGCAAACGTCTTGCCCGTTTCGCGCTGGAGGGCAGCGACCGCGAGTGCACGCGCAGCACCGGCGACGAGCCCGCTGATCGAGATCACACGCGCATTGGCCCGCAGCTCGGCAAGCAGTTTCTGATATTCAGGAGATTGTGTAATCTGCAGCATGTTTAGCCACGGATTTAACGGATCATTCTCTTGATGATGTCCGTGGTCGAAGCTCCTTCGACAAACGGCAACGAGATTACGTTGCCTCCGGCCGCCTCAACTTCTTCGCGGCCGTGTATCTGATCGAGTTGATAGTCGCCGCCTTTCACCAGCACGTCCGGTAGCAGTTCAGCGATCAAACTACGCGGCGAGACGTTGTCGAAAACCGTTACATAATCTACAAAGCGCAAAGCAGCCAGTATCTCTGCACGTTCCGCATCATTGAAGATCGGCCGGTCTTCTCCCTTCAATTCGCGCACTGTCCGATCGCTATTAATCGCAACTAAGAGCGCGTCGCCGAGAGCACGCGCGTGCGCGAGATAGCGGACGTGCCCCACGTGCAAAAGGTCAAAAACGCCGTTCGTAAAAACGAGTCGAAGCCCCGCGTCACGCAGACGTTGGCGTTCTCGGAGCATCTGCCCCGGGCTCAGAATTTTTTCGATCATTCGTCAAAGATTACAGGATTTGACGGATGTCTGTATAATCGCCACTTTTATGTCGATACCCTTTATCGAAGATAACGATCAAACACTCGCGCGAAGAGAGCACCTGGACGGCTTGCGTGCCCTCGTCGGCAATGTCTATCCAAACAAATTCGAGCGCAGTCGAATTGTCGACGCGGAAAGAGAAGACACGATTAGTGCGGTCGTGGAGAAGTTTCGGCACTTTGAACCGGCACCGTCACCCGAAGGCCGTCCTTCATCCGAAGTGCTCGATCAAACAAACGCAGAGCTAAACAAGTTCCTCGTTCGTCTTGCCGGACGGATCGCATCGCCGCCGCGCGTGATGGGCAAAGCCGCGTTCGTTCACCTCTCCGATGGCATTTCACGTCTTCAGATCTATATTCGCAAAGCTGACGTGATCGGCGTCTATAACGGCGCTGAAGGCGGCGACGTCGACGGTTGGGCCTTGTTTCAGTTACTGGATCATGGCGACTTCATCGGCGTCGAGGGTTATCTATTCGTCACTAAAACCGGCGAGCTCTCGGTGCACGTGCAGAAGCTGCAATTCCTATCGAAAGCATTGCTGCCGCTGCCTGACAAGATGCACGGAGTTCACGATCCGGAGATTCGACAACGCCAGCGTTATGTGGATCTGATAGCGGGTAGTTTGAAGTATGAGAAAGACGAATCGCTGACGTCGCGTGAAGTGTTCGAGCGTCGCGCCGCCGCAGTGCGGGAGTTGCGCCGCATTCTCGAAGACAATGGTTACATTGAAGTTGAAACACCGATACTGACGCCGCTCGCCACGGGTGCGGCAGCGCGTCCTTTCAAGACTCATCACAATACGCTCGACATCGATCTCTACGCGCGCATTGCGCCCGAGTTGTATCTGAAACGTCTTCTGGTCGGTGGCTTCGAAAAAGTTTTTGAGCTAAATCGCAACTTTCGCAACGAGGGAGTCTCATGGCGTCACAATCCTGAGTTCACGATGCTCGAGTTTTACTGGGCATACGCCGACGTAAACCAGATGATGGATTTCTGTGAGAGCATGCTGCGCGCGGTTGTGTTTACGGTGCTGGGCCATACGCACGTGAAGTTTGGCGAGCACGAGCTCGATTTTGGCAGCGTGTTTCGACGTGTCGGTATGGAGGAGAGTTTGACGGGGCTGGTTGAACCGGATCAGATCACAAACGACAAAGTGCTCGAGCTTTTTGAAGCGCACGTTGAACACGGACTCGTACAACCGACTTTCATCACCGATTTTCCAAAACCGATCTCGCCCCTCTCGAAAGCGTCACCTGCAAACCCTCACGTGGCGGAACGTTTTGAGCTTTACGTCGCGGGCATGGAAATCGCGAACGGGTTTTCTGAATTGAACGATCCGGTCGAACAGTACGATCGCTTTCGCGACCAGGTGAAGCAGCGTGAACGTGGTGACGAAGAAGCGATGTTGATGGACGAGGACTATATTCGCGCGCTGTCGTATGGCATGCCACCGGCCGCAGGAATCGGCATCGGCATCGATCGCCTCGTGATGCTCCTCACCAACAAAACCTCGATCCGCGACGTGATCCTCTTCCCGCACATGCGCCCCAAAGAGGCTTAGCCACAAAGAGGACAGGAGCAGAAGCAGGAGCAGAAAGCAGGAGCAGGGTTGTGGCTCTCAGAACCGCAATCCTGCTCCTGTTATCTGCTCCTGCTTTCTGCTCCTGTTATCTGCTTACTTGGCGGGTGTCTCCTGGTGTGACGCAGCGAGCCACTTGCCGCCGCGCAGTACGTAGGCGCTGCTGGACCACACGGTGGCCGGGACCGGTTGGCCGCCGCACGTCGCATCCTGGGTAGACTTGTAGGTCAGGAGCGCGGCGCTGCTGTTCAGAAATAGGACCTTAAGGTCGCTGAGCTCATACGACTTCACGTCGCAGGGGGCTTCGAGGGCTTTAAGCGCGTCCGTCTTGTTGGCCACGCCTGTGTCGCCGATCATGACGCTGTCGGACGAAAGCGTGGCTTTGAACAGCTTGATGTTTTTATTCTTCCACGCCTCCCAGAGTTTTTTCTCGGTGGCGATGATGATTTTCTGACTTTGTGCCCGAGACATGGCCGGCTTGGGCGCGGGCGACGGAGACGCTGCCGGTTCCTGAGAACGAGCAACAGATGTTAATACGAATGTCAAAACGAGCGCGAGGATTAGTCGAACTTTCATGGTCCAACTCCTGGGCGGTCTGGGGGTGTTAGAGCGCGCTACTATTACAACCCGCGCTACACATGTGTCAATCGTTATGTGCCTTTTGTGCCTTTTGTGACTAATCCTGTTTGGTGGCTTTAGAGCGAAGTTCCGCGAGACGTTCGTCTGACCATGAGGGCTTTTGTCCGTGTTCCTGCATCACCTTCGTGTAGCTCTCCATCGCCTCCAGTGAGCCTTTGAAGTCGCCAAGCTTCTCGCGCACGCGACTCAGGTCGAGTAGAAACTGCGGATTGGCAGGAGCATACAGCGATACGGCTTTCACGAACGCGGCTTCGGAGAGCTGCAACTCACCCTTCATCTCATACAGGCGAGCGAGATGATAGTAACTGACGGGATAGCGGGCGCCATCGCGCTTTGTTACTTCGAGCAAATTAGCAAGGGCTTCGTCGTATTGTTTGAGACTTAGCAACGCATAACTCAACTCGAGATTTGCGGGCGCAAAGTAACCATTATTGCGAGTCAAAAGACGACGATAGCTGTCGACCGCCTCCGTCTTCTTGCCGCGCTCCGATGCTTCACGAGCGCGTTGCAGATAATCGAAACTGGCTTGATCGAGTTCAAGCGGCCTTGCCGCGGCAGCAGCCGCAGATGGACCACCAGCAGCAGACGGCGAACGTTTTGCCGCCGTATTTGATACGACCACTATCCCGTCGCTTCGACCTTCATTTGCAAGTGCCTGCTTCGCTGCGTCGTGCTGTGGATTGACAGCCAGCGCCCGGCGCCATTCGCGTGCAGCGAGATCATTCTGCCCTTTGGCGGCGTAAACGCGCCCGAGATTGTAACTAGCTTCCGCATAGCGAAAACTCTCGATCTTCAAAGCCGACAAAAACGCTTCCTGAGCTTCATCCCACTTGCCTGCGCGTAACAACAACACGCCGAGATTGTTGTAAGCCCGCGAATACAGCCCCTTCCTTTGCTCGATGGCCGTTCGATACGCGGCGATGGCGGATTCAGACTCACCGAGACGAGCAAAGGCATTGCCGAGATTGTAAAAACCAACCGGATCGAATGAATTCGAACTTACGATCTTGTTCAGCTCCGCGATTGCTTCCGGCTTGTGTCCGGTAGTTTGTAGAAGCTCGGCGAGTTGAAGTTGAAGACTGTTGCGCTCGGGAATCTGAGTAGTGGCTGCAATCTGTTCGCGCAAGCTCACCACCGGATCGGGCGTATTGCCGGCGTCTTTTTCAACGGAGCGGGTGCGTGTTTGCGCAAGGATTTCTGAGGGAAAGAGGAACGCCGCTAAAACAACGACGAGGAGGAGAATTCTTTTTTTCATCACTGGGACCTTCTTTGGCGGGTTGCCGAGGCTTCCGGACGCAGGTACGACACTACCGTGCCGCCAAAGCCCACGGCCCAGCCGTGATTCCGATCGCTGAAGAACACACGCTCGAGCGGATGTGGAGTGCCACTGCGTTCAGTGGTCCAATGCTCTCCGCCGTCGCTCGTGTGAATAATCGTTCCTTCCGCACCGACAGCCCAGCCTTCAACTGCGTTGACAAACTTCACGTCAAACAGATCGACATCGACCGTTGATTGCTGTCGCTCCCATGTGCGACCACCATTCAGAGTGCGAAAGACGCTGCCGCTGCTGCCCACTGCCCAGCCTCTGCGATTATCGGCAAACGTGGTCGCAGTGAACCGAACGGACTTTTCAACTTGCGGCAGGTTTGACTGGTACCACGTATCGCCGCCGTCTGAGGTTTGAATGATTGTCGCCCCCGCGCCTACAAGCCAACCACGATCGTCGTCGACAAAGATACCTCCCAAAAGCAGGTAACTTGTCGGAGAACGAAGCGCGACCCATGTATTACCCGCGTCCTTCGTGGTGTAGATCTGACCGGCGTCACCGAAGGTCCAGCCTCGGCCTTTACTGCTGAACACTGCGCGCACGAGAACGGAGTCGATGTCGAAGCCTTTGATCTCGACCCGTTTCCAGTGGTCGCCGCCGTCGGTGGTTTTCATCAGGTAGGCACGCGGTTCTTCTTTGGTCTTGAGCTGGTAGGCGTTGACTTCGCACACCATCCAGCCGTTTTGATCGTCGATAAAGAAGATGTCGCGCACGACGTCCTCAGTAGAACCCGAGCGGGCGGTCCATGTGTTACCGCCGTCACTTGTGTGGAGCAGAGAGCCTTTGCTGCCGACGACCCAACCTCGGTTTTGATCGAGGAAAAAGACTGCGTGCAGCCACGCCATTGTTCCGCTACGCTGGCGCGCCCACGCGCCGGTTTGGGCAAACGCAGGAGAAGATGATGTAAGGAGCAGGAGCAGACAACAGGAGCAGGCCAATGCAAACCGCCTGCTCCTGCTAACTGTCCCTGCTTTTGATAACTGCTCCTGCATGCTGCTCCTGAGTGCTGATCTAGGGCACCGGGGCGCCGAAGACACGAGCGAAACTCGCTATCGGTGTCAGGCTCATAATGGTTTGAATCTTCTTGAGCGTGTTTCCGGGCACGACGATCTGATCGCCCGGTGCAAGGTAGACGCTGTCGGGCGCTTTGCCTTTGTAGATCGCCGACAAATTGACCGGAATCTGCGCGAGCACGCCCGTCGGTTGCCGTCGCAACACGACAATCTTGCTCTTGTTGCCCGTATTCAGCACACCGCCCGCTTCGGCAATCGCTTCAGAAACCGTCATGCGATGACTCATGAGACGAATGCCAGGCTGGCCCACGTCGCCAATCACGCTGTAACGGTACGACATCGCTTTGTCGAGCGAGACGTTCACCTGCGGATCGATGATGTATTCGTCGTAACGCTTCTTGATGATCTCCGCCACTTCATCAACAGTCTTGCCGTTGACGAAAACTCCGCCCTGTATCAGGTTGAGTGAAACGCGGCCACTTGGCGGAACGATGATATTGGCGCGAGAGTAACGAGGCTGATTGAACACCTCAACCGAAATGACGTCTTCTGGTCCAAGCCGGTAACTGGTGAAGAAGTTGTTGTAGTAAGGAGAGACTGCAGCTTCTTCCTCCGACATCTGTTGCCGGCGGTTTGCCTGAACGTCCTGGGGAATATCCGCAGGCGTCTTCGACGCGTCGTCGCCCTCCAGGCGGTCGCCGTTAACCGGCTTCTTGTCTTTTTCCTGGTCGGCCGCAGTTGTTCGTGGTCTCGCCTTTTGCGGATCCTGTGGCTGCGCAGCAACACCGACGGACAATATCAACAGGGCCAACAGCACGAGCGTTGCCAGTGTTATTCGTCTCGTATTCATCATCTCAACCTCCAACCAGCAATCATTGGGCACCACGCCCAAACAGAATTATCTTGATGGTCTCAAACATGATGATCGCATCAAGAAACAATCCATGGTTCTTAATGTAGAAGAGATCGTATTGAAGCTTCTGTCGTGCATCCTCGATTGACGCGCCATACGGATACTTGATCTGCGCCCAGCCCGTCAGGCCCGGTGCAATCAGGTGGCGTTGCTCGTAAAACGGGATTTCCTCAGCCAGTTGGGCCACGAAGTGCGGCCGCTCGGGTCTGGGACCAACGAAGCTCATTTCACCCTTCAAAATGTTCCAGAACTGCGGGATCTCATCCACTCGCACCTTTCGTATGATGCGCCCCACGCGCGTCGTGCGATCGTCTTTCTTGCTGGCCCAAACCGGACCTGACGCTTCAGCATCAACTCGCATCGAGCGAAACTTGGCCAGTACAAAAGTGCGTCCGTTCTTGCCGACTCTTTCCTGCCTGTAAAAGATCGGCCCCTTCGACTCGAGCTTGATCAGCACAGCCGTGACGAGAACGATTGGCAACGAAAGAATTGCGCCAATCAATGCCACCAGCCAATGGACCACATTGCGCGCCACTTCCGCGATCTTTGTCGATCGTCCACGGCCACTGAAGATCAGCCAGGAAGGACGAACCATGTTCAAAGAAACACGACCCGTAATCCGTTCATAAAACGAGGCGCCCTCTTCGATGTTCACCTGGCCCGCCAAACTCAGTTGCAGCAACTTGTTTGTCGGCAGTTGTCCGCGACGTTCTCCCATTGCCACGACGATACGATCGATGTGTTCTCGCTTAACGATGGCGTCGAGCTCTTCAGTCGTTCCGATCACGCGTGGATTGATAAGACTCTTGCCGATCAAGTCAGCGTCGGTGCCGACAAAGCCGACTATGCGATACCCGGCGTCAGGCCGGTCCAACACCTCGCGAGCAACCTCCACTGCCAGATTGCCGGAGCCGACTATCAAGATGCGCTCGCCAAAATCAGGATGGCCCAGAAGCCAGTGAATCGATACGCGCCATCCAACCATCAACGTGAGCGCGATTGGAAGTGCAATTACCGAGACGCCGCGACCCAGCTTCAATGCTGGAAACATGTAAAACGAGAAGGCGAGCACAATCCACGCGAGACCAAGCGCCTGGATCAACCGGAGCACGAGCTCGCGCCGGTCGTGCATCAACAGGAAATCGTAGAGATCAAAAAGATAGAAAGCAGCGAGGCAGAAGAACGCGGCCAGCGCCGCTTTCAGGAAACCGTTGTTTTGCAGGAGCTCATCAGCTCCGTCTATCAAACCGAAGCGGATGTAGACGGCACAGACGAGCGCGCCGTAGACCAACACCGCTTCGGCGATGATCAACAGTACCATTCGTCCGTTGAGGCGAAAGGCTCTCAATTGACGGCTGTTACCTCCTCTTCGAGACTGTCGGACGCCATCGGCGGTATGTCACCCCTTCTTTCACGGGTGTAGTAGCGATGCTGGTAGTAATAGGAGTTTGAATCCGGCTGTTCTTCGGTGCGATTCAGGACCACTCCGAGGAGACGCTCCTTTGGCATCTGCTCCAAAAGTCTTTCGACTGACGAGTAACGGGTCTTGCCGGCTCTTACGACGAGTAGTCCACCGTCAGCGCGAGACATCAACACGTTCGCGTCAGTGAAAATACCCAATGGCGGCGCGTCGATAATGATGTAGTCAAACATGCGTCGCACTTCCGAAAGCACGCGACCGTAGCTCGGTCCGGAAAGCAATTCGGCGACGTCGTCGCGGGGCCGTCCACCCGGCAAAAGGTGCAGGCCTGCTGGTTCGAGGCGAACGATGGCATCTTCCAGGTTCAGTTGACCGCCCAGAACTTCGGAAAGACCGACCTGTGCATCGATGCCGAGATAGTCCGTTGCACAGGGGCGGCGCAGGTCGCTATCGATCACGAGCGCGCGCACGCCTTCAGTTTGGGCCAATAACCAGGCAAGGTTGAGCGCCGTCAGCGTTTTGCCTTCGGCTACACCCGCGCTGGTGACGACAATGGCACGCATCTGCAAGCGCTCACCTGCCTCGAGAATTCTCGTGCGCAACGAGCGAAATTGCTCGGTGTACGCAGAGCGAGGCTGGCTGACCGCAATCAGATGAGGCTCGACGCGCGACGGAGAAACGTCGTAAGTGACAAATCCTCCGGCGCGCGTCGCTCCTGCAGCGTCCAAAGTTGCCCCAGCATCACGCGAAGCAATTCCGTCGGGGAGTGCCGACCCGCCGGGTACATCCGCAGTGTGCGCAGTGGACGCTGAACTTCGCACCGGTTTGCCGGGCACAGACATGATTGAGGAACCAGTCAACAACTGCTCCTCGATCTGTGCGGCAGACGGCAGCCCTGGAACGATTGGAACTTGCGGGCTGTCGTTACGGCGCGTTGGGTTTTCTGTTGCCTTTTCAGCATCACTCTTGTCGGTGGTGCTGTGTCGTCTCATTGCATCAAAAACTCTTCCCATCTAATCACCTCATCAGTTAGAGGCAGGAGCAGTCAGGAGCAGGTCACCTGCTCCCGTAAACTGCATCTGCCTGCTAGTCCGTATCACCGCTTGTCTTTCCCGCGTTCCACAGTTCGGCTCGTCCTGCGTTGGTAAAAATTCTCGCGGGTGCTTCGCGTTCTTCGCCGGTTTGGCCTCTTCCACGGTCGGACCGTGGCAGCATGTCGAACGTGTCGGCGACGTCTTCGACGATCGAGCGACCGATCGTTGTGTCGCCGGCGGCGTAGCCGGCCAGGAGCGCGTTGTCACAGAGATTGTTTATGTTTCGCGGAATGCCGTCGGAACAACGGAAGATGTAATCAACGGCTTCAGGTGAAAAAACATCGGTACGTTCCGCACCTGCCACGAGGAGACGCGATGTGATGTAACGATCCGTCTCTTCGACGTTTGGCAGGGGCTTGATAACGCAACGGAGCGCGATGCGTTGTTTTAGCTGGCGCAGGTCCGGATTGTTCAAGACGTCACGTAATTCCGGTTGACCAGTCAAAACGATCTGCAACTGCTTGGCTGTATTCGATTCGAAGTTTGACAGCAGGCGAATCTCTTCCAGCACGTGCGGTGAAAGTCCCTGCGCTTCGTCGACGATGAGCACGGTTCGCAATCCGCGCGAATGACGCGACTCCAATGCGCGTCCCAGCTCAAGCAACAACTCCGATTTTGTTTCCCACTTCTGCACATCCAGCAGTGTCGCCACGTGCTGGTAAAACTCAGGCACAGACAAGCGCGGATTGAAGATATAGGCGACGAGCACGGTGCGATCGAGACGTTCCATCATCCAGCGCAGGATCGTCGTCTTGCCGGTACCCACTTCGCCGGTCACCACCACGAGTCCCTTGCCGCTTTCAATGCCATAGTGCAGGTTGGCCATCACTTCCGTGTGCGACGGAGTGAAGTAAATGAAGCGCGGGTCGGGAGTCAGCGCGAATGGCAACTCTTTTAGACCGTAAAATTCTGCGTACACTCTCTTGGACCTCCGGTTACGAGCAACAAACTCCTACGAACGACCACCAGATGCCGTCATCAGGTAATCGAAAATGTGCGTGAGCTTGAGGGCCAGTGCCAGCATGGGAATGCTCACGAGCGTTGCCACCACGCCGGCAGCAAGTATCAACCTACGACGACGAGGCACGGCGCGAGCTTCCTGGGGAGTTAACAACTCCGGCACCGAGAGGAGCACCGGCAGACCGGTGTAATGTCTGGCGTCATCCGCGTTCTGAATCGTGAGCAGACGCGGTCCTTCAAAGACTGCGATGAGCAGTAGACCAAAAGCGAGACCAATGCCCAGTCCAAGGCTGGAAAGCATCAAGCGCTTGGGAGCGACCGGTTTCGATGGCAGGTTCGCAGGGTCGACCACTTCGATTCCTTCGCCTTGCTGCTGCGTGGCCGCTTCCTTGTTCAACGTGATCTTCTGCTGTTGCAGCAAGAGCTGGTCGAGGGCGGCTTTCTTGGTTTGATAGTCGCGGTCGATGGCACTGAGTTGTACTTCGACGCCGGGAACGTTGTTGATTCGAGTGACGAGGCTGGCGATGTTCGTTTCGTTTTGGGCTAACAATCCCTGCTGCCGTTTTATCTCTCCGTCGATCAACTTGATTTCGTTTTGTACGGCATTTAGTTGCGTGCTGGGTTTTCCCTTGAGCCTGGTTTCTTTTGTTTTAATCTTATCTTTCCAGTCAGCGATCATCAGATCCATCTGATCCTGGACCTGCTTAACTTCCTCCTGCTTTGCGATTACATCAGGGTGTTTCTCTTTGTATTCCTGCTTGAGTCGAGTTAACTCTCCGTCGAGTTGTGCTTTTCTGGACACCAGTAATGACCAGGCCGGGGTTGTCTTTGGATCGGTAAGGTTCTCAGCCACATCAACGATGTCAGATTCCTTCTGCTGCTGGAATACGGCCAATTGATTGACAGAGGCAGCGCGGCGGTCTTGCAACCGCCCTACTTCCGTCATGAGAGCTTTCTGTTCCTCGCGTAGTCCGGCGAGCTGGTTCAAGAGCGACGGTGCCTCACTCGGCAGTTGACCAACTTTTCCGCTCATGAAATCTCCGCGCTGCTTATCGATGGCCTCCAGTGCGTCCTTCGCCTGGGCCACCTGATCGTCGATAAACTTTTTCGCGGCCGTATTCCTGTTTACGTCTTCAGCGGTTTGAACGTTGATGTACTTGCTTGCGAGCTCGGCTGTAATCGCCTGTGCAATTCTCGGGTCGCGATACCGGTAGGCGATATTGAAACCGTTGGTAATGTCGTTGCGGCTGGTATTGACTGCGACCCTGATGTTATCGCGCATCGTGTTGATGACGCCTTCCATCGCCTCGCCGCGACCTCGCTCCACTCTGTACAGGTCATACTTGTTGACGAGTGGTTCGAGTGAGCTGCGGCTCGCAACGACCTGATTGATAGCCGTCAACTGCCGCGTCATGGTGTCCTCACTAACCCCGGTTACGACCGAAGTGGGAAGGTTGGACGGTCTGACAACGATGAGCGTCTCTGACTCATAGACATCCGGGAGCCGGTAGACGACGTACGCAACCGCAGTTGTGATTGCGATGATAGGAAGGATCAACATCCATTTCCTGCGTCGCAAAATCTTTAAGTATTCACTCGGTTTTCGCTGTCTGAAATCAACGCTCATAAACGCGCTCCTATTCTTCGGTGCAAAGGACCTATTTACTTTTAGATTGAAGCAAGTGCTTTCTTTGCTTCCTCGAGATCTGCGAACGGAGCCTTGTCAGCAAGCCGGATCGCGGTTTCAAGTTCACGCCGCGCCTGTACCGAATCACCCATTCCTTTCAAAGCCATTCCCAGGTGATAGTGATAACTGGCAGCGGGCGGAATATTTGCTTTCTGCGCATCTGATTCATTAATCGATACAGCTTTTCGAAGTTGCTCGACGGCTGCGGTATGAAGATTCTTCTTGTAGTAGACCCATCCGAGCGTATCGATAAACCCGGCTACATTCGGATTCTTTTGGACCACGCCCTGGGCCAACTTCATCGCTTCGTCGAGGTTTCCTTTTCCGGTGACTGCATAAAGCCAGGCGAGGTTGTTCGCAGCGATGACTGTGTTTGGATCCTTCTCCAGAGCCTTACGATAGTTCTCGGCTGCGGCGTCGTAGTTCTTGCGCTGATCCTCGAGGATTCCGATCAAGGTGTAGGGCGTCGGATTTTCCGGACGCAGCGCGATGATTTTCTGGTACTCGGCAATTGCACGATCTTCCTGCTGCGAATTGATATACAGCGCTCCGAGTGCGGAGTAAGCCGGTAGATAGTTGGAATCCAACTCAAGCGTCTTCTTCAACTCCGCTTCGGCGTTCTGTACGTTGTGCTGAAAACCAAACGCCTGCGCCTTCAGGTAGTGCAACGAAGCATTGTTGGGAAACGATGCGAGGGCCTGATCGATTCGCGCGTGAGCTTTATCAAGCTCCTTGGTTCGCGCGTACAGCGTGAGCAAACCATTGAGCGCGTCGAAGTTTGTGCCATCAACCTTCAAAGCTGTTTCGAAGAAATTGACCGCATCGGCTTGCTTGCTATCAGCAAGGGAAATCAATGCGAGGCTGTTGTAAACCACCGGATCGTTTGGATTGGTGTCGCGAGCGGTTTCGAAGTCTTTCCGCGCCTCAGCGTTATTTCTCATTTGAAGTTGCGCAGTGCCTCGAATGAGAAAAGCCTTTTCACGAATTTCTCCTAGCAACTGTGCGGTGTAGTCGCGGTCCGGAGCCGCTTTTTCGAGGCGACTGAGCAGATCGGTAGCTTGAGTGCTTGCTGATTTTAGATCGCCGCCTGAGAGAGCAAGCTGGGCCTGCATCAACTTCGCGGGCAAATAGTCGGGATAATTCTTTTCCAACTCAGCCCCAAACCCACGCGCTTGCTCGATCTGGCCGAGACTGAAATGGTATTGGGCCAGATAGTACAAAGCCGGTCGAGAGTTTGGTTCCTGTTTCAGCACTTCGTTTAAATCCGCGATCCCGCTTTTCAAACCGTCGATCTGACCGCCCTGGGCATGCACGCGCGCGCGCAACAGGAGCGCCTGGCGATCGTGCTGATCCTTCTTCAGCACTTCTTCGATTTGCTTACTCGCACCCTGCGTATCGCCCTTGGCTAACAGGATCTCACCGAGGCGATAGCGCCCCTGTACGTAGTCGGGAGCCTTCGAAAGTATTTCCTGATAAATCCGTACTGCGTCGTCAACACGGTTTGTAGCAGCGTAGAAATCGGCCAGCACGACCTGACTCTCTGGTTTGTTTGGTTCCAGCGCGGCCATTGCTTTGTATTGCTCTTCGGCTTTATCGATCTGGCGGTTGACGAGGTAATAACTGGCCAGCACGAACCGCGCGGTTTTATCGTTTGGTCCAACTTCGACCGCCTTGCGCAACATTGCTTCGGCTTCCGTGGGCCGGTTTGACTGCGTTAAAAACCTGCCATATTCCGTGTAGGCCAAAGGCGAATTGCCATTAATCGAAATCGCCTTCTTGTAAAGCTCTTCCGCTTTTTCAGGTGCCTTGTTGGCGATATGAAATTTAGCCAGACTGAGATACGACTCAATTCTGTTTGGATCCAACTGCACCGCCTGATTCAGTTCTGCAAAGGCCTTGTCCTTCTGGTTCTGCTGAAACAGCACGCTTCCCATAAGGATGTGGCCTTCGATGTTTTTGGGATCTCTCTCCAGGACTTCCTTCGCGAGTCGTTCGGCTTCACCGATGACGTCAGATCTGCCTCGGCTGCCGGCGAGATAGTAGTTACCGAGCTTGATGCGGGCGTCGAGATTCTTCGGATCCTTGGCGATGGTCTTCCGGAGCTCTTCGAGCATTTCCGGAAATCGCTCCAGTCCTTCGTAAGCGCGTGCTAATCCCCAATGACCTGGGGCTGAGTTATCGTCAATCTGTATTGCGTTACGAAATTCGAGCGTGGCTTCCTGAAACTTTGAATCTTTCAGGTAAGCTTCACCCTGGGCCAGATGCTTAGCTTTTGCTTGTTCGGGATCAGTGCAGCCGGCAAGAAAAATTGCTGCTGATAGTAGAAGACAGAAAAGGCTTATCTGATAGATAACACCGCGGCACTCGGTTCTCATTAATTCACTCCATTGTTGCTGCCTGCCAAAAGACTCAGGCAGTCATTGCTTTGTGTCTGTTTCAGATTTTCGAGGACGCCGGCGGGCAATTGCCGGAAATTCCCTAAAACCTGAGACAGTGGTCAAAAAAGGTCAATTACTTTCTTTTTCCGAAACTATAAATCTTTGGCCCCATTTCCAACGTACGTTAAGGTACAAACTCCGGTAGAACTGCAGAAGCAGCGGACGCAAACTCAAGCGCGGACTTTTCCGCATCAGCCTCAGAATTGCCGATTGGGACCGTTACGCGAACCATTGCGCCGTTGGACCGCCGCAACCTGACGCTGTCAAACATTGTGTAGACCTTGCCCCAGTATTCGCTGGCGACGTTTCTGCCTCGTCCCTGGTACCAGTAGATCATCATGCTCTTAAAGTCGCCGTTTTGGATTACGTACTTGTTAGCAGCGAAACTGGATCCATCCGGCAACGAGACCATCGCTTTGCCGGGCTCGCTCAAGATCCATCCTGATCCGGGGAGACAATTCAATGGACTGTGGTAAGTGGCGCCTGAACGCTGGCTGGCGTAATAGCCTACGTAAAGATTGGCAACCGGCCCATTTGGTTTTCGAAAGTCGCGCAACAAGTAATCGCTGGCCTTTAACACCTTGAGAGTTTCGTTATCCAATATCTGGTCGTTTCCGGTCTTCTGCCAGACACCGACAGTCTGCGGAAAATCCTTCAATTCCTTGCGATCGACGTGTGCTTCACCAAGATAGGCCCAGGCGTTAACAATCACACCCATCGTAACGATCAGGACCACCAGTACAGCGAAACGCGTTGACGATTTCATAGCTCTGAGCCTTCTGCCGAAACCACGGGGCTGATAGAAACAGTGGATTCAGGTTCGGGCGACTTCCTTTCAACTTGCTCGCCCTCAGACTGAGCCGGTCTGAAGCGATCAAGAATCATGCCAATACCAAACAACAGGATAAAAGCCACGACATAGATGGCCCATCCTGAAAACGAGTGGAAAAACCCATCGGCGACTTGTGTTCCGTAATAGTGCGCCAGTATCCCTGTACCGCTCACTCTGAATGCATTCGTCAAAATGGCAATCGGGACCGCCGAAATGACTATGATGGTCGACCGCCAGAACCAGTAACTCCGCAGCCAGCCAAACCGCTTGTTCGAACCCGGCGGCTCGTCTGACGGCGAATGCGTGAAATAGGCAAAAACTACTGCAAGCGTCAGCAGAGTCATGAGCGAGCGGATCCCGCTGCACGCCTCCACCACCTCGAGTTTCTTAGTCTCGAAAGAATTCAGAGGTTTGAGTTCGATGATGTTTCCCTGCCGTAAAACCGGGATACCGAGCAGGCTCATCGAGTACACGGCACATCGCGAAGCAAATAACTGTAGTGGAAAAGCGATCTGGTTGAAGATGATTGCCGGAATCGGAATCGCCAGGACCAAGAGGCCAAATGGGACCAGCAGGAATCGCAAAAGCCTCACACCCCAGAAGTAGACCACCGTGCCTGCCAGCAGCAGCACGAGGGATAGTCGTTGGGTGTAGAGTTCAGCGCCGGCAACACCAGCCCAGAGCCCGAAAAGGCCGATGATGACTGCCGCGCCTCCCAGAAAGGTCGCTGACTTTACAGGGACGCTGGCAAGCTTATGCCTTTGAGTCCAGAGAATATAGCCGATAATAAATGGAATTAAGAGACCGTGGGAATAGTTCTCGTCGGTCCACCAGTCATGGACAAGCTTCGACAGGACAGTGGCGTAGGCAAAAACGATGGCGAAACTGATGGCAATACCTTGCCACAGTTTCCTGTTGGCCGGGACACTCATTCCGTATTCCTTGGTGATCTTCGCAGAAAAGGGCAAGTTTTCACGCGAAAACCGCAGGTGACCGAAAGACCCTTCACCCCGATTAAATTAAAAGCCTGAGCAGCTTATCTCAATTTGGCGTCCAGTGACAATGACCGAAACCAGTTTTCAACACATTTAAGAAATGATTAAAGACGGGGTTGTTCCGAATCTTGTCCATCCTGATAATCCTGTCCATCCTGTCTACAAGTGGTCTCATTAGACAGGATTTGACAGGATTTTTCAGGATTAACAAGAAAAGGGGTGACTCATTTCTGAGTCACCCCCGACTGGCCCAACCATAAGTTTGTTGTTAGTGGATCGTCACTATTGACATGTTGCTGCGTCGACCACCGGCGATGACCGTGATCTGAACGTCGCCCGCCCCGGCCAGGTCGGACGTGAGACGAACGGTTACCTGGTCTAACCCTCGCAGGGTGCCGTTCGCACCGGCAAATTCAACCGGTAACATGACAATCGTGCCATCGGCTTTACGAGCCTCTACCTGAACCGCTTCCGCATAATTCTCCATCAACTGCCCGGTGCCTGAGAAGAAATCATTGCCGGCATCGCTGTTAACGAGGCCTGTGCTCAGCCCGGTCGCGAGGATCGACAACCGAGTTTGCTGGTCGTACCCAAGCCACCATGATGTAAAGGCCGACAAACCATCGCGGCGCAGTTCTAAATTGTTAAGGATAATCCCCGCGGTACTCGGCTCGCCCTGCGACACAACAATCATGGGGTTAAGTCCATTCACGCTCGCGGTCGTGTGCGAGATGTAGCCATCGCGTGTCGCAATCACTACATCGGCGAGGCCGCCTTCCAAATCAGAAGGAACATAGAAAGTGATCGCCGTCGGTGAAACCGAGATCAGCGCGGCTGCATCTCCACCAATCGTTACACTCACTCCTGCGAGTTCATACGTAGTTGTGTTTGGAGCAACATCTACCCCGTTCGTCAACGGCGTGGAACCAGGTGACGTTATTGAACCCATGTTGCCCTGCATCAAATTCACACCGTTGGTGCCGAGTGGCAGCACTTCCGACTGGTTAATGGAAATGTCAGTGCGGGCGGCGACCTTATTGGCATCGACGAGAGTCTTGTTCGATACAACTCCCTTAACCATCAGATCCTCGCAAAACGCCAGATAGGAGTCGATCTTATTTAACCGGTCCTTGACTCCCGATGTGGGCGTCGATTGATTCGACAAACCCGAGCTTGATTCCGCGAGGAACAATGCGGCGTAGAGATACCTGTCGATATCCGCCGCGTCATCAAACATGCTTCGCTCGGACGTGAAGTCTATGTACGCCTGCTTGAGAGTATCGATCAGGGTCTCCATCTGAGCGGTATTACTGATTGGTCCATTCGTCGTCAGACTACTGCCAGTGAGCGAGCTACTGATCGTAGTTGTACTGCCCCTGCCGTTCTTAACGGCCTTCAGAGCCTTGCTGATCTTCACAACGATCGGAGCCGAGGTGACAGTCTGTCCTTTGTCATCCTGCGCAGTGGCGGTCACCGTGTAATTCCCCGCCGCCGGATTGCTCCACAGTGTGGAGTACGGCGAAGCACTATCCGATCCGACTGCTTGCGAGTTGGCGATGAACGTCACATTGGAGATCACGCCATTCAGTTTCGATGCCGTCGCGTTCAGCGTCACATTCGAGCCAACAGCGAACGTCGAGTTAGTCGCCGGACTGGTTAGCGTCACGGTTATTGCGGGTGTCGGAGTTGGTGTTGGCGTCGGAGTTGGCGTCGGCGTCGGTGTCGGTGTTGGTGTTGGAGTGGCCGTTGGGGTTGGCGTCGGTGTTGGTGTCACCGTCGGTGTTGGAGTTGGCGTAGCTGTCGGGGTCGGTGTGGGTGTGGGGCTGGACAGCGGAATGGCACCTCCAAGAGCCGCGAGTAACTGATCCATGTTAACCCCGGGATCGGTTCCATCAGTCGCAGTATTCTTGAATGGACTAGACGCAGCAAGTTTGTAGTTGTTGGTTGATGGATCCGTAAATCCGATCTGAGAAAAGGCGTTGTAGAGCGGAGTCAGGATTCCGGTTCCGTATCGAGACTGCAAACCACCAACGTTCATGTTATCGATGATGACATTTTTCGCCATCGAATATCCTGGCCAGCAAGTGTTGAGTTGGCCATCAATCGTACAATTAAGTCCATAATTATTATTCGCAGCGATATTGTCGCGGACAACTAAATTCGAGCTTGGTGTCACGCCAACCAGCAGGCTGCTGCCATAAGTAACATTCGGCTGATCGTTCAAGATAGTATTGTGTGAAATCACTGAGTCGCGCATCGCTTCCATCTGGGCCAACAAAACAACATTTTTAAGAAGATTGTTGGTGATGAACATGCCGCCGCCCGGCGTCGATGAATTGTACGCATCATCCAAAGCCGCAATTACGAATTGTCGCGATGCAGTAGGCTGGTAGCTTGAATTGACGAAGTTTGATCGAACGGTGACATTTTTTACCGTCGACCATGGAGTAAAACCTTCATTCGATCTAGCGGTGAAAACCATTGCCGACGGATAACCTGTAAAGGTGTTTCCTTCGAGCAACATCGTGTCCATGTCCTTTACCTCGAACCAACCTTTTGGGCTGTTTCCGTAGGTGGTTCCCTCAAAAATCGCATGGGCAGTATCGATGTCGAAGGTGTTGTTTATGACGTTGAAATCATGCACTACGGTCTGAGAGCGCCAGGCTGCCTGGCCGGGCATCGTCGGATTCTGCACCAGAGAGTTCGGACCAAAAGGTGTGTACGAGACGGAGCTGCCAGAGATAGACGTGACCTGGGCTACTTCAAAGCAAACGAAACTGTAACTGCCGTCTGGGGCGCCGGGACCGTAATTCTGCAGCGTATAGTTGCCGCCTGAAACACTGTATAGCTTGTAGCGATAGTAGCTACTTCCTGACTTGAGCCACACAGTGCGATTGACGTCAGCCGCGGTCAGGTTAACTCCCGCCGTGCGTGTTAACACATTCGAACTACCTGAAAACGTTCCTGTCCCCTGTAATTCAAATCTGATTAGCGTGCCGGCTGACAACCCGGTAGTGCTCGAAAACGTAGCCGAACTCAACGTCGCATTCGAAAGAGTTGCGGTGTATTGGGGAGAGTTTCCGCCTCCACCGGTAAAGAACGCTGTATACCAGGCCTGCAAGAAATTATCTTGCATCACGACGTTATTGCAGCCTACACAAAGAAGGACCTGCGTCGTTGGTAACTGGTTATCCGGTTGTCTCCCAAGAAAACCGGCCGCGTAATTCCACTTGAACGTTAACCCCGAGCCTTCAAACTGAATCGCTCGATAAAGGTTTCGGGTATAGTCGGTCGTATTGATTTCTTTGGGGTGTAGATAAGTTCGCTGGACGGTGTAATTGCTCGCAGGGAAGGACGCAAAGTCAAACAGGTAGTTCGTCATCCCCATCGTGTTGTTATTGTCGGTGAGCTCGAGACCATCGAAGATCCAGTTCGAGGAACCCGCCGAAGATTGAAACACACCGTCGGACCCGGTGGCTCTGAGGCGTGCCATGTTAACGGCATCGGCTGGAGATACTCTTCCGTTGGGCAGCAAGCCGGCACCGGAAGAAGTAACTTTAATTGGGTTGGAAGATCCACATCCCTTGTTCGGGATCCTGTATGGATTGGCGGTGTCCCACGTAGCACCGGACTGTAACATGACCACATCGCCGCACTGAGCAGCGTTGATTGCACTCTGCAGATCTCCACCTGCGGGTACGGCTATGGTTGCGGCTTTACTGCTTACTGAAAGAAAAAGAAGAATTGCAAAGGACCAAATGATTGACTTGGCGCTACTGACAACCGGTTTTTTCGGGTATGAAAACGAGAAGTAGCGCGAACAGCCCCATTCAATTGAGCGCATTAAGAGACCTCACTTCGGTAATCGGACGATCTCTTCAGGGCAGGAAGAGACTCCTGACTTTGCGAGCCGCCATCACTGGCGGGGTGCGTTTATCGGTGGATTGCCTTAGGAAACCTGGACCCACACGTGTGCGAGACACACGTCCATCCGAATCGGCTTTTGAACAACAACTTATCGGAAGGAACTTTGAGTGGGGCCAAAAATAGAGAGGAAGAACAGGTCTCCCTACTAACCAACCAAGCGTGAAGAACGCTCGGTGTTTCAGGTCAATCTAGCTTTAAAGAACATGCCGTCACAGTGACGGCCAACAGAATTAAACACAGTTTAAGATTTTATGTCAATGAAGTTTTCATTCAATTTGCGCGGGTAATTCAATTTGACTTGAAGGCTCTGTGATTTACACTGTGATCCGCACCCTTTCCTGCTTCTATGGAGCGGTCAAAATGGCGAATCGCTACATCACCGAGGCCTTTATGGACGCCGCCGTGGCCATTTTGCTGGTAGAAACAGCGTCTCGCCGAAACGCCATGACCATCTCCTGTTTTTCTGAAGTTGCACATTATCCGGCCGCAATCTGGGTATCAGTCGAGAAGGACAGCTACACGCATGAACTGCTTCAGGAGACGAACCGTTTCAGTCTCGCAGTTCTCAATCAACGGCAGCTCAAATTAGCCCGAAATTGCGGCACAGTTTCCGGTCGAACCGTTGATAAGTGCGCGAACCTCGACCTGTATCGCAGTCCCAAAGGATTTCTCTTTCTTCAAGGGGCGCTAGCCTCGACGGGTGCCGAAGTCAGCAAGGTGGAGGATATTGGTAGTCAAACACTGTTCGTGGGAAATATCGTGGAGGCTGATTTTTGCTCCAGGGCCTCGACTCTTCGACATCTGCTGATTTCTGACCTGAGCGAAT
>Ga0111538_10003620_pt1 | contig 21562 bp, 30 predicted proteins | sample SoiMethybrSBSTD1_FD_79669 | JGI IMG/M metagenome (GOLD analysis project Ga0111538, IMG submission 79669) | Bulk soil microbial communities from a Populus tree surrounding site in Tennessee, USA - Soil MetaG P. TD hybrid SBSTD1 (version 2)... | ecosystem: Environmental > Terrestrial > Soil >... | reverse complement strand
TCAGTGCGAGCCCTGCCACTAGCGTGATCTTCTTCATGCGCTCTGAAACGCCAGTCGAAACCAGAGGTTTGAGGGTTACGCGCGAACCTCCGCGTGCCGATTGCGTTCCTATGTGCGATGCAAATGGGTACAACTCCTAGGCCGTGCCTGCCGGGACCATCACCAGCCGCGCTCCGGTACGGGTGCTTCGCTCCAAGCGCCTGCTCTCGCTCGCGCGCGACGAGCGACTCGTCGACCAGATCCGGCGCGGTAACGAGCTCGCCTTCGAGGTGGCCTTCGAGCGCCACGGCGCGGGCATCCTCGCCTTCTGCCGCCACATGCTCGGGTCGCACGAGGAGGCGGAGGACGTCGTTCAGCACACCTTTGCCGCGGCCTACCGCGATCTCCAGCGGTCCAGGGAGCGCGCCATCGCCCTCAAGGCGTGGCTCTACACGATCGCGCGCAACCGCTGCGTGTCGGTGCTCCGCGCGCGCCGCGAGCAGGCGACCGAGCTCCACGAGATCCCGACCGAGGGCCTCAGCGAGCAGGTGGAGCAGCGCGCCGAGCTGCGTGACCTCCTCACCGACCTGCGCGAGCTGCCCGAGGACCAGCGCGCGGCGCTCCTCCTCGCGGAGGCGGCCGGGCTCTCGCACGCCGAGGTGGCAGAGGTGCTCGGATGCGAGGTGGCGACCGTGAAGGGGATCGTCTTCCGCGCGCGCAGCTCGCTCATCGAGCGGCGCATCGCACGCCACACGCCGTGCTCGGAGATCCGCGAGCAGCTCGCCAACCTCCGCGGCGGGGCGCTGCGCCGGAACGAGCTGCGGCACCACCTGCGCCACTGTCCGGGCTGCGCGGAGTACCGCGAGGAGGTGCGCCGCCAGCGGAAGCTGCTCGCGGTGGCGCTTCCGGTGGCGCCGGGCCTGGGCTTGAAGTCGAGCGTGATGGGGGCCGCCGGGCTCACGGGCGGCGCCGCGGCCGGCGCCTCTGCGGGTGGAGGGCTTGCGCTTGGATCGGCGGTGGTCGCCAAGGTGGCCGTGGTGGGCATCCTCGCCGGCGGGAGCATCGTGGCCGGTGAGGTCGCCGTCGAGCGGGCCGCTGAGAGCGATGGGGCGGTGCAGCAGGCGCCGGCGGCGGACCGGGCGCGGAGCACGACCCCGCCGCCGCTTGTCGCGCCGAGGCCCGATGCCGTACGTACGAGCGGGACCCACGGCGAGCAGGTCTCGACCGAGCGCAACCACGGGCAGCGGGGCGCCCAGCGCCGCGCGGAGCGGTCGCACCGGCACGGCAGCACGGGCTCTCAGGCACGCACCCACGAGAACTCGTCCGGCGGTCGCCGGCTCGGGCAGGACAAGCGCGCGAGCCGCACGGCCGCGGAGCCGCGCGGCCATGGTGTGCCCGGTGGCAACGCGAAGCAGCAGCACGTGAAGCCGGTGAGCCAGTCGCGGCCCGCGCCGCAGCGGCAGACGGCACCGAAGGCCGCGGTCCCCGCTGAGCCCGTCGCGCCGCCGCTGCAGCTGCCGGAGGCGGCGCCGGCGCCAAAGGCCCCACCACCGGGGCAGCTGAAGAGCGGCAAGTAGCCTCCGCGCGCCCGGTAGCGTCCGGCGCGTGCCGAGCATCGACGCACTCGAGATCGCCGACGAGCCGGCCGCGTGGAGCGCGGCGGGGTTCGAGGTGGAGGACGGCGAATGCCGCGTCTCGCGCATGACGCTGCGGCTGACCGGGAAGGGCCCGCGGCGCGGCATTGTCGGGTGGACGCTCGGCGATGGCGAGTCGCCGCACGCGGCCGGCCCGCATCCGAACGGGGTGGTGCGGATCGACCACGTGGTGATGCTCGCGGCCGACCTCGACACCACCGTCGCGGAGCTCGAGTCCCAGGGCTTCGACCTGCGGCGCACTCGCGAGGGGCCCACTCCGGGAGGGTCCACGCGGCAGGCGTTCTTCCGGGCCGGCGAGCCGATCCTCGAGGTGGTGCTCGCCCCCGAGGGCTCGAGCGTCGCGCGCGACCCCGGCGGGCCCGCGCGGCTATGGGGGCTCGCGTTCGGCGTGGACGACCTCGACCGCACGGCGCGCTCGCTCGGCGACCTGCTCGGCACGCCCCGCGACGCGGTGCAGCCGGGCCGCAGGATCGCCACGCTGCGAGAGGACGCGGGGCTGGGCCCGGCCATCGCCTTCATGAGTCCCGGACGGGATGCGCTGGGCGCGGAGCGGGGTTAGGGTGGAAACGACCCCACGAACCAGGAGGAAACGATGGACCTGTACGTGATTCTTCGCCGCAACGGCTGGCGCGATGGTGCCGACCTCGAGGCGGCCGCGGCGCGGTCGACCGCCGAGGGCGACAAGGACGGCTCCGGCGTGCAGTGGATCCGCAGCTACGTCCTGCAGGAGGAGGCCGGCGGCCTCGGGACGGTGTGCATCTACGCGGCCGACAGCCCCGAGGCGATCCGCGCCCACGCGGAGGCCGCCGACCTTCCGGCGGACGAGATCATCCCGGTGGCCGACACGGTCATCGTGCGGCCGGACCCGTCGCCCGTCGGCAGCTGAGCCGCGCTCAGGGGAGCGTGTAGTCGCGCACCTCGTCGAGCACGCTCCGCCCGCCGATCTCCACGAATCCGTCGTCCGCGGGTCGCGCCTGGATGCGCGATCCGCGGCCCTGCCGGATTTCGACAGGCCTGCCCGCGTGCGCGGCGAGCTTGGTGGCGGCGGATCCGGTGGCCTCGTCCTCCTCGATGCCGATGCGCCTGCCGAACGCGCGGGCGCGGAGCGTCCCCCGGTCCCGGTCGATCCATGCCCAGGCCAGGACGAGATCGGATCCCCCCGGGGGGCCGTCGAGCGCCTCGACCTCCTCCGCCGTGCCGAGCTCGACCAGCGGCCACGGCGGGCCCCACTCGGGCCGCGCCGTGACGTAGACGTCCTCGGCGTCGCGTCTTACGCGGACCTCGCCGGCCGGCGGCCGCAGGCTCGGAGCGTCGCCGAGCAGCCACGCCGTGCCCACGCTCGGATGCCCGGCGAAGTCCAGCTCCTCGGCCGGCGTGAAGATGCGGATCGCGCCGCTGGCGGCGTCGTCGACGAACACGGTCTCGCTCAGCCCGAGGTCCGCGGCCACCGCCTGGCGGCGGTCGTCCGGTGTCTCGGCGCCGTGCAGGAACACCCCCAGCGGGTTGCCGCCGGAGCCGTCCTCGGCGCAGAAGACGCGCAGCAGGTGCAGTTGCGACATGGCCCAACGGTACGCTCCGCGGCCGTCGATGCAGGCACGCGTCTATACCGTGGCCGCGCTGATCGCCCTCGCCCCGACCTTTCAGGCGGCGGGCCGGGTGGCCGAGCGCGAGAGTGAGCTGGCCGCCCGGCCGGACGCGGTCTTCCCCGTGCGCGGCCACGTGGACTGGGGCGAGGCCGACGCTCGCTTCGGCGCCTCGCGGAGCGGCCACATGCATGAGGGGCAGGACATGTTCGCGCCTGCCGGCACGCCGCTCGTGGCGATCCGCGACGGCAGGGTCGTGGAGACCGGCGACGACGGCGGGCGCGGCAACTACATCGCCATCTGGAGCCCCGAGGTGCGGCACACCTTCGTGTACCTCCACATGCTTCGCCCGACTCCGCTTGAGCCCGGTGACGAGGTGCGCATGGGAGAGCACGTCGGACGGGTGGGCTGCACCGGGTCGTGCTGGGGCAACCACCTTCACTTCGAGGTCCGCGACGGCCGCGGGACGACCGGGGCCCCGCACGACCCGCTCGCCATGCTCGAGCGTCTCGCCGCCCGGCGCGGCGCACGCCGGTAGCCTGCCCGCCGTGGACCAGATGGAGCTGCGCAACCGGCTCGTCATGGCGACGCAGATGTGGAAGGAGGCAACCACCGCGCCGCTCCCTCGCATGGAGCCCGGCAACCCCTCCGAGCAGCTGTCCGCTTTCGAGCTGACGCTCGTGGACATGCTGTGCGCCCAGGCCACGGCGGAGACCGCGCGCGACGTCGCCGACAAGACCTGGGACCTGGTCCACGACCGGCCCGACGAGGACCCGGTCAAGCGGCGCGTCGTGGAGTGCCACGAGGCGCTGGCGAGGTTGTCCGCGCGAGGCGGCGGAGCCGGGTTCTAGGCTGTACCCGGGGTGAGGGACCTCCCGGGGCTATTCGAAGTCCGCGTCAAGGCGCGCTCGATCGCCTACCTGTTTGCGGCGGGGGCGTCGCTCGGCCTTTTGACGCTGGCGTTCCCGCACACCGACGAGATCCGCGACGCGCCGCTGATCGTCCTGGCCGGGATCGCCTACGCGATCGCGGCGGCGGTCTGGGCGCTGGCGGATCGGATCCGCGACTGGCACCTCCATGTCGCGCTCGCAGCCGGCACGGTGATCATCAGCCTCGCCAACTACTACGCGGGACCCAGCACGCTGTATCCGATCCTCTACACGTGGACCGCGCTCTACGGCTTCTACTTCTTCCCGATCCGCGAGGCGCTGGCCCAGATGGTGTTCCTGGCGGTCGCATATGCCGTCGTTCTCGCGATTCAGGACGCGGACATGGTGGTGGTGGACTGGCTGCTCGCGGTCGGCACGCCCGCCGTGGCCGGACTTCTGATCGCTCGCCTGCTAGCGGGCATCCAGCATCACGCGCTCGAGCTGCGCCAGTCCGAGGAGCGCACGCGGCTCGTGCTCGACACGGCGCCGGACGCGTTCATCACGCTCGACCGGGACGGGTGCATCACCACGTGGAACGCGGCGGCGGCGCGGATGTTCGGCTGGAGGAGGGACGAGGCCGTCGGGCAGAAGATGCGCGAGCTGATCATGCCGCCGGAGCACGCCGACCGGCACGACGAGCGCCGCCAGGCGCTGGTGGACAGAGACGACCCGCTCGCCACGGAGACGTACGAGGTCGAGCTGGTGCGCCGCGACGGCCGCCGGTTCCCCGGGGAGGCCACCGTCTCGCGGGTCGAGGCAGGCGGCGAGGTGTTCGCCGCCGGGTTCATCACCGACACGACGGAGCGCCTGCGCCGGCAGGCAGAGCGCGAGGCGCTGCTGCGCGAGCAGGCCGCGCGCGCGGAGGCCGAGCGGGTGGCCGAGATGGTCGGCGGCATGCAGGCGCTCGTCGACGCCGCGCTGGCGCACCGCACCCTCGAGGGCATCCTGCGCGACCTGGTGACCCAGGTGCGCGGCGTTGTGGCGGCCGATACGGCGACGATCTACCTGGCCGACGAGGGCGGCCGGCTCAGCGTGGGCGCGTCCAGCCCGGGAGGTGGGGAGGTGGGCCACGAGTTCGCCATCTGGGTGGCCGAGTCACGCGAGGCGATGCTCGCCCAGGCGGACGCGCTCATCGGCGTGCCGCTGCTCGCCGAGGACGAGGTGATCGGCGTGCTCATGGCCGGCGCCGAGCCGCCCCGCGAGTTCGAGGGCGAGGACCTCACGCTGCTCCGGCTCGCGGGAGAGCGCGTCGGGCTCGCGATCGCCCATGCACGTGTGTACGAGCGCGAGCACCGGATCGCGGAGACGCTCCAGCGCAGCCTGCTGCCCGACCGCCTCCCCGATCTGCCCGGGCTCGAGGTGGCCGCCCGCTACCTGCCCGCGGCGTCCGAGGCCGAGGTGGGCGGCGACTGGTACGACGTGATCCCGATCGCGGGGGGCGCCGTGGGGCTCGTCATGGGCGACGTGGCCGGCAAGGGGCTCGCCGGCGCGTCGATGGTCGGCCGGCTCAGGAGCGCGCTCAGGGCGTACGCGCTCGAGGGGCACGACGGAGGCCGCGTCGTGGAGCGACTCAACCGCCTCCTGTGGACGGAGGCCGAGGAGAGCCAGATGGCGACCATGCTGTACCTGATCGTGGACCCCGCGGCAAGCACCGTCCGCTGGGTGAACGCCGGGCATCCGCCCCCGCTCGTGATGTCGCGCGGCGAGCCGCGCTTCCTCGAGGGCCAGGGCTCCGTGCCGCTCGGGGTGCTTCCCTTCCCGACCTACGAGGAGGTCATCGCGCGGCTCGACCCGGGCGACGCGCTGCTGCTCTACACCGACGGGCTCGTCGAGCGGCCCGGTGAGAGCCTGGACAGAGGCCTCGAGCTGCTCGCGGCGACGGTGCGCGACGCCCCGAACGACCCGCAGGGCCTGCTCGACCACCTCCTTGCCACGCTGGTCCCGGCCGGGGGCGCGGCGGACGACGTGGCGCTCCTCACGCTCTTCAACCTGCCGGTGCCCGAGGAGTTCAGCGCCGAGTTCCCCGCCGAGCCGGAGTCGCTCGCGCCGATCCGCAGCATGCTGCGGCGCTGGCTCGCGCACGCCGGCGCGGACGACATCGAGATCGCCGAGATCACGACCGCGTGCGGGGAGGCCGCCACGAACGCGATCGAGCACGCGGGGACCTCGAACGGCGCCCGGTTCGAGGTTTCGGGCCAGCGCGAGGGCAGCCTGATCGAGATCGCGGTGCACGATCGCGGCAGCTGGCGCTCAGAGCGCGAGGACGACCACGGCAGGGGACTGGAGCTGATGCGCACGCTGATGGATACCGTTGCGGTACAACCGGGGGAACAGGGAACGACAGTGAGCCTCAGGCGCCGGCTTGGGCAGCCCGGAGGTAACGCCTCTTGAGCGACTTGACTCAGGTCCAGATCGAGCAGCGAGACAACGTGGTCGTCGCGCGGCTTACGGGAGAGCTCGACATCTCGGTGGCCGAATCCACCGGCCGCAAGATCGCCGACGCCGTGTCGAGCTCCGCGCGCGGCGTGGTCGTTGACATGTCCGGGCTCGAGTTCATGGACTCGAGCGGCGTGTCGATGCTGTTCGCGCTCGCGCGCCAGGTGGGCAGCCACCGGCAGCAGCTGGTGGTGGTCGCGCCGACGGGCAAGCCGGTCTCGCGCGTGCTCGAGATCGTGGAGTTCGGCCGTGCCGCGCCCGTGCGCGAGGACGTGGAGGCCGCCGTGACGGTGATCGCTACGCCGCAGGCGTAGCGGCCGCCTCCCGGATGAAGTCGAGCACGAGGGCGTTGAACTCCTCGGCGCGCTCGACCGTGAGGCCGTGGGGCGCGCCGGGCAGGATCGTGAGCCTGGCGTCCGAGATCAGCGACGCGAGCTCCCGGGACTTCCACACCGGGATCAGGATGTCGTACTCACCGCCGATCACCTGCGTGGGCATCGTGAGCGAGCCGAGCCGGTCCCGGGCCTCGTGCCGGCTCGACGCGTGGACCTGGCGCGCGAACGCCTCGGGCGGCTGCGGGTGCGGGTTGTTCAGCATGGCCGTGCGGATGAACTCGACCATCTCGGGCTGCTCGTAGAAGCCCTCGGAGTGGTTCAGCAGCATGAGCTCGTCCACGTGCTGCTCGTAGCTGATCTGAGCCACGCGGGCGCTCCAGACCTCTGCCGACCGGCGGAAATAGGTGCCGCCGCCGGGCCACGTGACCGCGAGCGTGAGCGTGCGCACCCGCTCGGGCGCCGCGAGGGCGATCTCCTGCGCGATCGTGCCGCCCATCGACACGCCGAGCAGGTGGAAGCTGTCGAGCTCGAGGTGGTCTGCAAGCGCCAGCGCGTCCTGCGCCATGTCCGCGATCTCATAGTCCCCGTCCGCCATCGACGACTGGCCGGCGTCGCGGTTGTCGAAGATCACCGTCCTGTGGGCCGCCGAGAAGGCCTGGACCTGCGGGATCCAGACCAGCGTGTCGCAGGTGAGGCCGGCCACACACAGGAGCGGCTCGCCGTCTCCGATGACCTCGTAGTACAGCTGCTGTCCGTTCACATCTGCGATGGGCATGCCCACAGAATAAGCTCGCGGCGATGCGGGGAGTGGCGGTGGTCACCGGAGCGGGACGCGGCTTCGGCCGCGCGATTGCGGCGCGGCTGGCGCGCCGCGGGCACTTCGTGCTCGCCACCGACGTCGACGAGGACGCCGCCGCGGCGGTGGCGGAGGAGATCGGCGGCGCCTCGCTGCGGCTCGACGTGCGCGACCCGGAGGAGCACCGCGCAGCCGCCCGGGCGGCGGCCGAGCACGGCTCGCTCGAGGTGTGGGTGAACAACGCCGGGGTGATGCGCGCGGGACCGGCATGGGAGCACTCGGACGACGACGTGCGGCTCACCTGCGAGGTGGACCTGCTCGGGGTGATCTGGGGCTCGCTGGCCGCCGTGGACGCCATGCGCGACGGCGGCGGCGACCGGCACATCGTGAACATCGCCTCGCTGGCCGCGCTCGGGCCGGTGCCGGGGCTGTCGATGTACGCGGCCGCGAAGCACGGCGTGCTCGGCTTCACCGGCTCGCTTCAGGGCGATCTGCTGGACGCGGGCATCCCGATCACCGTTCACGCGCTGTGCCCGGACGCTGCTGACACGCCGCTCCTCCGCGAGCACGACCACGAGCCGGCCGCGGCGATCAACTGGTCCGGGCCGCGGCTCCTCAGCGCGGACGAGGTGGCCGAGCACGCCGTGGCACTGCTCGACTCGAAGAAGCTCGTGCGCGTCGTGCCCGCCTGGCGGGGCTGGGGGGCGCGGGGTATGTCGATGGCCGGCCGCCAGGCGCTGCGCGCCGCGCCGATCCTCCGCAAACGGGGCAACCGTCACCGGGTAGCGTTCAGGTCACGATGAGCGTCACAGAGGCCCCAGAAACCACCGCCACCACCATCGAGGTCGAGAACCCCGCCACCGGGCAGGTGATCGCCACCATCCCGGTCGTGCCGCCGGAGGAGGTCGCTGCATTCGCGGAGCGAGCGCGGCGCGCGCAGCCCGGATGGGAGGCGCTCGGGTTCGACGGCCGCGCGGCCGTCATGAAGCGCTGCCAGAAGTGGGTCTCCGACAACTCCGGGCGCGTGATCGAGACGATCATGTCCGAGACCGGCAAGGCCTACGAGGAGGCGCTGGTCGCCGAGATCGGATACGCGGAGGCCGCATTCCGGTTCTGGGCCGCGAACGCGGAGAAGTACCTCGCCGAGGAGAAGGTGCGGTCGGCGTCGCCGTTCGTCAAGGGGCGCAAGCTCATCGTGCGGTACGCGCCGCTCGGCGTCGTGGGCGTGATCGGGCCCTGGAACTACCCGCTCACCAACTCCTTCGGCGACTCCATCCCCGCGATGATGGCCGGGAACACGGTGCTGTTGAAGCCATCCGAGGTCACCCCGCTCACGTCGATGCTGATGGCCGAGATGCTGCGCGAGTGCGGCCTCCCGGAGAACGTTTACCAGGTGCTTCCGGGCTACGGAGAGACCGCCGCGGCGATGATCGACGAGGTGGACTTCGTGATGTTCACCGGCTCCACGGCGACCGGCAGGAAGGTGATGGAGCGCGCGGCGAAGACGCTCACGCCGGTGTCGCTCGAGCTGGGCGGCAAGGACCCGATGATCGTGTGCGCGGATGCTGACGTGGAGCGGGCCGCGAACGCGGCGGTGCACTACTCGATGCAGAACGCCGGCCAGTCGTGCACCTCGACCGAGCGCGTCTACGTCGAGGAGCCGATCTACGACGAGTTCGTGCGGCTCGTGTCCGACCGGGTGGGCAACCTGCGCCAGAGCGCTCCCGCCGGCCCCGGTTCGTGCGACCTCGGCGCGGTGATCAGCCCGCCCCAGGCGGACATCATCGAGCGGCACGTGAACGACGCCGTCGAGAAGGGCGCGCGCGTGCTGGCAGGAGGAAGCAGGCACGACGAGAACGGGCACTTCTTCGAGCCGACCGTGCTCGTGGACGTGGACCACTCCATGTCCTGTATGCGCGAGGAGACGTTCGGGCCGACCGTGCCGATCATGAAGGTCCGCGACACCGAGGAGGCGGTGCGGCTGGCGAACGACACGTCGTACGGGCTCCAGGCGTCGGTGTGGACGAAGGACGCGAGCAAGGGCGAGCAGCTGGCCCGCCGGATCGAGGCGGGCTCGGTGACCGTGAACGACGCGATGATCAACTACGTCGCGCTCGAGCTCCCGATGGGCGGCTGGAAGGAGTCCGGCCTCGGCACCCGCCACGGCGCCGACGGGATCCGCAAGTACACGAAGAAGCAGAGCGTGCTCGTCACGAAGTTCGCGCCGATGAAGAAGGACCTCCACATGCTGCCGTACTCGGAGAAGCGCACCCGCTTCCTGGCGCGGCTGCTGAAGCTGGTCTACGGGCGCTGACGCCCACTAACATCGGAGGATGGGCCGCACCCTTCGTCACCAGGCGCTAATCGATGCTCCGGTCGGCGACGTGTGGGAGATCGTCAGCGATCCGCGGACGCACCCGGAGTGGTGGCCGGACGTGGTCCGGATCGACGCGCCGGACGGCCTGGCCGAGGGCGACGAGTACGTCCATTCGGGCAAGATGATGCCGTTCATCGACGCGGTTGACGCGATCTGGGTCGTGGAGCGGCTGGAGCACCTCAGGGAGTGCCAGTTCCGCTGCACGATGACGGGCACGTACGCGCGGTTCCAGCTCACACCGGCTCAGGACGACACCTACGTCGAGCTGGAGGTCGGGATGGATCCCACGTCCTGGCAGTGGAAGCTCGCGGCACCGATGTTCGGGCTCCAGTTCAAGCGCTGGCTGCTCGCGGTGCTGGATGCTTTGCCGGATGCGGTGGAATCGCGCCACGCTCCTGCGTGATTTACCGCTATTTGCGGGTAACAACGCACCCATAACGATACGGCGTGCATTCGCCGATACTGTCGTTAGAGAGATGGAACGGCAGCACATCGACATCACGACGGACCTAGAGGGCGAGCGGGTCGTCCACGCGGTCTTCGACCTCCGCGAGGACGAGATCGTGGCGTCGGCACACGCCGTGTCGGCGGCCATCGGCGAGCGCTTCCGCAACGAGGACCTGTCCGCCGACGACGTCGTCGAGTTCCGCGAGCTGACCGCGCTCGCCGACGAGCTGCGCGAGCTCACGGGCGGCGCCGGCACGATCGTGATGCGCCCCGCTCGCCTGAGTGCCTACCTGCACGCCCTCGCGATGTTCGTCGAGTCGCGCGACGAGGCCGAGTGGATCCGCGACGAGGACCGCGAGCCGCTGGCCGTGACGCGCGGGCTCCTGTGGCCGCTCGAGGACCTGTCGGCCGACGCGCTCCAGGCGGCGCTCACGGGCCACGCGCCCAAGCACGCCTGACGAGGCGCCTCCGCGCTACGGGTAGAGGTCGCCCTCTTCGCCCACGACGAAGATGGCGCTGACCGGGCAGTTGCCGGCCGCCGCGATGATGTCGTCGACCGGCGCGCCGTCGGGGTCGACCACCACAGCCTTGTCCTCCTCGTCGAGCTGGAAGACGTCAGGTGCGGTGTCCACGCAGTCGCCTGAACCGATGCACAGCGACCGGTCGACGGTCACGCCGACGCGGTTCTCCGGCGAGAGCTCCGGCATCAGCGCCGGCGCCGTAGGACAAGCAGCAACACGAGCGCGGCCAGAGCGAGCGGGAGGAAGGCACGCAGCCCCGGACCGCCGCCGGCGCCATCCCAGGGCTCGGCGCCCGCGGGCATCGCGAACTCCTCCGCGGCGAGCACGTCGTGCGCCTCGCGGAGGCCGGTGGGATCGCTTGGGATGCGGTTCTCGCGGCTGGGGATGCCGAACTCCTCCGCCGCGAGGATGTCGTGGGGCTCTTCGGTCTCACTCATCGTCCCTATCGTTCCAGATCCATGGATGACGCCACCCGGACCGAGCTCGAGGCCGCGAGTTTCCGCGCGCTGGTACAGCATCTGCGCGAACGCACCGATGTTCAGAACATCGACCTGATGGAGCTGGCCGGCTTCTGCCGCAACTGCCTGTCGCGCTGGTATCGCGAGGCGGCGGAGGAGCGGGGAATCGAGCTGGAGGACGCGGAGGCGCGGGAGATCGTCTACGGGATGCCGTACGAGGAATGGAAGTCCAGGCACCAGGCACCGGACCCGGCCGGCTGACGCGCGCGGCCGCACTCGCCGCGCTCGCGCTGTGCGCCGTCGCGGTCGCGGCGTGCGGACGCGATCCCCAGGGGAGCGCCGACCGCACGGACAGGGCCACCGACCCCGAGGAGGTCGTGCTCACGCCCGAGGCCGCCCGAGAGGGCCGCGCCAAGCAGGGCGACGATCAGCCGAAGCGGCGCACGAAGGCGCAGGTGGTGCAGCTGGAGGGCGTGGGCGCGGACCGGGTGGTCGTGAGCCCGACGGACGACGCGCCCAGCCCCGGGGCGCCCACCGACGCGGAGGTGCGCACCGAGCTGCGCCAGGCGCGCGCGTCGCTGGCCAGCTTCAAGAAGCACCTGAACACGACGGCGTTCCTGCAGACCGGGCCGCGCGCCCGTGTGCTTCGGGACGGCACGGCGATCGCGCCCGACAACGCGCCGGACGTCGTGAAGCGCGTGATCATGGCCGGCAACGAGATCGCGAAGTTCCCGTACAAGTGGGGCGGCGGGCACGGCGCGTGGCGCGACAACGGCTACGACTGCTCGGGGTCCGTGTCCTTCGCGCTCGCGGGCGCCGGTCTGCTCGGGCGGCCGCTCACCTCCGGCCTGTTCATGAACTACGGAGCGCCGGGCCAGGGCCACTGGATCACGATCTTCGCCAGCCCCGGCCACATCTTCATGTACGTGGCCGGCCTCCGGTTCGACACGAGCGGCCAGGGCCGCGCGGGCACCCGCTGGCAGGAGGACACCCGTTCCACCGCGGGCTTCGCGGTGCGGCACATCCCCGGGCTGTAGCCGCGCTCAGACGGCGAGCTCGGCGGGCTCGAGCGCCAGCTCCATCAGGCGGCCGGCGCGCAGCACGCGCACCTCGACCGGCGTGCCGATCACGTCGGCGACCATCAGCCGCTGGAGATCCTCGACGCGCTCGGTGCGGGTGCCGCCCACGGACAGGATCAGATCCTCCGGCCTGATCCCGGCGCGGTCGGCCGGGCCGCCCTCCACGACCTCGACCACCTCCACACAGGTCGTCGAGCCGGTGGCGGCGCGGGCCTGAGGCGGGACCGGGCGAGGACCGCCCGCGATGCCCAGGTACGCGCGCCGGACGCGGCCGTCCGACATGAGCCCCGCGATCACCCGCTGGGTGGCCTCGTTGATCGGCACCGCGAGCCCGAGCCCGACACCGGCCACCGCGGTGTTGATTCCCACCACCCGGCCGCGGCTGTCCGCGAGCGCCCCGCCCGAGTTGCCGGGGTTGAGCGCGGCGTCCGTCTGGATCACGTTGTCGATGATCCGGCCGGCGCGCCGCGAGCGGGCCGGGAGGGAGCGGCCGAGCGCCGAAATCACGCCCGCCGTGACCGAGCCGCCGAGGCCGTGCGGGTTGCCGATCGCCACGACGAGCTGGCCCACTCGCAGCCGCTCGGCGTCGCCGAGCTCCGCCGGTGTGAGGCCGTCGCCCTCGGAGCGCAGGATCGCGAGGTCGGAGAGCGGGTCGCGGCCCACGACCTCGAAGCGCTCCTCGCGCCCGTCGCCGAAGGTGGCCCGACCGCGCGTGTCCGAGCGGCCGACCACGTGCGCGTTCGTCACGAGGAAGCCGTCGGGCGTGATCACCACGGCGCTGCCCGCGCCTGCCGGCAGCTGCCCGCCGCGAGTGCGCCGCATGACGCGCAGGCTGGCCACCGACGGCGCCAGGCGGTCGGCGACCGCGATGACCGCCCGCGAGTAGGCGTCGAGCGCCTCGGTCTCCTCGGGTGAGGGAGGATCGGCGAGCTGGTTCATGCGGCCTGCTCACCACGGAAGGTCGCGGTGACGGTGCGCTCGTCGGTTCCTCTTACGAGGGTCAGCTCGAGCTCGCCGCCTTCTGCGGGGACGGCGTCGAGCGCCGTGTAGAGCGCCTCGACGCCTCCGGTCGCGTTGCCGGCAGCCGCGACGATCAGGTCACCCGGCTCGACGCCGGCCTCGGCTCCGGGGCTCTCGTCCTCCACCGCGCGGACCAGCAGGCCGTCGCGCTCGGGGAGGCCGACGGCGCTACGCAGGCGGCGGGCCACCCGCGGCGGCGCGATGGCCACTCCGAGGCGGTGCGGCGTCACGGCCTCGCCGCGCGTGAGCCCGAGCACCCGCTCCTTCACGGCGGCAGCGGCGGGCACGGCGAGGATCAGGCCGCCGTCGAGCCGCAGGCTGTTGAGGCCGACCAGGTTCCCGTCCGGATCCACGAGCGGCCCGCCCGAGGAGCCGCGCGGGAGTGGCGCCGTGTGCTCGATGGCGCCGCGGATGCGGCGGCCGCGCGGGCCGCGGAAGCTGCGCTCCCCGGAGGAGACGAAGCCGAGCGTGGCGCGCAGGCCACGCCCGCCGGGGTTGGCGAGCGCGATCACCGGCGAGCCGATGCCCGGGCCGGTCTCGGCCGGCTCCCAACTGACGGGGGGCGCGTCGCCCGTGTCCACAGCGAGCACCGCGAGGTCGTTGTCGGTGTCCGCGCCGGCCACGGTGGCGACCTCGCGGCGGCCGTCCGCGAACGAGACGGTCACCTCGTCGCGGCGGAGGTTGTGCGCGCTCGTTAGCACGTGCCCGTCGGCGATCACCACACCGGAACCGTGGCCCCAGCCTCGGCCGAGGCCGACTACGGACGGGCCCACGCGCTCGGCCGCCCCCGCGATTGCATCCTGAAGGTCATTGATTGTGTTCAAAGGAGGCTCCCAACAGTAACTTGCAGATTGCAAGTCACTATACAGAGGTACGATTCCGGCATGGCAGAGCCCACGACCACCCCGCTCGCGGCGGCCCTCGACAGCGTTGGCGACCGCTGGACGCTCCTCCTCGTGGAGGCCCTCCTCGACGGGCCGCGCCGCTTCGGCGACCTGCAGGAGCAGGTTCCGCGCATCGCCCCCAACGTGCTCACGCAGCGGCTCCGGCGCCTGGAGGGCGAGGGACTGGTGCTCGCGCAGCCCTACAGCGAGCGGCCGCAGCGCTTCGTGTACGAGCTGACCGCCTCCGGGCACGAGCTCGCCGGCGCGCTGCGCCTGCTGGCGGACTGGGGCGCCCGCCACCGCGAGTCCGGAGAGCCGCCGCGCCACGACGTGTGCGGGACGCCGGTCGAGGCGCGCTGGTGGTGCCCGACCTGCGAGCAGGCGGTCGACGAGGCCGACACGGAGGATCTCCGCTTCGCCTGAGCGGCGTGACCCGCCTGGCCTCTTTGTTCGTGACGGCTGATACCTTCACGAGCCATGGAAGAGCAGCCAACACGCGTGCTCGAGCGCACCACACGGCTCCAGTCGGCCCCCCGCGAGGGGAGCGCGGCGCCGTACGGCGCCGCAGGCCCGCCCGGCCGTGAGCCCGAGTTCGTCTACAGGCGGCGACGGGCGGCTGCCGCGATCGTCGGCGGTGCCGTCTTCCTGATCCTGCTGATCGTCGTGATCAGCGCCGCGTCGGGCGGCGGCGACCCGGCGCCCGAGAGCACCCCCTCCGACCTCGGCGTCGGCGGCAGTCCGACGGTCAAGACGCCCAGCACGGACAGGTCGAAGGCGAACAAGAAGACCGACACGACCGGCGACACGAGCTCCGGCACCGTCACGCCGAGCACGCCGCCGGCCACCGGCGGCACCGGTGGCACGACCGCCACGCCGGTGGCGCCCACGCAGCCGCAGGGCGACGGCGGCGGAGTGGGCCAGGCGCCCACGCAGCCCGCGCCGGCCCAGCCGCAGGGCGAGGGTGGCGGAGCAGCCGCGCCCAGCTCGCCCTAGCCGCACTCCGCGGCTGGCCTAGATCTCCGGGCGGCGGCGCAGCCGCTTCACCTCGCCGCGCCGGCGCTTCGACTCCGCCCGACGCTGCTTCGACGCCTTGCTGGGCTTCGTCGCGCGACGCGGCCGGCGCACCGCCAGCGCGCCCTCGAGGCGGCCGCGCAGGCGCTCGAGCGCCAGCTCGCGGTTGCGCGCCTGGCTGCGGGTGTCCTGCGCCACCGCTCGCACCACCGGTCCCAGCCGCGCGGCGATCCGGTCGCGCTGCTCCTGGGTGAGTGAGGGCGATCCGCACACGTCGAACACCGCCTCCACGCGCGACGCCGTCACGTTCGCGTGCTGGCCGCCGGGGCCCGACGACCGGCTGGTGCGCAGCTCGATCTCGGACAGCGGAATGGCGGCGTGGCGCCCGACTCGGAGCGGATCCTCCATGGCCCGGACGCTATGGCAAGCTCCCGGCCGATGCGCGTCGCGGTCGTTGGACATATGGAGTGGTGCGAGTTCGCCCAGGTGGCCCACGTCCCGACCCCCGGCGAGATCATCCACGCCACCCGCAGCTTCCAGGAGCCCGGCGGCGGAGGGGCGGTCGCAGCCGTCCAGCTGATGAAGCTCGCCGGCAGCGCGACGCTGTTCACCGCCTTCGGCGACGACGAGACCGGCCACCGCTCGAAGGACCGGCTCGAGGAGCTCGGCCTCGAGATCCAGGGCGACTTCCGACCCGAGCCGCAGCGGCGCGCCTTCGTGCACCTGGACGATCCGGGCGAGCGCACGATCACCGTGCTCGGCCCGCGGCTCGGGCCGCGCGGGAACGAATTGCTCGACTGGGACCGGCTGGACGACACCGACGCCGTGTACCTGACCGCGGGCGACGTGGAGGCGGTGCGGCACGCCCGCCGAGCGCGCGTCCTGGTGGCCACGCCGCGCGGGCTCGACACGCTGTCGGACGCGCACGTGGAGCTGGACGCGCTCGTGTCGAGCGGCCGCGACCCCGGCGAGCTGTACCGGCAGGGCGACCTGGATCCCGTCCCGAAGCTCGTGGTGCGCACGCTCGGCGCGACCGGAGGTGAGTGGGAGACCGCCTCGGGAGAGCGCGGGAAGTGGCACGCCGCGCCCCTTCCGGGCCCGGTCCGCGACGCCTACGGCGCGGGCGACAGCTTCGCCGCCGGCCTGACGTACGGCCTCGGCGCCGGCCTCGACATCGCCAAAGCGGTCGAGCTGGCCGCTCGCTGCGGCGCCGCCTGCATGACCGGCCACGGCCCGTACGAGGGCCAGCTCACGCTCTGATTTTCAGGCCACGCGGCCGTCGGTGGGCTCGATCGGCAGGCCGTCGGCCACCCAGGCCTTCAGGCCGCCGTCCAGGTTGTGCGCTTCGTATCCCGCGGCGGAGAACGCCTGCGCGGCGAGCGACGAACGGCTCCCGCTCCGGCAGTAGAAGACCACCGGCCGGTCTCGGTCGATCGACTCGGCCTCGTCGGTCAGCCGGTCGAGCTCGATGTGCGCCGTGTCGTCCGGGATCCGGCCGGCCTCACGCTCATACGGCTCGCGCACGTCGATCAGCTGCGCGCCGTCGCGCTGGAGCTCTGCCACGCGGGCGGGCGAGAGATCGTCGGCCATGGGCCGAGGCTACTCATTTAGGGTTCGTGCTCATGGACTGGACGACGCACGGAAAGACGGTGTTCATCACGGGCGCGGCGCGGGGCCTGGGGGCCGAGACGGCCCGCCGCGTGGCCGCTCGCGGTGCCAATGTGGCGCTTGTCGGGCTCGAGCCCGAGGAGCTCGAGCGGGTGGCCGCCCAGTGCGGCGCGAACGCCGCCTGGTTCGAGTGCGACGTGACCGACACCGAGGCGCTCGAGCGCGCGGTCGAGGGCACCGTCGAGCGCTTCGGCGGAATCGACGTGGTGGTGGCGAACGCCGGCATCGCGCCGATGGGGATGACGCGGTCGATGGACCCCGTGGCATTCGAGCGGACCATCGAGATCAACCTGCTCGGCGCCTGGCGCACCGTGCGTGCGTGCCTCCCGCACGTGATCGAGCGGCAGGGCTACGTGTACATCACCGCGTCGATGGCGGCCGCCGGGCACGCGCCGGGGATGGCGGCGTACGCGGCGAGCAAGGCGGGCGTGGAGGCGTTCGGCGATTCGCTCCGCGCAGAGGTGAAGCACCTCGGGGTGGATGTGGGCGTCGGTTACTTCGGCTTCATCGACACCGACATGGTGCGCGGCGCAGATGCGCATCCCGCCACCGCGGCGATCCGTGAGCGAATGACCGGCCCGCTGAGCAAGACCTATCCGCTCTCGAAGGCCGGCAAGGCGATCGCGGACGGCATCGAGGGCCGCAGCCGCTGGATCGTGGTGCCGCCGTGGGCGCGCGTGATGATCGTGGCGCGCACCCTCATCCAGCCGCTGGTGGAGCGGCAGAGTCAGGAGCACGTCGCCGAGATCGACGAGGCCTTCGTCCGCGACATCGCCGAGCGCGGCATCGCGGCCGCATCCGGGCCGGTCGGCCCGGGCGGCAGGGCCGCGCTCCATGTGCAGCCGGAGACCCCGCGCGGGGGCGAGGCGGACAAGGTCCCGCCCATAGTCGAGCCCGAGGCCGAGCGGGAGCCGGCGGCCGGCTAGCTCGCCTGGTCGTCGGAGGTGTCCTCGGACGTGTCGTCCGAGGTGTCGTCCTCGCGGTCCTCGCCGCCGTTGCCGTTGTCGTCGTCCTCCTCGGCGAGCCGCTGCTCGTCGGGGTTGCTCTTGGCGTCCGGGTCCGTCGGGCCGCCGGGGATGGGCTCGCCCTTGAACTCGTCCGGGTCGTCGGCCTCCTCGCCGCCCACCTCGACGCTGCCGTCCTCGTGGTGGCGCACCGAGTCGGGTCCGAGCTTCGCCTCGGGTCCTTCGTCGTACGAGTGGTCGCCCTCGGCGCCTCCGAAGGTCTCGTACTTCGCCTGCCCGTCGGGCCAGTCCTCGAGCTTGTCGGGGGGATCCTCCTCGAGCTGCTGGATCTCCTCCTTGGCGTCGTCCATCTTCTGCTGGTGCTCTGTCTTCTCTTCCTTCTCGTCTTCCTCGTTCATAGGGCCGTGGCTACCCAAAGAAACGGCCGGGCATGCGACTATCGTCATAAGGCGCAATGGCGAAGCGCGATCCCCGGATGATCCCCCTCGGCTACGGCAAGTTCGTTCGCGCCGACCGCGTCTACGCGCTCGTGCCCATCGAGGGCAGCGAGCGTCGCGACGGCCGCCGCACCTACGTCCACGTGGACGGGCTGGTGGAGCCGATCGCGGCCTCCCGCTCGGAGCGCGCGATCCTCGCCGACGTGGAGGCCGCCCTCGCCGAGGCGGCCGGCCTGCCGCGCCGCCGGCGCGTGGCGGTGACCGGGCAGGAATCGCTCCTGCCCTGAGCCGGAGCTAGAGCTCCTCTACTTCCTTCAGGACCTTCTGGACCGACTCCTTGGCGTCGCCGAACAGGAGCGACGTGTTCTCGTTGTAGAAAAGCGGGTTGTCGATGCCGGCGAAGCCGGTGTTCATGGAGCGCTTCAGCACGATCACGGAGCCGGTGCTGCCCACGTCGATGATCGGCATGCCGGCGTCCGGGTTCACCGTGTCGTTGGCGCCGATCACGAGCGCCACGTCGGTCTGGGGCAGCTCGGGGTTGATCTCGTCCATCTCCTTGAGCTGCTCGTAGGGCACGTCCGCCTCGGCCAGCAGCACGTTCATGTGCCCGGGCATGCGCCCCGCCACCGGGTGAATGGCGTAGGCCACGTCCACGCCGCGCTTCTCGAGCGCGTTCGCCAGGTCGCGGACGGTGTGCTGCGCCTGGGCGACCGCGAGGCCATAGCCTGGCACGACCGCCACACGGGTCGCGTACGCGAGCTGGATCGCCACGTCGGCGGGATCCGTCGAGCGCACGGACTTGCCCTCGGCGTCGGCGGCGATCGCGGTGGTGCCGCCGAAGCCGCCCCTGAAGATGTTGGCGATCGAGCGGTTCATCGCCTCGGCCATCAGCATCGTGAGGATCGAGCCCGAGGCGCCCACGAGCATGCCGGCCACGATCAGCGCCACGTTGTCGAGCGCAAGGCCGGCCGCGGCCGCCGAGAGGCCGGTGAAGGCGTTCAAGAGCGAGATCACCACCGGCATGTCGGCGCCGCCGATCGGCAGCACGAACATGTTGCCGAGCACCGCGGCGGCGACCAGGATCACGATGAAGAGGCCCTCGGACTCCGTGCCGGACGCGATCGCTATCGCGCATCCCACACAGATCGCGAGCAGTCCCAGGTTGATGAACTGCTGGCCGGGCAGCTGGATCGGCCGGCCGGGGATGATCTCCTGGAGCTTCCCGAAGGCGATGTTCGAGCCCCAGAACGAGACCGAGCCGATGATCGCCGCGAACAGCGCCGGGATGAGCGCGTCGAGCGCGGGGTTGCCGCCCGCGGCGAGCGACTCGCGGTACTCCACGAACGAGATCAGCGCCACCGCGCCGCCGCCGACGCCGTTGAACAGCGCCACCATCTGCGGCATCGCGGTCATCTTCACCGAGCGCGCCGCCGGGACGCCGACCGCGGTGCCGATCCCGACGCCGAGCACGATCAGGCCGTAGTCGCCGACCTCCTTGATCAGCAGCGTCGCGGTCACCGCGATCGCCATCCCGATCGCGCCGAGCACGTTCCCGCGCCGCGCCGTGCGCGGGTGGTTCATCAGCCGCAGGTCGATGATGAACAACGAGAAGGCGACGATGTAGAGCGACCGGATGAAGTCCGGGTCCTGGAGGAACGTCCCGATGTACATCAGTCGCGTCCTGGCTTCTGCCTGAACATCTCGAGCATCCGGTCCGTGACCAGGAAGCCGCCGACCACGTTGATCGTGCCGAAGGCGATCGCGATCACCAGGAGGAGCTCGTTGAGGAAGCCGTCGGCCGGCCCGATCAGGTAGAGGCCGCCGAGCAGGACGATCCCGTGGATCGCGTTCGTGGCCGACATCAGCGGCGTGTGCAGCGTGTTCGGCACCTTCGAGATGACCTCGAAGCCGACGAACGCGGCGAGGACGAGGATGGTGAGCTCGGTGAGCAGGTCCATCAGGCGGTCACCCCGGCTGCGTTCTTGGCGCCCTCGTGCACGATCTGGCCGTCGCGGGTGATGCACGCACCCGCGATCACCTCGTCGTCGAAGTCGAGCGACAGCTCGCCCTCCTTGACCATCACCCCGAGCAGCGACTGTACGTTCCGCGCATACAGGCTCGAGGCGTGGTCGGGCATCGTGGCGGGCAGGTTCAGCGGTCCGGCGATGGTCACGCCCTCCTTCACGACTGTCTGGCCCGGCTCGGTGAGCTCGCAGTTGCCGCCGGTCTCGGCGGCGAGGTCCACGACCACGGAGCCGGGGCTCATGTTCTTCACGGCCTGCTCGGTCACGAGCAGCGGCGCGCGGCGGCCCGGCACGGCGGCCGTGGAGATCACCGCGTCCATCTTCCCGATCTCCTCGGCGAGCAGCTCGCGCTGGCGCTGCTGCTCCTCGTCCGTGAGCTGGCGGGCGTAGCCGCCGGCGGCCTCGGCGTCCTCGAGGCCCATGTCGAGCTCCAGGAAGCGGGCGCCGAGCGACTCGATCTGCTCCTTCACGGCCGAGCGCACGTCGAAGGCCTGCACGACCGCACCGAGCCGCCGGGTGGTCGCGATCGCCTGGAGGCCCGCCACGCCCGCGCCCAGCACCAGCACCTTCGCCGGGCGGATCGTCCCGGCCGCGGTGGTGAGCATGGGGAAGAAGCGGGGCAGCTCCTGGGCCGCCATGAGGGCGGCGCGGTAGCCCGAGACCGTGGCCTGCGAGGACAGCGCGTCCATGGACTGCGCGCGCGTGATGCGCGGGATCGCCTCCATGGCGAAGCTCGTGACGCCGCGGTCCGCCAGCGCCCGGACCGTGGCGGAGGCGGTCAGCGGCTGGAGGAAGCCGATCAGGACCGAACCCTCGCTCAGGCGGCCGATCTCCTCGGCGCTCGGCGGGGCCACCTTCGCCACGACATCGCCGGAGAGGCCGTCTCCGGTGGTGGCGCCGGCCTCCTAATAGGAGGCGTCGGCATGGTGGGCGCCGTCGCACGCGCCGGGCTCGACGG
>Ga0111538_10003617_pt1 | contig 21568 bp, 20 predicted proteins | sample SoiMethybrSBSTD1_FD_79669 | JGI IMG/M metagenome (GOLD analysis project Ga0111538, IMG submission 79669) | Bulk soil microbial communities from a Populus tree surrounding site in Tennessee, USA - Soil MetaG P. TD hybrid SBSTD1 (version 2)... | ecosystem: Environmental > Terrestrial > Soil >... | reverse complement strand
GCTGGGCGTCGCGACGGGCGGCGCGCGCGGGCCCGACTTCGAAGCGCTGGGCATCGAGCTGAAGACGGTGCCGGTCACGCCGGCGCTGGTGCCGCTGGAATCGACGGCGGTCTGCCAGATCGATCCGATCGCGATCGCGGGCGAATCCTGGGACACGAGCTACGTGCGCGCGAAGCTGGCGCACGTGCTGTTCGTCGCGCTGGAGGTCCCGTCCGGCGCGCGCTCGGTCGGCGATCGGCGCGTGGCGGCGGTGCGGCTGTGGGCGCCGGCGCGCGACGAAGACGCCGCGCTGCGCGCGGACTTCGAGCTGTTCGTGCGCGAGTATTTCCGTCGCGGCCGCGCCGCCGAGATCACCGGCCACCTCGGCGAGGTGCTGCAGGTGCGTCCCAAGGGCCGCGACGCCGATGACCTACGCGCCGCATACGACGCGGACGGCCAGCCGACGCGCGTCGGCAAGATGGGTTTTTACCTGCGCCCGGCGTTTGTCGGACGGATTCTTGCCGGAGCGAACGCGTGAACGTGGGCTATTCTGCCCGCCATGAATAGAACCTGGCTGGCGCGTTCGGTGGTGGTCATCGCGGGTGTCTACCTTCTCGGCTGCGGTGACGGCGGCGACGGCGGCACCGGCACCGGCGGGCGCGGCGGGCGCGGCGGCTCCACCGGCAGCGCGGGACGCGGTGGCACGACCGGCAGCGCGGGACGCGGCGGCACCGGCGGCGACACCGCAGGCACCACCGGCACAGCGGGTAGCGTTGGCACCGGCGGCACCGGCGGCTGCACGGCAGGCGCCGGCGGCCAGGCCGGCACAGGCTGCGTCGTGGCAGGTACCGGCGGCGGCACCGCAGGCGCCGGCGGCGGCACCGCAGGCGCCGGCGGCGCGGCGGGCCGAGGCGGCACCGGCGGTGTTGCGGGCGCAGGCGGTGCCGGCGGCGCGGCGGGCCGAGGCGGCACCGGCGGTGCTGCGGGCGCCGGCGGCGCTGCGGGCCGAGGCGGCACCGGCGGTGCTGCGGGCGCAGGCGGCGCCGCGGGCGCAGGCGGCGCAGCGGGTCGCGGCGGCACCGGCGGCGGTGCTGCGGGCGCGGGCGGCGCCGCGGGAGCAGGCGGCGGCATCGCAGGCGCAGGTGGCGCGGCAGGAGTAGGCGGCGCGGCAGGCGCAGGCGGCGCCACCGGCGGCGCGGCGGGCGCAGGCGGCGCCACCGGCGGCGCGGCGGGCGCAGGCGGCGCCACCGGCGGCGCGGCGGGCGCAGGCGGCGGCGCGGCGGGGGCGGGCGGCGGCGCGGCAGGCGCAGGCGGCGCAGCGGGCGCAGGCGGCGGCACCGGCGGCACGGCCGTCGCGATGTGCGGGCGCATCAATTGCGATTGCACGCTCAACGGCGTCCCGCTCTACGGCGACTACGAGGTGGTGACCAATTTCGCCGACTTCGACGTCCAGGTCGTCACCGCGTTCGGCGATCTGAACGTTCAGGAGGTGAGCGCCTTCGCCGACACCTGCGGCGAATGGCATCAGGTGACGGCGTTCGGGGACTTCACCGTCCGCTTCGTCACCGCGTTCCCCGACTTCAGCATCCGCCGGGTGACCGCATTTCCGGGCGTCGGGATGCCCCAGAACTAGGCGGTCGCGGCCCAACCGCGCTCCCGCCTGGTCGCCGTATTCGGCAACGACTCCTTCCCCGATCGCGAGGTTGACCGGCGCGCGCGCCGGTCGCGCCTCCGCGGCTGTCCGAATTTCGTCGACTGGCACGCCTTGCGTGCTGGGCGCACGTTGGCTCGCGTTCAGTCAGCGACAGCAATCTCGCGGATTTCGGTCTTCCGAGATCCAGCACCGCGCGGAGGACGATCATGAAGGCGATCCTGCGACCCTCGACGGCATGTTTTTGCGGCGCGCTCATCGCGCTGCTCGTCGGCTGCGGCACCCAGGCCGACGAAACGGAGACGGTGACGTCCGCCATCGGCGACCCATCGCCGGGGCAGACGCCGTTGAACCCAGCCACCATCCCGCAGTTCGTGAATCAACTGACAGTCCCGCGGGTGTTCGCGCCCACGGTCGTCATCCAGAACGGACAGGTCGTTCGCAATGACTACACCGTCAACGTCGCCAAGACCTTGATGCAGCTCCTGCCCCCGCCCCTCCCGCAGACCAACGTCCTCGCCTATGGAGGCCAGGTGAAGATTCCCGGCTCCTCGCAGACGGAGTTCGTGCGCAGCTCGCCGGGGCCCATCTTCGAGAACACGAAGAACCTCCCCACGCGGGTGACCTGGCAGAACGAGATCCGGCAGCCGCACTTCCTGCCCGTCGATCCGACGCTGCACTTCGCCAACCCGCTGTTCATGGAGCCGCCGGTGCCGCCGTTCCTGGCGTTCCCGCCCGGGTACAACAACGCGCAGTCGCTGGTCCCCCACGTCACGCACATGCACGGCCTCGTCGTGCGGGCGGATCAGGACGGCACGGCCGAGGAGTGGTTCACGCCCTCCCCGGGATCGGTCACCGGTCCAAGCTTCGCGACCCAGAGCTACGACATGCCGAACGCGCAATCGGCGACTCAGCTTTTCTATCACGAGCATGCGCTCGGAGACACGCGCCTCGGCGTCTACTCCGGCCTGGTGGGCGCCGCGTATTTCATCCGCGATCCCAGCACGGCGCTCGACGGTCCCAACACGCCGCTGCCGACCGGTCAATTCGAGATGCCGCTGATCCTCACCGACCGCGGGTTCTTCACCGACGGTGAGCTCAATTTCCCGCGTGCGCCCAGCCCCAACCAGCGCAACGCCTACTGGGCGGCGGGCGACAACGCCGACACGATCCTCGTCAACGGCAAGGTGTGGCCGAACCTGAACGTCGAGCGCCGCCAGTACCGCTTCCGGATGCTCGCCGCAGGCAACGGGCGGACCTGGAACCCGCAGCTGGATCTCAACGGCACCGCGGTGCCGTTCACGATCATCGGCTCGGACGGCGGCTATCTGCCCGCGCCCCAGGTGGTCACGACCTTCACCTTCGCGATCACCGAGCGCGCCGACATCCTCGTCGACTTCTCGCCGTTCCCGGCGGGCACGCAGATCACCATGCTCAACGTCGGCGCGACCCCGGCGGAGACCGTCGGTCGGATCATGCGCTTCACCGTCCAGGACACGACGCCGGTGACGCCGCCCGCGCTCAACCCGGCGCTGTTCCCGGCCAAGCCGGCGCTGCCCACCAACGCGCCGACGCGCATCAAGACGTTCATGAACCTCGTCGACGCGGCGGCGAACGCGGAGCGCTCGGTCGACGGCCTCATGTTCTCCGCGCCCGACACCGAGTTCCCGCTGGTCGGCTCGACCGAGCAGTGGGACATCCTCAACGTCGGTGGCGGCGGACACCAGGTCCACCTGCACCTGATCGAGTTCCAGGTCGTCAGCCGCCAGACCATCAACACGGCGGCGTTCCTCCAGGAATGGAACCGGCTCAACGGCTTCCGCCCCGTCACCCGGCCGATCGTCGTCGACCCGACGCCGTTCCTGACCGGCACGCCCGTACCGGCGCCGCCCCTCGACTCGGGCTGGAAAGACACCGTGCGCGCGCCCGGCAACCAGCTGACGCGCATCATCGCGCGCTGGGCGCCGCAGGAGACGCCGAGCGGCGGCGTCACCCCGGGACAGAACCAGTTCCCGATCGACCCGACCGCAAACCAGGGCCAGTACCTCATGCACTGCCACGTCCTCAGCCACGAGGACAACGACATGATGCGGAAGCTCCCGATCGCGCCGCTGTGGGCGGGGGGCGTCAGCTATCCCGTCGGCCGCGTCGTCACCCACCTGAACGTCAACTACCGGATCCGGGTCGCGCACACGTCCAGCGCGGCGCAGACGCCGCCCACGCGCTTCGACCTCTACGAACGCGTCAACAACAACGACGGCAGCTGGCAGCCGCAGATCATCTACGCGGTGGGAGACCGCGTGCTCCACAACGGCCAGCTGTTCCGGGCGCTGTCGGTGTTCCAGGCCCAGACCGGTCAGACGCCGCCCGCCAACCCCGCCCTGTGGCAGGCGCTCCCGAGCACCGCGTGCGCACAGCTCGCCCAGTTCTGCGCGGACGACACCGGCGTGCCCGCCGGCGCCACCTGCCTCGCGACCGGTCAGGCCGGCGTCGAGGCGACCTGCCTCGCGCAGCTCGCGACCTGCCTGCCCGTCTGCGAGCCGGTCCACGCCACGCCCTGCGCGGGGCTGTGCAACAACCCGATCACGTTCACGGTGGCCGACGGCGCCAACTTCCAGTCGGGGCCGCTCGGCACCGGCGCGACCTGTCACCAGACGACGTCCGAGATCTTCTCGGGCACCAGCAGCAGCTTCGTCGGGCCGCGCCAGCTCACCGTCAACGGCAAGGTGATGCCGCTCAACGGCAACTGGAGCAAGCTGCCCACGCAGAGGCACGAGGGCTACTGCATCCAGACAACCGCGGGCAACAACTCGTTCGCGTCGTTCAGCGCCTTCTAGGGGGCAGGTGTTCGACCGAGCGCCACCCGCCAGCCGCCCGATCCTCGTCGGGCGGCTGGTCATCGTCGCCGCCGCCGCCGCCGCGGTCGTGTGGTCGTTCGTGCCGACGCGCGGACCCGATCAGGCGGCGCTCCGGACACCGACGGCGGACAGGTACGCATGCCCGATGCATCCCGACGTCGCCGCCAGCAATCCCGGCGGCCACTGTCCGATCTGCCGCATGGCGCTGGAACGAATCGCGCCGGCGGCGGGGGCGGCGTCGATCACCGCGGACGCGCAACGACGGCCGTTCACCCGCGAGGCGCGCGCCGGCGCGTGGGTCAAGCCGGACGGCGACATCGAGGCCGCGTTCGCGACCGGTGATCTCGTCGGGCTGGAGCCGGGTCAACCGGCGCAGTTCTTCCGGGCCGCGGCCCCGACCGCGCCGCTGGCGGTCAACCTGCTGCCCGGCGCGCCGCGCGAGTGGGACAGATCCCGGGCCAGGGTCGACCTCCGACCCCGGCCGGGGCTGCACGCGGGCGACGCGGGCGAGACCGGCTGGGTCGTGGTCGCGCCGATCACGCGCGACGTCCTGGTCGTCCCGTCGAGCGCCGTCTTGCCGTCGACCGACGGTCCGTACGTGCTCGTACCGTCGGCGCGCGACGGCTTCGAGCCGCGCGCGGTCCAGGTCGGAAAGATCATCGACGGCGTCGCGATCGTGCTGTCCGGCTTGCGCGAAGGCGACCGCGTCGTCGTCGGCGACGCTTTCTTTGTCGACGCCGGGCGGCGACTGGCGGCCGCCCGGCGTCGGGGCGCGGAGGTGAGCCCGTGATCCGGCGCGTGGTCGGCTGGTGCACGCGCCGTCCCGGCGCGGTCCTGGCGGCGGCGCTGGCGGTGGCCGTCGCAGGCGCTGCCGCCCAGCGCAAGCTGCCGCGAGACGCGATCCCCGATCTATCCGATCCGCAGATCGTGCTGGTGGCGGACTGGATGGGACATCCCGCCTCCGAGGTCGCCGCCACGGTGACGCAGGTCCTGACGAAGACGCTCGACGGCGCACCGGGCGCGGTCGCCGTTCGCGGATCGTCGATGGCGGGCATGGCCTACGTCGCCGTCGTGTTCGAGGCGTCCGCCGATCTGACGCGCGGACGACGAACCATCCTGGAGCGGATCACGAAGATCCGCGGCCACCTCCCGCCGACGGTGCGGGTGCAGGTCGGTCCGGAGGCGACCAGCACCGGCTGGGTGTTCCAGTACGCGCTCGTCGATACGACGAAACGCTGGACGACGCGCGCGCTGCGCGCCATCCAGGACCAGCACCTGCGGCCGGCGCTGGCCGCGGTGCCGGGCGTGGCCGAGATCGCGACGGTCGGCGGCGGAACCGAGCAGCTCGAGGTGGCGGTCGCGATGGACCAGCTCCGGGTGCGCGGCCTGGCGTTCTCCGACGCGGTGGCGGCCGTCCGCCAGAACGTGAGCGGCGGCGAGCTGACCCTCAAGCACCTCGACACGGTGCCGGTGCGCGGCGGGCCGCCCGCGCCTTCCCCCGTGAAGCTGGGAGACGTCGCGCGCTTCACGATCGCCGAGGACATGCCGACCGGCATCGCCGACGTCGACGGCGAGCTGCCGGCCGTGGGCGGGATCGTGATCGCGCGCCGGGGCGCCGATCCGGAGACCGTGATCGCGGGCGTCAAGCGGGTGCTCGAAAAGCTCCGCCCGAAGCTGAAGACCGGCATCGAGCTGCGCACGGTCTACGACCGCACCGAGCTGTCGGGGCGCGCGGCCGGCACGCTGCTACGGGCGCTGGGCGAGGAGATCGCGGTGGTGGTGCTGGTCATTCTGATCTTTCTCCTCCACGCGCGCAGCGCGCTGGTTCCGCTGACGACGCTGCCGGTCGTGCTGCTGCTGACGTTTGCCGGCATGTGGGTGCTGGGCGTGCCGGCGACGATCATGAGTCTGGGCGGCATCGGCATCGCGCTGGGCATGGCCGTCGACGCCGACGTCGTCGCGCTGGAAGCGTGCCATCGCCGACTGGAACGCACGCCCGCCCGGCCGTCCCCGTTCGAACGGCGCCACGCGCTGGTCGCGGCCGCGGCGGCGTTCGCGCCCGCCATCGTGACGTCGTTGATCATCGCGGCGATCAGCTTCCTGCCGGTGTTCGCGTTCACCGGCGAGACCGGACGGCTGCTGCGGCCGATCGCGATCACCAAGACGCTGGTCATCGCCGCGGCGGGGCTGGTCGCGCTGACGCTGGCGCCGGCGCTGCGGGAAAAGCTGCTGCACGGACGGATCGTCCCCGAGCTCGACAACCCCATCACCGGCCGGCTGGTCCGTCTCTACCGCCCGTTCGTCCACTTCGCGCTGCGCTGGCCGCTGTCGACGCTGGTGATCGCCGTGCTCGCGCTCATCTCCTGCCTCCCGGCGGCCGCCCGCCTCGGCGGCGAGTTCCTCCCGCGCGTCGAAGAGGGCGATCTGCTCTACATGCCGACGACCGCACCGGGCGCCCCGGCGGGTCCGGCCGGCGTCCAGCTGGCCAGGCAGGATCGCGCGCTGGCCGAATTCGACGAGGTGGCGAGTGTGTTCGGCAAGGTGGGACGGGCGGAGACCGCCACGGATCCGGCGCCGCTCTCGATGGCCGAGACGACGATCCGGTTACGTCCGCGATCCGAATGGGCCGTCGAGCCGCGCGCCCGCTGGTATTCGAGCTGGGCGCCCGGGCCGCTCAGGCGGGTGCTCGGCCTCGTCTGGCCGGAGACACGGACGCCCACCACGACCGAGCTGGTCGAGCGACTCGATCGCGCCGCGTCGTTGCCGGGCTGGACGGGCGCGTGGACGGCGCCCGCGCGCGCGCGCATGGACATGACGGCGACCGGCGTCAGCACGCCGGTCGGCATCCGCGTGGTCGCCGCTGATCCCGCCCGCGTCGATCGTCTGGGCAACGAGCTGCGCGCGCTCGCGGCGCGCCTCCCCGGGACGCGCAGCGCGGTGTTCGAATCGCAGGGCGGCCAGCCCTGGCCCCGGTTCGAACCCGATCCCGCCGCGCTCGCCGCCCACCGGGTACAGCCCGGCCTGGCGCAGGCGACGGCCGACCTGCTGATCGCCGGCGGACAGATGGGGGACTTCGATTTCGAGGACAAGCACTACCGGGTCCGCGTCGTGCCCACCGACGGCGCCAGCGCGACCGGACACGGTGTGGACGCCGATCGCTTGGGCGACGTCACCGTCCGCTCCGGACCGAGCCCGGGCCAGCCGGTGCCGCTGGCCCTCCTCGGACGTACCACCACCGTCACCCAGCCGGATTTGATCCGCAGCGAACGCGGATCGATGGTCGGCTACGTTCACGTGGACCTCGACGGCTCGCTGGACGTCGCGCGGTACGTCCACCAGGCACAGGCCGCGGTCGACCAACTGCGCCTCCAGCCGGGAGAACGGATCGAGTGGACCGGGCAATACCAGCTCCTCGCCGCGGGCGAACAGCGCCTCCGGTGGATCGTGCCGCTGGTGGCGATCGCGATGTTCGCGCTGCTGTTCCTGCTGTTCCGCAGCGTCACCGAATCGCTGCTGGTGCTGGCGTCGGTGCCGTTCGCGCTGGTCGGGAGCTTCTGGACCCTGCACCTGCTCGGCTATCCGCTGTCGGCGCCCGTGTGGGTCGGGCTGCTATCGACGGCGGGCCTGGCGATGCAGACAGGTGTCGTGATGGTCGTCTACATCGACGACGCCTTCCATCGCCGCGTGCGCGAAGGAAAGATCGAATGCCGGGAGGACATCGTGGCCGCCCACGCGGAGGGCACGATCGCGCGCCTCCGTCCGAAGATCATGACCATCACGACGATGGCGGCCGGCCTGCTGCCGCTGCTGTGGGCGGACGGCGCGGGCGCGGAGATCATGCGGCGGGTGGCGGCGCCGATGATCGGCGGCCTGCTGACCAGCGCCTTCCTGACGCTGGAGGTGCTCCCGGTGCTGTACACGATCTGGCGGACGCGTCAGCTGGCGCGCGCCCGGCGTCTCGGCGTGCCGATCGAGGTGATCGCGGGGCGCGCGCCCGGCTGGAGGGGGAAGCTCAGCTCGCGTCTGGCGCGCCAAGATAGCGGTGAAAGTCGCCTATGACCTCGTCCTGGTAGCGACCGCCGACTTTTCTGGCCATCCGCCGCCAGTGCTCGTGCACGGTGCCTTCGGAGCAACCGCATAGCGACGCGATCTCCTTGTTCTTCGTGCCCGCGAGGTAACACCTCAGGATCCTCTCCTGCTGATCGCTGAAGCCACGCGCACGCGCGTAGGCGATGAGCATCTTCTCGAAATAGGCACGCCGGCGGTCGTCCACGACCGCCGAGACGGGTCCCGACTCTTCTCCGCTCATGATCACGAACCCCCTCTCCAAGTTTCCGCGCGCGGCGGAGGAGCGCGTGAACAACGCCTCCTCCGACCGTCCCCCTTGGCGGGTTACGTTTCGCAACCAACTTCACTGTCAGTGACGTCATGTATGTGCCTGATCGGCTCGCATACGTCACTGCCTTACGAACTTTCCGGGCACACCCCGATCGACTGATGGATCCCTCCAACATCTCATCAGGGATGTTCAGCTCTCGACGCGATCACTCCTTCGCGATCGCGAGGGTGACAACCTCGGTGTCGTCGTCGGCGGCGGCGCCGATCGGCCGCGCGCGATCCGAAAACAGCGCGGTGACGATCACCTTGGCGCCCCCGGCGGCCAGCGTCGGTCGGACCGGCAGCGTCTCGCGCGGCTGGACCAGCGCCGTCTCCCCCGCCCCGGCGGGAAACACGGTCGCGGGCGCGGCATCGCCGTCGCGCAGGCGCACCTCGACGTGACGCCCGCGCTCGCCGCGCACGACGAAGCGCAGGCTGTCGCCCGCGCGCAGCACCGTCCGCGGATCCACCGCCTCCTCGACGCCGCCGCGCCTGAAGTGCACCTCCAGCCCGGCGGCCTTCGCGCGCGAGGCGCCGCGCACGCCGGCATACGGCTCGCTGGCCGGATCGGGCACGCGCGGGCGCGCGACCAAGAACGCGAGCCCGACCAGGAGCGCGCCGATGCCCGTGAAGATCAGCGCGCGCTTCAACGAGCTGCTCCGCGCGAGAGCGGCTAGCCAGTGCTGCCGGTACGACCGAGCGGCAGGACCTGATCGACGTTGACGTGCGGCCGCGGGATGATGTGCACGGCGACCATCTCGCCCACGCGCTCCGCCGCGCGCTGCCCGGCCTCGGTCGCCGCCTTCACGGCGGCCACGTCGCCGCGCACGATGGCGGTCACGAAGCCGCCGCCAATCTTCTCGTAGCCAACGAGCTCCACCTTCGCCGCCTTCACCATGGCGTCGGCCGCCTCCACCATCGCGGTGAACCCCTTGGTTTCGATCATTCCGAGCGCGTCAGCCATGGTCTTTTGCCTCTCCGTCTCGCTGTATCCGGTTTCGGACTATCTATCAACGAACTTTTCGCCGACACGGCCCGCCAGCCCTTCGATCGCCGCCGTCGCCGCCTTCGCCGCGGCGTCGATCTCCGCCTCGGGCCCCGACAGCCATAGCCGCCCGAACGCGCCGTACGGCTGGATCTGCACCAGCGACACGTGGGCCGCCTTCTCCGCCTCGTTGGCCGCGAACGCGACGTACCCGGCCGGGTCGGTCTCCAGCAGGAACAGCGACTGCCCCGGCAGGATCATCATCCCCTGCGAGTTCCGGTTGATGATCTGCGCCTGATACGGCTCGATGGCGCGGATGATCTGGTTGGTCGCCACCGCGGGCTTGATGCGATCTTCCTCTTTCACTTCCAGGTGGCGAAGGATCGCCGCGCCCGCGTCGCGCACGTCTCCCTGATCATCGGCGTGCACTTCCAGCAGCCCGTAGGCGCGCTCGACGATCTGGATGGCGGGAACGACACGCGTCGCCTTCAGCGCGATGTCGGTGACCCGGTTGATCGCGATCCCGGGCGCGATCTCGACGAACAGCGACGCCTGCCCCGGCACGGGCAAGAATCCGCGCGCGGTCTTTCCCATGAAGCTCGCAAGCTGCGGCTGCAGAGCATCCAGGAAGGTGTAACAACGGAGTGTCGTCGTCGCGGCCACCGCCGAGAAAGTTACAGGCTGGGGGCGGCGGCCACAAGGACCTCAGGCGCGCCGCGCGACGATCCCCATCTGCTGGCCGGTGCGGTCGCGGTCGCGGCGGTACGAGAAGAAGCGCGCGCGATCGCAGCTGGTGCAGTCGCCCACGGCGTCGATCGCGCCGGGCGCGACGCCGGCGCGCACGAGCAGCAGCCGGTTGGCGGCCTTCAGATCGACGTGCCACTTTCCCGGCACGCCGCGCGGCGACGGAACCACCACGCCGGCATCGGCCGCTCCACCCAGCGCTCCAGCGAACGCGGCGACGACCTCGGCGCCGACCTCGAAGCAGCACGGACCGATCGCGGGCCCCAGCACCACCCGCAGGTCGTCCGGCCGCGCGCCCAGCTCGTGGACCAGGGCGCGCACCGCCGCAGGCAACACACCCGCGATCGTGCCGCGCCAGCCGGCGTGCGCCGCCGCGACGGCGCCGGTGCGCGGGTCGACGATCAGCGCCGGGATGCAGTCGGCGACGAACACGCCCAGCGCCACGCCCGGATCGTCGGTGATCAGCGCGTCCGCCTCGATGCGCGCGATCGCCGACGGATCATCCCCGGCGCGCACGCGCGCCACGGCCGCGCCGTGGACCTGACGCACGACGTGGAGCGGACCGGCGACGCCGACCGCCTGCAGCAGCCGCCGCCGGTTCTCCTCCACGTTCGCCGGGACGTCTCCCCAGCGCGCCCCCATGTTCAGCGAATCGAACGGCGCCGCGCTGACCCCGCCCGCGCGTGTCGAGAAGCCGTGCGCGAACGGCGGCCCGATCAGGGGCGAATCGAGCAGCGGCAACTCGAGCATCGTTACGCGATCCTCCCGATGTGCAAGGCGGCCATGCGCCACGCGCAACGCGCGCGCGCGGGGTTGGCGCGCACACGCGTCTCCACGGCGGCGTAGATTCGATTGGCCAACCGCTGACGCTCATCTGCGCTCCGTTCCGCCCCCAGCGCCGCCAGCAGCGACGACTGCGAGAACGCGCGGACCCAGCCGGCGAACGCTGCCGCCAGGCCGCCGGCATCACGGCCGCGTTCGAATACGTCCCAGAGCGGGTCCGGCGAGATCACCCGCAGGTGCTCCACGAGCTGCAGGCGTCCCCGCAGCGCGGGCTCCGCGAACGGCGCCTCCAGCTCTTCGCGCGACAGAAAGAAGTTGGGCACGACCACAGCGTCGGCCTCCTGCCGGGTCATCGCGCCATCCGCAACCTCGGCGCGCAGCGCTTCGTCGAGACCGTCCAGCGCATGCTCGCCGCCGCAGACGCCGTCGTCGTCGACGGTCGCGACGACGATGACCATCCGGCCGCCGGGGCACGCCTCGGTCGCGCGGAGATCGAGGAAACGGCGCCAATCGCGGCGCGCCTGGGCGAGAAACGGCTCGGCGCCGGGCGTCCGCGCCGTCGGTGCCCACGCGCGATCGCCGAGGGGCGCGGGTACCCGCGACAGCCAGTGCGCGGCCGTCGACGACCAGCCCAGGCTGACGACGCCGGCCGGAACCACCGGCTCGTAAAACGATCTCCCCACCGCGCACGCAAACACGGCCGCGTCGCCGGCCAGGTACCCGGAGGGGGACGCCACGGTCGCGAACAACGACGCGAAGTCGTTCGTGGGCTGGTCGTTGTGCGCGAACAGCACCGGTTGCGGCGTCCGCAGGCGAATCACCTTCAACGCCGCGGCCAGCACCGGCATGGAATTCTTGCCCGTCGCCGAACCGTAATCGACGATCGCCACCGGCGCGGGCGGCGACGGCAGCGCGGCCTCGCGCGCGGCGCGCTCGAGCAGCGGCAGCGCGAACGACGCCGCGGTCGCCTGAACGCGCGCGTTGCGATCGTAATCGCCGCCTCCGGTCATCGTCGTCGTCGCCGTCGGCGTCATGCTCATCACCACCCTCGCTAGCCTAGCGCGCGCAGCGCCGCCAGCGCCGCAGTCATGTCGGGCGGCAGCTGCGATTCGAACGACAGCCGCTTGCCGGTCCCCGGGTGCACGAACGCGAGCGTGCGCGCGTGCAGCGCCTGCCGGCCGAGGGCCTCCGCGATGGTGCGCACGGCCGCGTCGCGCGGCGGCCGCCCGTACGCCTTGTCCCCCAGCAGCGGGCAGCCGAGCGCGGCCAGGTGGACGCGCACCTGGTGCGTGCGCCCGGTCTCCAGCCGCGCCTCGATGCGCGCCGCGCCCGGAAACCGCTCGACGACGCGCCAGTTGGTGACCGCGCGCTTGCCGGCACGCACGCGGCTGGAGAACTTCTTCCGCTCGCGCGGATCGCGCCCGTACAACGTGTCGATGCGGCCGCCCGCTCCGGGCGGCTTGCCCGCGACCAGCGCGTCGTAGACGCGCTCGACGGTGTGCGCCTTGAACGCCGCCGCCAGCGCCGCCATCGTCCCGTCGTCCTTCGCGACGACCAGCAGGCCCGACGTGTCCTTGTCGATGCGGTGCACGATCCCGGGGCGCAGCTCGCCGCCGATGCCGCGCAGGTCGCGCACGTGCGCGAGCAGCGCGTTGACCAGCGTCCCCGCCTCGTGCCCGGGCGCCGGGTGGACGACCAGGCCGGCCGGCTTGTCGATGATGACCAGCCAGCGATCTTCGTGCACGACCGTCAGCGGCATCGCTTCGGCCTCGATTGTCGTGGGCACCGGCAGCGGCGGCGTCCAGACCACGATGTCGCCCCGCCGCAGCTTGCGCGACGGCGTACCCGCGTCGCCGTTCACGGTCACGGCGGCCTCGCCGATCTGGCGCGCGAGCTGCGAGCGCGACACCTCCGCGACGTTGTGCGCGAGAAACAGATCCAGCCGCTGCCCGGCCGCGTCCGCCGCGACGACGAAACGTCGAGCGGCCGGCGCTACCAAATCCGCGAGCGAACGTGGGCGCGCGACTTCATCAGCATGTCGACCAGCGCGCGGTCGTAGATCCCCATGTTGAAGATCTCCGGCGTCACGCGGCTCTTGTACAGCGCGCGGCCTTCGTCGATCTCGTCGCGCATCACGTCGAACAGCGTGTCCCTCTCGATCCCCTCGATCAGCTTCTTCTCGTGATAGAGGGAAAGGTCGGACGCGATCGCGCGCGCGAGCTGCCGCGCCCGTTCGGGTCTGTCGATGAGCGCCATGCCCCCGAGTGTAACGAATTACGTCTTAGAGCGGAATACGGCCGCCCAGGCTCTCGACGGGCAGCGGCGAGGTGACGCGGATGCCGACGCGCCCTTCCGGGGTCACGTACACGATCTCGCCTTCCACGCGCAGCGGCAGCTCGCCCTGGCGCGGGAGCTCCAGCTCCACGTGCTGGCCGGGAAACGCGTCCGCGAGCGGATTTTCGAGCAGCAACCCCTCATCAGAGAAGTTCTTCACGCGGCGCAGGTAGCGGGCGCCTCCGGACAGCTCGATGGCGTAAAAATCGGCGACGAATCGCCGACCTGTCCGCCTGTTCTCGACCCGCCAGATGTGCTCAGCAGTCATGGTGTGCGGTTAACCTACATAACCGCACTTTTCCCGTCAAGCCCCTACCGAGGCCCCTGTTCGCTGCGACGCATCCTAAAATCAGCGTTGGCGCGGGCTTAGGTCGCCGGCTACCCTGAGGCCATGCGTCGATTTGGCGGCCTCATCGCTTCAATTGGGACCATGTCATTCGTGCTCGCCGCCGGTGTCTCGACCGCCGGCGACGCCCTCTACGAGATCAAGAAGACGGAGCCCAAGGTTGCCGTCGGCGGCACGGGCACCGCCAGCCTGACGATCACGGCGAAGGCGGGATGGCACGTCAACGCCGAAGCGCCGATCACCGTCGCGCTCACGCCGCCCGCCGGGGTCACGCTGGCCAAGGCCAAGCTGACGCGCGCCGATCTCGCGCAGAGCTCGCCGGACGCGGCGCGCTTCGACATCCCGGTCTCCGCGACCGAGGCCGGCAAGAAGACGATCAACGCCGAGGCGCGCTTCGTGCTCTGTCAGGAGCAGGCGTGCAAGCCGGTGAAGGAGACGCTGGCGCTCGCCGTCGACGTCGCGCCGGCCGTCGCCGCCAAGGAAACGAAGAAGCCGAAGCGCAAGTAGCCGGCGCCGTGTCCGCACACCGCGCCTGCGGCGCGGAGCGACTACGCGAACCCCATCACGATCTTCTCGACCTTGCGCGACAGCGACGAGCCGAGCGCGCCCACCGCCGTCACCGACAGCCGCTCCGGCCGCAACACGCGCCGCGCGACCTCGCGAATCTCCGCCGGGCGCACCCGCGCCAGCGCCCGCGCGCGCTTGTCCTGCGCGTCGGCCGGACAGTAAAGCTCGGTTCCCCCGAACCAGCCGCACAGGCCGTCGAGATCGTCGTACGACGATTCCACGTCGCTGACGAAGCGGCGCTTGGCCTTTTCGAGCTCGTCCTCGCCCACCAGCTCCTCGCGGAAGCGTCCGAGCATCGCCAGCGTCTCGGTCACCAGCGCGGGCAGCTTCGCGTGCGAGCAGGCCGCGTCGACCTCGAGCAGCGCGGTGTCGTGATACGAGTGCAGCGAACCCGCGACCGAATAGGCGAGCCCCTTCTGGTCGCAGATCTGATAGTGCAGCCGCGTGGACATCCCGTCGTCGAGCACACGGATCAGCGCGCGCAGCGCCGAATAACCGGGATCGGTCTCGGGCAGCGCGTGGAACAGCACGTGGACCTGCGTCTGCGCCGATTCGTTGTGGACCGCGCGGAAGCGTGGCCCGTGGCCGTTCGCCACGGGCGCGTGCGGGCGACGGCGTGCTCCCCGATGCACGCGCGCGAACGCGGCGCGCGCCTGCGCACGCACGGCGCGCGCCGACAGCGGTCCGGCGACGGCCAGCACCATGTTGGCGGCGCCGTAGAAGCGCCGGAAGTGCGAACGCACGTCGGCGAGCGAGAAATGCCGCACATTGCGCATCGGGCCCGTGATCGGGAAGCCGAGCGGATGTTTTCCCCACGCCAGGCGGCGTGACTGGTCGTCGACGTTGACGTTGCGCCCGCGATCGTCGAGGTCCTCCAGGATCTCCTCGATGACGATCTTTCGTTCGAGATCGATGTCGCGGAACGCGGGCGACGAAAACAAGTCGCCCAGGATGTCGAGACCGCGCGCCACCTGCTTCGGGTGCAGCGTGATCTGGTAGAGCGAATAGTCGCGGCCGGTCTCCGCGTACAGCGTCCCGCCCAGCTCCTCGATCGCGAGGTTGAGCGCGAACGAGCTGGGATAGCGGCCAGATCCGCGAAATAACATGTGTTCCAGGAAGTGCGACAACCCGTTCGTCTCGCGCGTTTCGTAGCGCGAGCCGGCGCGCACGTAGAGACAGACGCTGGCGGTGTGGAGGTGCGGCGTCTCGATGGTCAGCAGCCGCAGCCCGTTGGACAGGCGTGCTCGGGCGACGCGGTAAGGCGGCTTCCGGAGGTCGAGCGGTGTGTTCATCGCGGCCCGAATTTACAAAACATTAATTTCGACGAAAGGTGAACGAAACATCCGTTTTGTATTCTGTAGGCGTTCGATGGGGATGGGCGTGGAGGGGGCAGCGACGGTGTGAGAGGTCGGGGGGGCCGGCCTCTCACACCGGACGCGCCCGGTTTCCTGAGTCGGCAAGCGCCGCCAGGTAACTGAACCGCGCGCTTTTCGCGCCTTTGGTACATCACTGCGGCAGCGACGCGCGAAAGATGGCCGCCGTGCCGGCGCACGTCGCATGACCAACCAGGGTGCTGCCGTCGGCGGATAGCGCAATGGGATCGCCGAGCGTCATACCACCCAGATCGACGCCTGCAAGCGCATCCGCGAGCGGGCGCGTGCCGATTCCGTCCTCGAACAGGAACGCCTGGTAGGGCAGCGACGCAAACGGCATCCCGGGCGGCGCGCCCGACGCCAGCGTACTTCCGGCAATCCGGCGACCGTCGGCGCTGGCGGCGCGCACGATGCTCGCGGGCGCGGAGGACAGCGGCTCGAACCCGCCCGACGGGGTCCAGCGGAAGGCAAGCGGCACCATCGGGTTCGACGGCTGAGCCGCGGTGCCGGCCACCACGGCACCGTCGCTGCTGACCAGCAGCGGCGGCGACCAGACCGAGAAATACGACATCGGGCCGCCCAGCGGCACGTTGCTGAAGATGTACGCAATACCCTGCATCCCGCCGGACAGCGTCCAGCGGAAGATCGCATTTCCGGTATCGGACAGACCGGAGCCGACCACCACCGTTCCGTCGGCGCTGGCGGCGCGGGCCACCGTCTGCACGACCTGCGAGGGCAAGGTCCCGAGGCCCGTCATCCCCGACGCCTGCGTCCACAGGAACGGTTCCTGCCCGCGGGCGGTGTTGCCGTAGCCGACGATCACGGAGGCGTCCGCGTTGATCGCGGTCGGCTCGCTGTACGTCGCGCCGCCCGCGAGATCGCCCAGCGCCGCGGCGCCGCCGGCCGCCGTCCAGCGAACGACCTCGGTGATGCCGATGCTGGTCTCGGCGCGCGCGACGACGAGCGTTCCGTCCGCGCTGAGCAGGCGGGCGTAGGCGCGCGTCAGCGGCAGATCGCGTGTCGCGCCGTCCCCGTCGATGAGAAACGGGGCGTCGCCGTCCAGCCGCGCCGCGAGCGTCGTGGTTCCGTCGGCGCTGACGGCAAACGCCCATGCGTCCGGCACCGCGGTGACCACGCCGACGCCGCGAACCCAGCGAAACACGCCCGGCCGGCAACCGCCCGCCGCGCTGGCGACGCAACGGTTGAAGACGACGGTCGCGCCGTCGGGCGTGACCACGGCCTCGGGCGCGTCACGAGCCGTGTTGGGGAGCCAGTCGCTCCCGCACGCGAGCAGGTCGACGCCCGCCCCCGGCGCGCAGCCGCACTCCGGCGGCCTGGGCGTGACGGTGCCGTCCGGCACCGACGGGCGGCCCCCCGCCCCTGCCGCCGCGCCCCCGCCGGTCGCGCCGGCCTGGCCGGACCCGCCGCCGGTCCCCGCCGTACCCGCCGGCATGTCCAGCGGCCGCGCGTCGCCGCAGCCGAGCAACGTTGTCACAAGCAACAGCACTCCCCCGCGAATCCCCCGACCAAGCATGCCGTGATAGTAGCCCCGCCGGTGCCGCCCGTCGATCAGGTATCCTCGCCTTTGCAGATGACGGGGCCCGTGTTGCTGGTGGCGATCGCGCTCGCAGAAGCGGCGACGGCCTCCGTCGCCCCGCGCGATCCGCAGTGGCGCGGGCTGGTCGTCGTGCTGGTGCCGCCGATCGACGACGACGTCACGCGCAACGCCCTGGCGCGCGTGTCGGGCGAGCTGGCGGCGGCGCCGTTCAAGACGATCACGAAGCCGATCGATCCCGACCGCGACGTGATGGCGCAGGTCGAGTCGGCGAGCAGCGATCAGGCGGCCACCGCCGCGTTCGCGCTGGTGCGCGACCGCGATCCGGGCTCGAGCCGCGTGACGATCTGGGTCGCCAACCGCATCACCGGAACGACGACGATGCAGCGCATGCAGGTCGAAGGCGGCAACGTCGACCGGGCGGCGGCGCGCCTGGCGGTCGAGACCGTCGAGCTGGTGCGCGCCAGCCTGGCGGGGCTGTGGCCGTCGCCGGCTACGGAGACGCAGCCGCCCCCGGTGATCGAGAAACCGGCGCCACCTCCCGCCCCCCGCGGCGCGCGGCTGGCGCTGGGGGTCGGCGTCGGCTATCTCCATGACCTCGGCGACCCACCGGCGACCTGGGCGCCGCAGATCGCCCTGTCCTACGGCCGGCCCGCGGGCATCGGCGTGCGTCTCTTCGCGAGCGGCCTCGGCCCGGGCGCCAGCGCGTCGGTGGAGAACATGGGCAGCGCCCGGTTCGCGCGCACGATCGTGACGCTGGGCCTCGTGCGGTCGTTCAGGGCCGAGCGGACCGTGCAGCCGCTGATAGGGATCGCCGCCGGGATCAACTACCTGACAGCCCACGGGACGTCGTCGACGCGGGGCGCCGACTACGATCCGGGCGCGTTCTCGGCGCTGGGGATGGCGAGCGTCGGCGTCGCGTTCGCGCTCATCCCGCGCCTGGCGATCCTGGCCGAGCTGGACGCGCTGATGACCTGGCCCGTGCGCGACGCGCTCGTCGGCCAGGACATTGTGGCAACATTCGATCGTCCCTCCCTGTTCGGGCATGCGGGGCTCCTTGCGACCTTCTAGGCAAATAGCGACCGGCGCGGCGGCCTTGCTGGCGGCGGCCGTGGGCGGCTGTGGGCCGCGGACGCTGATCGTGGTCGACCCCGATCCCTGTCTCGACGGCGGCACCGCCCCGGGCTGTCCCGTCCCACCCGTTCAATGCACCGACGGTGGCATCCAGATCACCGGGGTCCCCGGTTGCGTGCCGTTCGCCCTGATCGACGGACTGGTCGGTTATTGGCCACTCAACGACGGCGCCGGCAGCACGATCGCGATCGACCTGTCGGAGAAGAACCCGGGCACGCTGTTCGACCTCAACCCCGCGACGGCGTGGACGACCGGTAAAGCCGCGGGCGGTCTGAACGTCGCCGGGGCCGGCTTCGTCAACGTGCCGCAGTCGATGTCGATCAATTCAATCGTCGACCAGGTGACGATCGCGGGCTGGGCCTACCTGTCGGCGACGGGAACGATCGATGACTACGCGACGATCGCTTCGCGCGAAGAGGGCACCACCATCGACCAGCACTATCACATCTCGATCAACTCGCGTGGTGAAGGGCCGGCCATGTGGCTCAAGACGGAGACCGTCACCATGTTGCTGGAGGGACCCACGGCGGTCCGGCGGCAGACCTGGGTCCACATCGCCGGCACTTACGACGGCACCATGGCCCGGCTGTACCTCAACGGCCAGCAGGTGGACAGCAAGCCAATCACCGGCCGCTTCGTCGCCGACACGACGCCGTTCATCCTTGGTGCCAACGGCAACGGCAACGGCGCGGCCGGCCCCAACGTCAGCGAACGCTTCCCCGGCCTGATCGACGAGATCATGCTCTACCAACGGGCGCTCAGCGCCGCCGAGATCGGACAGATCTACGCGGGCGCGCTGTTCGCGTCGCCGCTCCCCGTCCAGGACGCGGGCGCGCGTGACTGACCTGGCTCACGACGGCGCGCGCCGCTGAACCCGTTTCGCGCGGCCGCCCCGTGCGCTATCGTCGCCGCGCAATTCACCCAGGCGGGTAGCTCAGTGGTAGAGCGGGGTCTTTACACGGCCCGGGTCGCAGGTTCAATCCCTGTCCCGCCTACGAAGGCGCAAGGATGTCGTGGAGTTGCGCGAGCACCCGCGCATTGGACTCGCGACTCGCGTCGCGCACCCGCCCGGCGGTCCAGCTCACCCTGGGGCCGAGGCGTTCGACCTGATGCATAATCCCCTGCCGATGACATCGACCGGGCGGATCATCTCGAGGTTATTGCCGCTGCTCCTCGCGGTGGGCGCCTGCGGATCGTCGCAGAACAAGGCGCCCGACGCGGGCCTCACGCACGACGCCCCCGACTGCTCGATGCTGCCCGGCTGGACCAGGTGGGATCGGGTCGACGCCGGCGGTACCACCTCGGCCCACGTGGCCGGCGGCGCGCTCACCATGACCGCGACCGACCTGCCGGGGACCTGCCAGGCGCCTGTCCCGGCCTGCCCGACAGGGTTGGTCCACATCACTCAAGGGGGGCCGGTGCAGGGCGACTTCGAGGCGACGGTGACGTTCGAGGCCTTCCAGGGGACGGGCCCCGGCGGCGCGGCGGGGCTGGTCATCGCCCTGGACATCGGAAATGCCTACGCGTTCATCCGCCAGACCGACGCTCCCCAGCTCGAGGTCATGGTCACCGGGATGGGCACGGCCAGCATGCCCACCAGCATGGCGAGCGGGACACTGCGCGTCGCCCGCAACGCGGGGATGGTGACCGCGACGGCGACGGCCGGCGGCACCACGGTGGCGCTCACGGGGACCGGCTCCACCGGCGGGCAATTTCTCGCCGCGCTCGGAATCTACAACCGGAGCGAGACGGCCAACCCGGGCGTGACGTCGATCCACTTCACCAACTTCGCGTTCACGGGCGGCGGCGCGGAGGTCCTGCCCGACGCGTTCGAGTGCGACAGCGTGCCCTAGGCCCATTTCGACTTGACGCGATCATCGAGCTGTATCCGCCGCGTCCGCGGGGCGCCATCGCGCGGCGGCCCGGACGGTTCGAGTGGCAACCTTCGAGCCTGAAAACGGGCGTTCTGGGGGCAGTCGGAAAACGAGGGCCAGGTGTTTCGCCGTGGGCCGGAGGCTGGTGGCTCGTGTATGTCCGGCCCCGCCATCTACCTTGGGACGCATGGATAGGACGTTTTCCCGCGCACTGCGGGCGGCGAGATCTCACGCGGTCCGGCGTTTGCACTCCCGGCGTGCCATGACATCGTTCCCGCGGCGCTGCGTCCAGATCTCGGCGGCGGTCGTGATCGTTGTTGCGTGCGCGGCCAGCGCACGCGCGCAAACGCCGCCCGCTGAGCGGCCGTCGCGCATCCTCGACGTCGGCGTGCGACCGCTGTATTCGTTTCCCGATGCGCTGGGCCTCACGCTGGAGGTTCACCCGTTCGGTGGAAACTTCACGCTCGAAGCCGGCGCCGGGATGTCGGTGGTCGTGGCGTACGCGTGGACCGTCGCGGCGAAGTACCGATTCCCCGTCTACACGGGCGAGCGGCTCGCGTTCTCCCTCGGTCCTGGCGTCGGCACTCACTCGTTCTTCGAGCAGTGGGGGACGATCGACGAACAGTTCCTGAGCGCGTTCGCCTCGGCCGAGTTGGTGTGGTGGCGCGAGCGGTTTGGGTTTCGCCTGGCGATGGACGCGGGCGTCTTGCAGTCGGTCTATGACCCGCCCACGGGGTCCAGCCTCGGCACGATGCCCATGTTCAACGGCAGCATCGGGATGGCCTATCGAATTGGCGCCAAGCCCGCGCCGCCGCGGCCGCTCGTGGATCGATGACAGCAGGTCGCGAGGAAGGCAGCCCAGCCACGATGAATCGCTCGTTTCGAAAGCGCGGGATCGCGGCGACCTGAAAAAATGATAGTCGCACACCGCGCCTGGGGCGCGGAGCGACGAGCGGCCCGCCGCTTTCGCGCCCATATCGTGATCCCGTCGCCTGGGAGGGGGCATTC
>Ga0111538_10003612_pt1 | contig 21592 bp, 16 predicted proteins | sample SoiMethybrSBSTD1_FD_79669 | JGI IMG/M metagenome (GOLD analysis project Ga0111538, IMG submission 79669) | Bulk soil microbial communities from a Populus tree surrounding site in Tennessee, USA - Soil MetaG P. TD hybrid SBSTD1 (version 2)... | ecosystem: Environmental > Terrestrial > Soil >... | reverse complement strand
CGGTGCCACCGCCGTTGATGATCGGCATGCCCTCGACGGTGACAAGGCTGTCGCTGGCGCGGCTGCCGTGCACGACGAGGTTCATGCCCGTCTCGGGAATCGACCCGCCGACGTTCTGCCGCACGCCGGTGACGAGCACCGACGGTGTCAACGCGGCAAAGCTGACGAAGTTGCGGTCGGTCGGCAGGGCGTCCATCACTTCACGCGAGGCTGTTGCCTGCTTGACAGTACTCTGCGTGTCGACGATCGGCGACTCGCCGGTGACGGTGACCGTCTCTTCGATCGTGCCGACTTTCAGGTCCGCGTTGACGTTCGCGGTAAACCCCGTCGTGAGCTCGATCCCTTCGCGCTTGACAGTGGCGAACCCGGGCAGGGTAAACGCGACGCTGTAAGTGCCGGGACGCAGATCGACGATGTTGTATCGACCCTGTCCGTCCGTGACGACCGATCGGCTCTTCTCGATGAGTGCCGGACTCGATGCTTCAACCGTGACACCAGGCAGCACGGCGCCTGACGTATCTCGTACCACGCCGGCAATCGAGCCGGTTTGTCCCTGGGCCTGGAGCCCAGGCGCACTGAACATCAGTACTGCAAGACCGACGAAACCGACAGCGACCACGGACCGAACCGACATGAAGCGCCTCCCTATGTACTTTCGTACTTCCGCTCACTTGCACACATCGACCTTCGACCTTGAACTTTCAAAGGGCGTCGTTGTGTATAACTCTGGGACCAGGGGAAGTCAATGCGCGCACCTCGCCTTACCGGCGGGGTGCGGGCGAGATCAGTGACGCACGCGGCGCGGCTCGATGTTGGGCAGGAACCAGGTCAGGAGTCCGATCGCCGGCAGGAACGAGCAGACGGTGAACACGGTGTCGATGCTCGTCGCGTCGGCAAGCTGTCCCAGCATTGCCGCACCGAGGCCGCCGGCCCCGAAGGCAAAGCCGAAGAACACGCCAGCCACGGTGCCGACGCGCCCGGGAACGAGCTCCTGCGCAAACACGACGATTGCCGAGAACGCCGACGCGAGAATCAGGCCGATGACGACGGTGAGGATCTCGGTCCACAGCAGGTTGGCGTACGGCAGGAGCAGGGTGAACGGCAGCGCTCCGAGGATCGACACCCAGATCACGTACTTGCGTCCGATGCGGTCGCCCACCGGGCCGCCGATGAACGTTCCCGCAGCGACGGCGCCGAGCAGCATGAACAGGTGCAACTGCGCGCTCTGTACGGTCACGTGGAACTTGCCGATCAAGTAGAAGGTATAGAAGCTGGTGAGGCTCGCCAGGTACACGTTCTTCGAGAACACGAGGAGCACGAGGATGAGCAGCGCCATCCGCACACGGCCGGTGGGCAGCCCTGCACGGATCGCCGCGCCCTTGGTGCGCACCAACTCGAGCAGCCGATGCCGGTACCAGTGGCTCACCTGAAGCAGGATGGTCATCGCCGTCAACGCGGCAGCACCGAACCAGGCAATGCTGCGCTGCCCGTAGGGCTGGACGATGTACGCGGCGAGCAGCGGCCCGGTGGACGACCCGATGTTGCCGCCGACCTGAAACAACGATTGCGCGAAGCCGTGCCGGCCGCCCGATGCCAACCGCGCCACGCGCGAGGACTCGGGATGGAATACGGAGGATCCGATGCCCACCATCGCCACGGCGAACAGAATTACTGAGTAGGTCGGCGCAACCGAGAGGAGCAGCAATCCGACCAGCGTGAATCCCATACCTGTGGGCAGCGAATACGGTCTCGGCGTCCGGTCTGTGAACGTTCCGATCACCGGCTGGAGCAGGGACGCCGTGGCCTGGTTCGCGAACGTGATGAGGCCAATCTGCCCGAAGTCCAGGCGATAGGCCTGCTTCAGGATCGGATAGACGGCCGGCAACACCGACTGCATCAGGTCGTTGAGGCCGTGACACACGCTGATCGCGGCCAGAATCCCCAGCGCGGTTCCGTGCGTCGCGACCCGCGACGACGGTGTCTCATCAGCGGCAGTGCTTTCAGTGCGGCGGGTCGCGTTCTGTGGACCCGCCAGTCGTGGTGTGGCGTCAGTACTCAATAGGAACGGCTACCCGGCATTTCCGTGGCAATCGATGGGCTGCCTGTTGCTCGAGGGCTCCAGCCGTTCTTTGAGTATAACGGACCGAGAACCGGGGTGTGTACGCAGGACAAGCGGGGGACGCCGAGACGTACAACCAGGGTTCGGCGGGGATCCGCAGAGATCCGCTGAGGCAATTGGACGGTGAATGTTCGGGCCCGCCTCGTCACCGCGACCTGCATCACGGGAGGCCACGCGCGTTCCACGAGCCGGCCAAAGGCCGGCGGGCCACCCGTGGCAACCGCCAAGCATCAACGAGGCCTCCGCGCCTCGGCGATCCCTGCGTTAAAAAAACTCCTCGCGCTCCCAGCTCCCTCTGCGCTCGATCCGGCAACGGTACGTCTTAAAATGATGGGTTGATGCACCTCGTCCTGTTCGTCGCACTGATGGCCGCGCAAACTGTGTTCGTTCCGATTACCGCAGAGGAACGATACGTGGCGGACCTGCGCGCTCGCATCGCGCGGGGAGACGTCGAGGCCGAGGTGGCACTGGGCAATCTCTACGAGGCGGGAAGCATCCTGCCCCAGGATCCCGCGCAGGCCATCGAGTGGTACCGGCGTGCCGCCGACAAGGGGCACGCGGGCGCTGAAGCGAACCTGGCGATGATGTACCTCGACGGTGACGGAGTACCGCGCGACGTCCGCGTGGCGATCGACTGGTACGAAAAAGCCGCCAGTCATGGAGATGTGATCGCAAGTTTCAGCCTCGGCTCGATCTACGAGGCCGGCGCGGACGGAGTACGGCAAGACGAGGGCAAGGCGGCGACGTGGTATCGGCGAGCCGCGGAGCAAGGGCTTGGAACGGCACAATACCGTCTCGGGCTTCTCTATCGCGACGGCCGCGGCCTGACGCGCGACGAGGGCCAGGCCATTTCCTGGCTTCGCCGGGCGGCGGATCTCGGCGAAGCGGAGGCCCAGATCGAGCTCGGCATCATGCTCAGCCCGGGTCGCGGACCATCTGCCGACATCGTCGAGGCGCACACCTGGTTCAATCTGGCTGCGTCGCGCTGGACCAACGAAGCCAGGCGCGTACAGGCGGCCCGTCTTCGCGACGAGCTCGAAGCGGCGATGACGGCCGACCAACGCGCACAGGCATTTCACCGGGCGGCTGACTGGCAGGACACCCACGCCTGGCAACGGCAGAGCGCCGCATCGAAACAACCGTAGAACGCGGGCTTCGGGCCCGCACGTGACCATATGACCACGACCACACGAGAGACACTCGGCTTTCAGGCCGAGGTGAAACAGCTGCTGCATCTGATGGTGCATTCGCTGTACGGCAACAAGGAGATCTTCCTGCGGGAGCTCATCTCGAACGCCTCCGATGCCGGCGACAAGCTCCGCTTCGAAGCAATGAGCGACCCTGCGCTCTTCGAGAACGACCCCGAACTGAAGATCCGCCTCGCCTATGACAAGGAGGCGCGGACGATCACCGTGACCGACAACGGCATCGGCATGTCGCGGCAGGAGGTGATCGATCAGATCGGCACCATCGCCAAGTCCGGTACGCGCGAGTTTCTGCAGGGCCTCACGTCGGACCGCGCGAAGGACGCTCACCTGATCGGCCAGTTCGGCGTCGGCTTCTACTCGTCCTTCATCGTTGCCGACCGGGTCACGCTGACGACTCGGCGGGCCGGCGTGACCGCCGAACATGGTGTTCGCTGGGAGAGTGCAGGCGAAGGCGAGTACTCGGTGGAGACCGTCAACCGGGAGGCGCGCGGAACGGAGTTGGTGCTGCACCTGCGGCCGGACGAGGACGAGCTGCTCTCTGGCATGAAGCTGCGCGAGATCCTGCGGAAGTACTCCGACCACATCACCGTCCCCATCCTGATGCGAAAGGAACGGTGGGATTCGACCTCGCGCCAGCAGGTGCTGACCGACGAGGACGAGCAGATCAACCAGGCGTCGGCGCTCTGGGCGCGGCCCAAATCGGAGATCACCGAGGAGCAGTATCACGAGTTCTACAAGCACGTGGCGCACGACTTCGAGCCGCCGTTGGCGCACGTACACACCAAGGTCGAAGGCCGCCAGGAATTCACGCTCCTCCTGTTCCTCCCCAAAGAGGCGCCGTTCGACCTGTGGAACCGCGAGCATCGACGCGGCATCAAGCTCTACGTCCGTCGCGTGTTCATCATGGACGACGCCGAGCAGTTGATGCCGCCGTATTTGCGCTTCGTACGCGGGATCATCGACTCGAACGATCTGCCGCTCAACGTGTCGCGCGAGATCCTCCAGCAGTCGCGAGACGTCGAGGCCATCCGGACGACGTCGATCAAGCGCGTGCTGGGCCTCCTGGAGGATCTCGCGAGCAATCACGCCGACAAGTTCTCGGCGTTCTGGAAGGAGTTCGGCCGCGTACTGAAGGAAGGCATCGTCGAGGACTCCGCGAACCGCGAGCGCATCGCGAAGCTGCTCCGATTCTCATCGACGCACCATGAGACGGAGGAGCAGACCGTGTCTCTGGCCGATTACGTTGGCCGGATGAAGGAGAAGCAGAACGCGGTCTACTACATCACTGCCGACGGCTTTGCCGCCGCCAGGAACAGCCCGCACCTGGAGATCTTCCGCAAGCTTGGCGTCGAGGTGCTGTTGCTGCACGATCGCATCGACGAGTGGGTGGCCTCCTCGCTCCCCGAGTTCGATGGCAAACCGCTGCAATCGATCGCCAAGGGCGGCCTCGACCTGAGCGCGCTTGGCGACGAGGGCACGAAGCAGGAGCAGGAACAGCAGGCGGACGACCACAAGAGTCTCGTCGAACGGCTGAAGAAGGCATTGAGCGGGCGCGCGAGCGACGTGCGCATCACCCACCGCCTGACCGATTCACCCGCGTGTCTGGTGAGCGACGAGCACGGGATGAGCACGAATCTGGAGCGGATGCTGAAAGCGGCCGGACAGCAGGTTCCCACTTCGAAGCCCGTGCTCGAGATAAACCCGGCGCACCCGCTCGTGCGTCGCTTGAGCGGCGAAACCGACGAGAGCCGGTTCTCGGACTGGGGTCACATCCTCTTCGATCAAGCGACGCTGGCAGAGGGAGGTCAGCTCGACGATCCCGGCGCCTTCGTGAAGCGGCTCAATGCATTGATGCTGACACTGGCTGGCGGCGGACCATCGCGAATCTGGATGCCGTAACGCAGAACCCGTTGAGACGATTCGATCACTTCTCTCCCATGAGCTGACGGCCCTGCGTAATGGCCGGCACGGTAGACCGGATGATGCTCCAGCCTTCCTTGACACGGCGCGCGACGTCGGCGCCGGAACCGGCAGTGATGCCGCAGGCAACCTTGTGGGATTTGCACGCACCGAGAACCTGCTGAAACCCCGCCTCGACCTCGGGCGCGTTCGGCCGGACACCCATCGAACGGGACAGGTCCGCACCAGCGCCAAGGAACAGCGCGCCGACACCGGGCACGGCCGCGATGTCGTTGAGGTTGTTCAAGCCTTCCACCGATTCGATCATCACGATGGCAATCAGATCGCCGTCCGGGTTGAGGGGCCAGACATCGGCGCGTCGTTCGTATTCCGCCCCGCTGACGCCCCACGCCCATGTTGCGCCGCCGGTTCCGTAGCCGCGGATCCCGACCGGTTCGCGGCGCGTCTCTCCCTTGAGGGGCGGATAACGCATCGTGCGCACGGCTGTGACCGCTTGCTCCTTCGTGTCCACGCCGTTGAAGACCACACCCATGAGACCGATGTCGAGCGCCTGCTTGACCACCCACTGCGACTGGTCGGCTTCCGGAGGAAACCGCGCGAACAGCGCGACGTTCGGCTGGAGATTGCCTTTGGTGATGATGGCGGCCTTGTCGGTGAGCCCGAGCAGGAAGATGGCGAGGCCGGGAAAGTCCAGCGGGTTGTGCTCCATATCGGCATAGACGAAGTCCACCGGCGCCCGCGCCGTCTCCCTTGCATTGGGAAGGGACAGGTCTCCCGAGTTGATCAGGCCGTAGACAGTCTTGCCCGCGGCCAGCTTCGCGACGACCGGATTCAGGTGAACACCCGGCGACTGCGCCACCGGCGCGCTGGATGAGCCGATGAGAAGGGCTGCGGCTGCGAGTGCGATCAGATATCGGTGTTGCATGGCCGCGCATTGTAATGTGGGATCGGGATTCGAAACTCGGGATTCGGGATTCGGGATTCGGGACTCGGGATTCGGAATTCGGGATTGGGCGAGTGGGAGCTGGAGTCCAACTACGACGACGAACACCGAGGCCCGTAGTCGGGAGAGACTGAAGAAGCCCGGAGCCCAGAGCCCATCGCCGGACTCGCGTAGGAGAGGCACCATGGAAAAGGACGTCGTCTGCGGCATGCAGGTCGATCCGGCCAAGGCCGCAGCCACCAGCGAATACAACGGGAAGACGTATTACTTCTGCGCGAAGGCCTGCAAGGCCAAGTTCGACGCCAATCCCGGTCACTACGTGAAGTGACACGGGCCCGGTACCCAGCCTGATGAACCTGAACACCACACGCTCCGCGGAGCCGGTCGAGGGTGTCGTCGATCCCGTGTGCGGGATGACGATCGACCCGGCCGACGCCGCAGGGCAGTTCGACTACAAGGGACGGATCTACTACTTCTGCGCCGAGAGCTGCCTGGAGCAGTTCCGGCAGGATCCTGAGCAGTTCCTCACTCCGAACACTCGGCCTCCAGAGCCGCTCGATCCGGAGGCCGAGTACACCTGCCCGATGCATCCGGAGGTACGGCAGAAAGGCCCAGGCGCCTGTCCGATCTGCGGGATGGCGCTCGAGCCGGTCGACGCGGCGCACGTCGACGAGCACAATCCGGAACTGGAGGACATGACGCGGCGTTTCGGCGTGTCGCTCGTCCTCACGGCTCCGATGCTGATAGTGATGATCGCGGAGCAGTTGCCGGGCCGCCCGCTCGATCGCCTGCTGTCCCACGGACTGCGCAACTGGATCGAGCTCGTACTGGCAACGCCGGTGGTGCTGTGGGGCGGATTGCCCTTCTTCGAACGCGGCTGGACCTCGATCGTCAACCGCCATCTGAACATGTTCACGTTGATCGCGCTCGGCGTCGGTGCTGCCTACAGCTATAGCGTCATCGCCGCGCTGGCGCCGGGGCTCTTTCCCGGATCGTTTCGCATGGGGAACGAGGTAGCCGTGTACTTCGAGCCGGCCGCGGTCATCGTGGTCCTGGTGCTGCTCGGTCAGGTCCTGGAACTGCGCGCGCGCAGCCGGACCGGTGCGGCCATTCGCAGCCTCCTGGGGCTCGCACCGAAAACCGCACGCCGGCTCGAGGAAGACGGGATCGAGCGGGACGTCCCCCTCGAGGCAGTCGCCGTGGGCGACCGTCTTCGCGTCCGTCCGGGCGAGCGAATCCCCGTGGACGGCGTGGTCCTCGACGGCACGACGAGCATCGACGAGTCGATGGTGACGGGCGAGCCGATCCCGGTTGAAAAGGCGCCGCAGTCGCCGGTCACTGGCGGCACCGTCAACGGGACCGGCGCCGTCGTGATGCGCGCCGACCGCGTGGGCCGCGATACGCTCCTCGCCCAGATCGTTCGCATGGTCAGCGAAGCGCAGCGATCCCGCGCGCCCATTCAGCGGCTCGCCGACAGGGTGTCTTCGTGGTTCGTGCCGAGCGTGATCGCCGTCGCGCTCGTCACATTCGTGATCTGGTCTCTGTACGGTCCCGAGCCGCGGTTCGCGTATGCGTTGCTGAACGCCGTCGCGGTGCTGATCATCGCCTGCCCGTGCGCGCTCGGCCTCGCGACGCCGATGTCGATCATGGTGGGCACCGGCCGCGGCGCGGAAGCAGGCGTCCTCATCCGAAACGCCCAGGCGCTCGAGACCTTGGAGAAGATGACGACGCTCGTGGTGGACAAGACCGGGACGCTGACCGAAGGCCGGCCGAAGGTCACTACCGTGAAACCGGCCGGAGACGATGTCGATGCACCGTCGTTGCTGCGGCTGGCGGCGAGCCTCGAGCGGGTCAGCGAGCATCCGCTCGCCGCCGCGATAGTAGCGGGCGCGGGGGACCGGAACATTACGCTCTCGGAGGTCTCGAACTTCAGGTCAATCACCGGTCACGGCGTGGTCGGCACCGTCGAGGGTCGCCAGGTCGTCGTTGGCAACCTGCGTCACCTCGAGATGCTCGGTATCGAGCCTGGCCTGCTCCCCGATCGCGCGAGCGAGCTGCGAAGCCAGGGTCATACGGTGATGTTCGTCGCCATCGACGGGCAGCCTGCGGGTCTCATCGGAGTCGCCGACCCGATCAAGACGACGACCGCCGAAGCCGTCCGAGCCCTGCACGCTGACGGAGTCGGAATCCTCATGCTGACCGGCGACAATCGGACCACCGCCGAAACCGTCGCGAGAACCATCGGGATCGATCGCGTGGAAGCCGACGTACGCCCCGAACAGAAAGCGGCGACTGTCAGGGCCCTGCAGGCGCAAGGCCAACGCGTGGCGATGGCGGGCGACGGCATCAACGATGCGCCGGCCCTCGCCCAGGCAGATGTGGGCATCGCGATGGGCACGGGCACCGATATCGCCATGGAGAGCGCCGACGTCACGCTCGTCAAGGGCGACCTTCGGGGCATCGTCCGCGCGCGGCGGCTGAGCCGCGCGGCGATGCGCAACATCAGGCAGAACCTGTTCTTCGCGTTCGTCTACAACGCGCTCGGCGTGCCAGTTGCCGCGGGAGTGTTGTATCCGGTATTCGGCGTGCTGCTAAGCCCGATGTTTGCCAGCGCGGCGATGACCTTCAGTTCGGTATCGGTGATCGCCAACGCGCTGCGGCTCAGACGAGTGGAGCTCTAGCCGCTTGTCATGCCACCAATCAGCCCGGTCCTGCTCTCAGACGCCCGGACCCTCGCCGCCTACCTGATCTTCTTCGGCAGCTACTTCGTGTTCGCGCTGGGAAAGTTTCCGTGGATGAAGATCGATCGGCCTGGCGCGGCAATCATCGGCGCCGTCCTCATGGTCGCCTTCCGCATCGTCGGGCCGCAGGAGGCGCTTCGGTCGATCGACTTCGCCACCATCGTTCTCCTCTTCTCGATGATGCTCGTCGTCGCGAACCTGCGTGTGGGAGGTTTCTTCGAGAGAATCGCCGAGTGGGCGATCGAGCAACTGCGGCCGCATCACCTGCTTCCGACCGTCATCTTCACGACTGGATTTCTGTCGGCGTTCCTCGTCAACGACATCGTCTGCCTCGTCATGACGCCGTTCGTGCTGCACATGGCGCGGCGGCTCAGCGTGCCGGCGATGCCGTATGTCATCGCGGTGGCCACCGCGTCGAACATCGGCAGCGTGGCGACGATCACCGGCAACCCGCAAAACATGCTGATCGGATCGCTGTCAGGCATCACATACCCGGAGTTCATCGCGCATCTCGGACCGGTCGCGCTGGCAGGACTCTGCGCGAACTGGCTGCTGATTCACTGGATGTGCCTGCGAGGTCCGATCGACCGCGTCAGCGTGGCACAGGCGCTGTCGGCGCCGGAATTTCAGTATGCGCCGATGCGGAAGAAACCGGTGATCGTGCTCGCGATCGTACTGGCTGGATTCCTGACCGGGGTGCCAGCGGCGATGATGGCCGCGATCGGCGCCGCCCTGCTGCTCATTACGCGCACCGTCGAACCGAGGAAGGTCTACGACGAAGTGGACTGGGGACTGCTGGTGTTCTTCGTCGGTCTCTTCATCATCGTCGCCGGCGCGGAGCGTGCCGGCCTGACGGCCCGCCTGCTGCAGCCGTTCGCCCGGTGGGATCTGCATCAGATCGGTGTGTTCGTTCCGCTCACCGCCGGCCTGTCGAACGTGGTCAGCAACGTACCGGCGGTGATGCTTCTGCGCACACTCGTCGTCAATTTTCCCGACCCGCATGCCGGCTGGCTGACGCTCGCCCTCGCATCGACGCTGGCCGGCAATCTCACGATTACCGGCTCGATCGCCAATATCATCGTCGTCGAGCGGGCCGCCCTCGAAGGTGTCCACGTTGGTTTCGGCGACTACTTCCGAATCGGCCTGCCGGTTACGGTGGCGACACTGGTCCTCGGCTCGATCTGGCTCGTGGTCTCGTTGTAATCTGGCGTCTCATCCAAGGATTTCGTTGAGTCACTGCAGTACGCGAGATCCATACCGTCTCCGTCGTGCGGACGGGACAGTGTTCTGGATGGCACTCGCGGCCTCGTGCCGACCGGAGTAGCGGCAGGCAGTGCGAACGATTCATTTGATGGAAGCCGTCGATCTCGACGTCGTCACCTCGAGCGCACTCGACGAGGATGCCCGTCTCGAAATCATCAGGCTGTGCGAATCGGCTTATGGAGAGGATTTCAGTGGCTGGTTCGAGGAACTGCCCGGCTCGGTTCACGTGCGAGCACGAGACGAGCAGGGCGCGCTCGTCAGCCATGCTGCTTGGGTCACCCGCTGGCTGCAGCCGGCCGGGCATCCGATCCTGCGCACCGCCTATGTCGAAGCCGTTGCGACTGCGCCGGCGCACCAGCGGCAAGGACACGCCACGGCGGTGCTTCGGCGTCTCGCCGGCGTCATTCGCACGGATCCGTCGTGGCACCTGGCGGCACTCTCGCCGTCGGATCCTGTCTTCTATGCACGGCTCGATTGGGAGCTCTGGCGCGGGCCGCTGGCGATCCGCCGCGGTGAGGACATCGAGCCCACACCCGACGACGAACAGGTGATGATCCTTCGGCTTCCGCCCACTCCGCCCTCGCTGGTCACGACGTCTCTGCTGACCGCAGAGTGGCGCGTCGGCGAACTCTGGTGAATGTCACGATGATGCATCCATCCGGCACGTTCTGCACCGCCCTGCTCCATACTCGCGACGTGGCCTCGTCCGGCCGGTTCTACGGCGCGGTGTTCGACTGGGAACTCCGCGAGGACGATACCGGGACGTCCTTCACGCTGCACGGCCAGCGCGTCGCCGGCGTCTCTCGCACGCCAGACGGCGACAACCTGTGGGTGCCTTACGTGCTGGTGGACTGTGCCTCCGAAACGCGGGAGAACGCTGTGCGCGCCGGTGCGTCGGTCGTGGACGGATCGGCGCAGGAAGGAAGCCGCACTCTCATCAGAGATCCCGACGGCGCGGTCTTCGGCCTCTGCGGGCCGGACGAACCGCTCGCGGCCACGGTGATGCAGCAACCAGGAGCGATCTGGTGGGTCGAGGTGTTGACGCACCTGCCGGACGCGCTGGAACGCTTTTACGCGGACCTCCTTCAGTGGCAGTTCACGGAACAGCCCCTCGATCCGCATCCGCGCTACGTGACGTGGACGCGCGCCGGCCAGGCGGTCGGCGGCCTGCTGCCCATCGGCGAGGGGTGGCAAGCCCGTCCACGGTGGCAGGTGCTGTTTCAAGTGGAGCATCTCGAACACTCGGTCGCACGTGTCATCGCCGCCGGCGGCGCCGTCGAGTTCGGGCCGTTGGACGTGCCGAGGGCTGGCAGACTGACGAGCGTTCGCGACCCTCTGGGCGCCCTGCATGTCCTGGCTGAGCCGCGGTCCCGCACCGTGTGATGACGCGCAGTTCGGTCGGTATACTGGTGTCGTGAGGTGCTGGCGCGTTCGAGCCACGGGCATTGTCATGGCGGCGATCCTCGGCGGGACGCCCGCCGCTGCGGCGGTTTGCGCGCTTGGCTGCTCACATCCGCCGGCGTCGAGCCACGAGGGAACGGGGATCGGGGATCAGGGATCGGGGATTGGCACGTCGCAGGCCGCCCACTCGCATCATCACACCCGTCAGGACACTACAGCGCCGGCCTTCGAGACGGCATGCCAGCGCGACTGCTGTCGCGAGACGACGCTTTCCCCTTTGTTTTCGACGGCAGGCCGTATCGACGTTGCCGCCGCGTCCACGTCGCCCGTGTATGTCACCGCCACCGTGAGGCAGCCGCGCCTGCAAGCGGCGGCCCGCTCTCATCTGGCTCCGCCGGGCCGCACGTGTCCGTCGCCTTCTGCCCTCCCTCTGCGCATCTGATCCCATCCTGACACCCGTGCGTCGCGGGGGCTGAAGTCCCCGCTCTACGAGGACATCAAAAGCGTCGGGCAGAGCACTTTGCACGAACAGAGCGCGGGTCTCCGCGCGCCCACGACAAGACGGACCACGTAGAGCGCGGCCTTCAGCCCGGCAACGCAAGACAACGGCGAAGAGCGCGGGCTTCAGCCCGCGCGGATACACGGCAGGCCGGGTTTCACCGCACGCGGAACGGAAGGATCGATCGTGGATGCTCGTCTTTCGGCTCACTCGTCTCGACGCACCTTCGTGAAGGGTCTCACCATTGGCGGCGTCGCCGCCGGGCTCGGCCTGTGGCGAGAGTCTGCATCAGCTCAGACACCCTCGCCGCCGCAGGCGGGTGCGGCCGTCGCGGGTACGGAGTTCGACCTGCGGATTGGCGAGTCGCTCGTCAACTTCACCGGCGCACCGAGGATCGCCAATACGGTGAACGGCTCGTTGCCCGCGCCCACGCTTCGATGGAAGGAGGGCAACACGGTCACCTTGCGCGTGACGAACACGCTGCAGGCGGAACCAGCGTCCATTCACTGGCACGGGATCGCGCTGCCCGCAAACATGGATGGCGTCCCCGGCCTGAGCTTCCATGGCATTGCACCCGGTGAGACCTACACGTACCGGTTTCACGTGCGTCAGGCCGGCACCTACTGGTACCACAGTCACTCCGCGTTCCAGGAACAGCTCGGTCTGTATGGCCCACTCGTCATCGAGCCGCACGAGCCGGAGCCGTTTCACTACGACCGCGAGCATGTGGTCATGCTGTCCGACTGGACCGACGAGCATCCGGCGCGTGTGTTCGCCAAACTGAAAAAGCAGTCGGATTACTACAACTATCGCCGCCGCACTGTCGTGGATTTCCTCGCCGACGTGCGGCACCGCGGCCTGTCGAGCACGCTGGCCGATCGAAGCGCGTGGGGCCGGATGCGAATGAGTGCCAGCGATCTCGCCGACGTCTCGGGCGCCACGTACACGTACCTGATGAACGGCGTCTCTCCTGCCGGCAATTGGACCGGGCTAATCCGGGCAGGAGAGCGCGTCAGGCTGCGAGTGATCAACGGATCCGCCATGACGCACTTCGACGTGCGAGTACCAGGATTGAAGATGACCGTCGTCGCCGCCGACGGCCAATACGTGCATCCGGTGACGGTGGACGAGTTCCGCCTCGCCGTCGCCGAAACGCTCGACGTCATCGTCGAGCCGTCCGGGCAGGAAGCGTTCACGATCTTCGCGCAGTCGCTCGATCGCACCGGGTATGCGCTCGGCACGCTGGCGGTGAGAAGGTCTTCGGGCTCCGGTTCCGGATCTGGATCCCAGGCCGCTTCTCACCATGGCGGACATGGGCCACGGGCACGAGGCCCACTCGAAGCCCGCAAGCACGCACGAGAACCACGATGCCGGCACACCCTCCGGGCCGGACCCGCACGCCGGCCAGACGACGCACCAGGAGCCGGCGAGCCCCGATCCGCACGCGGCCCACACGATGCGGCACGCGCTGCCGGATCAGCACGGAGCGCATGGCGCGCCCGATCCCCACGCCGGTCACGTCCCGGCAGCCGCCAACACGCAGTCGCACCCCGACAGTGAAGAGGGCAACCCGCTCGTTGACATGCAGGCAACGTCGCCGGTGCCCCGGCTCGACGATCCGGGTATCGGGCTTCGCGGCAACGGCCGGCGCGTGCTGACGTACGCGGACCTGAAGAGCCTGTTCGCCGATCCCGACGGCCGGGACCCCGGGCGCACCATCGAGCTCCACCTGACGGGCCACATGGAACGCTTCGCCTGGTCGTTCAACGGCATCAAGTTCTCCGACTCGGAGCCGCTCCGGTTCACGTATGGCGAGCGTTTGCGCATCGTCCTCGTCAACGATTCGCTGATGGCGCATCCCATTCACCTGCACGGAATGTGGAGCGACATCGAGGATGAAGCCGGTACGTTCCTCGTCCGGAAGCACACGGTGGACATGCCTCCAGGCACGAGGCGGAGCTATCGCATCACGGCCGATGCACTCGGGCGGTGGGCCTACCACTGTCACCTGCTCTTCCACATGGAAGCGGGAATGATGCGGGAAGTGAGAGTGGAGGAATGAGCATTGCGGCCCGCTGCATGATGGTGCTCCTTCTCGTCGTCCTCCCGGCGGCACTCGCCCGAGCTCAAGAGCCTGCCCCGGTGACCGACGCCGATCGTGCGGCTGCGTTTCCGGACGTGGGCGGACACCCGGCGCACGACCGCGCGATCAACTATTTCGTGCTCTTCGATCAACTCGAATGGCAAAGTGTCGATGGCGGCGACAGCGGAGCCTGGGACACCAAGGGCTGGATCGGGGGGGATCGAGATCGATTCTGGTTCAGGACCGAAGGCGATGTCAGAGACGCGCGTTTCGTGGCGACACAAACGCACGTGCTCGTCGGCCGGGCGATCGCTCGCTGGTGGGACATCGTGGCCGGCGTTCGCCAGGACGTGCGGCCGGGGCCGGCGCAGACCTGGGCCGCCGTGGGAATCCAGGGGCTTGCGCCATACTGGTTCGATGTTCAGGCAACGGCCTATATCGGCGCGTCCGGGCGCACTCACTTCCGCGTGGAAACCGAATACGACTTGCTCGTGACAAACCGGCTCGTCATCCAGCCGCTTCTCGAAACCGAGATTTACGGAAAAGACGACCCCGAGCATAGGTTCGGCGCCGGGCTGGCCACCGTCGATCTCGGTCTGCGGCTCCGGTATGAAATCCGCCGCGAGTTCGCACCCTACATCGGGTTGGTGTGGAGCGGGAAGTTCTTTGGGACCGCGGACCAGGCTGAGGCAGCAGGCGAAACGCCTCCAGGAACGCGTCTCAGTATTGGACTGCGCACCTGGTTTTGAGGACGACCACTATCCTGCTTTTGAAGGTGGAGGATGATCATGGACCAGTGGCATCGGGCGGCAACCCTGATGGTCTTCGTCGCTATCGCAACCCCGCTTGCGATCGCGCAGACCACTCCGCAAGCCAGTTTCTCGGCGACATCCGCACATGTCGCGCAGCCGGGCAAGCCCGTCAGCATCACGCTTCTCCGTTGGTCCACGGATGAAGAGCGAGCAGCGGTAGTTGCCGCACTCAACGCGCCGCCCGCACCTCCTGCCGCTGCCGCACCCGCGCCAGCCGAAGACGCTGCCGGGGCGGGGACGGCCGAACGAGGCGGAACGGCGGCCGGAGGCCGCGCAGGACGGGGCGGCCGGGGAGGACGAGGCCGCGGCGAAGCCGCCGCTCCCGCCACGCCGATTGCCGCACTGACGGCGGCCCTCGGCAAAGCGCCGACGCTCGGCTACATCTGGACGGACGAAGTCACGGGTTACTCGATCAAGTACGCCCATCGTGCGCCGTCAGCCGACGGTGGACAGCGCATCATCCTTGCCACCAATCGCGTTCTCGGAGCGCAGTCGCCCGGCTGGAAGCCAATCGGGACGGAGTCGCCGGCGGATTACGAATTCACGGTGATCGAGTTGCGCTTGAACGCCAAGGGACGCGGTGAGGGCAAGACATCGCTGACGGCCAAAGTGGCCGTTGACGAGCAGGCCAGGAGCATCGCGCTCGAGAACTACGCCGCCGCGCCGGTGATGTTGGAAGTGAAATGACAGAGCGTCATTCCGTGCGCAGCACGCTCACCGGATCCACGCGAATCGCACGACAGGCGGGAATCACGGCTGCCAGGGCCGTGACGGCGAGCAGGGCCGCCCCGGCGGCCGCGAACGAAAGCAGATCGCGGGAGCGCACTCCGTAGAGCAGCGCCTCGAGGGCGCCGCTCGAGAGCAGCGCCGCAATCACGCCGGCGCCAAGGCCCGCAGCGCCGGTGATGACGGCCCCTCGGGTGATCGTTGCGACGATGCGGAGCGGCGCTGCGCCGACGGCGACACGAATGGCGACCTCACGGCGTCTGGATGCCACCGCCTGCGCCACCATGCCGTAGATACCGATTGCTGCCAGCAGCAGGCTCGCCACCGAAAACCCGGCGAGCAGCCTCATCCTCAGCGCCGGCTGCCGCGTCGCGCCGGCGATCGCGTCAGCCACGGGCTGCATCTCGGTCACGGCTGCACGTGCGCTCACCGATCGCGCCTCATCACGCACGAGCGCTAGGGTGACAGGACGAGTCGAGCGGATGTGCAGGCTGAAACCGAAGCTCGTGGCCGATGGATCGTCCACTGTAGAGAACGCTTGCGCCGACGGCCGATAGAGGATCGGATCGGTCCGCCACTCGAGCGTGTTGAAGAACGACGATCGCACGTTGCCGACAACACCCACTACCTCGCGCCACGGTCCTGACCCGAGCCGCACGTGCTCACCCACGGCTGCAGCCGGCGCACCGAAAATCTGTTGCGATGCTCGCGCGTTGAAGATCACCACGGGCGCGCCCGACGCAGTGTCCCGCGTGTCGAAGACTCGCCCCGCGAGCAGCGGAATGTCGAGCGTGGTGAAGAAGTCCGTCGTCACGTCCTGGCCGCTGATGCGAGGAGCGCGAGGAGAATCGTCCGCGCCGGTATTGACGGTCACCGGCGGGCCGCTGTTCAGCGGCGGCGACGTACTTGCCGCAACGCCCGACACTCCCGGGATCGAGCGAACCCGCTCGTCCAGTTGGTGAAAGTAGGCGTTGCGTTCGTCCGCCGTGTCGAATGGATCGTTCGGCAGCGTCATCGACGCAACCCACAGATTTTGCGAATCGAACCCGAGCGGCTCCTCCTGGAGCCGCAGGAACGTGCGTGTCAACAGAGTGGCGGCGACCAACACGACCACCGAGACCGCCATTTGTCCCGCCAGCAACATCGTTTGCGCACGCTCGGTCCGGCGGCTCGCCGTGGCACGTTCACCGCCGGCCCGCAGAGCGTCATGCGGGTTCGCGGCCGAGACACGAAGCGCTGGAACGATTCCGCAAATCACCGTCGTCATCAACGTCGCGCTAACGGCCACGGCCATCGACCGCAGGTCCAACTGGATGGGGCGGGCGGGCAGCGTTGCGAGGGGATTCCAGGCGATGAACAGCTTCACGGCCGCAACGGCAAGCCCGAGTCCGCATAGGCCGCCAAGAACAGAAACGAGCAGGCTCTCCGCGAAGAATTGCCGGTAGAGCCGGGCGCGGCCGGAACCAAGGGCGGCACGTATGGCCGTCTCACGTATGCGCCCGATGCCGCGGCCGAGCGTGAGCGCGCCGACGTTCATGGCGGCAATCAGCAGAAGGCCGTAAACGGCGGCGGATACGGTGAGCAGCGTCGAGCGAACGGTTCGTGTGTTGTCTTCCTGCAGCGAGCTGAGGTTCACGACAAATTGGTTGAAGTTGACGGCGTATCCCGACTCGATTGCGCGGGTCATGTCAGCCACCTCCGCTCGAGCCGAGGAAATCGCCACGCCCTCCCTCAGCCGGCCGATGATCGCGACAGGGCCCATGCCTCCAGGCACGTAGCCCGCCCTGCCCGTTCTGAAGGGCGTCCAGAACTCCACGCCTTCAGGCCGGTCGAGAATGCGGACGTCGAACTCCCGCGGCATGACCCCGACGACTTCGTGAGGGATGTCGCCGAGTGTTACGGACGTTCCGATCACGCCAGGCGACCCGGCGAACTGGCGAAGCCAGAAGCCATGGCTCAGCACGACCGCCGGAGGTCCGGAAACGTCCGGCTCCCCCAGCGTGCGGCCGAGAAGCGGGTGGACGCCGAGCGTTTGAAAGAAGTCCGGGGAGACGTCCAGTCCGAGAGCGGATCGCGTGTCAGCCGGGGTGATGACGGTGGCGCCGTGGAAGAACGCTGCCGAGACGGAGGCGAACGACCGGCTCTGTTCCTTCCATCCCAGGTAGGCGCGATACGGCATCCACACAGCCGGCTCGGCAGGCCGGTCAGGATTCGCCCCAAATGCGATGACCAGACGCTTGGAGTCGGGAAAGTTCAAGGGCCGGAACAGCCACGTGTCAACGATGCTGAAAACCGTCACAGTGGCGCCGATCGCCAGCGCCAGAGTGGTGATCACCACTGCTGCAAACCCCGGGCTGCGCCGCAGCAACCGAGCGCCGTGCGTCAGATCCCGCCGGAAGTCGTCGATTGCCAGACGTGTCGTGCCCACCCAGGTGGTCATGAGCGTTGCGCCGTGGTCGCCGTACCGGCGTCTTTTCGCAGCTTACCTGACTTCCGGAAATAGCCCGTCGGACGGTTTAGACGACGCCCGCCGGGAGACTGGCCGGTGGACGGCCTGAGAATTCCCACGCCTGACGATTGACAGGTCCGCGCCACAGTGAGAGAGTCGGCAGAGGTGCCCGGCGCGAATGGGCCACTATGACGAAAGGTCGGGAGATCCGCTCGGGGAGATCCGCTATGAATCGAACGCTACTCATCGCGATGTCGGTCACTATCGGCGTGTTCGTCTGGTCGAGCCGGGCGGGCGCGCATCACGGCGACGCAGATCGCTACAACCAGGAGGTCGTCACCGTCAGCGGCACGGTCGTTGACGTGCAGATGGTCAATCCTCATGCGCGGATCGTGTTCGACGCCGACGAGAACGGCAAGACGGTCCGCTGGCAGGCAGAACTCGGCGGTCCACAGCAATTGATCAAGCAATTCGGCTGGACGCCGTCCACGATCAAGCCGGGAATGAAGCTCACCTTCATCGGCCGTCGTTTGAAGAGCGGCGCTCCGTATCTGAATCTGACTGAACGCGCCAACATCGTGTCGGTGGACACGGGCAAGGAGATCTACCGCACGGCGAACTTCGGCGAGCCTGCGCCGACGGGCCCGAAGGGAACAGTGGGCAACCCCTAGAGCGTGGATCGTGGCCGGTGGCGCCGCGTTGCGAGTGGCGAGATGAGTGCACGCGCGACCAGAGTGTCGATCGTGGTCCTGGTGCTTGCGGTGGTGACGCTCAACCGTTTGCACGCGCAACGATCCTCTCAATCTCGCGGATCCGCAACCGCACCAGTGACCCAGACGGCGTACCTTAAAGCATCGAACCCCGATGCCGCCGATCATTTCGGGTGCGGCGGCGTGCTCCAGGGCCACACCGGTCAGGGCGTGGCCATCAGCGCCGACGGCACGACGATGGCTGTGGGAGCGCCGCATGAAGCCGGCGGCTCCGCCGGCATCAACGGCAATCAACGCGACAACTCGATGTTCGACGCCGGCGCCGCGTACGTGTTCCTGCGCAACGGGGATCACTGGACGCAGCAGGCGTACGTGAAGGCGTCGAACCCGCGGGCGAGCGCAGAGTTCGGACACGCCGTGGCTCTCAGCGCCGACGGCAACACGATGGTTGTGTCGGCGTTCTGGGAATCGAGCAACGCCAAAGGCATCAACGGCAACCAGAAGGACGAGTCCATTCCTCAAGCCGGTGCCGTCTACGTATTCACGCGGCGCGGGACCACCTGGACACAGCAGGCCTACGTCAAGGCGTCGAATACGGGTGAAGCGGGAACCGCGGATTCGTTCGGCGATGGCGACCAGTTCGGCTTCTCGATCGCGTTGAGCGTCGACGGCAACACGCTGGCCGTCGGCGCGCTGACGGAGGACAGCGCGGCAACGGGCATCAACGGCAACGAGGCGGACAACTCCGCTCAGTCTGCCGGCGCCGTGTATGTCTACACGCGTAGCGGTACCGCGTGGTCGCAGCAGGCTTACGTCAAACCGTCGAGCATCGACGGCGGCGATATGTTCGGCTACGCCGTTACGCTGTCTGCCGATGGCAACACGCTGGCCGTTGGCGCATTCGACGAGGACGGCTCCTCGCGCACGATCAACGGCCCGGCGGACAACAAGAGCAACGGCTCGGGCGCCGCTTATGTCTTCACCCGGGCAGGGGCGACGTGGTCGCAGCAGGCGTACATCAAGCCGTCGAACGGCGAGCCGCAAGACTCTTTCGGCGTGCACGTTGCGATCAGCGACGACGGCAACACGCTGCTCGTGGGCTCGCTCGACGAAGACTGCACCGCAACAGGCATCAACCCGCCGGGGTGCGACAACGATCAGAAAGACGACGTGTCGGTGGGTGCCGCGTACGTGTTCGTCCGCAGCGGGACGACGTGGTCGCAGCAGGCGTTCATCAAGGCCTCGAATAGCGGCTTCAACGACTGGTTCGGTTCGCGGCTGGCCTTGAGCGGCGACGGCAACGTGGCCGCCATCGGCGCATCGCTCGAAGACAGCGCTGCCACCGGTATCAACGGCAATCAGAAGGACGATTCCGCGACCGAAGCCGGAGCGGTGTACCTGTTCGTCCGAACGGGTACCACGTGGCAGCAGCAGGCATACATCAAGGGATCGAACACGGAAGCGTACGACGAGTTCGGCAGCTCGGTCGCTCTCGACCGCGCTGGCCGAACGCTGGTCGTCAGTGCACGAGGAGAAGACGGCGGCGGGCGCGGCGAGGGCGGAAAGCAATCCGACAACTCCGTTGACGAGGCGGGCGCCGTTTACGTCTTTCGAGTCAATCGATAGCCTTCCGTAACCATCCAGCGTCCTGTCACGAGTCGAAGCGATACGCCGTGTCGTTCGATGCCAGCACCAGCTCACCTGCGGGTCCGAACGCGACGCCGATGAATCCTGAACCCGCAACCAGGAGCTCCGGTTCACCGTCGAGGTCCTTCAGCCGGTACAACCCACTGCGCCCCGCAAGGGCGTCCACGACGTGAAGCACGCCTTCGTCGGGCGAGAATGCCAGCCCCTGAGGGCGCCCGAACGTGGCGGGCACCGAGCGCACGTCGCCATCCGGTCCGATCCGGTACACGTGGTCGTAGGTGGAGAGGGTAGGGCCGCTCGCGAAGAGCTCGCCATCGGGGCTGATGGCCAGGTGAAATGCGGCCACGCTTGGCGGCAGCGTCGCAAACGGCTCGGCGCGGTTGTCGCGAACGCGAAAAATGGTGCCCGACCTGTCGCCCACGAACAGACCGCCGTCGCGGTCGAAGGCCAGCCCGCAGGCGACACCGAGTTCCGATACCACGAGCTCGTGCTTGCCGTCGCTGGTGACTCGATACACGGCGCCCTCGAATCGGCTCGACACGTACAACAGCCCGTCAGAACCGATCGCCATCGAGGTGGCGTTCACGATGCCCGACACAAAGGGCTCTCGCGTCCCCGCACGGGTGACGCGAAAGATGGAGACCGGCGACTCCTGTCCCCGCGATCCGCTATAGGTCACGAAGAGGTTGCCGGCCACGTCGAACACGGGGTTGTCCACCTGATGAAGGCCGGTGGCCCAGGAACCACCGACGGATACGAATGCCGTGGTGCCCGGGACATTCTCGATGCGAATCGCGGCGGGGCCCCCGTCCACATCCGGCGGTACCGCGACGACGATGCGCGAGCTCGAGGCGAACGAGACGAGCGCGCGTTGACCGCCAACGGTCACCTGCGGAATCGTCTCGACGGGAAAACCGGAGCCCCTGAGTGTGATGCGACCGCCGGCGACGGCGCGGAGCGGGGTTACTGAGGCAATGGTAGGCCTGGCCAAACGTCCTACTTTAGGTGTCCTCTAGCTCGACGTTCCAATACAGGTAGTCGCGCCAGCTTTCCGGCGCGTCCCGCAGCCCG